>BNJV01002741.1_pt1:0-52500 | contig 305485 bp, 461 predicted proteins | sample 8540591 | NCBI WGS metagenome assembly BNJV01 (sample SAMD00202457, study PRJDB9452) | human saliva metagenome | host: Homo sapiens | reverse complement strand
TGGTTCTCTCCGAAATAGCTTTAGGGCTAGCCTCGTTGTGAGTTTACTGGAGGTAGAGCACTGTTTGGACTAGGGGCCCATCCCGGGTTACCGAATTCAGACAAACTCCGAATGCCAGATAAATATCAACGGGAGTCAGACTGCGGGTGATAAGGTTCGTAGTCGAAAGGGAAACAGCCCAGACCGCCAGCTAAGGTCCCAAATTGTATGTTAAGTGGAAAAAGGATGTGATGATGCACAGACAACCAGGATGTTGGCTTAGAAGCAGCCACCATTTAAAGAGTGCGTAATAGCTCACTGGTCGAGTGACATCGCGCCGAAAAATGTACCGGGGCTAAACATACAACCGAAGCTGCGGATATAACTAATGTTATATGGTAGGAGAGCGTTCTAACATCATAGAAGCCGAGCTGGAAGGCGAGGTGGAGAGGTTAGAAGTGAGAATGCCGGTGTGAGTAGCGAAAGATAGGTGAGAATCCTATCCACCGAAAGACTAAGGTTTCCAGAGGAAGGCTCGTCCGCTCTGGGTAAGTCGGGACCTAAGGTGAAGCCGATAGGGTGAAGCCGATGGACAACAGGTAGAAATTCCTGTACCACCAAATATCGCATGAGAGAAGTGGGGACAGAGGAGGCTAATTGATCGTCCTGATGGAATAGGACGTCTAAGCACAAAGGTTGAGTAGTAGGCAAATCCGCTGCTCATAAGACTGAAGTGTGATGGGGAGCGAAATTAAAGTAGCGAAGTCAATGAAGCCAAACTCTCAAGAAAAGCCGCTATCGAGATAAGAGGTGCCCGTACCGCAAACCGACACAGGTAGTTGGGAAGAGAATTCTAAGGTGAGCGAGAGAACCATCGTTAAGGAACTCGGCAAAATGACCCCGTAACTTCGGGAGAAGGGGTGCCTACGAGAGTAGGCCGCAGTGAATAGGCCCAAGCGACTGTTTAACAAAAACACAGGTCTCTGCAAAACTGAAAGGTGAAGTATAGGGGCTGACGCCTGCCCGGTGCTGGAAGGTTAAGAGGAGTGCTTAGGAGTAATCCGAAGGTATGAATTGAAGCCCCAGTAAACGGCGGCCGTAACTATAACGGTCCTAAGGTAGCGAAATTCCTTGTCGGGTAAGTTCCGACCCGCACGAAAGGCGTAACGATTTGGGCACTGTCTCAACGATGGACTCGGTGAAATCATAGTACCTGTGAAGATGCAGGTTACCCGCGACAGGACGGAAAGACCCCATGGAGCTTTACTGTAGCTTGATATTGAATTTTGATGCAGTATGTACAGGATAGGTAGGAGCCTAAGAATCATGCACGCCAGTGTATGAGGAGGCGCTGTTGGGATACTACCCTTGCTGTATTGAAATTCTAACCCTCGGCAAAGACCGGGAGACAGTGTCAGGTGGGCAGTTTGACTGGGGCGGTCGCCTCCCAAAGAGTAACGGAGGCGTTCAAAGGTTCCCTCAGAATGGTTGGAAATCATTTGCAGAGTGTAAAGGCACAAGGGAGCTTGACTGTGAGACCTACAAGTCGAGCAGGTGCGAAAGCAGGACTTAGTGATCCGGTGGTTCCGCATGGAAGGGCCATCGCTCAACGGATAAAAGCTACCCTGGGGATAACAGGCTTATCTCCCCCAAGAGTCCACATCGACGGGGAGGTTTGGCACCTCGATGTCGGCTCATCGCATCCTGGGGCTGTAGTCGGTCCCAAGGGTTGGGCTGTTCGCCCATTAAAGCGGTACGCGAGCTGGGTTCAGAACGTCGTGAGACAGTTCGGTCCCTATCCGTCGTGGGCGTAGGAAATTTGAGAGGAGCTGTCCTTAGTACGAGAGGACCGGGATGGACGTATCAATGGTGTACCAGTTGTCACGCCAGTGGCATAGCTGGGTAGCTAAATACGGAAGGGATAAGAGCTGAAAGCATCTAAGCATGAAGCCCCCCTCGAGATGAGATTTCCCACGGATATTAAGACCCCTTGAAGACGACAAGGAGAATAGGTTAGGAGTGTAAGTGTGGTAACACATGTAGCTGACTAAAACTAATAGGTCGAGGACTTAATCAAGTGAAGTTCTGAAAAATTTGTTGACAAGAGAAGAAAAGATGATATAATATATGTATGAAGTTTTCGTCTGGTGGCGATAGCGAAGAGGACACACCTGTACCCATACCGAACACAGAAGTTAAGCTCTTTAGCGTCGAATGTAGTTGGGTTTACGCCCTGCAAGACTAGAACGTTGCCAGGCAATAGAGAGAACCTTCCTTTCGGAAGGTTCTTTTTTTATGAAAGATAGTTTGAAAAACAATCCTAACTAACTTAAGGTTAGCTAGGATTGTTTTTTATTTTTTTGTTTGATGGATAAAAGGTAGGCGTTCCGCTGGTTTTATTTCTCCCATTATAGAGTATATATAATCTTTTGTGGCTAGTAACGCATGACCACAAGGAGCTTCAAAAAGGTATTTCATCTAGTTTATACCATGTATTTTCTTTTAGATTATAAACCAATTCTTTTTTTATTCCAGTTGAAATCTTTAACAGGGCGACGGAAGTAATCATTACGGTATTTATCTTTTTCTTTACCTATTAAAGTACTAAGATTAAATACTGCTTCTTTCCAAACATCTTTATCAAAACCGCCGATAACTAGCATTTCATTTTTCATTATGAGGTGCCCAATCTGCCCCTAAGTAGAGAAATTTCTTCATTATCGATAATGACATCAGCAAGTTTTTTTCCCAAGTTTTTAGTTGTTAAATTAAACTTATAACCGTCATTGAAAGTTACATCTGCGCCGCCACCATAAATATATAATTCGTTATTATAAATACAACTGACAGTTTGTGAGCGTAATTTTTCCAGGAAATTCACCAATAACATCAAAAATCTTTAGAACTTAGATTATATGAATAAAGTTCATTAGTATTTTTTTCCGTTAATAGATCCTATACCAAAGTAAAGGACGTTGTTATCTACCTCGGCAATAGTATTTTCTACGGTAAACGGTAATGTGCCAAGTACATTAACAACAAGTTTGTCATCAACTACAGTGAATACTAAAATTTCAGATAAATTTTCTTCTTTTTGTAGCAATATAATAAAGTTTATTATCAGCAACAGCAGAAGGACCGTAAGCAAGAGGATAATCATATTGAATTTGATCTACTAGCGATAAATTGCCATTTACCTCTTTATATAGATAAACATCTTTGTGATTGATTTTTACACCTCCATCAACAGGTAAAATACCATCTTCAAAATTTGCGCCACCACCGAAGATAAGGTATGAACCTAAAAACACCTTTTAACAAGACCGGCTGTACCTAAGTTTTTTTATCATAACCTTTTTGAGGTGCGACAGTTGCTATATTTTTTTCCACGTTAATTTTGTACTCATAAAGTCCCCCTTTTTTAAAAAAATTAAATTTATTAAATTATAACGCTTTCATTTGTATATTTTATAAAAAGACTACCCATAAAGGTGAGTAGCCTTTTTATTATTATTTAAAAATCAGCTTCTTTATCAACTAAAACATAAACACTTGGGTGATTTTTAAGAATTGTACAAGGAATATTTTCAGTTATTTCTTCTCCTTCTACTAAACTTCTAATAGCTTCACGTTTTTTTCTTTACCAAAAAGCTAATAAAAATAATATGTTTAGCACGCATAATGTCTTTAATACCCATTGTCATAGCTTGTTTTGGAACAAGATTTATATCTCCATCGAAAAAAATCTAGAGTTAGCTTTTATTGTTTCTTCTTTTAAATCTACAACATGAACTCCCGCATCAAATGGTGTTCCTGGCTCGTTAAAGCCAATATGACCATTACCACCAATACCAAGAATTTGAACGTCAATTTGAGTATTATTAAGTTCTTCTTGGTATGTTTTAACAGCTAGTTTTAAATCAGTAGCAGAGGCATCTGGAACATGAGTATTTTTCTTTGTTAATGTCAATGTGATCGAATAGATTTGTATCCATAAATTTGTGATAACTTTCTGGATGATCATAACTAATACCAACATATTCGTCAAGATTATAAGATTTGATATTTTTATAGCTGAAGTTACCTGCTTTGTAATCAGCAATCATTTCTGCGTAAAAGATCAGTGGGAGTAGAACCTGTTGCTAAACCTAATGTAGAGTTTTTCATCAATTAAACTTTTTTTAAAAATTTTATAACTTTCAACTGAAGCTTCTTTTTAGTATCAAAAATTAAATATTTCATATATAGTTCTCCTTTATTTATACATTTTCTTTTTTATAAACCTCTTTACCACGTGCAAATGTGTGTAATACTTCGTAGTTGCGACTAATAATAACAAGGTCAGCATCATAACCGACTTTAATACGACCTTTGCGGTCAGCAAAACCCTAACATTTCCGCTGGATTTTTTTCGTACAAGAGTTAATAGCGGCATCGACAGGAACTAGAGCATCTTCTATTAAAACGCGTAACCCGTCTATAACTCGTAATGTAGAGCCTGCTAAACGACCATCGTCGCGATGAGCACTACCATCTTCGTAGATTTCCATATTTTCCCCACCAAAGATGTAAGAACCACGACCACAACCTTTTGCACAAAGTGAATCGGTAATCATAATTGCATGGTCGCGCCCTTTTGCTGTGAAATAAGTATTTAAAGCATCGGTAGTAGAGTGAATACCATCACAGATAACTTCACCATAAACGTCACGTGCACGAAGAGCAAAAACTCACTTGACCACCATCACGATGATGGAAACCAACCATTCCGTTATAAACGTGAGTTTGAGATGTTGCACCATTAGCAAAAGGCTAAATAACTTTCTTTTATAGTTACATGCAGAATGACCAAGACTTACACGAATACCTTGACTTACTAAGTATTTAGTAAGTTCGTAGTCAGCATCTTTTTCACAAGCGATAGTAATAAGTTTAATAAGATTATTACTAGCTTTTTGGAATTTTTTTAAATTGTTCAACGCTTGGTGTTTGGATACAACTTAAAGGTTGAGCACCACGTTTTTTTCTTCGTCTAAATAAGGTCCTTCGAAGTGAATACCAAGAATTTCTGCTCCTTCGTAACCTTCATCATAAACTTTTGCAACATTAGCAACAGCTTTTAGTAAAACTTCTTCTGTTTGAGTAATAGTTGTTGGTAAAAATGAAGTTACACCTTCAGAAACAACATTTTTTTAGTCCAATTACGAAGTCCTTCTTCATCAACATCGTTAGTATCATATCCATAAGCACCATGAGTATGAACATCGATAAAAACCAGGAAGGATGCGTTCATCACCAAAAATCGTAATCAACTTTATCGAAATGATTGTAATCATAAATGGCAACAATTTTATTATCTTCGACTTCAATAGTAAGAGGAAGAAATTGGCTACTAGACCAAACTTTTTTTACTTCTAATAAGCATAATATAACCTCTCTTATAATTTATTTCTAAAAACATATTCACGTAAAAATTTAATGTGTTAAATATTATTCACCTTAATGGTAACATAAGAAAAAGGCATTTTGTAAAGTGGAAAAATTAAAGTTTTTAAATAAAATTTGAAGATTTAATAATAATATTTTTGAATATATAAGAAAATTAATTTAAGGTGTTAAATAAAAATAATTTTCTTGACTTTAATAAAAAGAGGTTTATAATGTATATAGAAAAAAATAAAAAAATAAATTTATAGAAAAAAATATAAAAAAAGATGGAGAGATTTACTATGGAGAAAAACAAAAATTCTCTTTTTTTAGGAGTAATAATGACTATAGGGATAATTTTTGGGGATATTGGAACCTCAGTTTTATATGTCATGAAATCTTTTATAAAAAACAAGTGGAGATAACATGAATGAATTACTTGTTTTAGGATTTGTAAGTTTAATATTTTGGATAATGACATTACAAACTACAATTAAATATGTATTAATAGCTCTAAAAGCAGATAATAAAAGGAGAAGGTGGGGTATTTTCTCTTTATGCATTAATAAAAAAACAATACAAAAAAATTTGTTGTTTTTTTAGCCATGGGTGGGGGAGCTACACTTCTTGCAGACGGGGGTAATAACACCAGCAATAACAGTAACATCAGCTATAGAAGGATTACATAATATTTTCCCTAATTTATCAACAAATGGAGTAGTTTTAATTGTTCTTGGAATATTCATTTTTATTTTCTCATTTCAACATTTAGGTACTAAGAAAAATAGGAGGATTATTTGGACCAATAATGACGTTATGGTTTCTATCATTATTATTGTGGGGAGTACGAGCCATTACGACTAATTTAACAATTTTAAAAAGCAATTAACCCATATTATGCATTAAGTTTAATAAGAAGCTATCCTGGTATTTTCTTATTACTTGGTGCAGTATTTCTTTGTGTTTCAGGGCGCGGAAGATCTATATGTAGATTTAGGTCATTGTGGCAGAAAAAAACATAAGAGCGGCGTGGACTTTTGTAAAAAAATATGTTTATTAACTAATTATTTTGGTCAAGCGGCATATTTACTATCAGAAAAATTATAATCCTACAAAAAATCCATTTTTTTGCTATAGTTCCAGAAAAATTTGGTAATAATTCAAGTACTACTTGCAACACTTGCCGCTATTATAGCAAGCCAGAGTTTAATAACTGGTTCTTTTTACGTTGGTATCAGAGGCAATTAAGTTAAATCTTTTTCCAAAAATTAGTAATAAAATATCCAACGGATATAAGAGGACAGGTGTATGTTTCGGCTGTCAATATAATACTTTTTATTTTTTTAGTAGTTCAGTTGTAGTATTTTTTTAGAACAAGTAGTAATATGGAAGCCGCTTATGGTTTAAGTATTAGTATAACAATGTTTGTAACGACAATCTTACTTAGCTTATATTTATATAAAAATAAAAAAATCAAAAAAATTATGGCGTTAATATTTTTTTATTGTTTTTTTGGATTAGAAGAAAGTTTATTTTTATATGCTAACAGTTTGAAGTTTATTAGTGGAGGATATATTACGGTAGTAATAGCAATATTGATTTTTGGTATAATGTTTATATGGTATAGAGGTGTGGAAATTAAAGAAAGAGAAAGTCAATATTTACTGGTAGAAAAAAATATAAAAAAACAACTATTACAACTTAGTAGTGATAAAGATATACCAAAATATGCAACAAATCTAGTTTATTTAACAGGAGCAAAGTATGAAAGTGATGTAGATTATGCAGTTTTATATTCTATTTTAAATAAGCAACCCAAAAGAGCTAATGTCTATTTCTTTGTCCATATAAATGTAGTAGATGAACCGTATAAAAAGAGAATATAAAGTTACTAAATTTAGTGATAAGAAAAATCTTTTAAAAATTACCTTTAATTTAGGATTTAGAGAACATCAAAGAATAAACATGTTTATGTATCAAGTAATAGATGATTTGTTAAAAAAATAAAGAGCTAGATTTACAACCAACAAAAATATAACTTGCGCGGAAAGGCAGAAAGTGTAGGGGACTTTAGATTTGTATTAATAAATGAAGTATTAGGTAATAATAATGGATTAACTTCTTTTGATAGTTTTTATAATGAGTTTACGATTAAAACTTAAGAGAATAACTGTTACCCCAGAAAAAAATGGTTTGGTTTAGATACAAGTATTATAACTAAAGAAGCAGTACCATTAAATGTTATACAAATAAAAAGATTAAAAAGAATAAACTAAAAAAATATAAGTTTTATATAGTTGTAAAGTAGAAGTTTATTAACTTATTATTTTACAACTATAAATTCTGTATAAGGAAGATAATGTCGTTATTATATATTGTCACTTGTATTTTGAGGAGTATAAGCATATATTTGATTTTTCATTTGTAGTGATTTTATTATGTAGCAGTTATTATTTTTTTATATTACTTTAATTATAGTACCGTGATAATACAGTATGCGCCCCCTCTTGAAAAAAATCATATAAATATAGTAAGATAGTAGGGTATATAACGTTTTTTATATGATAAAAAGACGTATATAGTGGGGAATTAAACAAAGATTAATAAAGAAAGAGAGAAAAGACAATGGGTCGTAAATGGAATAATATTAAAGAAAAAAAAGCGGCAAAAGATGCTAATACTAGTAAAATTTATGCAAAATTCGGTCGTGAAATTTATCAAGCGGCAAAAAGTGGAGAGCCAGATCCGGAAAGTAATAGAAATCTAAAAAGTAGTTTTAGAACGTGCAAAAACATACCGTGTGCCTAAAAATATAATAGACCGTGCTATTGAAAAAGCAAAAGGTGGAAGTGAAGAAAACTATGATGAATTACGTTATGAAGGATTTGGAGTAAGTGGAACAATGGTAATCATCGATACACTTACTAATAATGTTAACCGTACAGCAGCAGAAGTACGTACGGCTCTTGTAAAAAATGGTGGAAATTTAGGAGTTACAGGTTCTGTTAACTATATGTTTGATAATACAGCTGTAATTGGTGTAGAAGGAAAGAGTGCAGATGAACTATTAGAAATTCTTATGGAAGCAGATATTGATGCAAGAGATGTTGTGGAAGAAGATGAACTTGCACTTGTCTATGGAGATCCAGAACACTTCCACGAAATTCAAGAAGCATTAAAAAGCAGCTGGTATTGAAGAATTTGAAGTTGCAGAAATTTCTATGATTCCACAAAATGAAGTAACATTAAGTGAAGAAGATAAAGTAAAATTTGAAAGAATGTTAGAAATGCTTGATGACTGTGAAGATGTTCAACAAGTATATCATAACGTAAACTTAGATTAAGGAAAAAATATGGTAAAAATAAAGAAGAGTAGATCATATAGCTACAACGATAGAACAATAAAACCAAATGTAAAAAGGAAAAGGAATTCCAACACCAGAAGATAATGAAGAAATTTTTGGGTTTTGAAGGAAAAAGATGCTTCTTATGTAAAAAGAATACTTGCTTATGCGATAGATTTAGCAATTTATATCCCAATAGCACTTGTTTTTTTCAACGCATGACAATAATTTTACGTTCTGCGGGAGGATCAGAAAACGAGCGTAATGCATTATATATGACTATTTCTATGATTATTTTTTTGCAGTTTTATTATTTGGTTATTTGCCGAATAAATGGAAAGGGCAAACTATTGGTAAAAAAATTATTGAAGATAAGATTAGTACCAACAGATAGAAAGAGAATTGATATTTCTAAATATTTAGTAAGAGAATTTTTTTAGTAAAAAGTAACATTATGTTGGATAGTAACACCGATAGTAGCAGCTTATGGGTTATATAAAATATATGTAGCTAAAGAAAAATAATCCAATATTAATTCACGATAAATTGGCAAATACAAGAGTGGTAGAAATACAGGAAGTAAAATAAAAAGATAAAACATAGTTCTTTTATAGATATGTACCCTTTTTATTGGAGAAACCAACGGAAAGGGTACATAACATAAAAAGGTCTATGTTTTTGAAAAAATAAATGGATAATTATTAATAAAAATAGCAATATTAGTTTTATATTTTAAGTAAAAAAATGATAAAATAAAAATAGATAATTAATAAAAAAATAATACAGGTGAAAAAAATGTTAAAAATAGATAGACATAGTTATATATTAGAAGAATTAAAGAAGAAGCATTTGGTAAGGGTGAGTAAATTAGCTAAAGATATGAAAGTAACAGAGATGACAATTCGTAGAGATCTTCAAGAATTAGAAGATTATGGGCATCTAACTCGTATTCATGGGGGAGCAAAATTAAAACCGAAAAACTTTTACCAAGAAGATAATTACAATAAAAATCTCGGTTAATGTAGAAGAAAAAAAACAAATAGCACGTAAGGTTGCGGACTTGGTAAAAGATAACGAAACAATATTTATAGGAGCGGGGAGCACAACAAGTTATTTAGCAGAATATCTTCAAGATCGTAATATAAACATTGTGACAAACTCAATGATAGTATTTGAACAGTTTAAAGATAATCCATCATGTGATTTAATATTTATTGGAGGGAGATATCGCCCTAAAACAAAAGGATTTGTTGGATATTTTACCCAAGATACATTAAGTAAAAATAAGTGTCAATAAAGCTTTTGTTGGTGTGAATGGTTTTAGATTTAGAGAAAGTTACGATATCAGATGAAGAAGAAGGTCGTTGTAACGATACAATATTAAACAATGCGACAGAACGCTATGTTCTTGTGGACCACAGCAAGTTTTCAACGCATGCATTTTATACATTTTATCAATTAAAAGATTTAACAGCGATTATTAGTGATGATGTTCTTGATGATAATATAAAAGAACAGTATAAAAAAAGAAGTGGAGATTTTATAAATAGGTTATAATTTAACTTTATAAAAAGAAAAATAATTTCACTAAAAGTATATTTGAATACTTTAGAGACTTTACAACAGAGGTTTAATATTTTTTTATTTTAACATTATAATCGCTAGTTTCTAAAGAAAATAACATATACGGATATGTTACTTAGCAAAAAAATATTCTTAAGAATAGATTTCTTTTTTTTCTTTTTTTATAATTTTATTATATGAAATTTATACTTCTTTTTATTAACATCTATTTTTTTAGTTTTATAAGAAGCAAGAGTTTATAGATTAGTTTTGCTTTGACAAAGAAAAAGGGTGGGTGTTAGAATGTGAATAATTATTTAAACTTATAGTGAATGTATTTTTAGAGTGTTAATTTTAAAAAATTAAATAATCAATAATTTTTAAAAAAATAATAATATAAAAGAGGAGAATATATGTTAATAAGAAAACTGCTGAAATCACTTTTTAAAATTTCAATAGCAATGTTATTGCTTCTATCATCTATATTTGTTTCTATGAGCGCGGTAAAAGCAGATAATACAACACCAAAAGAACTAACAGAAGTTATAAACGGAGTTGAGCTTCTTGATGCTTCTGATACAAAAGCAAAAAAACCACAGAAACAGGAGAATATTTAATTCGAACAGGACAGGCGTATAAACTTCGTGTAACATTTGATCTTAAAAAGTATAATGAAAATTTAAATAACGGTGATTATTTCACTTTTGATATTCCAGCACCAATGACGGTTTATAATGATAAACAACAATTAGTTGATCCAACTACAAAGGTTAATATCGGAGAAGCGGTTGTTACAGCAAATGGGTCAGACAAAGGTGGGAAAATAACGGTTACTTTGAAAAACTTGGATAAATATTTAGCAGCAACTGGTGGGGATAAAGTAAAAGATGTTTCAGGTAATTTTTCAGGTTCTTTTCGATTTATTAAAGACCAGACTAGTACACTAATTTCTTTTTAATTCAAATGCAATGAAGCAAGAGATTAGACAAATCTATACTTCCAAAACAATATCGGGACCAAAAGTTGGTGTTGAAAACTATGCAAAAGTAGGTGGACAAGCAGAACGTAACGAGTGGAGTTCTCCAAAATTAGCGGCGATTGGCTCAGTTAGTAAAGGGGATGCAGTTTCTAATTGGAGAGTACGTGTTAATACTGAAAAACAAGACTTTGGACAAAATATTGTGCTTCACGATAGTATTCCTAATGATGATGTGGCATATACTCCAGCTCAATACATCCCAGAATCTTTAAAAGTTTATAAAGCAGATATTACAAGTGGAACATCTGGTATTCCAGACGTTGCTGAACTTATGGTTGAAGGGAAAGACTATACAGTTTCTTGGAATGAAAATTATACTTCTTTTGATATAACTATTAAAGATGGAACAACTTCTACTTTATTACATATAGTACTACTACACCGAATGATGGCACAAAAAGTAGCAAATGTAGTAGCTCTATCTCAAGCAGATGGGAAAAAACTTTCACAAAATACTAGTCGTCTAAATGCGTTTAGCATGAAAGCAGAGGCTACTTCATTAATTTCTGGTACAATTGTAGCTTCTACAGCTTATCAAATTAAGATAAATAAAACAGATGCATTTACACTAAGTCCAGTGTCAGGTGCAGTTTATACTGTTACAGCTGTAGATGATCCAACAGAGACTACAGAAGCAACAACAAATGAAAAAGGTATTGCATTAACCAAAACTTATGATCAGAAATGGGAAGGGAAACTTTTTAAAATAAAAGAAAAAACTGCTCCAGCAGGATATACACTAGATGAAAAAGAATATACTCTTAAATTAGGGGCTGCGGGCTCTGTAATAAATCTTAAAGATAATCCAATTCCAGCAAAGGTTAATATAAAAAGCTAAAAAGGTTGTATCTGGAAGAGAAGGTGGTTTTGCCTAAAGCTGATGAATTCACATTTAACTTATATTCAGTTGGGAATTTAAATACTCCTATTGCAACAGCTAAAACAAAAGCTGATGGAACTATCACGTTTGAAAATATAGAAGTGAAGGGGACGGGAGTTTACAACTATGTCATAAAAGAAGATACTACAAATGCAGTTGCAGGTGTGACATTTGATGAAGCAGCTAAAGAGATAACGGTTAAAGCTGAATTTCAAGGATCAGCTTTGAAAGCTTCTGTAACGTCAGATGAACCGATATTCACAAATACGTATACAGCAAAACCAACAAAAGCAAGTATTACAGCAACAAAAAGCACTAAACGGAAGCACATTAAAAGATGATCAATTTGAATTTGAACTAAAAGAAGGTGCTAAAGTAGTAGGAACAGCTAAAAACAAAGCAGACGGAACAGTTACTTTCGAAGATATTACATATACAGAAGCAGGAGTGCATACATATACTCTAACAGAGAAAGAAGGAACAGAAGGTGGGGTTACGTACGATAAAACTTCTCACGAAGTAAAAAGTAGAAGTTACTGACAATGGGCAAGGTAAATTAGTAGCGCAGTAACAGGTAACAACTCAACATTTACAAACACATATAAAGCAGCTGCAACAAAAAGCAACTATTAAAGCTAAAAAGTATTAGAAGGTAAAGATTTAAAAGAAAACCAATTTGAGTTTGAACTAAAAGAAGGAACAAAAGCAGTAGGAACAGCTAAAAACAAAGCAGATGGATCAATTGCTTTCGATGTAGAGTATACAAAAAGCAGGAGAATATGAATATACTCTAACAGAAAAAAAGCGGGAGATGAAGCAGGAGTTACATATGATTCAAAAATCTTATACTGTAAAAAGTAAAAGTTACTGACAATGGACAAGGACAACTTGAAGCGAAAGTAACAGGAGATGGAGATAATGTGATATTTACAACAAATATAACAAACCAGACAAACCAGCAACAGAAACTCCTGATGGTTCAAAATGATCCAGAACCTAAAAAACATTACCAAATACAGGGGCTACTGATTCACCAGTATTACCAGGTCTTTTTAGGATTTGCACTTATGGCAGTATCTGCATTCTTATACCGTGCTAAAAAAATAATAACTAATAAACAAAAAAAGAGAATAAAAAGTTCTCTTTTTTACTAGAAAAATTAGGTTAAATAAAAAAATATAGAGACTAAAACCTATAGAAGTGATTTATTATTGACTTGAAGCAAAAAATTTTGATAAAAATATGAATGAATATAAAAACAAATTCATTCAAAAAAGAAAGGGGGAAGAAATTGGATAAAAAAACAATCATTAAAAGCAAGCTGCTTATAATGTTTTTTCTAATAAAGGCTATAAAGCAACAGCAATTTCAGAAGTTGCCAAACAAGCTGGTATGGCAGTAGGTTCTTTCTATAATTACTATGAAAGTAAAGAAGAAATTTTTTTCTAGATGTTTATATAGAGGAAAATAATCGTATTCGCCAAGTTATAATGAATGATATAGATTGGCAAGGGGATGTGGTTGAACTTATAGGTCAACTTTTTGGACAATCAAGAAGCTTGATTTCATCTAATAAAATTTTAGCAGAATGGTATAATCCTGCTATTTCTAATGAGTTGCATAGCTATTATTCTTCAGAAGAAGGTAAAGCTTCAAATCCATTCCATCAGTTTTTAATAGAAACCTTTACTAAACGTATGATGATGGAGGGGTACTCTCAAGAAAAATCCAAGAGGTTTTTAGAAGTTTATCATCTTTTTTTACTATATAGATATGAATATTACAGAAAAAGATGTACCCAACGTTAATCAGACAATAGAAACCTTAGCAACTTATTTTGTAAAAGGATTATTTAAATAAAGAATAATAATTCTTTATTTTTTTAAACACAAATGAATGAATAACAAATCATATTCATTCACATTTATAAAAATAATATGTTTACAACTATATAAAAAGTATTTTTATTAACTATAAAACTGTTCTTGATTTAGATTTATAATCTGTTAAATAAAAATGAACGTATATATTATTAACTATAAAATTTTTGAAAGAGGAAGAAAATGAAAAGAGGTAAAAAAATGTTAACTATTATTCTTATTACAACAGTAGCTCTAGGGGTTAATAACGTGGGGAGTATTTGCATTTCTTGGACGTAGTCAAACTTTATCGATTAAATCAATAGAAAACGCTAGCGCTGATCTATATGTTGTTCGCTTGGAAAAAAACCAGATAATATGACTTGGGAACCAGGGTCTTACGTGAAAAGTCACCATACCTGAAGTAAAGGATAGCAAGCAAAAATAACAGATGGCTTACTATTGCATCTAATCCTGAAGAAAAAGAGATTATGATTTTAACACATAATAGAGGGAGTGTTTATAAGAAAAAAACTTGACTAGTTTGCAGGTGGGAGCGCAAGTTGAGGTAAGTTGGTTAGGTGGAAACTTAGATATTGCAGATAATCAAGAACCTATTATTTGTTTTGCATCTGATGTTGGCGTTGCAGCAATGAGACCGATTGTTAAAGAATGGAACTCTAAACGTACAATTATACTTAATCATCTAGATAAAGGGGTGAATATTTTTTTAATAACGAACTGATAGAGTTATCAAATAAAGGAAAAAGATTTTACTTATGAAACTAGTGAGAGTATAGAACAAAGTCAAGAAAAAAACTAAAAAAGCAGTGAGCATGTATGGGAAACAATGCTATATATTTATTGTCAGGCCAACCTGATGATGTTAAAATTATGGAAAAATTTTTTTAGAAAAATAACAGAATAAATAAGAAAAAAATAAAAACAGACAGTTTCAGAGGTCTGAAGTAAAGATTAGAAAAACTCCCGAAAACTTATACATTAAGTTTTTCGGGAGTTTAATCTATTTAAAAATATAGTTTATATTTTATTTAAAAAAATAGATGTTTTTAAAGCTATCTGTTTGTTGTAGAAGTTTTTTTATAAACTTCTTCTTTTAGTTTCAATGTATTGTTCATTAACACTGATTTATTGCCATTGTTATCTGATTTAAGAGTTTGCGCATCTTTTTCAACAGCATCTTTAAATAATGCAAGAAGTTCATCATAAGATGAAACAGTAGTACCATTTACTTCAAACGTAGTTAAACCTACTTTAGCTTTATCTTTTACTTCTTGGAAGTAAGCTTTTTTGAAATCTTCTAATGTAGAGAATCTACCACCAGAAATTTTGTTGATTATATATTTATCACTTAGAACTGAGTGGCCATCTGCTTTTAGAAGCTTGTTTAAGCTTGTTAGAAGCATAACCAAGGAATCCATTTTCGTAGCCGTAGTAACCCCATAATCTAAAGGCGTTATGTTTAAATGAAACTGCACCTGGAGCTCCATTACTAGTATTACCTCCATAAATACCAGTCATCATTTTAACACCTACATAAGGAGATTGATCGTGGTAGCTAACTACTTCTGGTTTATAAACACCGTTGCCTGGATTACGATTAGTCATTAATTGTTGATCGACCAAATCATTAACAGATTGAATGTCTAAGCCGTCTTTTTCTTCTTTTGATAGATGACGAATCTTATCCCATTGGTCAAGGTTGTTGCCATCACGGTACTGTTTATCCATTTTCTTGAACCAAGCACCGTTTAAATCTCTATTTTGTTTAGAAATAACAGCTTCTGCTTCGATTTCATCAAGAAGAGTTAAAGCATCGTTATAACCTCTCATATAGCGATCGATATCATCTCTTGTTTTTAGAGTTTTTGGATCGGTGATGTACCATTGATTTCCATCGTTTGGACGTTTAAATACCATATTGATACCTAACGAACCGAACTCATCAGCCCAACTGCTAGGTACTGGAGTTTGTAACATACCTTGAGCAAAAGCTTCAAAGCTAGTTCCTTCACGGCGACCAAAACCACCAAGGTAGATGTGTGCATCATTAACGTGTGTTGTTTCGTGAGTATAAACAGAAATACCATATTCGTCAATCATATTTAGGTAAATATAGTTTACTTCTGTTCTAGTATCATTTGGATTACCATAAATTACAGCATATGCACCAGCACCATTATTTCCAAAGTGTTTACCGATAGGTCCGAATAATTCACGAAGTGGAGAATATTCATTTTGTTGTCCGTATCTACCGTATTTATCAACCCATCCACCAGGAGCGTTATAACCTTCCCAAAGAGGGATAACAGAGTCTCTTAATAGACGGTTTTTAACATTATCTGCAGCTAGACGATACCAGAAGTCGTAGTAGTTTCTATAACCATCTGCAGCTTTTGTCCACCATATCCTTAATATCAGCGAATGATTTTTTTACCTAATCTTTCAGCACTACCAAAAAGCTATAGCATTGTAGTTAGAAATTAGGTAAATATGTGATTTCTCTATATTAAGTAGAGGAAGAAGAGTTTTTCTAAGGTGAGCACGTTTTAAATTATCGAATGCTCGATACTTAGCATTTTTAATCGCATCTATTTCTGAGGCACGTTCAGCGATATATACTTTATCTTTAGTTGCATCGATAAACCAATCGTTCATATCTGTAAAGTTTGTAAATAGACTACGATTATAGTTTAAGAATGACTCTAGGTGTCCTGATTTTGTAGATTTTGCAAGAACTTCACCAAAGGCTTCGAATGTTCTTGAACCACTAATATAACTTTCTTTTAGAACCCATCTCGATAAGTCTGTCTAAAACATCAACATTTTTACCGTAAAAATCAGGTTTAAACAGCATAAGTTCTTTAATATTTACCTCACCAAATTTAACCCCGTAGTAACGGTTTAGATAAGTTAAACCTAGTAATAGAGCAGCTTTTATTTTTCTCAACTTTATCAAGAATCATTTGTTGAGCTGCTAAAGAATTATTTAGTTGACGATCCTCATTTTGAACTAATTTTTTTCAACAAATACATCAAGATTTTTTTCTTAACATAATCAAAAACTTTCTTCTAAATAAAGGTCTTTAATTGCATTTACCCTATTATTACCAGTTCTATTTAAATGTTTGTAAATAGGATCTGATTGAAGTTCGATTGGACTTAAAAATTGCTTTTTATACCATTAATAAGATTGCTATGGTCTTTTTGAACGATATTAGGTGTATATTTAATTCCAAGATCCGTTATTTCATATTCTTTAACATTAGTTAAGCTCATCGTTACTTTCAGATAAGCTGAAGTGGTCTTTAGTTCCGTCAGCATAGTGAACGACAATTTTATTTGCAGCACTAAGGTTAGTGATGAAATCATTGTTATTCATCGGTGTAACAGAAAGAACTTCTTTTGTATTTAAGTTATGATCTTTAGCAAGTTTATTCGCTTGGTTAACGATATAATCTTTATTATAGAATGGTTGTAGCTTTTCAAGGTTTTTGTATGCTAAGCTGTAGTCAGTATTGTAATCTTGAATATCAGTATAAGCTTTATCGCTAGGAGTGATATTATTGATAGTGTTCATGTCGTAAGCTTCACTTGTCAATGTATCAGCAGTAATATTAAAACTAGCGACTTTTTCATCAGCCTCAGCTTTAGATAAGTGTTTTAATTTATTTTTTTGTTTTTATTATCTCGACCAGTACCATCTTCAGAAGAACTATATCCGATAACTCCAAATAAGTTTGATACAAAAGGATTTGCATCGCCATCGTTAACGTCATTTGAACCGAATAATTCTTCACCTTTAATCACTTTAGCATATGTTACGTTATTTTGAACCGCTCCATATGGCCAAGTTTTAGCAACTATTCCACCAACATATTTAGTATTTTTAACATCAAGAATACCTTTTTGCTACAGAGTTTGTTAGTTTTCCTTTTGTTCCTGATAGCCAACTATGTGCTTTATAGTTTACAAAAAGGTACTAGCATACTAGCATGTGCATTATTAGCGGTAATAGTGGCATCCACATAAGCTCTATTAACAAATCCCATATAGTTAGAACCAGCAATACCACCTACTGTAGAATCATTCCCGACAGAATTTATTTTACCAATAAATGCGACATTTTCAACTTTTCCATCTTCATGGATATTGTTAACAACTCCGGCAACATTATTTTTTTACCAGTTATAGAACCAGTAATTTTAACATTTTCGATAGTTGCATTATTTTTTTAAATTATTTCCAATAGCAGAGATATTATCTTCTCCCGATCTATCTATTGCAACATTTTCAAAGTTAATATTTTTTTGATTATTGCATTATTGATATTATTAAACAATGGATGCTCTAGGTCGTGAATAGCGTAACGTTTATCCCCGTTACTTAGAAGTTTACCTGTAAATTCTGCTGCAACATAAGATTTTCCGGTTGGTACAACGTTTTTAGCGCTCATACTTTTGACCAAGAAGGAATTCACCAGCTGGATTTGCTTTGCATAGCGTTTATTAATTCTGCAAAAATCATAATAAACATTATCTTCTTTAGCTTTTTGGTTTTTTTCTATAGTAAGTATATACGTCGCTAAGATTATTACTTGCGTTACGTTGCACTAGGTTGTCAGCAACAGCAGTCACTTTGTATACTTTTTACCATCAACATCTGCTTCTTCAATATTTTTTTAACAGCCAATAATGTTGTTTTTATGATCGTTTGATGTAACTTTTTAGATAATAATTAGTTAAATCTTGAGGAACAGATGTTAGTCTTGTAGCATCTGTTTCTACTTTGTTTTCATACTTGATTAAATCTGTACGTTTAATATCTTTAACTTCTATTTTTAGGTTCTAGTAGAATTTTTTTCATCAGTAAGAGTTTCTGATTTTTCTCCATTTCCTGGTTATAAAACAATTGTTGTAGATAATGTATATTCTTTATAGAAGTCTAAGTCACTTAAAAACAGCATCTAAATTATCTTTTTGTTAAATCTACAGTTTTTTTACAATTTCGTTACCTTTTTAAGAGTAGCTGTAATAGATTTTTACTTCTGCATTAGTAGGATTTTCTAACGTGTATTTAGCCGTAGCACTATGCTCTAATTCGTTTTTATTAGTGTTAACAAGTTTTAATGCAGGTTTATCAGCAAGTTTTACTAATTTTTCAATAGCTTTTAGTAAGTTTTGAGTAGCTTCGTTTACCGCGTTTTTGAGTAGTGTTATTATCGTTGTTAATAGTATTAGCAGTTGCTAAAGCAGTAGTCAAGTCTGCCCAAGATTGAGTAGTGTAATCATCTTTGTTTTTGCTATTAGCAGTAGCAATAGCGTTTTGCAATGCAGTCTTATCTACAGCTGGTGTTACTTCTTTTGTACCGACAGCAACAATTTTATTAATCGGTTGAGTGGTAATAGAATTATCGACAACTTTACTAGTTTGTACACCGTCAACAGTAGACACTTCAGTTAGAATAGTACGCTCACCATTGACTCCATCACGGACAACTTTCGTTTGACCTTTAGGAAGGGTATCGTCATTTTGTTCGATAGTTTCAAAAGGTATAACCTCTTTAGTAACTTTTAATTCAGGTTTTTCAACAATAGGAACCTTAGGTCCTTCATCCGGAGTTGTTTTATGCTCTGGAGCCGGTGTTACTTCTTTTGTACCGACAGCAACAATTTTATTAACTGGTTGAGTCGTAATAGAATTATCGATAACCTTGCTTGTTTGTACTCCGTCAATAGTAGTAACTTCAGTTAGAACAGTACGCTCACCATTAACACCTTCTTTGATGACTTTCGTTTGACCTTTAGGAAGGGTATCGTCATTTTGTTCGATAGTCTCGAAAGGCACAACCTCTTTAGTAACTTTTAGTTCAGGTTTTTCAACAATAGGAACCTTAGGTCCTTCATCTGGAGTAGTTTTGTACTCAGGTTGGGGTTGTGGATTTGGTTGTGGTGTTGGATTGTTTGGGTTTGTTGGATTGTTTGGGTTTGTTGGATTCGTCGGTTTTTCAGGAACCGTTGGATTTACTTGATTAGGTAGGGTTTTTAAAATCACTTTGTGTGAAATAACCAACATAAGAGTACCCATCGATTTTTTTATTACACCATTTACCAATTCGTTAGAGTTAGTTATAGTTTTTTTGAGTATTATAGCTACCAACTCTTTATTTTCAAAAAGCGAAAGACTCGAACGGCATAACAATGCTTTGTCCCATCGCTCTGATTAAAACAACACTAAGTACTTTGTTTCTGTGTTTTTTAGATACTAAAAGAACTACAAGAACAGCAGCGCCTACAGCTAAAACCTGTTAAAGGAAGAGAGCTTTGCCCGGTATTAGGTAAAGTCTTAATTTCTGATGTAGGCTTAGAGTCCTTTTTATAAACCATGTAATATGTTTCGTTTTCTTTAATATTACTAGGTATACTTTTTCTTTATTAAACTTTTTTCTGCATCTGTTAATTCATTTTCAGCTAAATATGTATAATTAACAGTTGTATTTTCATTTGCCAAAAACTTCACTTGGCGCATAACTTCCAAAAATCAAAGCACCGATAAGGACAGGTGCAGCACTAAGAGATAATTTTCTAATAGAAAAATTTTAAAATCTTATTGTTATTTTTTTATTTTTTTATTTTTCATAAAAATTGTTCTCCTTTCTATGAATGTATAGACTATATAATTCTATCAAAAAAAGCTAGTTTATTACAATTAATTAAAGAGGGAGAACGAGTTTATCTTTTGAGATTTTATAGCCAAGAAATTATAAATATGTTTGATGATTTTAAGTAAAAGTTATAATGATTAACAAAAAAATACAACTGTATTATTTTCTTATAAAACATGGGTAGTAATATTTGTTACAACTTAATATTTATATCTTCTAGAAAAAAAGCATTAATAAAAATTAATGGATATTTTATTTAACAACGATTATAGTGATTTATTGTTTTATAAAAAAAGTACTAACAAAGACGGCGAGGTTCTTCTGTAAGAGTTTGGAATTATTGAAATAGTTGCGGTGATAAAGAAAGTGTGATATAATATAATAAATAGTTGTAATAGTACAGTTAAAACAAGTAAAATATAAATTACAATTAAAGAAAGGATGATTTATTATGGATGGAGACAAGACCAAGCTTAAAGTCAAAAAAAAGAAAGAGGCTACAGTAGTTAAAAAAGCAATAAGCCTAGAAACATTTGTCTTTTTAGCGATATTCTTTTTAATCTTCGGTTTAATGGCGCGTAAGATGGGAACACCGCTAATGTTTAAAACAATGATGGCAACGGCTCACGACTTACTGTTGAATACAGTGTTTTTCATAATGGCGATGGCTGTTATTGCTGGAGCGATTAGCGCACTGTTATCAGAATTTGGAGCAATAGCGCTTATCAACAAAATATTTGCTCCGTTGATGAGACCTCTTTGGGGTATGCCAGGTGCTAGTATGACCGGGGCAATAGCGACTTATTTATCAGATAACCCAGCTATTATTCCTTTTGCCAAAGATAAACGTTTTGTAGCGTTTTTCAAAAAGTACCAAGTACCCGCACTTTGTAACTTAGGGACAGCGTTTGGTATGGGTCTTATCGTAACGATGTTTATGATGGGGCAAGGAGCTGGCTTCGTAAAAGCAGCAATTATAGGGAATGTTGGAGCAATTATAGGAAGTATAATAAGTGTTCGCTTGATGCTAAGACATACAAGAAAATACTACGGGGATGAAGCGGATGAACCGATGGTAGAATCAAACGAAACAGACGAATCGATGGATAAAGTAAGAATAATCCGTGATGGAAATATGTTTCAACGAGTACTAGATACAATATTAGAAGGAGGAAAAACTGGGGTAGAAATGGGGATGGCAATTATTCCGGGTGTACTTATCGTTTGTACATTCGTTATGATGTTAACGTTTAAAATGCCTGCTGACGGATATACAGGAGCAGCGTATGAAGGTGTTGGATTCCTACCTTGGTTAGGAGAAAAATTAACATTTATTCTTGAACCATTATTTGGTTTCAAATCTGCAGAAGCAATAGCTTTCCCAATTACAGCTTTGGGAGCAGTAGGGGGAGCAATTTCTCTAGTGCCAGAATTTTTAAAAAATGGTCTTATTGGACCAAATGACATTGCCGTATTTACAGCGATGGGTATGTGTTGGAGTGGATACTTAAGTACGCATATCGGTATGATGGATGCTTTAGAGTGCGTAAACTTTCATCAAAAAGCAATAGTATCTCACACTATTGGGGGTATCGTTGCAGGGGTTGTAGCCCACTATCTATTTTTATTACTGGGATAGATAAAAATAATTAAATATATTAAAAAAAGGCCGAGTACAATACTGTACTGGGTCTTTTGATAGCTATATATCAACCTATAATAAAAAAACTAAATTTTTGATAAACGCTAAAAATTTATAGTATAATTAACAAAAATTAATAAAGAAAAAAATATTAATCTAACTTTACTACAGAATGTTAGAGAATAGTTTTCAAAAGAAAGTAATTTAGTTGGGAAAAACTTGCAAGAAAGACAAGGGGAAGAAGATGGAAAATTACAATAATGATAAAAAAATACATATATTAAACGTATGAATAAAACAGCCCTATCAAAATTTGATGTACTAAAACCATATTTAAAGAAAAAAACTAAAGTGCTTGATTATGGTTCAGGAATATCGCCCGATTTTATTAGAAGTGTTCAGCAAACAGGTGCAAAAATATTATGCTTATGATATTTCACCAACAGTACAAAAATGAGTTAGCCAATTTAAATATAGATGTTATAACAGATGAAAATTTAGCGAAAAAGCAAAGAGAAATATGATATCATTTTTTTATGTCAAGTGTATTTCATGAAATAATAAGCTATATGTCTCGACCTGAAAGAACAAAGGTATTAAAACAAATACATCGAAATTTGAAAAAGATGGAAAACTTATTATAAGAGACTCAGGGAATAAAAAAATTCTGATATACCATATACATTACATGTAAAAACGAAAAAGTTAGTAAAGAAGTGGATAGATGGGTAAAAACTTAAAGAAAATTCAATTATACAAAAATGTTGAAAAAAATTTGATAATAAAGAATATCAAACAACAGAAAAAAAGAGGCTTATGAATTAGTATTTCATGTAGTATGGGGATTGCAATCTCTAGAAAGAGAAAGTAAAGAAGAATATAATATCCATGATTATTTGGAAAAATGGTTGCTCAAACCGTTAAATTTTAAAGTTTCTAGTATAATAGAAGAAAAAGATGGGGGTTATCTACAGTATTTACAGAAATATTTTTAAATTAAAGGAAGTACCTTTTTATACAAAAATGTATACTAATATTAGAAAAAGAAGAGATATAATAGTAAATAATAAAGGGTGTAAATTAATTACACTCTTTTTTTGTATAATTATACATTTTTTTATAAATATATGTTACCTCTAGAACAAAAATAAAAATATTTTTAAATATAGAAATAAAGAATATTATATCTGCTGTTGCATAGTAACTATTTCAGGAGTATAATAAAAATTAGAAAAGTATAAGGAGATAATGCATGGAAAGATTTAAAAATGTTAGTTTTTATTATACGTTGCTATTGATGTTTATTGTTTCTATGGCAGCTAAGTATTTAGCGCAGATTCCAACGTTAAAAACTATTTGGACATTTGGTAATAGCTTTTAGTAATAGGAATGGTATTACAGATGTTTACCGGATTAAAGGAGCAGGTAAAAGGAGAAATTCCTTTTATTAGTAATAAATTTTTGCGCCTAGGAATAATTTTATTAGGGTTCAAATTAGCTTTGGATAGATTACTTTCAGAAGGAAAGAAAACTTTAGTTTTGGCATTTTTTTATAGTCTTATTTATGATTTTATTAACTTATTATATGTGCCGCCTTTTCAAAGTAGATCGTGAATTAGCTTTACTTTCTGCATGTGGTTGTGGTATTTGCGAGCAGCTGCAGTTATGGGTGTTAGCGGACAATTACGCGCCAAAAACTGACAATAGTGTCCTTGCTGTCGCGGTAGTAGCGATACTTTGAACGGTATTTACGCTAATAGAAGTAGCGTTAAAAACCGTATTTAAACCTAGAACCTTATAATTATGGCGTGTTTACCGGAGGAAGCCTTCATGAAATAGCTCACGCTGTTGCTGCAGGTGGAGCAGGAGGTCAAGTTGCACTTGATACAGCTATACTGACGAAGTTATCTCGCGTTCTTATGTTGATAGTAGTAGCTACAGTCCTTGTTGTGATTAATCGTCGTTCAAATAGTGATGCTCAAGGGAAAAATGCCGATGCCTTACTTTATTTTTAGGATTTATAGCCATGAGTATATTAGGAAGTTATGTAAGTTTCTTAAAACCATTAACCCCTTTATTTAGTAGATGCAGCATATATTTTTTAGGTATGGCGATGGCGTCTTTAGGAATGAGTGTTAATTTTAAAGTTATTAAAGAACGCGGTTTGCGTGTTTTTACAGCGTGCTTTTTATCATCGGTTATTCTTATGATAGCATGTTATTTAGTAGCTAAATTTATATTTTAACCATTAACCTTTTAGAATTAATTAGAGTTATCTAAAAAAATGATAATTTAATATGAATTCTAAAGGGTTATTTTCTTATATCATTTTTTTAAAAATAGCTAAATAATTGGTATAATATAAAGAAAGATAACGTTAACAAAAATATCTAGAAAAATAATAAAGAGAAAAAAACATTTAACAAAAAGATGATAAATTAAGGAGGGCAAAGTTATGATAATTACACAATTATTAGGAATAAAAATATCCTGTTTTTTTCAAGGTGCGATGGCTCAAATCGCACGCTATGAACTTGCTAGTGCAGTTTCTAATGCAGGAGGCTTAGGGATATTAGCTTCTGGAGGAATGAGTCCGGAAGAACTACGTGAGCAAATAAAAAAATGTAAAGAACAAACGACAAAGCCTTTTTGCGGTTAACTTAATGCTGATGATGCCTAATATCAACGAAATAATAGATGTTGTTATTGAAGAAGGTGTTAAAAATAGTTACAACAGGAGCAGGAACTCCAAGAAAATTTATGCCACGTCTAACAGAAGCGGGAGTTAAAGTTATTCCAGTAATTCCATCGGTAAAAGCAGCAAAAAATGGAAGAATTAGGTTGTGCTGCTGTTGTTGTTGAAGGAATGGAAGCAGGAGGTCATGTTGGAACAAGTATAACTATGGCGCTTTTACCACAAGTAACAAAAAGCGGTAAATATTCCTGTGATTGCTGCTGGGGGTATTGCTGATGGTCGAGGTGTTGCTGCTGCATTTTGTTTAGGAGCAAGTGGAGTTCAAAATGGGAACAGTCTTTTTAGCTACACACGAATGTCCAATTTCAATAGAGTATAAGAACTTAATTGTAGAAGCAGATGACACATCAACAACATTAACAGGAATGAAATTTGGAGCACCGGTTCGTGGTATAAAAAAATGAATTGACAAAAAGATATCATGAATTAGAAGCACAATCGTCAACATTGATGGAATTAGAAGAATTAACACTAGGTTCTTTAAGAAAAAGCTGTCTATGATGGTGATGTAGAAAATGGTTCAGTTATGTCTGGCCAAATAGCAGGACTTGTCGATGAAATACGTTCAGTAGAACAAGTGATAGTCGATGTTTTTAGAAGAAGCAAAAACAACGTTAGCAAATGTAAAAAAATAGATTAATAAATAGTTGAGTTTTGCAAGAAGATAGCTAGCCACAAGTTGTCTGAATATTATATTTGTTATATAAATTTATTACGGAGGGGTTAGTTATGGTAGATCAAAGAAAAAAACAAGTATCTTTTTTCTCTGCTTTCGCTGATTTTTTTAGGGGATTTGTAGACTTTAAAGGATATACATCTATAACAGGTCATTGGTTTCCGGTAGGAATAATAGGGATACTTTTTCTTGCTATAGACGGAGTATTTACTTATGTTTTTCTATTTTCCGTTTGTAGCGATAAAAGAACGCTTGGATGCAGGTGGAGATATAGGAGTCCCTCGTGAACAAAGTATTCTAGAATTAAGAGATATAACATTCTGGGGATTAGTTTTTACTTGTAGTTTTGGTTGTTTTTAGCTATTCCGATAACAGCGAGTTTTACGCGACGCTTGCGTGACATTGGATTTACATCAATCTCTATAATCATGTTAATTATATTGTTCTATACTCTGAATTTCTTTCCGATAGATATAATAACAATTTTCTATAATATTATATTTGTTTTTGTGCTAATGACTTTGAAAAACTAATTTATTAGAAACAGATTCCGATTCTGATTTTATAAAAAAATTTTTCTTTCGCTCAACAAATTAAAAAAACGCGCATAATTAGAAAAACAGAAACACTCAAAAAAAGCAATTATTTCGATTGTTTTTTTGAGTGTTTTTTTGCTTGAGTTTGATTGAAAGACTGTTGTATATTAATTATAATAAACTTGGGAGTCAAGGAGAAGAAAAAAATGGTAAATGAAAGACAGAAAAGAATTTTAAACTTGTTAGAAGAGCGAGGATCACTTAGCCTACATGAGCTTATAGATTATTGTGAGGTATCTGAGGCAACAATCAGAAGAGATTTAACAAGTTTAGAAGAAAAGAACTTATTATATAGAACTCATGGTGGAGCGATGAAGCGTACTTCAGCAAGAGGAAGTGAGATAGGTGTTGAAGCAAAACGTACGGAGTTTTTACCAGAGAAAAAAGAAGTAGCAAAGTATCTTTGCAAAAATGTAGTTCAGTCAGGGCAGACTATTTATCTTGATGCAGGGACATCTACTTATGAAATGATTGGTTATTTGCGCGACAGGAGAATAACAGTCGTAACAAATTCTACCTATCACTTACCACGTCTCATTAACAATAAAAATACATACTATTATATTAGGCGGAACTTTGAAACATTCGACACAAGCTGTAATTGGTCATACAGCGATTGAACAATTGAAAAAAATTATAGTTTCGATATGTGTTTTTGTTGGTTGTAATGGCATTGATGAAAAATTTTTGGTATAACGACTGCGGATGAAAATGAGGCTTTTATAAAAAAACTGCAGCGATAAAAAAATAGTAAGAAAAAAATATTTTGGCAGATAAAAGTAAGTTTGATCACCGCAAGTTTCACAAGTTTGCGGACTTAGAAGAAGTAACAATCGTAAGTTACGATGCACCAGAAAAACTATGAAAAATACGCTAATATATTAATAGTAAAAAGATAAGGAGGAAGCATAGATGTATTATACAATAACTTTAAACCCAGCAGTAGATATGCTTACAAAAAGCTAGTAACTTCAGCCTTGGAAAAATTAAATAGAACGCAAGAAGCGAAGTATGTAGTCGGTGGGAAAGGTATAAACATTTCGATATTATTGAATAATATAGGTGAAAAAAACAAAAAGCACTAGGTTTTTGTTGCAGGTTTTACAGGATATTTTATTAAATCAGAATTAGATAAATTAGATATAGAACATGACTTTGTTGAAACTCTTGGAACGACCCGTATTAATATGAAGCTTACTACCGATATTGAAACGGAAATTAATGGACAAAGTAGTGCGATAAACGCAGAAAAATATCTCAGAATTTTTTTGCAAAACTAGATGTTTTGACGACAGAAGATGTAGTTTTTCTTTATCAGGAAATGTTATTGCAGGAATGGAACTCGAAGATTTCAAGAAAATTGCAGAAAAAGTAGCGACAAAAGGAGCAACTTTAGTAGTTGATAGCAACAAAGATTTGGTGTTGGACACCTTACAATACAAACCATTTGTTGTTAAACCAAATGAATTTGAACTAGGAGAAATGTTTGGAATAACACTAAACGGTTTGGAAGAAATCCTAGTTTATGCTCGAAAATTACAAGAGCGCGGTGCTCAAAATGTTCTTGTTTCACGTGGAGCAAAAGGAGCAATATTATTAACTGAAAATGACGAAGTATTGGAAGTTAATGTTGCAGAAGGTAAAATTGTCTCAACGGTAGCGGCAGGAGATAGTATGCTGGCGATGTTTGTAGCTAAATATAACGAGACGAAAGATTATGCAGAAGCATTGAAATATGCCTCAGCAGCAGGAGGGGCAACATCGTTTTCTGTTGGCGTAGGTAGCAAGGAATTAATAGAAGAGTTGCTACCACAAATCAAGATAAAGAAATTAAAAATAAGAAATTAGACTTAGAAAAGGAAAGTTAACTAAAGTTTATAAACTATAAAAAGATATTACCTTGGAAATATTACTAAATTAAAAAAAGGAAAAAAATCACTATAAAATTATTAAGGAGAATTAAAATGAAATTAACTGATGTTATCAATTATGACTTAATACAATTTAATTTTAGTGCGGAAGATAAAAAGAAGCATTAGATAAACTTACTACGATGTTAGTAGATGAGAAAGTTATCGAAAATAAAGATAATTTCTTAAATGCACTACTTGCGCGCGAAGCTCAATCAACTACAGGAGTAGGAGAAAAATGTTGCGATTCCTCATGCAAAGAGTGCTGATTTTGACAAAGCGATGATTATTTATGCAAAAAAAGTAATGATGGTGTAGAATGGGAAAGTTTTGACGGGCAACCAGCTAAACATATCTTTATGATTTGTGCGCCAGATGGAGGTGCTGATGAACACCTTAAAGCTCTTGCATCATTATCCCAAGCGCTGATGGACCCAGAGGTGAAATCTGGATTAGAAGCAGCAACTACAAAAGAAGATGTAGAAAAAAATCTTTGCAGATTTCGTAGCAAAAAACTCAACCAGAAAAAGAAGAAGTAACAGCTCCAAGCGAGAGAAACCTTATATTATTGCTGTAACAGCTTGTCCAACAGGGATTGCTCATACATTTATGGCTGCAGAAAAAATCAAAGAAACAGCTAAAGCAATGGGCTTAGATGTAAAAGTAGAAACTAACGGTCAAATTGGTATAGAAAAACAAACTTACAAAAAGAAGATATTGAAAGAGCAGCGGGAATTATCGTAGCAGCTGATAAAAAAAGTAGAGGTAGCACGTTTTGATGGGCGCCCAACTATTATGACAAAAGTTGCAGACGGAATTAACAAGCCGCAAGAACTTATCCAAACTATTTTAGATGGAAAAGCGCCAATATACAAACACGATGGTGCAGCTGATTCACAAGAAACAGACGCAGAGGGAGAAAGTTTAGGACGTAAAATTTACAAACACCTAATGGAAGGTGTAAGTAATATGTTACCATTCGTAGTCAGGTGGTATTTTAATTGCACTGTCATTTATTTGGGGTATTAACTCGTTTAATCCAGAAGACCCAACATACAATAAATATGCAGAAGTATTATTCTATTTAGGTAAAAATTTCATTTAGTATGATGTTACCGATTCTTGCAGGATTTATTGGGCGTAGTTTAGCGGATAGACCTGGGTTTGTAGTAGGTATGGTCGGTGGTATTTTAGCTGATCCAAGTATTTTAGGGCTGAAAAGTGATATTTTAGCTTATACTCCATCAGGATTTTTAGGAGCATTAGTGGCAGGGGTCTTAGCAGGTGGGATTATTAAAGTTCTTAAAAGTGGCAACAAGTTGGATGCCTCGTTCATTAGATGGTATTAAACCAATCTTTCTATTCCCAATCTTAGGTTCTCTAATTATGGGGATTGCGATGATTTATGTAATTAATGCGCCGATGGCAGCAGTTATGACTGGGTTACAAGACTTCCTTACAGGATTAAATGGAAGTGGTAAATTTATCCTTGGATTTGTAGTAGCTGCGATGATGGCTATCGATATGGGAGGTCCAATCAACAAAGCATCTTACGTTACAGGAACAGCGTTATTAACAGCAGCAGGAACAGCAGGTAGTGATGTTATGGCAGCGGTAATGATTGGTGGTATGGTTCCACCATTAGCAATAGCAATCTCAGCAACTATTAATAAAAATATTTGGCCAAAAGCACAACGTAGCGGAGCATTAGTGAACTATGTAATGGGATTAGCGTTTATTACAGAAGGAGCTATTCCATTCGCGGCAAGTAATCCATTACGTGTTATTCCACCATTATTCCTATCAAGTGGTGTCGCTGGAGCATTGAGTATGACTTTTGGTGCAGTATCAAAAGCGCCGCATGGTGGTATTTTCGCAATAGCGGTAGGAGCAGTAAGTAATTGGACAATGTACTTATTAGCGTTAGCGCTAGGTTCAGTATTAGGAGCGATCTTACTAATTGTTTCGTTAAACTTAGGGAAAAAGTGGAAAAATAATATAAATATAAAAAAACAACACCGAGGTATAGAACTTCGGTGTTGTTGTTTTTTTGTGGGCCAAAAAATATTTAGGCACTTTTGTATAGAAACAGCTTATATATTTCTTTTATTCTTTTGAACAACCTATAGCATGTTGAAAGGGATAGATTTAAATTTTTAGATGTTGTCTTTATATCCTGAGTTTTTCTTGAAATCTTCTAGGAAAGCTAATTCCTGTTCTGTTAAAATAGATTTCAAATAAGAATTAAGATCGACTTCTAAAAATATCTCTATCGTTATTGCAAGAATGAAGTAGTGTATTATTGAAGAAGTCAATAGGAACACTTTTTTTCTTTGTTTCTACGACGTATTTCATCAATAAGTTTTCGTTTTATAACTGTTAGTGCAAATTTATCAAAGTCGCAAGCTTCTATGCCATCATCTTCTAGTATAAGAAAGCTTACAAGAAGCCCCTCTAAACCAAAGCTATAAAAATTCTGATGTAACGACTTTGGTATTTTGACTTTGTATAAACCTTTAATTATTAGTTCTTTTTTTCTCCCTAGCAAGAATATTAAAACGTTCTTCTTGCTCTTTAGACAAATAATAATTTTTTTAATTTCTTTTATCATAGTTACTCCTTCTTATTCTTTTTGATATATCTCCTTGTGTTAAAAAAACGTTAAAAAAAGCTCAAGTTTTATTCATATAGAATACCTCCTGTTACTAAAATTAATTTTCTAATTTTATTTTAGCACAAACACTTTTTTTCTTTTTCTATATGTATATAGTATTTTATTAGTAACTATATACTAAGAGGTGTTGGAAAAATATAAAATAAATAATATAAGATTTTTTTCGCCAGTAAGTTAGAGAAGAAACGGGGTTTTCAAGAAAAAAATATAGTGTAAATATATAAAAAAACTTTTAAAAATATATTTTTTTAAAAATTTTTGTAATAAGATTAAAAAAATATCTAAAAAAAGAAGAGGAGGATACTAAAATTGAAATAAAAAAATATCTATACCACTGATTGTATAACAACCTCTTTATGATTGGTTTTTAATATTAATCTGAGAGATTGTTTCAACGGTATAGATATTTATAGTTTAAGCGAATTTGCTTGTAATAGTGCTTGGTATACGTTTATATACTCGAAGTGTTACAAAGAATAAAACTGTAACTAAGATACCTTTTAAGAAGGTTGAAAGGAATAATTCCTGCGGTAACGATGACTTTTACATTTTTTTACTATATCTGTTAAATCCATAATATAACCATAAGCAGGTAGGAATACAAAGTAATTAAGCAGAGCCATAAAGATAGTCATAGTGATTGTTGCTAGAACTCCGCCGATAATAATTTTTAGCGTACCTTTTTTTATAAAAATAAAAACGATAATGCTAAGGAAGATAAACTCCACAACGATATTGGCGATAGATCCCACAGGCTCGTGCGAGATTAGTACAATGTGTAAAAAGTTTTTTTAACAGAGATACTAATATAGCGTGTTTGTAGTTCATCAATAGCAATGCCATAAATAGCGGAATAAAAGTAAAATCAAATTTTAGAAATGGTGGCAGAAATGGCACAGCAAAACTAAAAAAAGATAGAAGTAGTGCAATAACGGCAAGTAGCCCACTTAAAACAAGTGAATGAGTATTATACATATTGTCCTCTTTCCATCTTCAAAAAGGCGTAAAAATAACCGCAATAACGTTGTGAATGGTGCTGATACTTCTAAATTTTTAGCTAAGTTAGGAACTTTAGAAAGTAAGACTTACTGGCTTTTTAATTTAAAATAAAAACACCACTTTAAAACATTTAAAGCGGGACATAAAGGTATGGATATTTTATAGAGTGTAGAGGACAATAATTTGATAAATAGACTAGCAGGCTAGTGGGTTAGGTATATCGAAATAATTGTTTTAATCTACAACTAATAAAATATATTTTCCGTATCTTCTATCATCCAGACTGTACTGTCGGTTTTGGAATTTCACCAAATCAGCTTACGCTCGCGGACTATAACCGCCGGTCGGGAATTTCACCCTGCCCCGAAGATAATTAAATTTTATAGTTCCATTATAAACCGCTCTCATATAAATGTAAAGGAAAAAAAGCTTTTCAAAAAAATTACTAGAAATAAATAATGGTTTAGCTAGATATTATAAAAATAATTACTCGTATATTAAGAGAATATGAAAAAAACCCCAGAACTACTAATTTTTAGAAGTTCTGGGTTTTGTTATTTATTCTACTGTAACACTTTTTGCTAGGTTACGAGGTTTATCGACGTCTAATCCGCGTGATACAGCTGCGTAATATGCAAATAGTTGAGTTACGACGATACTTGCGATAGGAGCAAGATCTTCGTTAACATTAGGGATAGCGTAATCACCTTTGCGCGCTAATTTTTTTCTAATGTAATTATTAGGGTATTAGCTCCACGGCTAGCTACTTCGCTAACATTACTACGTGTATTAAGGTCTAATTTTGTATTAGTAATAAGTGCGACTACCGGAGTTTTTTCCTCGATAAGAGCAATTGTTCCGTGTTTTAATTCTCCACCGGCAAAGCCTTCAGTCTGAATATAAGAAACTTCTTTCAGTTTAAGTGCAGCTTCACAAGCGCTGTAATAATCAGTTCCGCGACCAATATAGAATGCATTGCGCTCTGTAAATAAATCTTTTGCTAAATCTTTAATAGTTTTAGTATCGTCTAAAAATAGATTCAATAGCTGATGTAATTACTGATAGTTCTTGTTCGATATCGAATTTTGGTTGTTTATTCAGTTGTCGCGCTACTTCATAAGCTAAAATACTTAGTGTTGCGATTTGTGCTGTGTATGCTTTTGTAGATGCAACAGCAATCTCCACACCTGCATGAAGTAGTAATGTATAATCACATTCACGAGCTAATGTAGAAGCATCCACATTAGTTAACACTAAAAACTTATAGTCAGAGTTTACACTGCGTAATTTCGTTAATACTGCACGAAGATCTGCTGTTTCTCCTGATTGTGATAGGAAGATAAACATAGGTTTTTTAGAAAGAAGCGGCACATTGTATGCAAATTCTGATGCAAGATGCACTTCAGCAGGAATACCTGCCCATCTTTCAAAAATAAGCACGCCCCACTAAACCAGCATTATAACTTGTTCCACAACCGATAATGTAAAGTCTATCAGCTTCTTTCACATTATTAATAATATCATCGTCTATATTAACGTTGCGCCCATCAAAGTAGTGAGAAATAATATTACGCATAGCTCCTACTTGTTCATTGATTTCTTTAATCATGTAGTGTTCATGGATACCTTTGTCGATTTCCCCAGCGTTTAGATTAGTAGAGAAGCTGTCGCGATTTATTACATTCCCATCTTTATCTTCAATAGTTACGCTATCTTTTTTTAACAATAACTATTTCTCCGTCGTTAATTTCTAAAAAGTCGTTAGTGTATTTAATCATCGCAAGAGCGTCACTTCCGACAAAAATTTTTCTTTCCATCTCCAAGTCCGATTAATAATGGACTTTTATTTTTTGCCACATACAAAGTATCAGATTCTTTAGTATCGATTAAACAAAGTGCATAAGAACCTTGTAGTTTTGATACTGCTTTTTTGAATGCTTCTTTAGTACTCATTCCACGATCGCTATAAACTTGAATAAGTTGAACGATAACTTCAGTATCAGTTTCAGAAACAAGGTCTACTCCTTTGAAGAATCTATCTTTTAATTCTTGGAAATTTTCGATAACACCGTTGTGAACTAGAACAAAGCGTTTGTTAAAGCTTTGATGAGGATGTGAGTTAGTAACGTTAACTCCACCGTGAGTAGCCCAACGTGTATGACCAATTCCAAGTTCAATGTGAAGATCATCTGGAATAAGAGCTTCTAGGTTTTTAATACGACCTACTGCTTTAGTAACTTTTGCTTCACCGTTAACAACTCCAGCAATTCCTGCTGAATCGTAACCACGATATTCAAGGCTGCTAAGCCCATCAATCAAAAATTTAACTCCATTTGTTTCTCCAACAAATCCTACAATACCACACATATAAAAATTCCTCGCTTTTTTTCTTTAATAATTGATTTAAAAGATATAGTTACTGATTTTACAAGGTAAACTTAATAAAAAGTTAAAAGTGTTTTTGCGAAACCTTAACAAAATTCAAAAGATAACAGCAAAAAAATTTACAACAGTCTAAAAAGTATAGACTATTCCTGCAATGATAATTAGTAACAATCTTAAAAAAATTAAGAGATAATAATGATTTTGTAGAGTAAATTTTAAATTTAATATTAAATATTTATAAGAAAATTACTTTTTTTCGAAAAGAAAACTTAGATAAAAAAAGTTATTTTCAAAATATTTAATTTTATTTCAAAGAAATACTCCGTTTGTACATTATTTAACGAAACTCTTAAATTCCGAAAAAAAGCATCCGCCGAATTTTTCGATAACTTTTTCCCTCGTCAACTAAGCTCGGTTTAATCGTTAGAACTTAGTTCGGGCGCTATAACTATAAAAAAACAAACCTCCTAGTATAGTATCTACATTATTATACTAAATGAAAAGGTTTATGTAAATTGATTTGATATTTATTTGTTTTTAAAAAAGGAGTAAATTTTTGAAATAATGTGGTGGGAAGAGAACAGATAACAAAAAGCTTCTAAACGCCTGAAATAGCGTTTTTATATAGGGGGTTAGCTGTAAACTGAGAGCAAAATAATAACTCTGGGAATAGAATTGTTTCAGAGTTAAGTATTAAATATTTAATTGTTAATTTTTAGTTTCTACCGATTTCATTAGCGTTTTTAGCTGCTTCAGGAAGATCGATGCTAGTTACTTTATTTACATTTGAATAACTAGTATTTTGAGTTATTTTCATTGTAGTAGGTTTCGCTGCATTCTTAGTGGCGATTTCCATAATTGTTTCATTGCTGATAGGTATAAAATCTTTACTTACAACAAGTTTGATAGTAACGTTTTTGAAATCTACGTTGTTAAATGCATTGGCATTTACCGCTTGTCCACCAGAAGAGTTAGCAATAGCAACCATAAGCTCTTTGAACTGATCACCGTTACCGCTATATGTAAGAACATAGTTGCCTTTTTTTCTTCAGCTATTTTAAAATCTTTAGCAATTTTTTTGTAGAACTCCATAACTTGTTCAGAGTTAGCAAGTTTTTTTAAGATTTTCAAATTGAGCAGTTATATTATTATTAGAACTTTTTACCCAAGTATCTTGTCCGGTAGCTTTTTGCATATGCAGCATTGTCTTTGATGTACATTTCTAACGTTTGAGTTTTATCTTGAGCTTTAATCTCAGTAGTAGCATGCATAGTGAATGGTTCCAAGATTAGAGATCCTGACACTTTGTTTTCTATTTTTTTGAGTTTCGATCTCCTACAATTATCTCAGAAATGTTAGAAGAGACAAATTCTGTATTTTTCAGATTTTTTTAGATGCCTCGTTAGTTTTATTGATAGCTTCTTCAGCAGTTACTTTAGTACCACAAGCAGAAAGAGTTATAGTAAGTAATGCTGCAGCAATAATTAAAAAGATATTTTCTTATTGATTTCATGATATCACCTTTCCTTATAAAGTAATTTAAAAAAATTAAATTGATATCCATATTCTAACATAAAAACAAAAATATATTACTAGATAAATTAATATTTATACGCTAAGTATATATAATTAATACAGTGAATAATAGTTTAAAAGCTACTCTTAAGAAGAAATTTCCCTCTGAAAATACTCCTATTTTTTTAGAGGGATTAAATAATTTTAGAGTTGTACTTCAAATTTACCCTTAGCATTTTTTTAACTTCTTCAGGAAGATCAATGCTATTTACTTTTATTCACATTAGAATAAGTAATTTTTTTGTGTTATTTTCAAAGTTTTAGCTTTTTGGTATTATTTTACTAACAACCTCCATTGTCACTTCGTTGCTAATAGGGGTGAAATCTTTAGAGATAACATACTTAATATTAACGCTTTTTAAACTCTACATCTTTAACTGAATAAGGGTTTAACTGTCTAGCGGAAGCCTCAACAAGAGAAGTTGCAAAAATCAGAAAAATTGATCGCCGCTACCACTATATGTAAGAACATAAGTATCATTCTCTTTAACTAGTTTGAAATCTTTAGCGACTTTTTATAAAAATTCCATTCTTTTTTTCGGTTTTAGAAATATTTTTGATATCTCTCAAATAGATAGCTAGAATATAAGTCTTTTTTTCCAAGGTTCACTTCCTACTTTTTCATAAAGGGCTTTACCTTGGATATATAATTCAAATGAAGTTGGTTTGTCAGCTTTAGCTTCGACAGAAGCGTGTATAGAAAATGGCTCATTAATAATAGTTCCCGTAATAGTAGCTTCTTTTTGCGCGATCTTTTACCAGTAATATATTCAGAAGTAGTAAAGGATTTAAATTCTGTATTTTTAATGTTTTTACTTATCTCTGCTGACTTGTTAATAGCTTCTTCAGCTGTTACGTTTTTTTACAAGCAGAAAGAGTCACAGTAAGTAATGCCGCAGCAATAATTAAAATATTTTTTTATTGATTTCATGAAATCACCTTTCTCTGTAAAAATTAGTTATTTTATATTCATAATCTTAACATAAAAATAAAATATATTACTAGATAAACTTATATTTTTTTATGATAATAGATATACAAAGTATATATATTATTGTACAGTATTTAGTAAAAAAATAATAGCTCTAGAAGTAAGGTTAATTCTAGGGCTATTATTAAATTAATTGTTATGATGTTTTTTTGATTTCCTTAGCATTTTTAGTTGCTTCAGGCAGATCAATACTATTTACTTGATTGATTTTTGAATAAGTAATACTTTGAACTAATTTCAATGATGTAGGTGTTGATGAATTCTTTTTAGCGATTTCCATTGTTACTTCATTGCTAACAGGGTTGAAATCTTTACTTACAACAAGTTTGATATTAACGTTTTTGAATTCTATGTCATTAAAAGCTTTTGCATTTAATTGTCCACCAGAAGACTCAATAAGAGAATTCATAAGGTCTTTAAATTGATCTCCATTACCACTATATGTAAGAACATAATTACCATTTTCTTCAGTCATTTTAAAATCTTTAGCATTTTTTGTAAAATTCCATTGCTTTCTCAGAATTAGTAATCTGTTTATAACTTTCGAATCTTGAAAGGAATTTAGAGTCTGAGGTTTTAACCACGGCTCTCTTCCATCGTTTTTTTGGCATAAAGAACATTATCTTTGATATACATATCTAACAAAGTTGTTCTAGTAGATTTGATTTCAGTATTAGCATATATAGCAAGAGGTTCATTAATTACAGCACCTGTTATTTTTAGCTTCTATTTTTCTCGTTTTGTCACCAGAAGTAGATTCAGTACTAACAATAACTGAAAAACTCTGTATTTTTAATGTTTTTACTAGCTTCTGCTACTTTTATTAAGAGCTTGTTCTGGTGTTACTTTACTACAGGCAGAAAGAGTTATAGTAAGTAATGCCATAGTGATAATTAAAATATATTTTTATTGATTTCATGATATCACCTTTCTCCATAAAAATAATGTATAAATTAAATTTATATATTTATTTTATATTATTTATTTTATACACATATTTTAACATAAAAATAAAAATGTATTGCTAGATGAATCAATATTTTATATTAGAAGCTACTATAAATAATATATCTTTTATTAGTAAAATAATAACTCTGAAAATAATTTTATTTTCAGAGTTATTATTAAATATTTTAGCGTGAAATTTTATTGATTTCTTTAGCGTTTTTAGCTTCTTCAGGAAGATCAATACTATTCACTTGATTAATTTTTTTGCATATGTAATGGTTTGAACTAATTTTAATGTTTCAGGATTTGATGTGCTCTTGCTAGCGATTTCCATTTTCACTTCACCACTAACAATATTGAAATCTTTAGTTACAACATACTTAATATCAACATTCTTAAAGTCTACATTGTTAATGGCTTTAGAGTTTAATTGTCCTCCAGAAGACTCTGAAAGAGCTGTCATAAGCTCTTTAAATTGGTCTCCGCTACCATTATATGTAAGAACATAATTACCATTTTCTTCAGTTATTTTTGAAATCTTTACCAAGTTTTTTTGTAAAAGTCCATTACTTTATCAGAACTAGTAATTTGTTTATACTTTTTCAAATTGAGAAAGTAATTTAGGATCAGAGCTCTTTAACCAAGCACTACTATCGCCGTTCTTAACATAAATAACGTTATCTTTGATATACATATCTAATGAAGTTTTTTTCTTGGAGATGTAATATCAGTTTTAGCGTATAGAGCTAATGGGTCAGAAATCATGGTACCTGAAACTTTAGCTTCTGTTGTTTGATTATTAGAAGTAAACTCAGTAGTAACGTTAGAAGTAAATTCTGCGTTTTTTTAATGTTTTTGTTAGTTTCTGCTACTTTATTAATAGCTTCTTCAGCTGTTACTTTAGTACCACAAGCAGAAAGACTTATAGTAAGTAGTGCCACAGCAATAATTAAAAATATTTTTTTATTGATTTCATGATATCACCTTTCTTTGTAAAAATTTATAAACTATATATTTATTTTATATAACTTATTTTATAAAACATATTCTAACATAAAAATATATATTGCTAGATAAATTATAAAACCCATTACAAAAAAAGTATAGAAATAGATAAATTCAGAAAATATAAAAAAATTGTTGACATATATCAATGATTGATATACAATTATATCAAAGATAGATATATCAATTATGGATATACGCGCTGTGATTTATAATTTAAGGGTGCATAAGATTTTGTGCTAGTTAAACCTATATGTTTTATAATCAAGAGAAGGAGGCGATAAAGTATGGCGAAGGCAAGTCCTTATGAAAGTGGCGAGCTGACAGACAGTATATTTTTTTACTCTATTAGTTTTAACTAAACCTATTCATGGGTATATGATAATGCAAAAAGTTGCTGAGATTACCAATAATAGTATTATTATTGGGCCAGCAACAATGTATACTACACTGGGGAAAATGGTTGGAGTGAATTGGATAGAAGAAAAGGATATAGACAATTCTAAAAAAAGAGTATCACATAACAAAAAAAGGGGTTATGAAGTGCTGATGAAAGACTTTGAAAAAAAGGGAGTTTTTACTAAAATGTCGCTGATAATCTTTTTAAGAGGTGGATATCATGAGTAAATATAAAATAGTTCATGCTTTTTTGCATTAAAAGAATAGCCAATTTTTAAAAAGATTGGAATATTATAGCTCACAAGGGTGGCACTATAAAAAGTGGTTGGTATTTTTTTATAGTACTAGAAAAAGGGAGAGCCAAAAACTATAGGTATGAATTAGTTTATGATAGAAAGTTTACAAAAGAAAAACAAGAATTTTATCAAGCTAATGGTTGGAAGTTAATAAGAAATAGCTTTTTGGCAAATATTAAGAGGAGAGTCTAATGCAGTAGATTTATATACCGATAATATAGGAGAAGTAGAAATGTGGAAATATCGTCTAAAAATTCACGTTAAAAACTAAATTTAATATGTATTTTTATTACTATATTGATTTTTGTTAGGGAGTGAATATAGCGTTATGGAAGGCCATATATTTAAATTTATTCAAGGAATGTTTTGTGGTGGAACAACAGCATTAGTATTTTTAAACATTTACTTTTTATATTAAATACAAAAATAGCTGAGAAAGGAGAGGATTAGGTGACGAAGCACAAATATATAACGATATGGACTAGTTACGATAAGGTTGAACAAAAAAATGACAGAACTTAGTCAAGAAGGGTATGAGTATGATAATTGTTATTTTGTAATCGTAAGAATGAAAAAAACAAATACTAAGCCAAAAAAAGTACAAGTTCATCTATGATAAAAAAACTTCTCGCCTGAGATAACAGAGTATTACAAAGCTAGTGGTTGGCGTCTTCACAAAAATTAAGTTAACATATTTTCTAAGACTTGCAGAAGGAGATGAAAAACTCTTATCCGATTTTTTTAGTGATGAAGAGACTGAATATGAAATTATCAAATATAGAGTTTTTTTAGATTTTTACATGTTTATTATTGGCCTTTTTGTTAGCAGGTTTTTCGAATAGGGTAGATAGTTATATAGGTGAGACAGCAGGGAAGGTCGTTACAGCTTTTATGTAGTGGACTTAGCGGTTTTGGTTTGGGAGGATTAATGATTTTTTTATACCAAAATTTTTAAAACTTAGACGAGCGTGCAAGAAAAAAATATTGACGGGAGTTAAAGGTTTATATTATAAAAAGATTTTAAATAAATTATTTAAAAAATATAATGTATAAATAAAAAAAGGAGAATAACTATGATATTAGAATTTAGAAATATAGAAAAGAGCTTCGGGGATAAAAAGTTCTTAAAGGAATTAATTTCACAGCGAAAAGTGGAGTAGCAAATGGATATTTGGGGCGTAATGGTAGTGGTAAGACTACAAGTTTTAGAGTTTTACTTGATATTTTCAAGCCGGATAAAGGAGAAATCTTACTTGACGGAAAACCTCTCGATCACAGCAAAGTAAAAATCGGATATCTACCTGAAGAACGTGGTATGTACGATGGTGTTGGATTGGTAGACCAGTTGGCTTACTTCGGAATGCTAAAAGGTATGACAAAAAAAGCTGCTAGAGATGAAGCAAAAAAATGGCTAGACTTTTTTGAGTTAGAAGATAATAAACAAGCTTTGAAAACTTTGTCAAAAGGGAACGCTCAAAAAAATTCAAATTATCCAAAGTGTTATGAATGATCCTGATATATTAGTTTTTGATGAGCCGTTTAGTGGTTTAGACCCAGTTAACGTAGGGAAGTTAAAAGAGATTATAACAGAGTTTATCAAAAAGATAAACTTGTAATCTTCTCGTCTCATCAAATGCCAGTTGTAGAAACATTTTGCGAAGATATTAATATTTTGGAGCAAGGGAAATTGTTTTTAAGTGGAAACTTAGACTATATTAAAAACAACTTGGTCATGGGAAAAATGATTTTAAGCGTTAGTAATTTAGAAAAAGAAGAGTTGCTTGTTAATTTAAAATCTATTCCAATGGGAATAGAATACAGCTTAGTACCAGAGGGAGTACTTCTTGATTTTAAAGAAGAAGGCGCTAAGAAAGAGTTGCTTGCTAAATTATCAGGAAGTAGCTTTTAATGTAGAAGAATTTAAACTTTATAAAACCATCATTGGAAGAAATCTTTGTAAGTCAGGTAGGTAAATAATTATGAAAAATTTTAGCACAGTATTTAATTTTTGAACTTAAACAATTTTTTTGGGAAAAACATCAACGAAAGTTATAATGGCAGTTTATTTTATAGTTGCTATAGGAGTAACCTTTATACCATCAATAGCGAATAGCAACTTGTTTTAAAGGGAAAAGTAATAATAATTTTGAGCGTAGCGCTTATGTAGTGAAGGATGTAAATATTCAATTAGAAAAATTTAAAAGATGCTAAAAAGTATGATTCAAAAAGAAGCTGCAGAAAAAGATATTAAAGAGGATAAGCTTGATGAAGCAATAGTCTTAACAAAAGAAAGATACGAATACTTATCAAAACGTAGTATTTTTAGCGGTTCTTCAAGTGACTTCCAAGAAGCATTTGGAAAAAAATGTAGAAAAAGTACGTTTATAAACAAAGTGGTCTTGATTATGATAAGGTGAATCAAGTTAAAGCGGCTGTTCCGAAAACCAATGATGGTTAATATTAGCGGAGATTCTGATATGATAGCCCAAGGTGTTAAAGTTGCGATTGTTTATGTTTTAACATTGGTTATTTATATGACTGTAATGCAATTTGGTAGTGTTGTCGCGATGAACGTTGTTAAAGAAAAAGTAATCGTGCGATGGAGTTGTTAATCGTGACAGTTAATCCAAAAACGTTAATTCTAGGAAAGTATTTGCTTTATCTATTGCGGTTCTAATTCAAATGGTTGTGGCTATAGGTGGTTTGTTTGTTGGAATGAAGATAAATATGCAAAGGTATAGTGAGGGATTAAAAAGTTATTGTTAATAATCTTGATTACAAAGTAATCGGAATAGGGTTAATTTTCACTTTAACTGGGTTTGTAATGTTTATGTTTATGTACGCAGCATTTGCTTCATTAGTTAGCAAGGTAGAAGATGTTAACGGGGCAATAACTATACCAATGTTAATATTTATAGCTGGATTCTTTGTAGATTACTATGTTATGAGTTCTTCAGGGATACAAAATTAGCAGAAATCTTATCTTACTTCCCACTTACTTCATACTTTGTAATGTTCACGAGATATGCGATAAGTCATGTTAGTACAGCGGAGTTGTTGGCATCATACGGAATCTTAGTAGTAACAACAATTGTTGTAGCGATAGCTTGTGTTAAAGTATATCGTTCGGCTACATTGAGATATGGTCAGAAATTAAACTTCTTCAAGTTATTATTTAGAAAATAAAATATATTAAAAGGGAACGCTAGTTGGTGTTCCTTTTTATAAGAATTAGCTTTTTGAATTAAAAAAATACTCCATTTTTAGATAAATTTAAGAAGCGGAGTTTAATTATTAGTTTTTAAAAAAGTTTAGTATATAGACACTTTTTCTAAAACTTTAGGACTACCTAACTTACTTAAAAAAGTGGTATAATATAAAAATGAAAAATCGAGGAGGTAGAGATGTGAAATTATCGGTATTAGCTAGTAGCAGCAGTGGAAATAGTGTCTATATAGAAGACGATAATTTTCGTTGCCTTGTTGATGTAGGTCTTACTGGGAAAAATAACTGAAAAATCTTGGGCAAATAGGACGTGATATTAAGGATGTTGATGCAATATTTGTAACTCATGAGCATATCGATCATATTAAAGGTATTGGTGTTCTAGCCCGTAAGTATAATATTCCAGTGTATGCCAATAAACTTACGTGGGATAATATGAGTAAAATCGGTGAGATAAAAATCTGACCTAAAAATTCCATTTTGAGAAAGAAGATAGTAAAAATATTTAATGGGGTAGTAGTTAATAGTTTCGGAGTGAGTCATGACGCGGCAAATCCCTCAGTTTTACACTTTTTGAAAAAGATGGTAAAGGGTTAGCATTTTAACAGATACAGGGTATATATCGGATAAAATGGTGGACTATGTTAAAGATTCGCATACATTAGTTTTATGAGAGTAATCATGAGGAAAATGTCTTGCTGAGTGGGCCATATCCGTGGCCAACAAAACAGCGCATATTATCTGATAAGGGCATTTATCCAATACAGATTCTGCGAATTACTTAACGAGAATAGTTGGAAGTAATACGAAAAATGTATTATTGGCACATCTCAGCGAACAAAAATAATACAAAAGAGCTTGCGCGTATGGCGGCATCTATAACGCTGAAAAATAAAAGATATTGATTGCGAAGTGGCGAGTGACAAAACTATAGCTTGCAATGATAAAATTGTAATTATGGATACAGATCCTGTTATTCCAACAAAAATACTTGAAATATAAAAATATTTTTGTTGATATTTTAATAAAGTAAATATAATTCTTCTAGAAATAGTCAGAAAATTCTAGTTTTTCAACTAGAATTTCTATTTTTTTATTGCATTTTTCCCTAAAAAATCCTATAATATATTATGTATATTGTTTTTATGAATAGGAGATATTTTTATAGATAATTTGATTGATTTGGGATTATAAGGTAAAAACATGTAGTTTAGAAGTTGTAAGTTGTTCATGTATATTATGAGGAAGGAGTTTAACGAATGACTAAAGAAAAAGTTATTAGAGATTAGGAATTTAGAAACGGCGTTCAGAATAAAAAGATGATTATTTTAATGCTGTGGATAAAGTTAGTTTTAGATCTTTTATAGAAATGAAGTATTAGCTATCGTTGAGAGAGTGGTTGTGGAAAAATCGACTCTTGCAACAACGGTTATGGACTTCACAATGAAAAATTTAACTAAATCAACTGGAGAAGTTATTTTTAATGGAAAGAATTTATTAGAATTAACTGAAGAAGAAATGAATAAAATTAGAACAAAAGATATAGGGATGATTTTCCAAGATCCGCTATCTTCGCTTAATCCTCTACATAGAATTGGCAAGCAACTGAGGAAGCACTTATTTATCATACCGAACTTAGTACAGCAGAAAGAGAAAAGCGTGTTATTGAACTTTTAACACAAGTTGGAATCCCGAATCCAGAGCGTTGTGCAAAACAATATCCACATGAGTTGTCAGGTGGGATGCGTCAACGTGTTATGATTGCAATGGCGATGAGTTGTAAACCGAGCGTTCTTATCGCTGATGAACCGACAACAGCATTAGATGTTACTATCCAAGCTCAAATTCTAGACCTTATTAAAAATCTTCAAGAAGAAATGCATGCGGGAATTATTTTGATTACCCATGATCTTGGAGTTGTTGCTGAAATGGCAGATAGAGTAGCTGTTCTTTATGCAGGAGAAGTAGTAGAAATTGGTACTGCTGAACAAATTTTTAAAAATCCGAGACATCCGTATACGCGTAGTTTACTACGTAGTATTCCACAGCTTGAAGACGAGGCTTCAGATGATGAACTTTATGTAATTAAAGGAATGGTGCCATCTATCAAAAACTTAGAAAGAAAAGGTTGTCGTTTTGCAGACCGTATTCCTTGGGTTTCTGAACATTCACACGAAGAAGAGCCAACGTTACACGAAGTAGAAGAAGGCCACCTAGTAAGATGTACATGTTATAAAGATTTTGTGTTTGAAGGGGAGGATGCTTAATGTTAAAAGTTGAAAAATTTAAAAGTTCACTCACCCCATTCGAGGTGGTTTCTTTAACACTATAAAAAGATCATGTTTATGCGGTTGATGGTGTTGATGTGAATATCGAAGCTGGTAAAACTTACGGGCTTATTGGAGAAAGTGGTAGTGGTAAAACTACTGTTGGTAAAGTTATACTAGGGCTTGAAAAAAAGCTACAGCAGGGCAAATTATCTATAAAGATGAAGATGTAACAAAAAGCTGCTCGTAATAAGATAAAAATATAATCGTGATGTTCAAATGATTTTCCAAGATGCAATGTCTAGTTTAAATCCAAAAGAAACGTATTATTGATATTATTTCTGAACCTATTAATAACTTTTGAAAACTTATCAGAAGAAGATACAAGAAAGAAAGTTTTAGAACTCTTAATATTGTTGGTATGGGTGAAGAAGCTATGTATAAATATCCATTTGAGTTTTCAGGTGGACAACGTCAACGTATTGGAGTAGCACGAGCTATAGCGTGTAATCCGCGATTAATCGTGGCTGATGAACCAGTATCAGCTCTTGACCTTTCAGTTCAAGCGCAAGTTCTTAACTTTTATGAAACAAATTCAAAAAAAGAATTTAATATCAGTTATTTATTCATCTCGCGATGACCTTGGTGTTGTTAAACATATGTGTGATTACATCTATATCATGTATCGTGGACGAATTGTAGAACGTGGAACGCGTGAAGATATTTATAATAATCCGCAACATATTTATACAAAACGTCTTATAGCAGCTATTCCAAGTACAAATCTTGATAAAGCTAAAGAGATCATAGAGGTAAGAAAAGCTGTTGAAGCAGAATACAATGAACATTACAATGATTATTTTTGATAAAGATGGTCGTGTTTATCCGCTTAAAAATTAACGGATACGCATTATGTTGCTATGAAAGGAGGAGAAGTATAATGTGGAAAGTAGTTTTAAAACGTATTTTAGTTATGATACCACAGTTATTCATCCTTAGTATCTTAGTTTTTTTGGTCTAGCGAAACTTATGCCTGTGATCCATTTAGTGGGCTTGCAGAAAATCCAAAGATTTCTCAAGATCAAATTGAATCAATTCGTCAAGCGAGTGGTTTCTATGACCCCTTGGTATCAACAGTATCTAACATGGTTGAAAAACTTCTTCCATGGAGAGTTTGGTCTAAGTTATACTACTGGTAAATCTGTTGGAACTCTTTTAGAGAAAGAATTTTTAATACATTTAACTTATCACTATTTACAGCGTTATTAATGTACTCTATCGCTATTCCTATGGGAATGTATGCAGGACGTTATAATGGTTCGAAATTTGATAAATTTGTAAACTTCTACAATTTCTTCTTCTTAGCGATTCCATCATTCGTATTATATTTATTTATGATTGCGTTATTTGGATTCGGATTAGGATGGTTCCCAACAAGTGGGTCTGTAGATGTTAACCTCGATCCAGGGACATTTGCATACTATATTGATAAAACTTAAACACTTGATTTTTACCGGCATTTGTTTAGCGTTGTTATCGACAGTATCTACTGTTCAGTATTTACGTAATGAAGTTATTGATGCTAAACAAAGTGATTATGTTAAAACAGCAAGAGCAAAAGGTGTACCTGTTAACAAAGTTTATTCAGGGCATATCTTTAGAAACTCTATTTTACCGATTGCAGCATTCTTCGGATTCTCAATCACTGGTCTTTTCAGTGGTGGTATTTTCGTAGAGACAATTTTTGGTTATCCAGGAATGGGACAATTATTCTATCAAAGTATTCTAGATAGAGACTATAGTGTTGTAACTACACTTATGTTATTCTCAGGTTTCCTAACATTACTAGGAAGTATGCTAAGTGACATTATTATGGCAATTGTTGACCCGCGTATTAAATTAGACTAGGAGGAAGTTGAATATGACAAAAGCAAAAGAAGAAAAAGTTATAACTAAAACTCCTTCTGGGTTTTCAGTTGTAGCGCGTGAATTCAAAAAGGATAAAGGAGCTTTTTGCGGCTCTATTAACACTATCTGCGATTTTGTTATTCGTGGTAGGATTTAATATTTATATTCGTGTAAGTGGTGTTTACCAAACTTACTTTGAAGTAGATTTATTAAATATTTTCTTAAAACCAGGAGAAGATGGATTCTTACTTGGAACGGATGTTGGGGGACACTCAGTATTTGGTTGGCTTATGATGGGGATGCTAAACTCTATCCTTATTGCTCTAGCAGTAACTATTATTACTATTACATTCGGGATTACTGTAGGATTAGTTATTGCATACTATGGAGGCACAGTGGATAATGTTGTAATGCGTTTTGTTGACTTTATGGTTATCATCCCAACACTTATGGTTATTATCGTATTCGTAAGTATAAAACGTGACTATGGATTAGTATTATTTATTTTGATTTTATCTGTGTTTGCATGGATGAGTTCTACTCGTCTTGTACGTAGTAAAGCTTTTATCAGAATCACGTCGAGATTACGTTTTGGCTTCAAAAACTATGGGTACTCCAGATTGGAAAATTATGTTAAAAGGTATTTTACCAAATATTAGCTCTATTATTATTGTTGAGGCAACTTTATCTCTAGCTGCTAATATGGGGATTGAGGTTGGTCTTACTTATCTTGGATTTGGTCTTCCTGCGGGAACGCCAAGTATAGGTACTATGTTATCATATGCTAAAGATGCAGATGTACTTGTTAATAAAATGTACATTTGGCTACCAGCAGCACTTGCAATATTAATTATCGTTCTGTGCATTAACTCAATTGGTGGAGCATTAAGACGTAGTTTAGATGCAAGACAAAGATTATAATAAAAAACTATATAAACAATTGTTTATATAGTTTTTTTATTATAAAAAGATACAAAAGTAAGAAAAAGGAAATAGCTTTGTTTTTTTCAGAAATAATTTGTAAAATGAAAGAAATCAAACGTTAACAAGTTTTTAATTTTTCAAAAAACCAAAAACTATGTCAAATTTTCTGACAATTAATTGACATGGTTAATTTTTGATACAATCTTTAACAATAATAAAAAAAGCTGTATTAATGCAGCAAGGAGGACAAGACAATGCAAAAAGAAAAATGTTAAAAGGTAGTTAGCTCAGCTATAGGCTCACAATGGTGCTTGCAGGATGTTCAAGCACAAGTAATAAACAAAAGGAACTAAAGCAGCAGTAGAATTTAAAACATCAGTAGATAATAGTGGGACTGCAGTAGCTAATCAACAACTGAAAGTTGGGATTTTAAGTGCAGACCCATTAACAGGTATGTTTAACCCTGTTTTCTACTTACAAGCAACTGACTGGGATGTAATGAATGGAACGATGACAGGAGCATTCACAACAGATGACTCAGCTCGTTTAAAAACAAGATGACAAAGATGCACCGGTTATGTTCCATTTAGACCGTGATAAAAAAGAGGTTACATTAACAATTAATAAGGATCTTAAATGGAGTAATGGAGAAGATGTAAAATCTGATGATATTATTGCTACATATCAACTTATGGGTAATCCTAAATATACAGATAATGTTCGTTATACTGATGAGTTTTGAAGTAATCGAAGGTATGAAGGAATATCATGATGGGAAAGCAAGTTCTATTGCTGGTATTACGAAAAAAGATGACAAAACGGTTGTTATTAAATATAAAGAAATCAAGCCAGCTCTTCTTTGGGAGGAGGATTCATTACTGAATTCTTAAATAAAAAAACAAGTAGAAGCAGCATCAAAAGACTTTCACTAAGTTTGCAGAAGCAGAATTGAATACAAAACCATTGTCTTATGGACCATATTACTTGGATAAAGTTGTTAACGGGGAAAGTGTATTGGCGAAAGCTAATCCATATTACTACAAAAAAGATAAAGTAAAAATTCCTGAAATTCAATACAAAGTAGTATCTCCTGCACAAGCGAGTGCTGTTCTTAAAAATGGTGAAATAGACTACATGACACAATTAACCACTGGAGTTTGGGAAGGAACTAAAGATGCTCAAAATGGAACAATCTTAGGGCAATCAGAACGTTACGTATCTTATGTAGGATTTAAACTTGGTAAATTTAATAAAGAAAAATGAAGTAGAAGTTGATCCAAACGCAAAAGCAGCTGATAAACGAGTTCGTCAGGCATTTGGATATGCAGTTGACTGGGATCAAATTAATGAAAAACTTTATAAAGGATTACGTTTCACTCCAACTGGTTCAGGATTCTATCCTCCAATAGTTAAAATGTTCCACAGTGCAGAAGGTGAAAAATATACTAAAGATGTAGAAAAAGCGAAGAAACTTCTTGATGAGGCAGGTCTTAAAGATAAAGACGGTGACGGGCTAAGAGAAGATAAAAATGGTAATAAACTTACATTTAACTTCGCAATCCGTAACACAGGTCAAAGATTTTTGACCAAGCATTAGCAGATACATTCATCAAATCTTGGAAAGAAGTAGGACTAGATGTAAAACTTGTTGACGGTAAGCTTATGGCACCAAAAGACTGGTCACAACGTGTTCAAGGGGATGACCCAGGAATTGATATTTTCCAAGGAGCTTGGGGATTAGGAACAGATCCAAATGCTTCTTCATTAGTAGGTAAATCTACACCACTTAACTACCAACGTTACACAACAGAAGAAATCCAAAAATCATTGGATGCAATGGGAAGTAGTGATATGTTTGATGACAAGAAACTTGTAGAAGCATATCAAAAATTTGATAAACAATTCAGAGAAGAAGCAGCATGGTTACCATTCAGCTGGAAGAGCGATTTAACATGGGTTAACAAACGTATTAAAAATCTGGATGTAGAAAAATAAATCTAGGTACACAAAAAACTTTATGAGTTAGAATTAACTGCGGAAGCCCCAGCAAAATAACTAAATAATTCTGTTTAGGAGATAGGGGTTGGCTAAGGCGACTTAGTAGACCCCTCCCTAAGATAATTTATATTTTCATTTTATTTTTCAATTATAAAAAAAGAGCAAGGTTATTCTTGCTCTTTTATAATTATAAATATTTATAATCAATAATGGATAGAGGTTGAAAAATGGTAACAGTTAAATACAGTGTAATATTACAAAATTATAAAAGTATTCTTAATTTTTATTAGGGGTGTGAAAGTATGGTGGATTTTAGATAGTAAAATAATAAAAGGGTTGATAGAATTAGATGAAATTATTTTATTAATTTTAAAATACTGACTAATAAATGTTAAATTTTGTTTTTTTGAGAAAAATTATCTGAAAATTGTATTGACTTAAGAAGGAAATAATGATAGAATACATCTATGATTAATTGAAAATCAAGTTTTCATATATGGAGGAAATAAAATGAAAAATAAATTTCTAAAAAGTGTTTAGTTCAGCAGTAGCACTATCGGTTGTTTTAGCTGGATGTTCTTCAAGCTCAAACAATAGCTCAAGTACAAAAGGTGCTAAGCCAAAAAGTTGAATTTAAAACATCAGTAGATAATGGTGGAAACTTAAAGGAAGGTCAAACATTAAAAATATGGTATCCTTAGTTCAACACCATTAACAGGTTTATGGAACGTTGTTTTTTTCTCGATCAAGCAACAGACCAGTTTGTTAACCAAAATGTAATGGGTGGCACATTCTCAACTGATGCAGAGGGGCGAGCAAAACTTGATAAAGAAGACGCGCCTGTTAAAAATGCATCTTGATCGTGAAAAATGAAGTAACATTAACTATTCACAAAGATTTAAAATGGAATAACGGAGAAAAACGTTACATCAAAAGATATCGTTGCTACATATGAACTTATGGGTAACCCTAAATTTACAACAAACGTTCGTTACAATGATTCATTTGAATTTATTGAAGGTATGAAAGAGTACCACGAAGGGAAAGCAAATACTATCTCTGGTATCAAAGTAAAAGATGACAATACAGTAGTAATTAAATATAGTCAACTTCGTCCATCAATTCAATGGGGTGAAGGAATGATTACTGACTTCTTAAATGCAAAACAAGTAGAAGCAGCATCAAAAGATTTCACTAAATTTGCGGAAGCAGAATTAAATAAAAAACCATTATCTTATGGACCATACTATATTTCTAAAAGAAGTAAATGGAGAAAGTGTTTTAGCAGAAGCAAACCCTCATTACTACCAAAAAGATAAAGTAAAAACTAAAAAGTAGAATTTAAAGTAATTGCGCCTGCACAAGCAAGCTCAGTAATTAAATCTGGTGAAGTTGATGTTATTGAATCAGTAACATCAGGAGTTTATGATAGTTCAAAGATGTTAAAAACGGAACGTTTTTAGGAGAAAGCTCTCGTTATATGTCTTATGTAGGATTCAAATTAGGTAAATTTGACAAAGAAAAAGGAGAAAACGTAGTCGATCCTAACTCTAAATTCGCTGATAAAAAAATTACGTCAAGCATTCTTATATGCGGTGATCAGACCAAATTAATGAAAAAGTATTTAAAGGAATTAGATTTACTCCAACTGGATCAGGGATGTATCCACCAGCAATAGGGACAACTTGTAAATGAAAATGCAACAGCTATTAAAAAGATGTAGAAAAAGCTAAAAAACTTCTTGATGAAGCTGGATACAAAGATACGAATGGAGACGGAATCCGTGAAGGAAAAGACGGAAAAGAGTTGAAATTTAATTTTGCAATCCGTAATACAGGTCAAGATTTTGATCAAGCATTAGCAGATACATTTATTAAATCTTGGAAAGAAGTTGGATTAAATGTTGTACTTAATGATGGAAAAACTTATGGCACCAAAAGACTTCTCGCAACGTGTACAAAGTGACGATCCATCAATTGAAATCTTCCAAGGAGCATGGCAATATGGAACAAACCCTAACCGTCAAGAGTTATTAGGGAAAAAAGCACCGCTTAACTTATATCGTTATACAACAGATGCGTTTGAAGAAAGCTTTAAAGTACAAGCAACAGCAGATATGTTTGATGCTAAAAAAATTAAAAGAAGCATATAACAAGTTTGACTCAGAAGTGGCAGAAGAACTACCATTCTTCCCTCTAAGCTGGGATACAAGTATCACATGGGTTAACAAACGTGTTAAAAATTACGACTTAAAACAAAATTAAAAATGGAGAATTTTATCTGTATAACATTGAGTTAACAGATGAACAAGGTGCTAAATAGTAATAAATAGAGCGAGCGATAGTTCGCTCTTTCATATAGAAAAAGAATAGATAAAAACTATAGGAAAGGTTATACAATAAGAGATATTGTATAACCTTTTTATGTAAGTTAATTATTACTTGAATTGGCTATAAGATATAAATTTAAATTTTTAGATAAAATTAAGGATTATAGTTGAAATTTTACCTTTAAAAATATACAATTATATAGGACGAAAATGAAATTTATA
>BNJV01001478.1_pt1 | contig 306826 bp, 409 predicted proteins | sample 8540591 | NCBI WGS metagenome assembly BNJV01 (sample SAMD00202457, study PRJDB9452) | human saliva metagenome | host: Homo sapiens | reverse complement strand
GACGCCAATGATTCTATCTCTTTATGCCATGCAGCTACATCCGTAGTTGGTAAGCTTTCAGAAAGAGCATCAATCTTAGCCTGAACAGTACTAATCTGAACCTCTAAATTGTGCAAGTTATCAAGTAGTTCCTTATGAGCCATCTCCAATTTCGCTAGTGTATCTTTAGCCGCACTGAGGTCATCCTCAGTGTTAGCTATAGTGTTGCTCAGCGTTTCAGTATCGCTACGCAAGGTTGTAAGCTCTTCCATTTTGGATAACAAGTCATGTTGAATAGAAGCAAAAGCATCTTCTGAAAAGCCCTCAATAGATGACTTCAACTGAGAAACTTGGTCTTTAATTTGCTGATCTAACTCATGTAGACGAAGAACTAACGTTTCTTTCTGACCAATCTCACTAGCTTGCTTTTGTAACTCAAGATCACGCACTGCACGAGCCTCTTCTATCTCCTCTTTAGTAGGATATAACTCAGGCTTGGCTGCCAACTGTGGATGCTCTGTAGAGCCGCATACAGGACAAGGTTCGTTATCTACGACTAAATGAACGAGTTCAAAGGCACGCCCTTCTGCCATCAAATGTTCTAACCGTTCAAGCTGTACCTTTGAATTCTTTACGGATTCATCAAGCGTCACTAATGTCTTATCTTTAGCATCGATATCATTTTGAACCTTCTGTTTCTCAGCAACCAATTCAGAATATCGTTGCAAATGACTTAACTGTTCTTGGATACGAGAAATAGAGTCTAACGTTTTGCTATTACCTTGTAACTGCTGCCTGTCCGCAACTAACTTAGCCTCTAAATCAGCTACTGTTTTATGCTGTGCCTGTAACGCAGCTTCGCTTTTCTCACGGTCCTGTGTTACTACGTTACTCTTTAATGTGCTCAGTTCCTTATTTAGCACTGCTAGCTCATTAAACTTTTCTGATTGCTGTTCCATTTGGGCTAGCGCAGTTCGCTTAGCTTGCATAGTTTCAGCTTGAGCTTCTAATACTGCATGAGCCTCTATACATTTAGACTCATATTGAGTTGCACTGTCCACATTTTTTTCAGCCTCTGAAAGTGACGTATCCAAGGTTTTTAACACCGACTGCTTATCACTAACCTGTTTATATAACTCAAAGCTTGGCGTTAAAGAGGTAAGGAACTGTACCTTTTCACGTAAGCTAGCACGCTCCGCTTCTCTTGCTTTCACGAGGTCTAATTTTGAGGTGGCCTCTGCAAGAGATTGTTGTGCCTGGTTATATAAGGCCCACTCATTTCGCAACGTATTGAACTGCTCCACTACAGTTACAGCTTTATCACGTTCAATAACAAGAGCATCTCGGTGTGGCTCTCTATGTTTCAAAAGATCTCGTACATGTTCAATGGTTAGTACTGGTGTATCTTCGTCATGTGGAATGGATTGCAGTAATGCATTTTGTTTTGTTAGATTTTCTTCAATCCCTGCTTTTGCGTCATCATAAGTAGCTTTTAAGGCATCTTGTAATCTTCGGTACAACTCAGTTCTAAAAAGTGTATGTAATAACTCTTCCCGTTCACTGGTGGAGGCTACTAGTAATTTTCGGAACTCCCCTTGCGGTAAAAGAACCACTTGTAAGAATTGATCCTTCCGAAAGCCTATGATTCGTTGAACTGTATCGCGAATAGCAGCCGCAGAAGTGGCAATGACCTTCCACTCCCCATCCTTCATTTCGTAGACAGTAGCACTAGCATTCTGCTCACGCATACCTGTACCACGTTTCTTCGCAACCATTTGCTTTGGCAGTCTTTCAACACGGTACTGAGCATCACCAATAGCAAAGGAGAAATCTACCCGCGTCATACGATCAGGTTCTGCAAAGTCACTGCGAATTGCATCTGTTTTTGCGCACCTCTCCACTAGGTTCTCCATATAAGGCATACACCATGGCATCTAGTATCGACGTTTTCCCGGCTCCTGTAGGACCAGAGATGAGGAACATGGAATGGTTTTTGCAGTTCATTAAAGTCCAAGGTAACCGAATCTCGGTATGGACCAAAAGGCTTCTATAGTTAAAGATATAGGCTTCATTTAGTCCTCCTTTAAAATTCGGTCCCACACAGAGTTGATGTATTGTTGCTCTCGCTCTGTTAATGGTTCTTTCCATACAGTTTCGGCAAATTGGTTAAATAGTTGACGCTCGTTTAACTCTTTAAATACAGCTTCATCCATATCTGCCATAGGCGTTGCTACTCGACCAACTAAATCAATGGTCATACAGCGATGGTACACTTGGCGCAACTTAGCCATCCCATCCATAATAGGCATCGTATCAAGCAGTCGGGCCTGTACATAATCATCTTTATGCTTAGCCTGTAATTCCTTATTATTTAGCAAATCTTCAAAATAACCTTCTAAAATCACTACGTCACGCTTCGCTTCTACAGGAATGGTGCTAATATCTACTTTTCCCTTTGCATCCATGTCAATAATGGTGAAAGACTTCTTCTGCGCATGCTCATCAAAGGAATACTTTAAAGGCGATCCGCTATAACGAATATAGTCTGCCCCCATTCGCTGAGGCCCATGCAAATGGCCAAGGGCTGTATAGTGAAAGTCTTTAAAGACTTGTGGACTTACTTGTTCACTACCACCGATAGATAAGGTACGCTCAGAGCCACCTACATCACCGCCCATTACAAAGGCATGACTAATAGCAATGCTACGCATCCCCTTTGGTACTTGTTTATACAAGTAATTACTCCAAGCCTGATACATTTGGTCGTAATTATGTAGATTTAGAGTAGTCTCAGTATTTCGGTTCGAGCATTGCTTTATTGCATCAGTGGTATCTATATCATGAGGCGTCTCATCTACCATATTTGACATATCAACACTAGCAAACAAAGAATCCTCAATAACATCTACAGATGCTTTTTTTAGATTTAGAACGCTTAGATTTTTGCTTTTAGTCTTAGTGTATGCATCACTCGCCGTCTCTACACTTTGAATCGTTTCCAAAGAAGTATTCACAGAGTTTAAACCTAATGCATCACCTATGCGACGAGGCTCGCTGAAAAGCATAGGACAAATAGCGACCTTACCATCTACGCCTTCAAACTCAAATGGTTGTAACGCGTGATGAGGGGAACCCCAAATATGGATACCTGATTGACTTAACATAGAACGACCTACCTCAAGGCGTTCTGCGCCATCGTGATTACCGCTAACTACAAAGAGTGGTACCTTGTAGTCCATAGCGAGACGCGTAATGATGGAATCCCATAATTCAACGGCTTCAATAGGTGGCACTGCACGATCGAAAAATATCCCCTGCTAGCAATATGCCATCGATTTTTTTCATCTTTCAAAAATAGAAAAGAACTGATCCTCCAACACATGAGCTTGGTCTTCGGTTAAGTACTGACCATAAAAAATACGTCCTAAATGCCAATCGGCAGTATGTAAAAAACGCATTTTGTCCCCCTTTCCAGCTCTCCCTATACTTTATATAAATGTAGCTATACAAAGAATTATATAACTAAAGCCATATTTTAGCTTGATTATTGATTCTCTACGATAGAACGCAACATAGCAATCTCTTTCGCATAGCCGTCTAATTCATTTGGTGTTTCTAAATAAAACGGCAAGTTCGTCAATTTAGGATGTGTCACAATACGAGCTATCGCATCGATACCAATGTGACCTTCCCCAATTTTTTCGTGGCGGTCTTTATGAGCGCCCATAGGATTTTTAGAGTCGTTCAAATGAATGGCTTTTAAACGGTCTAAGCCTACAATACGATCAAACTCGTCGATAACACCATCTAGATTATTGACAATATCGTAACCACCTTCGTGGATATGGCACGTATCAACGCACACGCCCATATACTCTTTTAGTTTGACGCCGTCGATGATGCGAGCAATTTCTTCAAAGCGAGAACCAATTTCTGTGCCCTTACCAGCCATGACTTCCAATAGAACGGTCGTTTTCATGCCAGGGAACAAAATTTCGTTCAAACATTCTACGATATATTCGATACCTTGATCCACACCTTGCTTCACATGGCTACCTGGATGAAAGTTATACATTTGGCCTGGTAAATATTCCATGCGCTCTAAATCTTCCATCATGGATTGCTTTGCAAAAGCGCGCAAGTCTTCCTTTGCAGCACATGGATTATACGTATACGGTGCATGGGCTAACAAGGTACCAAAGTTATGCTCTTTCATATATGCACCAAGACTATTCATATCCTCTATATCGAGAGCGCGCATACCACCGCCGCGAGGATTACGGGTAAAGTATTGGAAGGTATTGCCACCAATTTTAGTAGCTTCCTTCCCCATATGTAAATAACCTTTGCTAATTGATAAATGACTGCCTATGACAAACATAATACTCCTTTATATTTATATAATTCTATAATTCTATAATTCTAAAATACTCAATTCTAATATCTATTCTATTACGCTTACATTTATTCCAAAAGCCTAATGAATATAAGACATATATAACTAATATAACCCCTACCGTGAAGGAGCCCTTCGCGACAGGGGTTATTTATTAATGGCTTTCTTTTTAGCACACTCAGGGCATACACCTTCAAAGGTAATATGTTGACCTGTGATTTGATACTCGCTACCTTGATCAGCAATAGTTTTGATAGCTTGTAAATCAATGCCCATCATATCCTCTACCTTATTACAACGAATGCAACGGATATGGGAATGAGCTTGTGTGTCCCAATCGTAATGAGCGCGCTCATCACCTACTTCTAAAAATTTTTTTACAAGACCGATTTTTTCAAAAATCTCCATCGTCTTGTACACGGTTGCCAAGCTCATGCTTGGATGTTCAGGGCGCAACGTATGATACAACATTTCTGCTGTTGGATGATCATGATGACCACGCAAGGCATCATAAATCGCAATACGTTGTGGGGTTACTTTGAACCCTTGGCTACGCAGAATTTGTGCGATATCCATAATACTCTACTCTACCTTTCTCCACTTGGAAATCTATAAGGCATCGACCATTATCGGCCATTCACAAGAAATAATTATTATCTATTATAGCAGAATTCTCAACACTTATCAAGATAGATAGTATTAACTATTAAGTAATCAGAACCACCCGTAAAACGGGTGGTTTGCTCACGGGCTATAAGCCCGTAGTACTAGGCCAGCGTCTAAAGGCGCTGGCTTTCACTACGTTCAAGCCGCATAGCCATTGACTCGTAACGTTCCCCTTAAAGGGGATGTGTATTACTTGCTACCCTTAAAAGGGTCCTCATATTCTTTTTACACTAAGTTTATCTTTCATTTGGTCATGTAACTCTTGCTCACGTATATATTTCTTTACTGTAGCCTCATTTAAACCTACTGTACTAACATAATAACCCTCGGACCAAAAGTGTCTATTTCCAAATTTATACTTTAAGTTTGCGTGTTTATCGAACATCATTAGTGCACTTTTACCTTTTAAATATCCCATAAAAGATGATACTGATATTTTGGGTGGGATTAATACTAGCATATGCACATGATCAGCCATAAGCTCCCCTCTATAATCTTGACGCCCTTATATTCACATAAACGTCTCAATATTTCACGTAAACTATTTCTGTATTGATTATATATAACTTTACGTCTATACTTAGGTGTAAATACTATGTGGTATTTGCATAACCATTTTGTGTGCGCAAGGCTCTGTGTCTTTGTTGCCATATAAAATCACCTTTCTTTTGCATATAATGCGGCTTGAACACCTACATTATACTTAAGCAAGGTGATTTTTTTGTATAACTTTCGTTGCCGCACCCGCATAGCGGGTGGTTTTTATGATTCGCGACTACGTCGCGAACCAGTCTAAAGACAATGCAGACCACCCGTAAAACGGGTGGTTTGCTCACTGAGCTATAAGCCCGTAGTACTAGGCCAGCGTCTAAAGGCGCTGGCTTTCACTACGTTCAAGCCGCATAGCCATTGACTCGTAACGTTCCCCTTAAAGGGGATGTGTATTACTTGCTACCCTTAAAAGGGTCCTCATATTCTTTTACACTAAGTTTATCTTTCATTTGGTCATGTAACTCTTGCTCACGTATATATTTCTTTACTGTAGCCTCATTTAAACCTACTGTACTAACATAATAACCCTCGGACCAAAAGTGTCTATTTCCAAATTTATACTTTAAGTTTGCGTGTTTATCGAACATCATTAGTGCACTTTTACCTTTTAAATATCCCATAAAAGATGATACTGATATTTTGGGTGGGATTAATACTAGCATATGCACATGATCAGCCATAAGCTCCCCCTCTATAATCTTGACGCCCTTATATTCACATAAACGTCTCAATATTTCACGTAAACTATTTCTGTATTGATTATATATAACTTTACGTCTATACTTAGGGTGTAAATACTATGTGATATTTGCATAACCATTTTTGTGTGCGCAAGGCTCTGTGTCTTTGTCGCCATATAAAAATCACCTTTCTTTTTGCATATAATGCGGCTTGAACACCCTACATTATACTTAAGCAAGGTGATTTTTTTGTATAACTTTCGTTGCCGCACCCGCATAGCGGGTGGTTTTATGATTCGCGACTACGTCACGAACCAGTCTAAAGACAATAATAAAAAATGTGGATTGCCCGAAAGCAATCCACATTCTATTAGTCTTTAAAGTAAGGTTTGAAACCTTCACCTTGATGACGAGGTTTTCTATCGCCACGTGGACGATCAGATCTACGATCATCTCTACGGCGGTCATCACGACGATCACTTCTACGATCATCGCGGTTGCGACGAGGACGGTCATCGCGACGACGATCTCCGTCACGGCGGCGATCACCATCTCTACGACGGTCACCACGGCGGCGGTCACCACGACCACCTTCACGACGGCGGCGTACGCGCAATGGTTTTTCTTCTGTAATATTTACAGGAGTCGTATCTGGTTCTTTTGTTAACAATTTAAGAGCTGCTGCCAATAGTGTTACGGAATCCGTATCGTTTAACAATTCCTCTGCACTAGATTTGAATGGCGCTAAAGCTTCTAAATTATCTGTCATTTCAACGAGACTTTCAATCGCCAAACGTTGTTGACCTTCAAGAACTTCTCCTAAGGAAGGTGCACGACGGCGTGCAATTTTACGTTTTGTTAAACGCTCGATAGCATGTAAATGCTCCATTTCACGAGGGATAACAAACGTGAAAGCTTGACCAGCTTTACCGGCACGGCCTGTACGACCTACGCGGTGTGTGTAGCTTTCAGGATCTTGAGGCATATCGTAGTTATATACGTGAGATACGCCAGAAATATCAAGACCACGAGCTGCCACATCAGTAGCCACGAGAATATCGATGGTACCTTCGCGGAATTGACGAATTACGCTGTCTCGTTTTTGTTGAGACAAATCGCCATGAATGCCTTCCGCCATGTAACCACGTTTCTTAAGACCTTCTGTTACTTCATCAACACGACGTTTTGTACGTGTGAAGATAATAGCAAGTTCAGGTGTTTGAATATCGAATAAACGGCAAAGAACATCGAATTTTTGACGGTCTTGCACTTCGATATAATATTGTTCAATTAAGTCCATCGTAACTTGAGTCGGTTTCATACGAATCAATGTTGGCTCTGTCAAATATGTTTCAGCTAATTGTTGGATAGCTTTAGGCATAGTTGCAGAGAACAATAATGTTTGATGGTCTTCTGGGATAGCACCCAAGATTTTATTGATATCATCAACAAAGCCCATGTTTAACATTTCGTCGGCTTCGTCCAATACGACAACTTTCACATTGTCAAATTTAATAGAACCACGATCCATATGGTCCATCAATCGGCCTGGTGTGGCAACGATGATTTGAGGGTTCTTTTTCAAGGCACGGAACTGACGATTAATATCTTGACCACCGTAAATAGTAGTGCAGTGATATTCGTGTATTGAGCCATTTTATTAAGCTCTTCAGCTACTTGGATAGCTAATTCTCGTGTAGGGGATAAAATAACTACTTGAACGTGACGCTCATTCCCGTCTACGCGTTCCAATACAGGCAAGCCAAATGCTGCTGTCTTACCAGTACCTGTTTGAGCTTGACCGATCATGTCTTTACCGCTCATGGCTACTGGGATAGCTTCCTGTTGAATTGGCGTAGGCTCTTCAAAGCCCATATCGTTTAACGCTCTTAGAACAGGTTCGCTAATCATTAATTGTTCAAATTTTTTTCTAACATCTAAATGTGTTTCCTCCTATCGCGCACGAATTATGCGCGTTAGAATAGTATATCATATTTCGAAGGTGAGCGCTATAAAAGTAATTACGAATCTAAACTAAATAGACTTTCTTCTCTCCCTTAACTGTTTTATTAAAATGATTCCACCTGATACGCAAAGGAAAACAAGGTATGATAAATGGATAGGCGTATACAAACATTCAACAAGAACAACCCATATAATTAATAATAATTTAGAAATCCATTTCGTTGTTATTCTATCAGCTATCATAAATATAGATAAATTGATAATTACTTTTAATAATTATCGCAGCGATAATAACTACTGACGTAAATTCTTCTCTATAATCTGTCAGTTCATATAAGGGATATAATAAATAACTCAAAAGAACGCTAAGTATTATTAAGAACCAAATATTTAGCCCCTTTAAAAGTCTAGATTTACTATAGTAAAATACTCCAACCAAAAGAAAGAGTAAAACACTAAGCAATATTCCTATAACTAATAGATAATCTAAGTGAATCATGGTTTATACGGCCCTCTCAAAACAACACGATTTCATATAGCTACAATTATAACATTCCGTATACTTTCACAGATAATAGACTTGTTAAGTAGAAAAAAAGGCTCTCTTTATTATAGTTTATTGGAGAGTTGTATGGAATTAATCAACTATATGAGTAAAAATATAATTTAGGTATAATACAATTATAATGAATTACTCTAAAATATCTCAACAAATTAACCAGTGCCTTTTAAGCTATTACAATTTTACTGAACTTTCAAGAGCATTACAAAAGGAATACCAATGAAACCATTTACTCTTAAAAGATTTGTATTACTACCGTTGATTGTACTATCTCTCATACTAACAACGGGTTGTCATCTTCTCTCACATTACAGTGAAGAGGAAGTTCAACAATATATAAGTAAGAATTATCCTAATTTAACATATCACTTAGAGTCACAAAGGAATAATACATGGCAAGTCACCTTTGACAAGTATCCACAAATGCCTATTGAAATATCTGAAGTCATGCACACCTCTGCACCTGTTGTACCACAAGTTGATCGAATACTGATAACCAACATTCCGCTGATAACTGTATTTCCATTAATGAAAAACTATCTAACGGAAGAGGAGTTATCCTATGCCACATATGATACATCTTCTTTGTATATCGAAATGCCTATCCCCTATTCAGCTATACAAAATCAAGATGTAATAAACTTTTATAATCGTATAGATCAATTCTGCAAAGAATATGCTGCAACATATCCAGATTTTAAAGAAAAAATATATTTTAGAGTCATCATAAAACCTTCTGATGGTTCTGATGCACCAGAAGAATATAGGAAAATATTCCGTTTATCTCAATATTAATAAAAGAGGTGCCACCTGAGGGGCACCTCTTTTACTTATTAAACGATTAGTCAAGACTATATAGTATAGCTATTTGATTTCATAAAAAGTTTTTTTCTCATAATCATATCCTATTGCCCACTCTGCTAAAGACACCGGAATATCCTCATTATCATAATCTTTACCTCTCCAAATCGCATTATCTCTAAAGTAACTAAGTCCATTTTGAACTAATTTGGTTTCTAAGCAGAATTCACCTGCCAAGCTTAGATTATTTTCTAAAAGTATGCCTCTTACTATTAAACATTCATATTCCCAACCTTCGTAATTTAAGTACTCAAAATATCGCAACGCAATTTGAGCATCCCACAAGTCATTTAGAACCATAACTTTAAAGAGAGTATTTACTACTTCATACTCACTAGATATATAATAATCATTTATTAACAAAAATCTATATATCTGCTCACCTTCATCTGCATTAACTTTGCCAGAACTCAAAATATCTTGTAAATTATTCATTTTTTTAACATTTTACTTATTCGAAATTGATCCATAATAATGCTCCTCATTGCAACTATAGGCAAAGGATATAATTTTATACTTCTTATTCCTACCCAGTACAAATACTCTTCATTATATATTGATTCTATTTACTTAAGTATTGCTGTAAGGTCTGGTTTTCTATTGGACCTAACTGTAATGCCTTCCTATTTTTTTAATTGCATTAATAGCTAATGCTTCAAAGGTATCTTTATCAAAAATCAGAAAACTCGTTAAAAGAATTAAACACTATGAATTGTTGATTCATTAAGTTAGGTAATACCGTTAAATCTTTCATCCTTACTTTATTTAGCTCATTTTGTGCATAAGATTCATATCCCTCATCACCTAAATTATTCTTGTTAAACCTACCTATATTAAGATTATCAGAATAATAGCTATATATGCCTTTCTGGGAAAAAAATCAATTTTAGTCAATTTCCCAAATTCAAAAATTATAATAAGCATTATTTCTTAAAAATATGCTCACTACCATACTTACCTATAATATGCCCTGTAGAAAGATCTACTATATCATTATGCTTAACCATATCTTCCTTTCTATATGACACATAGAAAGGTAGCTTTATAGTATATCCAGCGTGTGGACCTGTATATCGTTTCTCACTATCAAAAAGATCTCATGCCATATATCTCTATCAGTTTCATCAAGACTAGAAATATTAGGGTATAACTCATCAAGGCTCACATTAAAATGTGTTTCTTTAACATCTATCCGAGGGATGAAAGTATTATATTTATTAAGATCTTTATTCCAAGTATCTAATAAACTTACATTTTCATCAAAAAAATACCAATACCATCTAAAGTTATATAATAAAGTTTATTATCCACCTCATGAACAGCAACTACTTTATCAGCAATCTTATGATCTTCATCGTCATAAAAATAATGTACTATTACGAAATTCAGTTAAATGAATGGAGCTATTCTTAAACTCACTACTACCAGCTAACAATAAAAATTACTATTACCATTAAAGTAATATAAATTAATAATATGGCAGCAACAACATAACCAATCCATTTCAATACTCGCTTTGAATTCATAGGCACCCTCTCAAAACAATATCTATATTGATATTACCTAATAGTTTTTCTATTTTTTTGGTTTACTACTAAAAAAATACATCAAGAAATGCATACATATATACAGCAATAAATATCAATATCGACAATATAGCAATAAGCCCCCGTTTAAAAATATAAACTATTTTTTTCTTTTGTAAAAAAATCCTGTACAGATAGTGAGAAGGCTCATAACAACCCATCCACCCCCATAAGTTATAATGAATCCATAATCCCAATAGATTATAAAAATTAAAAATCTATTAAAACTATACTTATAATACTAATTATACTTAGATACTTAGTTAAGAGACCAAAAAGCTCTATGTTTTTTTATATATTCATACGCTTCGTCAACGATCTGCTTACTTATTTCAAGTTTATAAAGCATTACACTCAATACTATAGATACAATAATGAACTCTATACCTAATATATCTAATTTACTCATTGTCTCTCCAATCTCTTTTTACAACACACTCTTAGTAGGCCTTAATTATAGCATACAGTATACATCCATATATAAGAAACTACCCTCAAATTAAACGCAAAAAAAGGCACCTCTTATGAGGTGCCTCTTTATTATAGTTTATTGAAGAGATTTATATTTTATTAATCTAAGTCGTAGAATCCAGATGGTTTATCACTCAAGTTGATAATGATGTTTTTCATTTGAGTGTAGTGTTCAAGGATAACTTTGTGAGTTTCACGGCCGATACCAGATTGTTTGTAACCACCGAATGGTGCGCCTGCTGGGATGGAGTTATATGTATTAACCCACATACGACCTGTTTCAATTGCACGAGCTACGCGGATTGCACGGTTAAGGTTTTGTGTGAATACGCCGCCGCCAAGGCCGTATAGGCTATCGTTAGCTTGTTCGATCACTTCTTCTTCACTGTGGAATTTAATAACAACAGCTACAGGGCCAAAGATTTCTTCGCGGGCTACGCGCATATCATTTGTAGCATCTACGATAAGTGTAGGTCTAATGAAGCAACCTTTACCAAGTTCGCCATCAGTAACGCGTACACCACCAGCTGCAATGCGAGCGCCTTCTTCTTTAGCAAGTTCTACATAGCTAAGTACTTTCTCAACTTGAGCTTCGTAAATCAAGGAGCCTAATTGTGTAGATTCTTCCCAAGGTAAACCAACTTTTACCTTATCAAATAATGCGGAAAGTTCAGCTACGAATTTATCGTAAATTGTATCTTGTACGAAGATACGGGAACCTGCGCAGCATACTTGACCTTGGTTGAAGAGGATACCGAGCATTGCCCCATCAAGAGCTTGTTTCCAGTTTGCATCTTCAAAGAAGATATTTGCAGATTTACCACCCAATTCTAATGTAGCAGGAATCAAGCGTTCAGAAGCTGCTTTATATACATCAAGACCGACTTCTGTAGAGCCTGTGAAAGCAAGTTTGCTGAAGCCTGGGTGATCAAGGATATATTGGCCAGATTTAGAACCTTTACCAGTTACGATATTTACAACGCCTGCTGGCAGGATGTCTTTCAAAATATCGCCTAATACTAAAGGCTAAGGGATGTATGGCTAGAAGGTTTGATTACAACTGTACAACCTGCTGCAAGAGCTGGTGCCAATTTCCAAGCAGCCATTAGGAATGGGAAGTTCCAAGGCACCACTTGACCTACAACACCAATTGGTTCGCGTACGATGAGGCTCAATGTATTTTCGTCAAATACTTGAGCAGATCCTTCTTCAGAGCGAAGTACGCCAGCGAAGTAACGGAAATGGTCAGCACCAAGTGGAATATCTACATTCAAAGTTTCACGGATTGGTTTACCATTGTCATAGGTTTCAACTTGTGCCAAATACTCTTTGTGCGCATCGATAGCGTCAGCAATTTTTTTAACAAGTAATCAGCCCGTTCTACTTGGGATACTTTTTTTCCAAGTTTTTGAAAAGCTTCTGTTGCAGCGTCTACCGCTTTATCAACATCGTCCTTCGTAGCCTCTGCACAGATAGCAAGTTGTTCGCCATTGGCAGGGTTATATACATTGAATTCAGCACCGTCAGATGCCGGTACCCATTCATTATTAATTAAAAGTCCATATCGTTCTTTAAGGTTCAAGCTCATAGCATTACCTCCTATGTAGGAATATAGATTGAGGAAGATTTCCTCTGTGATTTCATCATACTCCTTATATCTAATTTTTTTCAATCAGATATATTGTTTTTCGATATATCACTTCTGCATTATTCTACATAGCTTTAAGCTATATAGAATAACCGCACCCTCTAACACCATAGAGGATGCGGTTTTCTATATGATGACTTTAAGTCAATAATAGTTTTTACTTACGATTTTCATTATTACGATTATTGTTTTGACGGCCACCATTGTTACGATTGTTATTTCGACGTTGACCATTGTTATTTCTATTGCGGTTATTATCGTTATTCTTTGGTTTTTCTGGTTGCAATGCTTTTACAGATAAACCGATACGATTACGTTTTACATCAACAGAAATGATTTGAGCTTCGATAATATCGCCTACAGCCAATACATCAGATGGATGTTGACGGCTATTGCATAATTCACTGCGATGCAATAGACCATTAGTTTTAAGGCCAAAGTCTACGAAGGCACCAAAGTCAACTACGTTATGAACCGTACCTTTTACCACAGTGCCGACCTTGATATCTTCAAGGCTTACTACATGTTTTCTCGTAAGCGGCGCTGGTAAATCTTCACGAGGGTCACGACCTGGTTTTGCCAAAGCAGCTAGAATATCTCGTACAGTTGGTACCCCCGCATCAAGTTTAGCGGCCATTTTCTCCGCATCAACGAGCGGTAATTTCACTTGTAACGCTTCTAGTTGCGCCTTATCTTGCAAATCTTTTAAGGTAAAGCCCAATTCACCAATAATGCGTTCTGCCAATTCATAGGACTCAGGATGGACAGATGTATTATCTAGTGGATTTTTACCGTGTTGCAAGCGAAGGAACCCAGCACATTGTGTGAACGCTGCAGGACCTAGACGAGGCACTTTCAACAATTCCTTACGGCTTTAAATACACCATTCTCTTGACGGTATGCAACTATATTCTTAGCAACCGTACTAGAGATACCGGCAATATGTTGCAAGATAGCTGGAGATGCAGTATTGAGCTCTACCCCAACGTGGTTTACTACGGTTTCAACTACTTGATCTAAGGTATGTGTCAATTGTTTTTGGTTTACGTCATGTTGGTATTGACCTACGCCGATAGATTTAGGATCAATTTTAACGGATTCAGCCAATGGATCTTGCACACGACGTGCAATGGATACGGCACCGCGAATTGTTACGTCTAAATCTGGTAATTCATCGATAGCCAATTTAGAAGCAGAATATACAGATGCACCTGCTTCATTAGTAATAATGTAGTGGCAGTCTAATTTCTCCTCTTCAATCATAGTAGATGCAAACTGCTCTGTTTCGTAGGATGCAGTACCATTACCAATGGATAAGAGGGTAACTTTGAACTTGCGGATTTTATCAGCTAATACCTTTTGTGCTTCCTTGCGAAGCTTTTCACTATTTGTTAAGTAGTAGGCACCGTAATCTAGCACATTACCTTGTTGATCGATGATGGCCATCTTACAACCTGTACGGTAACCAGGGTCAAGGCCCATAATAACATGGCCTGCCAAAGGCGGTTGTAATAATAGGTTTTTAAGGTTTACACCGAACACCTTGATAGCTTGTTCATCTGCATTTTCCGTTAACTCATTGCGGATATCACGCTCTAAGGCAGGAAAAATTAAACGTTTGTACGCATCTGCTACGGCCGCTGCTTTATAATCTGCAAAGATAGACTTTGGATTTTTCTCTAACTTTTGCACCATGTACGCTACATATGTATCACCTGGTACGGTAAGGGCTAATTTTAAGGCCCCTAATTTCACCACGGTTAACCGCCAAGATGCGATGAGACGGCATTTGACGAACTGGTTCAGCATATTCTGCATATTGCAAGAACTGTTGTTGTACCTCTTCGTCACCAGTTAACTCAGCTTGAATAAAGCCTTCGTTCCACATTTTTTTACGCAAGTACGCACGGAAGTCAGCGCTATCACTAACGATTTCCGCTACGATATCAGATGCACCTTGAATAGCATCTTCTGGGGTTGGCACCTCTTCTGTTACATATTCTTTTGCAATCTCTAATGGATCACCAGATGTAACCGTATCGTTAAGGATCATTTCCGCCAACGGCTCTAAGCCTCGTTCACGAGCAATCATAGCACGCGTACGTTTCTTAGGACGATACGGTAAATACAAATCCTCTAACTCTTGAAGTTTTGTGGCTGCCTCTAAGGCTTTCATCAACTCGTCAGTCATCTTTTCTTGCTCTGTAATAGAGGCAATGATTTCTTGACGACGTGTCTCCAAATTGCGCAAGTATTTAATACGTTCTTCAATGGTGCGCAATTGCTCATCTTGTAATTCGCCTGTTACCTCTTTACGGTAACGCGCAATAAATGGCACCGTATTGCCTTCGTCTAATAATTCTACGGCAGCTTGCACCTGCTTTGGCTTAACATTTAATTCACTGCCGATAATGGCAAACATTCTTTCACTCATTTAGATGCCTTTCTGCGATAGGTTACAAAACGATGAGGATATTTGTTCTTTTCATCCACAATGCCGTCTACAACGGATTCAAGGGTGAAAGCCTCCTCTGAGAACTCTGGGAAAAATGCATCCCCTTCAAATTCATGGTCTACTTCTGTGATGTACATCGTATCTACGTAAGGCAAGAAAGCCTCATATACTTGAGCACCACCGATGACATAGGCCGCATCAAGAGCACGCGCCGCTTCTGCAGCCGCCTCAGGGCTATGGAAAATCCTAACCCCTTCAGGCGCATCAAAGCCCTTATCACGGGTAATCACCCAGTGCTCACGATTTGGCAAGAGGAACGGCAAACTTTCAAAGGTCTTACGTCCCATAATGATGACATGACCTGTAGTTTTCTCTTTAAAGAATTTCAAATCATTCGGCAAGTGCCAAATCAAGGTATTATCTTTACCGATCACACGATTATGTGCTACAGCTACGATTAATGCTAACATACTGCCCTCTTTCGATTCATACTATATGGCAACAGTCATAAATGGAATACTATTTAGCAATGGTCATGAATACAATGCTATACAGCAACCGTCATGGATAATTTACCTAGATGTTCATATCCATCTAATGTAACGTCCTCTGGTGTGAAATCGTAGAAATCTTTCACGTCTGGATTTACTACAATTTGGCGCTGGCAATGCTTGATCGCGGCGTGCCAATTGCTCGCGCAATGCTTCTACATGGTTTTCATAGACATGAGCATTGTTGATAACATGAGTAAATTTACCAGGTTTAAGGCCTGTTACTTGAGCAATCATGCATTGTAACGCTGCATATTGAGCCGTGTTAAATGGAACGCCTAGGCCCATATCGCCACTACGTTGAATGAGCATACAGTTCAAGTATCCGTCAGCTACATCCCATAATGTTTCATATGCGCATGGTTGCAACGCCATATCATCTAAATCCTCAATATTCCACAATGTAACAATCATACGGCGGCTATCAGGATCTTCTTTGATAGTTTTGATTAAATTGTCTAATTGTTTGTACTTTGCGATTTGGTAACCATAAGCCTTACCAATGGTGCCGTCTTCACGCATCCACTCATCCCATACGCGCACGTTCATCTCTTGCAATTTACGTACATCGTTAGATTGCATTTGCCAAATCCACAACAATTCTTTTACCGCTGTCTTGAAAGCTACAAATTTTGTAGTCAAAATTGGAAATTCCTCTTGCAAATCGAATTGCATGATTTGATGAGGTAATTTATAGGTCGCAATGCCCGTACGGTTCTGACCATACGTGCCGTGTTCTAAAATATTTTCAATAATACCGAGGTATTGTGTATCTGCTAGACTCATATATCCCCCTAAATCTATGTATAATACGTCGAATAATACTAACCTTATATCTTACAATATATAGTACTATCATACTAAAAAATACATAGCACTACCATATATGCAGTAAAATTTATTATCCCTTATATTCTGCAATGGCCTGTAAAAAACTGAGGCCATATTTTTTCAATTTTGCTTCCCCTACGCCCTTAACATTACCAAACTCACCCAATGTGGTTGGTCGTAAATTAGCTAAGTCAATAAGCACAGTATCAGGGAAGATAAGATATGGTCGAAGGCCAGCCTCTTCGGCTAGGCGCTTACGATGTTGTCGCAAGTGTTCAAATAAACCACTCGATCCGGAATTAGATTTTTCCTCGCGCCACAGTGGACGTAGATCTACTAGTGCGAGATGGTACAGACACATGTTGTCTAATTTCCTCTACCTCTTTATGACCTGCTAAGACTTCCTCTGCACCAGCCGTTAAAGATAGTACCGGATATTTACCTGTAGAGCTACGCAAGTAGCCAGAAGCCCTAAATTGTTGAATAAGGCCCTTAATCGATTTCTCGTCTACATTGCTTAATAAACCAAATACAGGCAATGCATCATGACCTGCCCGCATGATGCGATCCGTTCGCTCACCGCGCACAATAGAGGTAATCATAGATACGCCATAGCGCTCATCAGTGCCCATAATGGCACGGAAGATGGCCTTCGCCTCTTTCGTTACATTTACCTTATGGGCGGAACCTTTACAGGAGCTACAATTGTCACATGTGGTCCAGACAGTGCTTTCACCAAAATAGTTAAGCATATATTTACGCAAACAATTACTGCAGAAACAATAGTCAATCATGGATTGTAACTTGCGAAGTTCCACCTCTTGTCTCTCAGGCGTTTCGATGGACTGTTCAATTAAATACTTGTGAACCTGTACATCCTGCCCGCTGTAGAGCAAAATACATTCTGCAGGGGCTCCATCGCGACCTGCACGGCCCGCCTCTTGATAGTAGGACTCCATATTACGCGGCATTTGATAATGCAATACATAGCGCACATTACTTTTATCAATGCCCATGCCAAAGGCATTGGTAGCCACCATAACCTGTAATTTATCGTCTGCATAGGCATTTTGCATCTCACGACGTACCTCGTCGCTGAGCCCTCCGTGATAATGACCTACCTTAATGCCTGCACGGGTTAGATTTTCATACACTCGATCTACATCCTTGCGCGTCGCACAGTAGATAATACCGTTTTCACTAGCATGTTGACGCACGTAATGAACTACATAATCCATGCGCTTTGGTGTACGAATGACAGAGAAGGATAAATTAGGCCGATCAAAGCCCGTTACGTATACATTCGCATTATCTAGGCCTAATAGTTTCTTGATATCATTTTCTACATATTTCGTCGCCGTCGCTGTGAAAGCACCTACAATAGGTCTCTTCGGTAGCGAGTTGAGCCACTCACCAATGAGACGATAGGACGGTCTAAAGTCATGGCCCCACTCTGAAATACAGTGAGCCTCATCAACGATGACTTGAGCAATGGGCAACGCTCGCAATACATTACAGAAAAAATTAGAACCTAGTCGCTCTGGTGCAATATATAAGAGCTTAATCTTGCCACTGCGTACCTCGTACATAGTCTTATTAAACTCTGCTTGGGTAAGGGTACTATTGATGAGCGCCGCCGGAATGTTCTGTACTAATAGACCATCTACTTGATCTTTCATAAGGGATATTAGTGGCGAAAACACGATAGTGAGGCCCGCCTTGCATAGTGCAGGAATTTGGAAGCATATGGATTCCCGGCCCCCGTCGGCATGATACCAATGACATCTTCATTGCGTAATAAAGATGCAATAGGAGCCTCCTGAGCCGGTCTAAAGGAGGTATACCCAAAATAGGTTTCCAGCATACGCAATGCGTGTTGCTTCATTTGGGCCTGTTGGTTCGCCCCATCACGCTGTATTCCCACAACGTTCTTTGTGGTTTTGCTGTTGTTCCATAGGGCCCTCCTTTCATGTTCCAGAAATATACATACAAGACCATAATTATGACTATCACTGACGATATGTCGTATACAAAACACGAAATATCGTTTTTCCATTCTTATATTTTAACATATTTCATATGCCGTTGGGTTTATTAGTATATACGATTTCTCAGTCCAACGTCTAATGCATATCTTGAAAGCCAAGCTCCAAAATTTGTATAGAAACTACGTAATATCACGAAATTTTTACACTCTAAAGCGCTAATATATGGTACAATAGGAATTATTTATAATACTATAGAATAGAACTACAACCTAAGGAGGTCTTATATAGGCATGACACAAGACAACTTAATGATTATAATCGCCTTTGCCTTATACCTAGGACTCATGATGTATATCGGGGTCTACTATTACAGGAAATCTAATAGCATTGGTGATTACATCCTCGGTGGCCGACAACTAGGACCATGGATTACAGCACTTAGTGCGGAAGCATCAGATATGAGTGGTTGGATGCTCATGGGTGTGCCGGGCCTAGCATATACTACGGGGATTTCTGGTGTATGGATTGCCGTAGGCCTCACATTGGGTACATGGGCGAACTGGAAATTCGTTTCTAGACGCTTGCGTAACCATACAGAGGTAGCCAGCGATAGTTTAACCTTACCGGATTACTTGAAAAATCGTTTCCACGACCAATCCCATTCGGTAGCTGTCATTTCCGCTTTGTTTATCTTGATTTTCTTCTTGATATATACATCATCAGGCTTTGTGGCAGGTGGCAAGTTGTTCAATACCATCTTTGGTCTTGATTACACAGTATCCCTCTTTATTACAGCAGGCATCGTCGTATTCTATACATTCCTCGGTGGCTTCCTCGCCGTATCTTGGACAGATTGTATCCAAGGGGCATTGATGTTCTTTGCTATCTTAGCAGTACCAATTACGGCTGCCATGTTTATGGGTGGTCCTATTGAAACATTCCAGCTCATTCAACATGAGTTTCCGCAAGGACTTAGCCTATTTGGTGATCCATCCGACTGGTTCACATGGGCTATCGGCTTAATATCTTCTCTTGGTTGGGGTCTTGGTTACTTCGGTCAACCTCATATCCTCGTAAGATTCATGGCTATCTCTGATGCGAAGAGCTAAAAAAATCTACAAACATCGCCATGGTTTGGGTTATCTTATCCCTTATGGCAGCCATCGCTGTAGGCCTCATCGGTCACGTATACATGTTGCCTGATGTATTAGTAGGCACTGATGCGGAAACTGTATTCCTCATCATGACAGAACGTCTCTTTACGCCGTTTGTAGCAGGTCTCATCTGGTCTGCCGTACTCGCAGCTATTATGAGTACCGCATCTGCACAGTTATTAGTAACAGCCTCTGCTATTTCTAATGACTTCTATGCCAATATCATTCATCCTAAAAGCTAGTGATAAGGAACTAGTACTCGTAAGTCGTATCGTAGTACTTATCGTAGCATTGATTGCCATCTATATGGCAATGGATCCTGATAGCTATATCTTAACAATGGTTGCTTATGCATGGGCAGGGCTTTGGTGCAGCATTTGGTCCAGCCATCTTGTTCTCCTTATTCTGGAAACGTATGACACGCCATGGCTGTATCGCTGGTATCATCGTAGGGTGGTTTTAACAGTACTCATTTGGAAACAATTTGGATTCCTTGGTCTTTACGAAATCGTACCAGGCTTCATCTTCTCCTCCATCGCTATCTACGTAGTGAGTATCATGGGTAAATTACCTCCTCGTCCAGTTCTTAAGGACTATCGAGAAGCAGAAAAAAATGCACGTTCTATAAATCAGAAATTGCATATTTTATAAGAGTATATAAAAAAATAGAGCTAGTTGATTCACCGATCAACTAGCTCTTTTTAATATGAGTATTGTTCTAGACCTTCCTTAATAGCTTCTTTTACTTCTGCTACCAAGGACGCTGGTGAAAGTACTTTCACACTTTGCATATATTGAAGTGCCCAATACTTGAAGGCATCATGATTAACACGTACACGGCATACAACGTCATCAGCTGTAACGCTGGTGAATTCCACATTGCCATCGAACCAATCTAAGATCTGATTCACAATGGAGCGCTTTTGCCTTAAAAGCTTACAGTAACAGATTCACCGCCGAACATGTAGATATGTTCTTTTACATATTGCGACACATTAAAGGTGCGTTGCTGATGATAGCCCTTTATCTCCCGTAAAGGTTTTCTCCGTTCGCTAAGCACCGTAATGTGTGCAATTCGATCGACACGTAATGTAGACATGTCATCATAATTTTCGTGGTTACCAACTAGATAATAATGTCCCCGATTCATAACTAGTTGGAATGGATTGAATACATATTTCCGCTCCTTATTATCAGGACCAAGATTGATATGTAAACGTTTATCCACGTCAGGTTGGCAATAAGCCAAGGAAATTTTTTTCTCCCCTTTTTGTATTGCTTCTTCTATGAGATCAATGTTAAGGAATAAGTCCTGACTTCTATGAAGGTAACCCGTAGCACTTTCAATATCAATTCCATGAGGCTTGAAATGAGAGCTCCCCAATTTAGCAACACGACTAATTAAATCCTTACGTTGAGATGCGGTAATATGGCGTGAAGCCAAAATACCATCAATTAATAATCTCAATTCTGAATCTTCAAAGGTATGAATCATATAGAAATCAGTACGGCGAATCGTGCCATCTGCTCCTACGGCAGACTCTTCACATTGAATACCAAAAATCACCAGATTCATATAAATCATTTAAATGACGGCCTAAGGTCTTCCGATCGACGGATACCTCGTACCGCTCGGCTAATATACTGCGAATCTCTTCTTGAGATAAAGTATGATTAGCATCCGTTTCACTTTTCAGGATTTCTAGTATATATACTAGAACGGCCTTCTTAGATGCCATAAAAGACTCCTTTTACAAATAATACAATAAAAACAACATTGTAATTAATACAATATATAATATCATCCACAACACACGGGATGATGTTCACAAAAAAATACCCATACATAGTATACCATACTTTTTCATATATGGTTCATTTATTTCTCATTAATTTTTATCGATTTACTATACTTATTCAGCAATATTAAATAACTAAATGTAATAATTATTAAAAAAGATTAAATTAAATTATATAAAATAAAAACCCATTACTACTTAATACACATAAATGTTATAAGTGTAATGGGTTTTATGTTTATTCTGAAAGTTATATGAACCCTAAAAATATGTTCTTAGAATTCTAACGATAGATTAAGAAAGACCATCAGTTTTTCTTACTTCTAATAAAGCCTAATTGCTCCATACGCTTAGTTAATTCATTATAGAAGGCTTCCGCCATAGCATTTTGATGCTTACCAGTTTGGGCCTTATCAGCGCTAAAGAGAGAATCCTTAATCTTCTTGATCAATGTAGATTTAGCTTTAGGTTTATTCAACAATTCCATGAATAATAAATCCTCTTCGGAAATATCACCAATGGCATCATTGAACATGTTTGCGCCATAAATATATTCACTACCACCATCAGCAATAGCTTTTCACAAAAATTTGTAAAACGAGCTGGTACATAGGATAAAGCCTTCCATATATTCCTGTTTATCAGGGAATGTTTTTGTAGAATCGAATACCACCGCGTACCATATGTTCAACAATAGCTTTATATAAAGCTGCATACCGCTGGTTCTAAATCATCGTCTGATGCATTAGCAGCATCATGAGCAGCTTTTTAAAATGGCAAGAGCTTCAATCATATTGAAAGTGCCACCATCTTTAATAAGCGCTTTGAATGTATCTCGTACAAGGTCATTTTCAAACATTTCTAATGCTTCTTCATCAAAGAGGATTTGGAATACAAAACTATTTACGATAGTCCGTACAGGTACTGTATTCACCTTATCTGGATTAGCTACATCATAGTTAATATCCTTTGCAGCACGTTCTTTTGCAAATAATAGACTTGCGGAATGTTGTATCAAGCATAAAGTCTAAATATTGTTCTTGATCCGCTTGGCTATTAGGGAGCCAATTTTTTTCAAGTTTATCGGCGATGCTTTCATCATAGGTACGAACCATAGATAATGTTAAATCTGCATCACATACATACGCTAGATTGTGGGCCTTCAAATGATCGTTAAATTGGTAAAAATAGCATGGGTCATTATGAGGTTCTAGATGGTCATGACCTACATAATAATCATCCTTTTGCATAACAGAACGCAAAGCGCCTAAGAATTTACTATTACGTTCCTTAAGGTTGTCATAATTAAGAATTTGAGAGCCTACTAAGCTGCCCACAGTTTTACCGCGCAATACCTTTTCCTTGTGCGTCAATTCATCATGACCACGATTAGCGAATAGCATGAGTTGACGTACCTCTTCCATCGTATGCCAGCCAGGATATGTATTATATGACACATAGGCAATGCCATTATCAGCCAGGTGTTTGGATATAATATCAAGCAATTTATCCTTCATCTCATCGCTAATCCAAGAGTAAAAACCATGAGCGATGATGTAATCAAAGGTTCCTAAGGACTCATCAAAGTTCAAAATATCCCCTTGCAATAGAGATACATTATCTAACTTGGCATCACTAATAATTTTGTTGCCCTTCTCCACTTGATCTTGGGAAAGCTCAACGCCTACAAATGTTGCTTCTGGATTATGCACAGCCTGAGAAATAATATTTCCCCCATACGTAGCACCTAATTCAAGTACACGTGCTGTTTTAGCCGTTGGTGGCTTAAGACCTACAAGTGTACCATACGCTTCTAAATAGGCAGGTGTAGTAAATGGAAATGGATAGGATTTATAGCCTAACTCTTTATATATTGTTTGTTGCATATCATCTGTTGTGATCTGTTGGTTATCCTTAGCCATAAGCACCTCTATGTTACGATTAAATTTACCTTGTTATCTATCAATATGTCAATGCAATATACTTACGTATAACTGCATAACTATCTAATATTATATCAAATTCCTAATATATTACCTATGGAAAAACTGTTATTTATACACAAAGAGGCACCCTCGAGAGGGTGCCTCTTATTAGTTCTTAGTCGTTAAATAACGAATTATTTTTACGTCTTCGAAACCTTTTTTTGTAAGCGAACATAGCTTAAGCGACGATCTTTAGCGTCTTGTTCAGTTTTAGCGAACAATTCTTCTGCAACATCTGGAGCTGCTTTTAGCCAAGGAAGCGTAACGTACTTCACCTTTAAGGAAGTCTTGGAAGCTTTTCAGTTGGTTCTTTGGAATCCAAGGAGAATGGATTTTTTTACCTTCTTCTTTAAGTTGAGGGTTGTATCTGTAAAGATCCCAGTAACCAGCTGCAACTGCTTTTACGTTGTTCTTCTTGAGCTTTACCCATACCAGCTTTGATACCATGGTTGATACATGGGCTGTAAGCGATGATCAAGGAAGGACCTGGATATGCTTCAGCTTCTGCAACAGCTTTCATCAATTGGTTTTTTTATCTGCACCCATAGCGACTTGTGCTACGTATACATAACCATAAGACATAGCCATCATGCCAAGGTCTTTTTTTCTTAGTACGTTTACCAGAAGCTGCGAATTGAGCAACTGCTGCGATATTAGTGGATTTGGAAGCTTGACCACCAGTATTGGAGTATACTTCAGTATCGAATACGAAGATGTTGATGTCTTCGCCAGAAGCTAATACATGGTCAACACCGCCGAAGCCGATATCGTATGCCCAACCGTCACCACCGAAGATCCAGTGGGAACGTTTGATCAAGAATTGTTTTTTTCTCAAGAATTTCTTTTTAATTCTGGAGTTGTAGCACCTTCAGCTTCGATAGCTGCTACTAAACGTTCGGAACGTTGACGAGTTGCTGCACCAAGGTTAGCAAATTCAATCCATTGTTCCAAAGCTTCTTTCAATTCGCCTGTAGCAGTTTCTACAGCTTTTAGAAGCTAATTCTACTAATTGTTGACGAATTTTTCTTAACGCCGATGTACATACCATAACCATACTCAGCATTATCTTCGAACAAGGAGTTTGCCCAAGAAGGACCTTGACCTTGTTGGTTAGTTGTGTATGGAGATGCAGGCATGGAAGCACCCCAGATGGAGGAACAACCAGTTGCATTGGCAATCATCATGCGGTCGCCGAACAATTGAGTTAACAATTTAGCGTAAGGAGTTTCACCACAACCTGCACAAGCACCGGAGAACTCGAACAATGGTTGTTCGAATTGGGAACCTTTAACAGTTTCCTTCTTCATAGGGTTTTCTTTTACAGGAAGGTTAACACCATAGTTCCATGCTTCAGCTTGTTCGATTTCGGAATCGATGGAAGTCATTACGATAGCTTTGCCTTTAGGAGCTGGACAGATATCAACACAGTTACCGCAACCCAAGCAATCTAATGGGGATACTGCGATACGGAATTGAAGGTCTTTAGCGCCCAATGCAGGGATTGTATCGAAATGTTCTGGAGCTGCAGCCACTTCTGCTTCAGTTGCCAAGATTGGACGAATTGTAGCATGTGGACATACGAAGGAACATTGGTTACATTGAATACAGTTTTCAGGTAACCATTTTGGAACGAACAATGCAGGACCGCGTTTTTCGAATTTAGCAGTACCAGCAGGTAATGTACCATCTTCGTAACCAGCGAATGTGGATACAGGAAGATCATAACCAGCTTGTGCATTGATTGGTTGTGCAATGTTTTGAACGAAGGATGGGCAAGATTCGCAACCAGGTTTAACTGCGTGGCCACCTTCATCAACAGCGTTTTTCCAGTCAGCAGGAACATCTACTTTTACCAAAGCGTTAACACCTTGATCGATAGCAGCGTTGTTCATGTCAACGATATTTTGACCTTTTTTACCGTAAGAAGTTACTACGGATTCTTTAAGGTATTTAACAGCATCATCTACAGGGATGATTTCAGTCAATTTGAAGAATGCAGCTTGAGTTACCATGTTGATACGGCCGCCCAAACCGATTTCGGAAGCGATTTTCGCAGCGTTGATGATGTAGAAGTTCAATTCTTTTTCTGCGATTTGACGACGTAATTTAGCAGGTAAATGTTCGTTCAATTCTTCAGGAGACCAAGTACAGTTCAACAAGAATGTACCGCCTTTTTGATACCGCGGATCAAGTCGTATTCATGTACGTAAGATTGACGGTGACATGCTACGAATTGAGGTTCAGTTACCAAGTATGGCAAGTTGATTGGGTTTTTACCAAAACGAAGGTGAGACATTGTTACGCCACCAGATTTTTTGGAGTCGTAGTCGAAATATGCTTGAGCATACATATCAGTGTGGTCACCGATGATTTTGATAGCGGATTTATTCGCACCTACAGTACCGTCAGAACCAAAGCCCCAGAATTTACATTCAGTCAAACCAGGAGTTTCAATATCTACGCCTTCAGCACGATCCAAGGACAAGAATGTAACATCATCATTGATACCCAATGTGAAGAATTTCTTGCCGTTTTCAGCAGCCAAGTTATCGAATACAGCTACGATGTCTGCAGGGATAACGTCTTTGGAGCTCAAACCATAACGGCCAGCGATAACTTTTACGTTACGGCCACCATCGATTACAGCAGCTTGTACGTCCAAGAACAATGGTTCAGCCAAAGCGCCTGGTTCTTAGTACGGTCAAGAACTGCAATACGTTCTACTGTTTGAGGAAGAGCTTTCAACAAACGATCTGTTGCGAATGGACGGAACAAGTGAACGTTGATGAAACCAACTTTACGACCCAATTTATTTAAGTAGTCAACAGTGGATTGTACTACTTGAGCGGAAGAACCCATAGTAACAACTACGTCAGTTGCATCAGGAGCACCATGGTAGTTGAACAATTGGTAGTTAGTACCAGCCAATTTGTTAACTTCGTTCATGTAATGTTCTACAACGTCAGGAACGTTCAAGTAGAATTTGTTGGATGCTTCGCGATGTTGGAAGTAAACGTCAGGGTTTTCTGCAGTACCACGAGTTACAGGAGCATCTGGGTTCAAAGCATTTTTACGGAAAGCTTTAACAGCGTCCATGTCTACTAATGGTTTCAAATCTTCATAGTCCCAGATTTCAATTTTTGAATTTCATGGGATGTACGGAAACCGTCGAAGAAGTTGATGAAAGGTACACGAGTTTTAATAGCTGTCAAGTGAGCTACAGCGGATAAGTCCATTACTTCTTGTACGGAGGATTCAGCAAGCATAGCGCAGCCAGCTGCACGAGCAGCCATTACGTCTTGATGGTCACCGAAGATAGCCAAAGCGTGTGCAGCCAATGCACGAGCAGCTACTTGGAATACACCTGGAAGTAATTCGCCTGCTACTTTGTATAAGTTAGGAAGCATCAATAACAAACCTTGGGAAGATGTGAAAGTTGTTGTTAATGCACCAGCTTGTAAAGAACCGTGAGTTGCGGCAGCAGCACCTGCTTCAGATTGCATTTCTACAACTTGAACAGTGTTGCCGAAAATGTTTTTACGACCAGACGCAGCCCATTCGTCAATGTGTTCTGGCATTGGGGAAGATGGAGTGATTGGGTAAATCGCAGCAACTTCTGTAAAACCATAAGAAACGTGAGCAGCCGCTTGGTTGCCGTCCATAGTTTTAAATTTACGACTCATGTGATTATTGCCTCCTTAAGCATTTAGCAAAAAAATAGAACACTTGCTTAATCTATCATTATGTTTAGGAATAACAACCATTACAAACTTGCGCACATGAAAAAAATAATGCAATAATATATATGTTATATATAATATGGCATTATGTGTGAACATACTTTTGTATTGGGCACAACCATAATTCCTAATATCATAACTTGATATAGCCCTATATGCACATTATAACGTGCTGGGCCCTATCAACGCAACACATACAGTGACTGTCGCTTTGCCAATATTGCTATCCATGCTTTACATAAAGTAATAGCTAATTGCATTATAGTAATAACTATTCTCATTTAGTACAGGTCACTTCCCATAACCAGATTTTATTTTTAGGGGGTTAATTATGGATTTTCATCATTTGAAATACTTCGTTGAAGTAGCTGATCAAAAAAGCTTTAGTAAAGCTGCGCGGAATTTGCACATCTCCCAATCCGCTATCAGCCGTACTATTAAAGCTTTAGAAGACGAACTTGGTGTTGTTCTCTTCATGCGTAATGCTAAATCTGTAGAACTTACTGATGGGGGTACCATCTTCTTAACCCACGCAAAACGCGTAGTATTTATGTTTGAACATCTAAAAACTGATTTTTGAAAAACGAATTTCGTTTTGGAGCAAGGTTCCATTAGAATTGGTATTCCACCAATTACCGATGCACCTATCTTCGCTCAGCTTTTTAGGGGAGTTCAAAAAAAGTATATCCACAAATTGAATTAGAACTTTATGAACAAGGTTCTAAAAAGGTTGAGATTAGTGTTCAAGAAGGCTTGATTGATATTGGTATCATTTGTACAAAACCAAATCCAAAAGAATTTGAGTCCTTCTACCTCACTAGTGATCCTCTTTCCGTTATCGTTCCAAAATCTAGCCCTCTTGCGAAAGAAAAAGAAATTCGTTTAGAAATGCTAGCTGATGAGTCTTTCGTATTGCACAAAGACGACTTTTAATTTGCATGACGAAATCATCAAAGGCTTGTAAACATACAGGTTTCCAACCTCATATCGTATTTGAAACAAGCCAACGTGATCTTATGTTGCAAACAGTTAGTGCAGACCTTGCCATCGCATTGTTACCATCTCGCCTCTGCCCTGAGGCAGGTGAAAATACAGAGGTTGGTTCCAAGGTCGTTGTACGTCCACTTGTACCAGAAATCATTCATACACTTTATGTTATTTGGAAAAAAGGTCATTACCTCTCCCATGCTTCTCGCTTGTGGTTAGACTTTGTAAATTCCAAATTACCATTACCTGGATTACAACTCGAGGATCGTCAATAATGAACAAACCATCTGGGCTCGCATCTAAATTGCGGGCCCTTTTTGAAAAGCTAAAGAAACACCCATGTGGGGGCGTTATTATCGTGCTGGTCATTGTTATAATCTTCCAGCAAATACAAATTTCAGAACTACAATGGCGTGTCGATGAAGACCACGATGGTTCTTCCGTTGATAGTGTAGCTGGTCGCCTTTACATCCTAGAAGGGATGGCTAATAAACATAGCGACCAACTGGATAATATCTTTAAAGACATTCGCCAATTACAAAAACGACGGTGCCAAGTACGACTGGGAACTGAAACAATTACAATGGTTGCACCCAGAGCTTAAAGTGCGACCACCAGAAGCTAATCCTTCCCCATTCAAATCGACGGATTTAAACCTCGATATGAATCCTGGGAAAGTGCCGGATGTAACAAAACAAAGTCAATAAAGAAATCAGGAATAAATAAAAGCACCTTATACCTACACAAAAAGTCATCACAAATGACTCTTCTCATAGGATATAAGGTGCTTTTATCATTATTCTTTATAGATTTAATTACTCGTTTTTCCCATACGTCTCTGCAATGACGAATTGCTTCTACTTGCGATACGCTTCTAATTTATATGCATATTCAGTTAGAAGATTATTTGAATAAATTTTTTTCATTTTTTTGAATCTCTAACTTCTTTCCAAATAATAGATGCTACTTTTAATTTATTTGAATAGTTGCAACTACATTCATCTGCACAAAAAAATCCTTAAAAAAATTGATTCCATTGACAAACCGAATTGTCATACTTTTGCATAATCTGATTCACCATAATATACTTTCAGCAAATCTCCAATTGTAAAAGCTTGTATTTTTTTCACTTTTTTTACTTTTTCTCCAGGCAGTAGCCATATCAGCATTAAATTTAAATCGTGAAACACCTATTAAATCAGAGAAATATTCTCTAAACTTCGTATTAAAGGAAAAAAATTACATTCAAGTAATGGTGTATCTAAAGTAATAGTTTCCACTTGCCTTCTTCTATTTTTTTATTGATGATTTTTTTAATTAAATTGCCTTTAAAATACTGCTCAATAATATGATTGAGTTCTTGTTTTGTCCCCCTATATTCTAATCCTAATGATTTACATATTTGTGAAAGTTCATCACGATACCAATAATATTTATTAAATTCATCAAATGATGAAATTTCATCAAACTTAGGGTCTACACGCTTTCAATCTTTTGTCTCCTTAAGTTTAAGATACAGCATTTACAGATGTGCCTATTGTAAAAGTTGCTAATACGGTTGCTAAAAATAACGTTCTATACATATTATTCTCTTTTTTTATCCTGTAGATTCTATTACTCTCATTATACATAAAACAGCATTATTACTAAAGAAAAAGAGCTATACCCCATACATTCGCTACAATGTGAATGTATTAGAGATATAGCTCTTTTAATTTTGAAATTTGATGCAGGACTACTTAGTCATCCTTGTGTTCCATAGATTTAGGCAATGTCAAAATCAATAGAGCTGCAAGGAACATACAAGCGCCCATTACATAGTAACCATAAGTAAAGCTGCCTGTATGACCATTGATGAAACCAAGCATGTAAGGACCTACCCAGCCCCCCCATGTTACCAGAGGAGTTAATAAGGCCCATCGCCCCTGCCGCAGCAGCACCAGATAAGAAAGTTGTTGGCATTGTCCACCATACACCCATGCCACCGTAAACACCTACAGCAGTTAAGCAGATAAAGAATAAACTAATTTCTGGGGATGGACTATGTGGTGTTGCTAAGAAGCCAATAGTACCAATGAACAATGTAGTGGCAACATGCCAACGTTTTTCATTGCGCTTTTCAGAGGAATAACCACAATATACTTGTACAAGTAATGCAGCAGACATGGGAATCGCAATAGACCATGCTACTACGCTTGGTGGCCAACCAGATAAGCTTTTAAGAACTTGAGGGCATCCAGAAGCTAAAAGCCCCAGAAACCAATAACCCATAAGAAATAGATTAATGCTAAACGCAATACTTTTTGGATCTTTCAAAGCTTGCCATGTAGTATATTTCTTTACAGCTTGCTTTTTGTTGTTCTTCTTTTTCAAGTTCAGCCTTGATATAGGCTTTTTCTGTATCAGTTACCCAAGATGCATGATCTGGACGTTCTTTCATCCAGAACGCAAAAAAATGAAAGCAAAGATAACAGCTGGAATAGCTTCAACGATGAAGAGTGTGCGCCACCCATGAAGGCCAAAGAATGTTGTATCAAGTAAGATACCTGCCAATGGACCACCGATGATGTTAGAGAACAATAAAGATGTTAACATCAATGAGATCGCTTTCGCACGTTCCTTTGGCAAGAACCAATTCGGTATCAGTAACGAATAAATTACAGGATATAAAGAGGCTTCACATAGACCGAGTAAGAATCGATAAATATAAAACTCCAACTCTGTAGTCATCGTCGTCATAAGAATACATACGAGACCCCAACTAAACATGATACGAGCCACCCAATGCATAGCATTACAGCGAGCAGCTATTAAGGATGCTGGCACTTCAAATAAAACGTAGCCAATAAAGAAAATACCGGCCCCCATACCGAATACCTCTGGTGTTAACCATGGTAAATTCTCTTTCATGGTCAAGCCTGCATAGGCAATATTAACGCGATCTAAGAAGGCAATAATAGAAACAATAAATAAAGGTAAGACTACGTGTAGCATACGCCGCTTTGTAAAGTCTTTGAAATCGATGGCCCCACTTTGAGGCTCTGGTGTAGATGAGTTCATATAATTCCTTTCTACTACTTAAGATATTACATACCTTACTATCTTAAGAAAACAAAAAGTCCTCTGTCAATGGAATTATATAGAATATAGAAATAACAAATAGGAATAGTAACACCAAAAATAATGGCCTTTAAAAAAATAGAAAAAGGATATTTGCTAGGAATGACTGTATAAAACAAAAAAAGCACTTTATAGTATAAATATATCTCTATCACAAGATAAGAAAAATACTATAAAAGTGCTTTCATATAATTTGTACTAACAGGATCATAATCAGCAGGCACAGGAGCAACGATACTTACAAAGATAACATCTTCTGTCCCAGTATTTTTTGCGCCATGACATTCACCCTTTTTAGATACTATAACTTGTCCCTTTGTAAAAGGCACCTCTGTATCAGGCGTTGGATAAAATACCCCTTACCTTGCAATATAACCCATATATCATCAGAGTGATGATGGTAATGCTTTGGTAGGGTTTGCCCAGGTTTAATAACCCATACTGAACCACCTGTGGAATCAGTTTGATAAAATGGAGTCTTAACAGCTTTCTCCAAACTTTCGACTTTCACAAGTTCCATGTCAAAAATACGTTGATCATTCATAATGCTCACACCTTTCATCGATTTACAACTAGCGAGTTCCAGATGCATATTCGCCCATATTAATATCTATAACAGTTCGAAGAGGTTGAATCAAGGAATCCTCATACTGAACCGCCCATTTAATATCTGGATTCATATCTCCATTTTCTAAGCCTGCAATCGTTTGCCCGTCATCAATAGGATTATCGTGCTCAAAGATATAGTACAACACACTATACGCATGATTTACAATCTCATCAGGGATTCATACCGTGAAAAATGATACTGCAAATCAGGGTAGAATAAGGTGCTCATACCAAGCGTATCAACCATCATGTCATCTGTGCCTTGAATGCTAAAAATATCGCACATTTACGGCATAATAAATAAAAACGAGTTACAGCTTTATCTGGATGATTTTCAATGGTTTCTCGACTTAAGAACTTACGAGATGGACCAAAAGACAACGGCCTTACAAGATGGATATAACTCTAGCAGTGCATCTACATATTTTACTAACATATCAGCCCGTTCTTTAGGCTCTAAACCCGAAGCTAACATATCTGTAGCAAATACTCTATATTGGCACTCATCTAGCAACTCATCTACATTTGGACAATCCCACACCTGACTGCGCTCAAAAATCATCTAGTACAGGTTTGTCGATTTTCTCACAATTCGTCACCATCAATGTTGGTGGAACATCGGCATCATTATCTTCATAATGAACCTTATAATTCTGAGGTGCAAAAACCAGCAGATTCAGCGCCATAACTAAAAGCAATCAACAGGGCCTAAATGCTTTGTGAATACCTCTACCATTGTATCGCGGTCAGGCATATCACACTGCTTCGGCATTAATAACTCAACAAAAAACAAACCACCAGGGCGAACAGAATCATCTGTTAAATCTTGTTTAAATACTTGGCTCATATTCTCTCCTAAAGTTAAAAATTAATGTAAAACAAAGCCCTCTTTCTTATAGTATATCTAATGTTTATGAGTATAGCAATCATTTATATACATAACTACAAGTATTTTCGATTATTTGATACAACGTAAAAACACTCTCTACAGTCCGAAGACCATAGAGAGTGTTTTAATTTTAATTATAGAGGTTTGCGAACCACGTCGATGATAGAGCCATCGCGGTATTCTACGATTGCCACGATGTCTTCATCTTTGTCAGATACAGGGATATCTTGTGGTTTACCAACTAAGTCAAATGCTAATTGTTGTAATTCTTCAATTGTGAAGATAGGCAAGTTGCTATCTTTGAAACGTTCAATCAAATCAGTACGAGCTGGGTTGATTGCGATACCGTATTCAGTAACAAGTACGTCAACGGAGGAGCCTGGTGTAATTACAGTAGCTACTTTGTCACGGATCATTGGTAAGCGGCCGCGGATCAATGGACAAGTAATAACTGTGCATTTAGCACCTGCTGCTGTATCGGAGTGACCGCCGGAAGCGCCCATCAATACACCGTTGGAGTCAGTCATTACGTTTACGTTGAAATCAAGGTCGATTTCAGTAGCACCAAGGAATACTACGTCTAGGTAGTTTGTAGTGCAGTCAGTCCATGGGTTAGCGTACATGGAAGCAGACATTTCGATGTGTGCAGGGTTTTTATCCAAAGATGCTGCTGCAGTAGTATCGAATGTTTGAGTATCGTAAATGGCACGGATTAAGCCTTCTTCAAGCATACCAGTCAAGATACCAGTAGCACCACCGATAGCGAAGCCACCTACTTCACCGCGTTTGCGAAGTTTTTCAGCGATGAATTTTGCAACTGTCAATGGAGCACCGCCAGCGCCCAATTGAAATACGAAACCATCTTTAATGATGCCTGCTTGGTCAAGGAATTCACCAGCTAGTTCAGCAATTTTAATTTGGATAGGGTTTTTAGTGAAACCTACCGCACCAGAAGCGATACCTTCTGGATCACCAATGCTTTCAACCTCAACAACATAATCTACATCAGTTTGAGGAATTGCATAGTTGTGTACATAATCAACCAAATTATCAGTGATGATAACAGTTTTGTCTGCATAGTGAGAGTCAACTTTAGCATAGCCAAGTGCACCACATGCGGATTTACCCATACGACCAGTAGCATTACCACGTGGGTCAGCTGTAGGAGCAGCCATGAAAGCTACGTCGATATGAACTTCGCCAGATTCGATAGCGCGAGCACGGCCACCGTGGGAACGAATCACTACAGGGCGTTTCAATACGCCTGGGTTTTGAGTCAAGAATTTACCAAGACGATCGCGCAAGCCAGATGTTTCAATAGCTGTTACAGTACCATCTTGAATCATTTCTACCAAGAATTCGTGGCATGGGGACAAGGAAGAAGACGCAATTGTAATGTCTTTAATGCCTTTTGCTTGAACGCGTTCCATAACCATTTTCATTACATAGTCGCCATTGCGCAAGTGATGATGGAAGGACAATGTCATGCCATCTTTTACGCCAGCTTTTTCGATTGCTTCATCGATAGAAGCAAGTACTTTATTTGTACCAACACGGCTCATGTGTACAGGTTTACCTGCGCGATGAGCTTTAGGTTCAATAGCGAATTCACCTTGATATACTTCGCGACCTTCTAGTGCTGGGATATTTGTTGGGATATCGCGACCTACTTTATTTAACATCGTATTCTGCTCCTTCCTCTAATTCAACTTTAATGCCTGCTGCACGTGCTTTATCAACTACGCGTTGTGCACGTACTACGATAGGACCATCGATCATTTTGCCATCTACGGAGATTACGCCTTTATTGTTGCGCAATGCATCTGCGTAGCTGTTCAATACCTTAACGGAGTGAGCGATTTCTTTTTCGTCAGGAGTGAATACTTCGTGGATAATTTTAATTTGGCTTGGGTGGATGCAAGATTTACCATCGTAACCCAAAGCTTTAATGAATTCAACTTCTTCGCGGAAGCCTTGTGGGTCTTTCACGTCGGAGAATACAGTATCGATTACGCGGATACCTGCTTCGCGTGCTGCGTGAAGGATTGTTTGACGAGCGAACAATAATTCAACAGCTGGTTTATGTTTACCTGTACGAAGGTCAGCACGGTAGTCTTCAGCGCCAAGAGCGATAGCAACTACGCGAGGGCCATGGCAGATTTCACGAACATTGTACAAGCCACGAACGGATTCGATAGCTACGATAATATTGATAGTACCTTCTGGCCAGCCATTAGCTTTTTCTACTTCTTCAATTTTCTTCGCTACGATTTCAACTTCAGACACGTCTTCAGTTTTAGGTAAACGAATCATATCAGGTTTAGCTGGAACGATTACATCAAGATCGTCATAGCCATAAGGAGTTTGTGTAGGATGGTTGATACGTACAACTGTTTCTGCACGGAATTTACGAGATTTCAATGCTTCTGCAGTTAAAAGACGAGCTGTATCTTTTTCTGTAATAGGCACGGAATCTTCGATGTCGATCATGATGGAGTCAGCGCCGTGAATGTCAGCACTGTTAATCATTTTAGGTGTATTACCAGGTACGAACATCATGGAACGAGACAAGCGTTTTTTTGCAGCCTCTGTTAATGGATTTGTTTTAACTTCTGGGAATGTTTTATCGTTAGCCATTATGCTTTGCTCCCCCTTTCCAATGCGCCTAATACGCGAGCTTTAATTGTGTAATCCCAAGCATTTTTGTCTTGTACGATTACTTTTACGCCATCAAAACCAGCTTCTTTACTGTGTTTAAGATAACGGATTTAATTTGGTCGCCGTATTGGCGGATAACTTTGGATGTTAATTCAATTTCGATACCGCTAGCAATCGGTTCAACCGTTACTAATGCATCATTTTTTTCGTCGAAGCCAGCTTGTGCAGCTTTTACTAATTGTGCCATGTTGCATCCTTTCACTAAAAAATATATCAAATGGCAAAGACCAGACGTGTCGCGAATGTCTGGTCCGTGCCGCTAAAACAATGTTGATTATAAAATTATATGGTGATTAAATCATACCGATGAAAGTCCACCAAGGAATACCTACTACAAAGAGTAGAATCCAACTCAATACTGCTAAGATTGCACCAGCAGTCCACCAATCTTTCAAGTTATTGTAACCTGCAGAGTAGATGATTGGACCAGGAGATGCACCGTAGTGAGTTACGAGACCGCCAAACGCATTTGTTGCAAGCAATACTAAACCAAACATAACAGGGTTAACACCAGCTGCCATACCTACAGTTAAGAATACTGGAAGCATAGATGCAATGTATGCAGTACTGGAAGCAAATAAGTAACGAATGACTACGCTAATAGCAGAAAGAATTAAAACAACTACGAGTGGAGATACATCGAGTGCCAAGTTTGCTTGCATAAATGCTGCAAGCCAAGCGAAGAATTTAGCTTTTGTTAAAGCAGTGGATAAACCAAGGATAGCACCGAACCAGATGAATGTGTTCCAAACAGCTTTAGTTTGGACCATGTCATCCCAAGTGATGATACCAGAAAAGAACACAATAGTCATAGCAACTAATGCTACTGCTGTAGGACTCAAATCAAAAGCAATAGCTGGGAAAAAATATCCAATAGAAGGCCATGCCCAACCAAGAAGAGCAAGAATGAATACAACAGCCAAGATTTTTTCAGATGTTTTCATAGGGCCTAATTTAGCAAGACCATCAGCAGCTAATTTCTTATTGTCTATTTTTACTGCTTCAGGGCGATCAATCCAGTAACCTACAAGTGGTACGAAGATCAACATTACAAGACCAGGTAAGGCCAATGCTAATGCCCATTCAACCCAGTTCATGTTAAGACCAGTGATTTTAGTAACAAAGTCCAAAGCCAACACGTTTGGAGCCATAGCTGTTAAGAACATGAAGGATGTAATTTTTGTTACGAAATAACCATTCATCAAGATGAAGGAACCACCGCGTTTGGCAGTATCGCCAGGATAAGAACCGATAGATTCAGCGATGGATAAGTTAATTGGATATACGATACCAGCCGCACGTGCTGTGTTAGAAGGTGTAGCTGGAGATAATACTAAATCAAGAAGTGCTGTTACATAACCAAGGCGTAATACAGTAGAACCGAATGCATTAATCAAATGGTATGCAACGCGGTGACCAAGACCAGTTTTACCAAAGGCAACGCTCAAGGAGAACGCAGCGATAATCATCCACAATGCAGTGGATCCATAACCTACCAAGATATCTTTTGCATTGTCTAAGAATAATGCAGATGCAGATAATACAGCTAATAAATAATTTGAATTGGGTAAGGTTTTAAAATCAAACCTACGATACCTGCAATGTAGAAGCCTAAGAGGCGCCACGCCGTATCAGTGAGCCCATCTGGTGGAGTTGTAAACCAGAGGACAACAGGGATTAGCACAATAAGTGCTAGTTTTAAGAATTTTTCCATGTTTCTTCCTTTCTTAAAAACATAGGCATGTAATCATCCTAACACTACCCCAGAAATTCGTGATACGCGACTATCAGCTATTGAACTCTAGGAGTTTTTGTCTACACTCATTATATATGCTTAAAAGAATTATGAATAATAGATTACCTTTATAGGGGTTATAAAAACTTTTATACCTACCATTCATACTTTTTATGCATTTTGAGCATAGATTTGCAGCCCCAAATGAAAAAAATGCATGTATACGTCCCCAAAGGGGGTATACATGCACTTACATGGTCCTGCCTGGCTCTTTCGAGACACCTTTATTATGACTTATTATATCGAAAAAGTCTAATACTGAAATAGCATGAATAGGCAGTTACAAATTCTTATATTGGATCTATTTATAAATCTATTCTTTATATTCTCTAAAAATACTATTATCTACAACAGTATGTTTTTTTATAATAGTCGCGAACATACTCAATAAATGTTTTTAACCACTACAAGATTTTTCTGCATCCTTTGTGTATACCATGTTGGTATCGCGAGTAATATATGTGCCATCTTTACTACGCAATGGACTTACATAGATATCTCTATCCTTGCAAGATCCAAGGCCCATATAGGTCAGAATCGACCAACCGAGCCCTGCGCGCACAAAGTGGCGACATGTACTCATAGAGTTTACATCCATGGCAACACTAGGTGGTTCTTCAAAATGTTCTGCACACCATGTTTCAATAATATTAGCCACAGATGCATCCGTCTGATACTTGATAAATGGTACCTTCTCAAGGGATTCAGGTGGTACTAATTCTTTGTAAACCAAGCAGTATGGTTCCTCTAATAGTAGCTCAGACTTACCAGACACATCATAACCGCCACGAGCAAAGGCAACCATACAGTCACCAGTATTAAACATTTTTACCACTTGATGGCTGAAAGCCGTCTTAACTTGTATATGCACATCCGGATACAGTTCGCGGAAAGATCGTAACAAGGCGGGCAATTCATAGTCTGCAAAGTTGATAGATGACGCAATTTTCAAGGTCCCTTGAATCTTACCAGAAGCGGAGTTCATAGCATTTTCTAAAGCCTCTTGATCTTGCATCATTCTTTTACAGTAATCATAGAAAATCTCGCCTTGCGCCGTAAGGGCAATCCCTTCAGCAGTACGCAACAACAGAGAATGGCCCAAGGCTTTTTCCATATGGCGCAACCGATAGCTAAGTGCTGGTTGAGATAAAAATAATTTTTCTGCCGCCCTTGTAATATTGCCTTCATCGACAACGGTGACAAAGGTTTGCCATTCTCTATCGTCCATAGTATCTCCTTTTATCGCTTATTACCAAAGATGCGCAATAAGGATAAGAATAAGTTAATGAAATCTAAATATAGGCTCAAAGCACCTGTGATTTCAATGCGGTCTAGAATTGTTTCATCCTCCATAAGAGCTACTTGTGTCACATTATTTTTAATACGGTTCACATCGATAGCCGTAAAGATGGAGAATACTACAACCCCTACATAGCCTAAAACTAGACTAACAGTATCGCTAAAGCCACTGAGTACAGCCCAATTAAAGTAGCGAGCTGCCATCATCACAAAGGATACAATGATCATACCGAGCAAAGCAGCCATTACATACGGTGTAAGGGATGATAAATTACGTTTCGTAGTAGCCCCTACCACGGCAAAGCCAATGAAGAACGCTAACGTGCCGATTAACGCGGGAATAACTACTTCAAACACATTATATCGCAAGGATATAAGTGTCAATGTAAGACCATTCAATGCACTGTAGAGAAAGAACATGCCTTTTAAAGTCATAACATTGGCCGTATACGCACGAGCACTAAATAGGAATACTACGCCTAATTCAACTAATAGAATAATATTAAAGTTTTCGTATGCAAAGCGTAGCCAGTTTGGATTTGCCAACGCAGCCACTCCAACACCGATAGTCGTAAGTAAGCCTACAACCATCCACAAGAAAGAACCTTTTAATCGTTGGGATACGATACTTTCAACCTGTGCAACCTCAGCTGCAGTAGGTCCTGTTACATTATATGGATTCATACTATCCCTCCTTATTTAATTATCACTCATAGAGATTATCGAGCATTTGCAATGCCTGCAAATACCTTACCACGTTCACCGTCGATAGTTACTTCTTGGCCTTCTAAAAGTACGTCATGAGCATTTTTAGCACCTAAGATTACAGGAATACCATAGGTAATACCAGCAATAGCACTGTCAGATGTATAACCGTCTTCAACAGCGATAATGCCACCTGCACGTTTAGCAATAGCCATTAATTCAGGCTCCATTGTCCCCACCACAAGGATGTCGCCGTCTTTGAAGCTTTCATAATTACCCTTATGATTAGCAGCAATGTATACAGTGCCTGTAACGGATTTACGCAAAATACCATTACCAGATAAGAGTACTTGGCCTGCAATATGAACGCGAATCATATTTGTAGTACCTGTCGCACCAGATGGTACGCCAGCCGTTACCACAACTAAGTCACCAGACTCAATGGCACCTGTGCCAAGAGCACCTGTAATCGCTTGTTTAACCATTTCATCAGAGTTAACGATTTCATGACCTTTAATAGCCTCTACGCCCCAGCATAATTGCATGCGGCGAATTGTTTCTTCATGCGGTGTTACAGCAATAATTTTGCAAGCCGGACGATGCCGAGCAGTGCTAATTGCAGTATGACCAGATTCAGTACATGTCAAAATAGCAGCTGCCCCAAGGTTTGAGCGATGCGCACGCTTGCTAAACATACAGCACTGGTAGTCGTCATATCCACATCTTGACGAGCACGACTTTTACTATCGTAAATAGCAGCTTGTTCTGTTACCTCAGCAATACGTGTCATAGTCGTAACCGCCTCTACTGGGTAAGCTCCATTTGCGGTTTCACCAGACAACATGATCGCATCTGTACCATCTAAGATGGCATTGGCTACGTCACTTGCTTCAGCCCGTGTAGGACGTGGATTTTGAATCATGGACTCTAGCATTTGGGTTGCCGTAATAACTGGTTTTCCTAAGTCATTACATTTTTCGATCATCATTTTTTGAAGTACTGGTACCTCTTCTGCAGGGATTTCTACACCGAGGTCACCGCGAGCAACCATGAGGCCGTCTGCTACTTCCAAAATTTCATCGATGTTTTTTTAACGCCTTCAGCATTTTCAATTTTTGCAATAATCTTGATATCTTTTTGTTCGGATTCAAGAATACGACGGATGGCTACGATATCTTTACCGCGTTGCATAAAGGATGCTGCTACAAAGTCCACACCTTGTTGACAGCCAAAGCGCAAGTCCGCTTCGTCCTGTTCAGATACAGGTGGCAAGCTAAGAGCTACACCTGGCACAGCCACGCGTTTACGGTTACCGATTTCACCACTGTTTTGAACAGTAGTAATGATGTTATTCCCTTCGATGGCATCGATGTGAAGTGTTACAAGACCATCAGCCAAGAGGATTTTATCCCCAACGGACACATCGCCTACAAGACCTTTGTGGTTTACGGAGCTAATCTCTTTTGTGCCTTCCACATCATCGGTAGTCAATGTAAATTGTTGGCCTGCCTCAAGGAATACCTTGCCCTCTTTAAATAGACCGAGGCGAACCTCAGGACCTTTCGTATCGAGCAATAATGCGATTGGTTTATTAACAATCATCGCCGCATCGCGCACCATTTGCATGCGCTCTGCTTGCTCTTCATGAGATCCGTGAGAGAAATTAAAACGAGCCACGTTCATGCCCGCTCGCATCATATCTTCTAAAATACCAAATTTATCCGTTCCCGGACCTACAGTACATACGATTTTTGTACGTTTCATCTTTCCTCCTATGAAAGCAATTTCTATATTGAATCTTTCACTTCTTATTATAGTAATGTTGGTGAAAGCTATTTATTATTGCACCTCTACGGATCCATCACCTAAGATAGCTTCAATAGCCTTGATGGATTCATAACTAGGATCAAAGCACATGTTTGGTGGCAAGTTAATGCGCTTCCGTTGACGGTGCAAATATAGTGATGTTGGCACAGAGCCTGCGGTGTTCGTTAACAGCCGTTTTAAGGCATCACTATTTTCTGGCGTATCATATTGGCTGTAAATATGAATAGCCACATGCTTAGCCTGACTATAGTTTACCTTTAATGGCATAATGCGGTCTGCAATAATTTGCACACCCTTTTCATCCGCATCAACGCGGCCTTTACCTTAACGATCATATCGACCGCCAAGAATTGTTGGCTTTGACTAAAGACCTTAGGGAATGCCACAACATTGGCTGCACCAGAATAATCTTCGATGCGAAGTATAGACATAACCTCGTTCCGTCTCGTCATGCGGTCTGTCTTATTTTCAATCAAGCCCCCAAAGGTTATAGTTTGACCGTCATACTGCTCTGGATTTTCTACGAGAGCCCCCAGTTCAAATAAGCCCTCTAGCTCCTTCGCATAGCCTTGCAATGGATGGCCTGTAATGTAAAAGCCTGTATATTCCTTTTCATCCTTTAATTTATCGTCTTCCGATAAATCCTCCACATTCGGCACAGGGATGAAGTCAACGGACTCCTCTATATCGCCAAAGAGACTCATAGTGCCCATAGCGGCGTCCTTTTGCTCTTTAGCACCTACAGCTTGAGCGCTTTCATACATGTGCAATAATTGGTTTCTGTTTTCCTTGAAACCATCCATGGCTCCACACCGAATGAGACTTTCAAGAAGTCGTTTATTAACGACCTTGTTGTCCACGCGTTTACAGAAATCTACTATATCTGTATAGAGGCCATGCTCATTGCGCTCGCGAATCAAGCGATCAATGGCATTATCCCCTACATGCTTAATGCCTCCAAGGCCGAAGCGAATGGCATCACCTTGCACGGCGAAGCTGCGTTCAGAATAGTTAATATCTGGACCGAGTACCTTAACATTATGCTTCTTGCAAGCATTGATGTAGTACGTCAATTTCTGCATGTTTTGCATGAAGCTAGTCATGGTCGCAGCCATGAATTCAGGGAAATAGTGGGCTTTCAAATACGCCGTTTGGTACGCGATATACGCATAGGCCGCACTATGTGATTTATTAAAGCCATAGCCTGCAAAGTATACGAGCAAGTCAAATACTTCATTTGCAATGGACTCTTCTATACCATTATTTATGGAACCTTGAATAAAGGACTCGCGCTGCGCCTTTAGAACGGATTCCTTTTTCTTACCCATGGCGCGGCGCATCAAGTCCGCTTGACCAAGGGAGAACCCGCCCATGGCGGATGCAATCTGCATAACCTGTTCTTGGTACAAGATTACCCCAAAGGTATCTTTTAGAATTGGTTCCAATATGGGATGTAAATAGGTAACCTCTTTTTTACCGTGACGGCGATCGATAAAGTCTGCCACCATGCCAGACCCCAATGGACCTGGACGGTACAAGGCAACCAATGGAATTAAGTCCTCAAAATGTTCAGGCTTAAGGTCCATAACGAGCTTGGTGATACCTTCTGATTCGAGCTGGAATACACCAGAGGTGTCGCCTTTTGTGAGGATATCACAAGCCGCTTTATCATCGAGTGGTATTGCATCTAAATCGAGGTCGATACCACGGTTCGCCTTGATGAGCTTCAAGGCATCCCCCATAACCGTCAAGGTACGAAGGCCCAAGAAGTCCATCTTTAAGAGGCCTAATTCCTCGATGTTATCCTTATCGTACTGCGTTACAAATCCATCATCATTGGCATTTTGTACTGGTACGTGGTCATCTAGAGGGTCCGCGGAAATTACGACGCCCGCCGCATGAGTGGACGAATTTCGCGCTATGCCTTCTAGCTTTTTACCAAAATCAAATAATTCTTTAACGTTTAGATCAGCTTCGTACAAAGCCTTTAATTCTTTACCTTGCAAAGCCTTATCTAAGGTAATTCCTAATTCGTTGGGAATCATCTTCGCAATGCGGTTCACTTCCGCCAGTGGTAAGTCTAGTACACGACCTACGTCACGAATTACGGCACGCGCTGCCTCAGTACCAAAGGTAATAATCTGAGATACACGCTCCTGTCCGTATTTTCGCGTTACATATTCGATGGCTTTACCACGCTTTCATAACAGAAGTCAATATCGATATCAGGCATGCTTACCCGCTCTGGATTTAAGAACCGTTCAAAGAGCAAATCGTATTTTAATGGATCGAGGCCTGTAATGCCAAGTAGATAGGCTACTACAGAACCGGCCGCAGAACCACGACCAGGACCTACTAAAATATCGTGTTCACGGGCATAGCGTACATAGTCCCATACGATAAGGAAGTAATCCTCAAAGCCCATGGTGCCAATAACATCTAGCTCATAGTCGAGGCGTTTTTGTAACTCTTCAGAGGTCACCCCATAAAGGCGAGGAATTTCACGTTCACAAACCTTACGTAAATAGGTCTTGGACGTTTCCCCTTCTGGCACATCAAAGTGCGGCAAGTGATGTTCGTCAAAATTAAACTCTACATTGCAACGGTCTGCAATTTTTAAAGTATTTTCGATGGCCCCTGGAATATGTCCAAATAGCTCAGCCATCTCATCCCCAGATTTTAGATAGAACTCATCATTAGGGAATTTTAAGCGGTCTACCTCAGCACGACGTCGGCCTGTAGAAATACATACCTTAATATCCTGCGCATCCGCATCCTCTTTTAATACATAGTGGAAGTCATTAGATGCTACGATGCCAAGACCATATTCTTTACTGAGTTTAATGAGCTCCTCTTGAGCTTTAGCCTCCTCTGGTAAACCATGATTTTGGATTTCTAAGAAGAAATTATCCTTGCCGTACGTTTCGATATACCATTCAATGGATCGCTTCGCGCCTTCCATATTATCTTGCAAAATATACTGAGGAATCTCCCCTTGAATACAAGCACTGAGGGCAATGATGCCCTTGCTGTATTGGCGCAATAAATCGCGGTCTGCACGAGGTTTATAATTAAACCCTTCAGTAGAGGCTTTCGACACGATTTTTACGAGATTTCGATACCCTTCCATAGTCTCTGCTAATAGGATGAGATGTTTCAAACGTTCACGGCTACGACCTTCCGGCTTATCAAGACGGCTACCTTCTGTGACATATACTTCACAACCGATGATAGGCTTAACACCTTGGGCTACACATTCCTTATAAAAATAAATGGCTGCATACATATTGCCGTGGTCCGTAATGGCAAGTGCTGGCTGATTTAACTCCTTCGCACGACGTACCATGTCAGGCAAACGACTGATGCCGTCTAGCAAACTAAACTCTGTATGACTATGTAAATGTACAAATGGCTGCATGGTACACCTCCTTTAAGGGCGATGAGCAAAATACACGTTCAATGACTTCTTACGAGCCTTCCAATCTGGCAAAAACTGTGCCACTAGATTGTGAAAGTTCTTGGAATGGTCTAAATATTTAAAATGTGCAAACTCATGAACCATAACGTACTCAATATACGCCTGTGGCCCCTCTAATAATCGGGTGTTCATCTTGATGAGCTGCTTGGCTGGCGTACAAGAACCCCAACGGCTCTTCATGCGCTGCTGTTTTATTGTAGGCATAGGTACATCAATACCTTGCTTGTGAAAGCGCTGATACACGACCTTTGCCCAATGGACAAAGACCTTCTCCCCTAAATTACGCCAATAACTTTGCATTAATTTATGCTTAGCCTCAAAGGTCGTACCACGAGGTACCACCATGGTAAGAATCGCCTTCCCATCAAAGCCAATGTGAGGCTTTCCGTCCTGCTCAACTAGGCGCAATGTAACGGGAATGCCGAGAATAGATAAGCTTTCACCATTTACATACTGCAACGCATCGACGCGCTTGGCATTCAATGCATCAATCTTATAACGAGCCCGCTCAATGAAGGGCATATTCTCGATAACAAACTTGTCCACCCTATAATCCGGCACATAGGCATTCGCCGACACATGGATCACACCATCCTTTGTAATGCGCATGTTCATGTTCTTCACACGCTTGATGGTTAACTCATATTCAATTGTGTCGCCATTATAGGTAATAGACCTAGTTGTTGAAGTATTCATACCTTTTATTTTATCATAAAACACTCATAAAATCGTAAAATTCTGGTAATTTTAATAGGAATTATTCGATATAGGTAAAATGATAAAAAAATAACAGATAGCTGATTAAAGATAATCAACTATCTGTTTTTTTGATTTAATATTATTATATTCTAAGGTTGACTAATGATGCTCAACTCCCAATTCCCATCATATGGCCCGTTATAAAATAAATTTCCAGCAAATTGTGCAAATCCAAATTGATAAGAAGTTACCATTGAATCAGATACTTTACCTATCATCTCATTACCTGTAATAGCTTGTAATGGAGGAATAATTAACTCTACAGTCTTTTCTTCTGAAAGATTAGATTTAAAGCGGATATAATTTCCCCAACCGCCACCTTTCATACGTCCACCTTCACCTATTTTAGTAATCTCTAGCTGTTCATTCTTTTGTATTAGATCTTTAGCAGCTGTAATAAAATTATTTACTCGTTCACGATGAAATGGCCGTTGCATTGAATCTCTAATATTAATAGTTACAAAAAGAATAGCTACAACTACTAAAAATATTAATAACAGCTTTTTTCTCATATAGCCTCACTTATATATAGCATTATATAAAAATAAAGTATACTTAATATAAAAAGGAGAATCAGACATCCCCATCAACTATTTCTTTTTATTATATCAGAAATGCTCTTAAGAGCTCTTACAGATTCTGCATCAACATTTCTCATAAACTAATTTATAAAAAAAGTATAGGTATCTACTAATATCAATTCAATTAAATACTATAAAAAAATTTTTTTTATTGTACCAACAAAAAGACTGCTCCTCATTATAAACTACACCTGTATCTTCATCATTTGGATCATCAGTATTATCGTTTGTCTCCTCTTCATTATTATTAGGTTCATATGTTGGTTGATAATTACTTACCTTAGATGCAGCATTTGAAAGTGTTCCGACAAAAGACTGCTCCTCATTATAAACTACACCTGTATCTTCATCATTTGGATCATCAGTATTATCGTTTGTTTCCTCTTCATTATTATTAGGTTCATATGTTGGTTGATAATTATTTATATCAGATATCCCCTCTGAAATACTTTGAGAAATCGGCTTAATATCATTTCTAGCTTCAGGAATCTCAACTAAACCTGCTCTCGCCTCATTATAATCTACAACCTTCATAGGTTCTAACAATTGTACATTCGTAATATGAACATCTGCACCACCAGAAGTACTCGTCCCTATAGAAGTTGTAACAGTTCCATCCAAACCAACATCACCAGACCCACTAGCCAACGCTCCAACTGATGTACCAACACTAAGTCCAGATAATTTTATGTTTTCAGAAGTATTGTTTCTGACATTAATATAAGATTCAGTGTAAGAATAAGGTAAGGCACCTACACCAATTGCCACCCCTTTTTGTACATAAAGTTTACCAGCTTTATCTTTTACATAACCATGATTAATAGAGACCGTATCTAGTCCAGGTATATAAGGAAATGGAGATATACTATCCACTACAGCTATACCATCAACTTGTTCACCACTATAAGGAGAAGTAACATTTCTATGCCCTAAACTCCCCTCTGCATTTTTGTAATCAATAGCTTTTTGTGTAGAATCCGTCCATTTTACAGAACGTTGTTTATCATCTTCACTCATACCATGGAAATCAACACTATCAAAATTCCATTTAGTACCTTTAGATGCCAATGAAGCACCGATATTAGGGTCCTTTTTTATAATTCCATTAATCCCCGCGCCTAAAACTGCACTAAAAATCTGTCTACTAGAAGAGTCATCCAAATTATATTTTTTAGAAATTTTACGAATAGCTAATTCATTAACACCCGTAGCAGCTATACCTGAGCCATTTGGATTGCCTGCCAATTGTGAAGCAATTTCACCAATTGCAGCATGCAAGGCTACCTTCTGTGCAGAACCGTCTTTCCAATGGTACTTATCACTTAATCGATGTACTTCTTCAAAAGCATTTTTTGTAAATAAGCGAGCTAGTTCTTGGCGTTCTTCAATTTTCTTTTTATCAAAAATCTTACCTAATTGATGTAATGTATTTTCAGTATTCGTGTTAATGGTTTTAGTATCAATTTCTTTACCATCTACAGTTAGTATACCTTGAGAGATTGCAGATTGAGTAGTGGAGCTTGCTTTACCTTTAGATCCTACACCTAAGTTTGGAACTAGACCGATGCTATTATAAATTTTATCATATCCTTTTTTATCCTTGGTCTTCATCTCTTCGAGTTTCTTTTTACTACCATGGTAGTTATAGCCGATACCATTATTGTTATATGTATACTCAGCTTCATTTTGGATATCCTTCATCTCTAGAGATTTTGTAGTCAATTTATTCTTAGCTTTTAGAGCATCACTTTTAATTACAGCGCCCTCTAATGTAGTGTTATTACCTACATTAATATTATAGCCTTCTTCTCCTGCATAAATGCCAGCTTGTTCTGTTACACTCTTCCATTTGCTATCAATTCGTCCTACACTAGCATTGATACTACCAGTTGGATCTTTGAAGTTAGGTTTAGAGGAAACAGAGAATCCCGCAGACTTACTATGTTCTTTAAAATTATCTACATCTTGTAAGCTTTGAATATGTAAATTACGACCTGTATCTACTTCTACCTTTTTACCAGATACAGTGGAACCAATAATAGTTGTATCTCGTTTTGCTTTAAGCTGAGCTAGTTGAGCCGCTTTAATCTTAGTAGGTACATAACTTTCTTGATGGGTATCCCCATTTTGACGAGCCATATGACCACTTGCATTAATGTCGAGGAGTCCACCACCAGTTAAGCTAATGCCAGCACCAACGCTCCAGCCAGAACTTTTATAGGTATTATTAACATCTACAGTATTCTTGCCTGCCTTAAGATTAATATCACTAGCGCTATCTAATACTAGTTTTTTAGCCTCTACTGTTTCACCTGTTAAACCAATACCACTTTGCTGCGCATCACGAGCCTTGATTTGCACTTCACTATCGCTAACAAGAGTCCCGCCTTGATATGTGTTTGTATCTACTACTTGCCCTTGTTTTCTAGAAGTACTACCAATACTTACCGAGAGATTAACAGCATCATCAATATTTTTTTGACCACGTCGGGAATGATTTTTTGTGTCTTTTAATACTTTACCATCATCATCACGAAGTTTGATACCCTTAACCGCTTTATCTACCGCAGCATAGCCATCTTGCAATTGTTTACGTGCTTCATTGAGTTCAAGTGCGGCTAACCGTTTGTCATCACGGCCACCAGCTTGTTTTATTGTACGTGTAGTATTTGTAAGTGTATTTGCTATTGCACCACCTAAAGATACAGTAAGGCCACTTTTCTTGTAACGTTCATCATGTGTCATATGGTTATGATCCACGTTACCATCTAATGTAACAGCAGAGCCATCTAACACAGCACCTTCTTTAGCAACAATATCTGCACTCGTAAGATGAACGGTATCATTAGCCTTTATATTTACAGTCCCTTTCGTACTAGCAATTGTGTTTCGTACAGTAGCTTCTTCATGGTTTGCTTCATCAATATTATGTTTTTCTTTACCAATAGTGAAGCCTATGCCTGCACCACCTAGTAAGCCAGATTTTTTATGACGATACACACTAGAGCCATCTGTAGTCGATTTGTCAGCGCCCAATTCTACCTTACCACCAGCAGTAACAGATACGGCATTCTCACCCATAATTTGAGCAGAATGACCCGTTACATTTTGAGCACTAGTAATCGTTACAGTTTTACCACTTAACGTAGAACCTGTTACAGATGTAGTGGTTACATCATCCACCGCATTTGTACTTTCACGTTTTACTAAACTTTTCTTTTTATCTAGATACACATGATTAACTGTACTATTAGCTTTTGCAGTATTTAATGCAACCGTATTACCAGATACTTTCACTGTATCGGCTGCTAACACTTGACTACCTTCCAATTGTACGGCATCAGAGGCTACAACAGAAACATTTTTACCTTCGATGCTACTACCAACAGATGATTGAGCTTTAACAAGATCATGAGACTGAGTCGTTTGAGAGTGTCCACCACCAGATTTACCTTTATCAAACGATGTTCTTCAAGCTCATGTGTAGCATTCATTGCTTTCATCGTTACATTGCGACCTGCCGTAACAGTTGTATTCACATCAGAGGAGACAATACCTGCCTCCATAGATACATCTCGGCCTGCAACTACTGTTGTTTGACCAGCACCACCAATACGGCCTTGATCTACACCAGTAATCGTTTCACGACGGTTGTTGCTACTGTTCCACTCAACCTTGCTATTACCGGCCTCATACTGTACGCCTTTATTAATTACATCGCGCCCCGCAACAACCTTTGTGGAACCAGCTGCATTAGTTTGTGTAATGGTGCCACCTTCATTAATAACGTCTTTCTTAGCATACACAGAGACTGTATTGTTGCCCATAATGGTACCTTGTGTATTACGAACTTCGTCATTTGCTGTAACCGTAGCTGTATTACCTTTAATAAGACCATTATCATTGTGAATGGAATTACCCGTAAGAGTCACATCCTTATCTGCCACAATGCTACCACTATTATGCATAGTATCAACAGAAAGATTAATGGATTGGGCTTGTAAATTAGCGCCACCCTCTACTCGTTTTGTACCTGGTGCTAAATACAAAGTAGGTACTAGCACAGTTTCAGTTTTACCATTTGGTAATACAACAGATTTACTAACTAAGAGTACTACATCCTCTTTAAGATTCTTTTGTTCAGACTCTGTTAAACCTCGACCTAATACAATAGATTGAGATTTTGTTACACTAATCCCTGCATCCATCAATTGGCGATATTGTTCTTCTGCGGAAAGACCAGATTGAAGTCTACTTTTACCGGTTTGACGCATAATCTCTTGCATAACGAGTTGCTGCTCATAGTAGCCATCACCCAAACGTTTTTGTATATTCATAGGGTCTAATTTAAGACGAGATAATACGTAATCAGAAGATAAGAAGTTACGACGATTTGTGAAGTTAGGATCTGTTTCAATCACATACGATGTATTAGGGTTCGTCGATAACTGACTCATACTATTTAATAGAGATGCATCTACTGTAGCATCACTTTTACTATTTTCTACATGACCGCCATATACGGCAACAGGTACATCTTTAGGATTCACCTTAGTATTCTTATATTCCGCTTCACGAATATTGGTAGTATCCCACCCTTTTTTATGATGACGGCTATAGCTTGTAGCTGTACCCTCTTCAGTAATATATTCATTACCTTTAGGATTACTTTGCTCATAATGACCTACAGTACCAGTAATATCGCCAGCAGCACTAATTTGACTAGCTTCATTCACCATATGATCTACATCCACATGTAAATTACCGCCAGAAATAATTCGACCAGGATTAGATGTATCTACTGCATCTACTTCGCGAGTACGATCATATTCATATTTAGTCCAACTATCATGATGTTTACCATTTATAGAAAGTTGGAGATTCTCAGAAGAGTGTACTACTACTTTATCTTTTGGAATTTCATCATCATGTCCATAAATTCGTTCTTCAGACAATTGATAACGCTTAATGCTGCCGGATGGAGCTACTTCGTTTTTGACATGCTCTTTGCCCTCTATAGCTACACGCTTAAGGGTAATACCACCATTTTTATTATCTACAGATTTCGCAAGTAAAGCTCCACCTTGACCAAACTCAATTGTTGATGCAGTATTTACTACAGAATCCATTTTACCGGACACTGTACCTTTCTCATCCATCGTTTACCAAGCTGTAATTTACCTTCTGCTTTGATTACACTACCATCTGTATTAACAATAGATTTTGTCGCTATAGACAAATCTTTTTGAGCAATCATAACAGGTGCTTCTTTAGTCGTAGCATTACCAGTTTGTATTACAGAGTCAGTAGTAATCTTTGCTGTATCTACATAGAATTTACCCTTATTCATCTGCTCTAGACTTTTGGTTGTAATATTGGCATCTGTAGCAGCTATCGTACCTGTATTTTGCAACTTACCAGTACTATCTATGGTTAGTTTGTTTTGTGCAGACAATATGCCTTGGTTATTAACTCCAAAGCCGTCATTGGTCCCCACTAAGTACATACTATTAGCATACATCCCACCAATAGCAGCTACATCAAGGCCGACTTGACTCGATTCACCAGTTTTATGAGCATTTGTAACTTTACCAGTAGCATCAACGGAAATATCATTCTTCCCCGTTACAACTTGAGTATCTTGGGCCCAAACTTTACCATTGAGTTTTACAGCCTCAGCAAGCATATCTGTCCGTGCCGTTTTAGAGGCATTAAGTCCCTTTTCACCTACAGTAATAACACCTTGCTGAACATTATAGCCTGTAACACTACCATTATTAATCATTGGATTACCCGTTGTGAGTGTAGCGCTACTTGCATTAATAAATGTGCCATTATTAATAGAAATACCATTAGGGTTGGCAACGATAACATGTGCCTTATTACCGGCTACTTCAAGAGCACCATTCATAGAAGTAGAGCTTGTACCCGTTACTTCATTTAAAATCGTATTGGCTGTAGGGCCCACTAAGTTAGGATTTCCCATAATATATCCTGCGAGCTCTGTATTCACAGGGCGATTCGCATTATTTAAAATAAGTCCCTTTTCGTCTACATTGAATGCATTATATTGGTTATGTGATAACCCTTTATCATTAGGTGTATTAATATTAACGACAGTCATGCCATTACGAGCTTCTTCTATTTTTGGTCCTAATTTACCTTGATCAGGTACAACAGGATTAGCAAGGGCCATAGGAATCCATGGTGCAGAGTTAGTCGCTAACAATGCAGCAAAGATAGCCATTGCCGTCTGCTTTTTTATATTCATATTACTCTCCTTTTCTAGTACATACCATTCACCACGTAATGTATAGTTGCACTAGATTACAACACTTAAAACTGATAGCTGCCTCTAAAGGCCCACACACGTGTATCTGTATCAAACCCTTCTGGCTTTAATAGGGGTTCCCAGTGATACATCGTAATTTACAGCATCACCAACTGTTCCGCGAACCCCGACTACGCCACCAACCAAGGTATTACCTACTTGCGTTTCTGTAGATGGGCCCCATACATGTCCAATATCTACACCTACATAAGGGGTGACTTGTTGTTTTCTAAATGGTAATGCCCATTCATTTTGTACATAATAACCAGAATCCCCTCTTAAGGTTTCTTCTCCACTAAAGCCTCGTACAGAATAACGCCCACCAATACTAAATTGTTCAGTACCAAATAAGCGTTGATCTGTAAACTGGCTTCTAAAACGCATTGTATACGTACCTTGCTTATGGCCCATACGAACACCAGTTTGAACTTGGCCTTCTAAGCCTGCCATTTTATATAGTGTAGTAGGATTATCTGATAAGCCTTCCCAACTCCGTACCTGAGCACCTAATCCATTAATACCTTGTCGATAGAATAGATATACATCAGATACAGTATTGCCACTATATTGACGATGAGATAACCCCACTTCAACCGCAGTTGTATGTTGCTCTTGTACCCCAAGCTCCACATCATCTAAATAATTATGACGCTCCTTATGAATGACTTTAGCTACAGCCGAAGTCTTAGAGCGACTTGTTCTATTTAATACTTGCTCTACTGCAAATTCTGTACCTTGCGTAGTGCCAGAAGAACGAAACGCATTTGGCATGAATACTAATTGATTATAGCTATACTTATACGTTGAAATACGATACGTACGATTTCCGTCAGGAACAGAATAGCTAACCGCATATTGTTTTGATCCATGTCCATCATCATGATGACTGATGTCTTTTGTAAAGCTAGTAGTTAATACGTCATTGAGTCCTGCCAATTGGCTGAAAGATAAAAATACAGCCCCTTGATACGTCCCTGTCGATTTATTTCCAGAATTATCTAGCATCAAAGATCCGCGTACAAAACCTTTTTGCTCAACGGTAAGCTTAACAATAGAATGTAATGGTTTTGTACCTGGCTCTATGGTCATCTTGATATCTTGACCGGGTACATTACGCATTTGATCAATCCCTTGCTCTAATGCTTGACGTCGTAATACATAGCCAGGTCGTACAGGAAATGCACTTCGCCAATTGGTACGTGCTTTCGGATTTGTAAGAACAATATCCTCTACATAACCAGGCAAAATCTCAAAAGTGAGTGTACCAGACTGTAAATCTTGATTTGGCACAACTACTTGACTAGTAATGTACCCATCAGATAACAGTTGCTCTTGTAATTCCTTTTGTAAAAACTGAATACCCTCAGTTCCAATGCGATTATGGTTATATACCTGCAATCGATTTTTATATTTTTGTAACACTGGTTCTGAAGAAGTCACCACAATATGCTCTATTGCAAATGATATACTTTCCTTAGGTAATGACTTCATAGGTACTTTATCTAAACCTATATAACCAGATTCTGAACGCGGCAAAGCGGCCCCTGTCATTGGTGCTTCTACACGTTGGCGTAATGAAGCATCGGCTCGGGCCGCTTCTTGTTGTATAAATGGGTTTGATACTTCAGCCGCAAAACTAGTCATCGTACCGAATGTGGTCAGCAAGCTAACACAACCTGCTGCAATACATACAACTCTCATTAATTCCTCTCCTTTCGTTATAAGGTAAATTATATATTAAATTGTCTTTTTTATGCAACAAATTATTAAATATTTTAATATTTTGTTTATATTTTGGGTGTTCTAATATTATTAAAGAATTAAAATACTCTTCAGAAGAAGAGATACTCCATTTGGACTCAAGTTTTATGCTTCCACAATATTTCAAGTTTAAAAAGTAAATATAGCGACGTTGATAATAAAGCCTATACTAAGCTAATAAATCAAAAACTCAAAAAATTCCAAGTCCTAACTATATTGTTAGAACTTGGAGTCTAAAATTATACTGCTATTAAAAAGAAATTCGGCTACCTTGTGATTTAAACCTTCCAGGTGCTTCTGACAATTTCTTATACATATCAAATGTTTCAGATGGACCTAAACTTTCAATAGGTTGTAAGATCATCTTATCACCGTAATACTGTTGTTGTAATCTAGTAAAAATTACTTATAGTTTCAACATCTTCTAGATTTAAATAATATACGATAATTGTATTGCTCTCTTGATTGATAATAACATAGACATCATCATTCATCGCATAAATTTTATCATTAATAATATCCATCGAAATACCTTTATTAATGAGATATACACTGTAAGCCTTATCAAAAAAATTGTATTGTATCTGCTATCAACTACATACCGATACTGTAAATCATGATATAACCAACCCCCACCTATAAAGAGAAATAGACCAAATATACCTACCAATATTGTGGATAACTGCATTAGACTTTTAAATAAAAACAATTATTTTATTCATATTTGTATGATAGTAATACTTCTTCATAAACTCTCATCATCTCATACTCAATTCTATCTCTATTATAAATAATAGACCTAGTTGTTGAGATATTCATACCTTTTTATTTTAAAGAACTCATAAAGGCGTAAGAATCTAACGATTTTTATGAGTTGTTACTTATAAAGCAACCTAATAAAAAAACAGATTGTTAAATAAATTTAATCAAATATCTGCTGTTTACGAAAAAAACATAATAAATTATAAATGTAATATTTCTAACCAATTATTACGTGCTAAAAACTACAGTATATCCATCATTTTTCGTATGCTTTGTTACGTAAACTCTATATAATTGATTTTTCATATACAAACCAATTTTTTTATTTTGTTCAACAAGCTCCCAATCTCCACTTAATGGTTTTATGGATTTTATATCCATATGTTGTAAATCTTGCTTTATATCAATTGCTCGACCTATAGATAAAAGATTTCTTCTATTAGAATCATAAGGCGCTCCATCAATTATATAGCGTTCTCGCGGAAAAGCTACATTTAAAGCTTGCGTCAGTTCTACTCTAGACTGCTCAACTTTATCATTAAACAAAAACCTATAGCCTAATCCACAAATTAGCCATACGAAAAAACAGCCTATAAATGTGTACCAAACAACAGAATAAATTGTTTTAAATTTCATTCCTAAGAACCTCTATATTGCTTATATACTAATCAACCCCTACTTCCATTCGGAGTTCTACTTATGCATTAGTTGTTGAGATAGCACAATCTTGCTGCCCATAATTAATTTCTTTTTTGTAATATTAAAGTCACTTTATCAGAGCCTCGTTCTTTAAATAGTTCGAGATAAATATTAGTATCATAATCATGTCCAACAATACGATTCTTGTTAATCTCATTCCAGCCTATATTTTGTTTTGAAAGTATTCCTTTAACATCATCAATTGTAAGTGAGTCATACCTAATTTCAAGATTATTATTTTGATAGGCTCGACCAGACGCATAGTATTCTTCACTTATTTTTTTCACAGATATATCTTCTAGTTTTTTTGCTCGTATAATTGAAGGCTTTGCATTTGCTCCGGCCTTTTAATATATGCATTTAAAGACATAGCTCCTATTAATAAAAACCAAAACAAAGCAAAACCAATATAAAATTTAACCGTAAAAGGTGTTCGATCTAATATAGATTTTACACCGCTCCATACTTTCATAATGTCTCCTATACGATCAGTTAATATTCAATTCACTTCTATATTTCAATTATATATTAAAACCAACTTATATCAACAACGGATATTTTTAATATTGTTATCTTTTTATTTATTTTTTTATAGTTAGCCAAAAAAATGCCAAAGTGTTAGTGCAGGCATTTATACTATAGTAATACAAAAGCACCATCTACCTAGGTCCGACTTATGTGTCGTTTCCCATTAAGATAGATGGTGCTTTTTATTGATCTAATTAAATTGTTCAAATAAACAGGTTCCACTTACATACAATGTAGTATAGCACTATTTTATATTTCGTCGTGCCGCTAAGCTACCAGCGCTGCTAGCTAGTCCCGCTCGGTTGATATGTGGATTCCCATGTTTGTACGTTTTTGGCTTGCTACTTTTATCTTCTACTTTTGATTTCTCAAATTTAGTAAATAGATTGTCTAGCTCGCGCAAGAGCGCACGTTTTTGTGAGTCTTTCAACTCGAATACTTCACCTTTATAGGCGATATATTTATTTTTGAGTACAGGACTGAGATCATAGATGGGCTCGTGTTGTTCTCCATTTACATCTAGCAGCTCATCCAAGGTCAATCCATAATAGCGAGACAGGGCACAGAGTGTATCTAAATCTGGTTCGCGATACCCTGTTTCGTAATTTGAAAGCGCCGCATTACTGATACCTACGGCCTTTGCTACTTCGATTTGGCTTTTGCCCATGCGCACGCGAGCACGCTTTAAGTTCTTGTAAAACTGCATGTTCATCACCTACATCGATACATAAACAACTACAAACTATATATTTTATAATAATGTATCACTGATTTTTATAGTAGTGTATCACTAATCTTTATAGTAGTGTATCACTGATTTTTTTGAAAGCTTCATCAGCTACGGCCAATGTACGTTCGATTTCACTGCTCTTATGGCAGATAGATACGAAGTTACTTTCATAAGGGCTTGGCGCATAGTAGATACCATGGCTCAAGTTATGATGGAAGAACATTTTGAATTGTTCTTCATTACAAGCTGCTGCATCATCGAAGTTCTTAACTGGTTTATCAGTGAAGAAGATGGTGAACATGGAGCCTACCCGTTGCACTACAACAGGCACATTGTATTGAGCTGCCAAGCGTTCAAAACCTTCACAAAGAGCTATGGTTGCATCTTCAACTTGTTTAAAAATTGTTGGGTCTCGTTGCAAAATGGAAAGCGTTGCAAGACCAGAGGTAACAGCAATAGGGTTACCGCTTAATGTACCGGCTTGGTAAATAGGACCAGCTGGTGCAATTTGGTTCATAATCTCACGAGCACCGCCAAATACAGCAAGTGGCATGCCACCGCCAACAATTTTACCTAGGCATGTAAGGTCAGGTTTAATATTGTAACGTTTTTGTGCACCCCCACTGCTAGCGCGGAAGCCACACATAACTTCGTCAAAGATCAACACTGCCCCATGAGCCTTAGTCACTTCTCGCAAAGTTTCAAGGAAACCTGGTTCTGGAGGCACACAGCCCATGTTACCTGCTACAGGTTCTACGATAATAGCCGCAATAGTATCGCCGATGTCGTCGAATAATTTGCGAACCGCATCAGAATCATTATACGGCAAGGTTATGGTGTTTTCTGCTACACCTTGAGGAACACCAGGACTATCTGGCACACCAAAGGTAGCAAGGCCAGAGCCAGCTTTTACCAAGAGTGCATCGCTATGACCATGGTAACAACCAACGAATTTTACGATACGATCGCGACCAGTATAGCCACGAGCTACGCGCAAGGCACTCATAGTTGCCTCTGTACCAGAGTTAACGAGGCGAATAACCTCCATAGATGGCATGAATGCTTGTACCTTTTTAGCCAATTCTGTTTCTAGTAGTGTAGGCGCACCATAACTAGTCCCGCGAGGAATCGCCTCTTGCAAGCTTGCGATAACTTCAGGGTTCGCATGGCCCAAAATCATAGGGCCCCAGCTCAACACATAGTCGATGTATTCGTTATTATCGATATCATAAATACGGCTGCCACTAGCGCTGCTGATAAACGGAGGGTTAGAACCTACACTGCGGTAGGAACGAACAGGACTGTTTACGCCACCTGGCATATAACGTTTAGCCTCTTCAAAGGCCTTTTCAGATTTACCGAGTTGGAACATGGTTTCTCCTTATTGTTGTAACCATTTAGCAATATCTAAGGCATGGTACGTAATGATGATTTTAGCACCAGCGCGCTTCATGGAAAGCATTGTTTCCATAACAAGGCGTTCTTCGTCGATGAGACCAGCCGCAGCAGCAGATTTAACCATCGCATATTCGCCAGACACATTGTATACCGCTACAGGTAATTCATAGCGGTCACGAGTTTCACGAACGATGTCCAAATAGGACAAGGCCGGTTTAATCATGATAATATCTGCACCTTCAGCGATGTCGAGTTCGATTTCTCTGAAAGCTTCTAAGCGATTAGCTGGATCCATTTGATAGGATTTGCGGTCCCCAAATTTAGGTGCAGAGTTAACGGCACCACGGAACGGACCGTAGTAAGCGGATGCGTATTTGCAGCATAGCTCATAATAGATACATTAGTATAACCTGCCGCATCAAGGGCTTCACGGATAGCACCTACACGGCCATCCATCATATCGGATGGAGCCACCATATGGGCACCTGCTTCTGCTTGGCTTACCGCTACTTTACAAAGCAATGGCAATGTTTCATCATTTAAGATTTCATGATCATCAATCATGCCGCAATGGCCTGTTGTTGTGTATTGGCACAAGCAAACATCAGCTACCACCAATAGGTTTGGCACAGCTGCACGGATGGCTTTGATAGCTTGTTGTACAGGTTGGGACATATCCCATGCAGAGGATCCTTGTTCGTCCTTATATGTAGGAATACCGAAGATTTCTACCCCAAGAATACCAAGATCATATACCTCTTGAGCCATTTTTACAGCTTCATCAACGGATAGGTGATATTGGCCTGGCAACGTATCGATTTCTTTTTTGATACCTTCACCAGGAACGATAAATAATGGATAAATTAAATCAGTTACGTCGAGTGTCGTTTCCCGTACCAAATCACGCATTTCTGGATTGATACGCAAGCGGCGAGGACGGTATGTTAAATCGTACATGTGATCCTCCTAAATGTCCTTTACAATAGCATTTACCAAGCCATCAGTTGTATATACATCGCTGATGACCGCTGGTTTAAGACCTGCACTCATAGCTGTAGCAGCTGTGATAGGTCCGATGCAAGCAATCTTAGTATTGCCTAATAGTTTCAATGCATCATCGCCCAACAATTGAATTGTATTGGTTACTGTAGAGGAACTTGTAAACGTAATATAGTCTACAGTACCTGCAGTTAATGCATTTACTAATGCTTCTTGTTGAGATGTATCTTGTGTCGTTTCATATAAACGCAAAATATCTACATCTATATCATGATGACGCAAAGAGCGTGGAATTACGTCGCGCGCTACTTTTGGTTGAATCAAGAGTACGGAGTCCCCTGCTTTGAGTTCTTCTTCAAGAGCCTTTACAGCAGATTCAGCTTTGTAGTCTACAGGAATAATATCTGGTACGATGCCGTATTTTTGAAGTTCACGAGCTGTAGCACAGCCGATAGCGGCCACTTTAGAATTACCTAATGCACGTGTATCCTTGCCTTCTTTGTAAAGAGCATCAAAGAAGTAACGAACTCCTTCACCAGAAGTGAATACGATGCATTGGTATTGTTTTGTATTATTGATAATGCGTTTATCTTCATCAAACAACTCCAATGCAGATGTTTTAATCGCTGCCGCTTCTACTACATTAGCACCTTGAGCTTCTAATTTTTCGCGGAATGCACTAGCTTGGGAGCGAGCGCGTGTAACTACAATAGTTTTGCCGAATAAAGGTTTATTATCGAACCATTGTAATTTCACGAAGGTTAACTACATCGCCTACTACAATGATAGCTGGCGCTTTTAGTTGTGCCTTTTCTACGTCTTCTACTACATGTTCAAGGGTAGATACGAGAACTTCTTGAACCGTTTTTGTACCCCAACGAACAAGCGCTACTGGTGTAGAAGCTGGGCGTCCATGAGCCATCAATTTTTCTGCAATAGTAGGTAAATTGCCAACGCCCATTACAAAGCAAAGTGTATCAACGGCTGTAGCAAGGCCTTCCCAATGAATACCAGATACGGCTTTAGTTGGATCCTCATGACCGGTTACAACAGCAAAGGATGTAGCCATAGCGCGTTGTGTTACAGGAATACCTGCATAAGCAGGGGCTGCAATTGGAGATGTTACGCCTGGTACGAATTCAAATGGTACACCAGCTTCCCCAAGAGCCATCGCCTCTTCACCACCGCGACCGAATACAAGTGGGTCGCCGCCTTTTAAGCGCGCTACGATTTTTCCTTCTTTACCTTTTTGTACTAATAACTCGTTGATTTCCCATTGGTGCATTGTGTGATCTTTACATTGTTTACCAGCGTAAATCAACTCTGCATCTGGGCGAGCCCATTCTAACAAATGAGCATCTGCTAAATAGTCATATACAATTACATCTGCTTTTTCAATGCATTCGCGACCTTTTACAGTAATGAGTTTAACATCGCCAGGGCCTGCACCGATTAGATATACCATACCTGTCATTTTATGATTCCTTCCTCTATGAGAGCATCCACAATATGTTTGCCCCCTTCTTCATATAAGGCTTTCGCAAGATTTTTACCAAGAATTTCAGCTTTTTTTGCTGGGCCAGAAATTTCTCCTTCGTATACCGTTTTACCGTCGAGGGAGGCAATCATGGCCTTTAAGGTCAATTGACCTTTATTAATAGTACCATGTACCCCCATCGGCACTTGGCAACCACCATTTAACTGACGCAAGAAGCCGCGTTCCCCTTCAACAGCATAGCGCGTAGCTTCATCGTTAATAGGAGCTAGCATTTCAAGCATTTCCGTATCGTCAGCACGACACTCGATAGCAAGTGCCCCTTGACCAACAGCAGGAATCATTTCATCGGCTTTAAATACTTGGGTGATTTGATCATCTAAGCCCAACCGTTTAAGACCGGCTTGTGCCAAGATAACGCCATCTAGTTTTTCTGTTTCAATCTTACTCAAACGAGTTTGTACATTACCGCGGATAACCTCGACCTTAAGGTCTGGACGGACATGCAATAATTGCGCTTGACGGCGCAAGCTACTTGTACCGACGCGAGCACCTTCAGGCAATTTATCTAATGTTTTATACATAGGGCTTACGAGTGCATCGTAAGGCACTTCACGAGCAGAGATAGCACCTAGAGTAAGTCCTTCTGGCAACTCTGTAGGCATATCTTTCAAGCTATGTACGGCGATATCAATGTCGCCTTTATGCATGGCCTCTTCTAATTCAGCTGTAAACAAACCTTTACCACCAACTTGAGCCAGTGGTTTTTCCAAGATACGGTCCCCTTTTGTATTAAAGTGAACTAGCTCGACCGTAATGTTTGGGTACAGACGTTGTAACTCTGCACTAATATGTTCAGCCTGCCATAGGGCAAGGGCACTTTTTCGCGTGCCGATTCGAATATGGTCTCTCATGGCCTTAGCCTTCTTTCTCAAGATTAAACATATCTTTGAATAAATCCCAGTACAAACCTTCTTCCTCTGTACCAGCGATTTCGTTAAAGTGAATCATCGGTTCACGCAACATTTTTGCGGATGATCATGCGACTCATAGAGTCCATAATACGACGCTCCTTATTGGAAATATCAGGCAATTTCGCTAATGCGCGATGTAACTCACGACGGCGAATGCGTTCTGCTTTTTCCGTGAGCAATGCCATCATAGGGCGCACCGTTAAATAGCTCAATTTGTCTAATAATTCTTCAATAGCATCGTGAATGATAGGCTCTGCACGACGAGCTTCCTCTTCGCGCTGTGCCTTATTTTCTTCGACTACACTTTCAAGAGAGTCGATATTAAACAGGTAAATACCTTCCATATCTGCTACAGCAGGATCGATATCGCGTGGTACCGCAATATCAATCATAACAATAGGCTCACCCTTGCGAAGGGAGATAATTTTCTTTGCTTCACGTTCAGTAATAATATAGTGTGGCGCCCCTGTAGATGTGATGAGGATATCCGCATCTTTAGCGTAATCTACAAAGTTATCTAGCTTAACAGCTTTACCATTAAAAACGCTCAGCTAAAAGCCTCTGCCTTGGTAAAGGTTCTATTAGATACAAAAAAATCGTTTTTTTACGCCCTTTTGCTTGTAAGTGCGTTGCGGTCAACTCACTCATAGTACCGGCCCCTAAGATGAGTACAGTCGCTTCAGGCAATGGCTTATCTAAGCTGTCCTCAGCTAGGTTAACAGCGGTGTAACTAACGGATACAGGCGTATTAGCAATGCCTGTGTTCGTCCGTACCTTTTACCAACGCTGATAGCACGTTGAAATAAAATATTGAAAATTGTGCCTGTGCAACCTGCGCTGTAAGCTTGGATATAAGCCCCTTTTAATTGGCTTAAGATTTGACCTTCCCCCAACACAAGGGAATCAAGACTTGCAGATACGCGGAATAGATGTTCAATGCAATCGCGCTCTTCATAGAAGAAAAAGGCATCTTCATCGATGTGGTCGGCACCTTTTAAATCCTTTAACACCGCCAACATATATTCTTTAGGGAACTCTACACCTTCTAAAGCCGCGTAAATTTCGGTTCTATTGCAAGTAGACAAAATAACGCATTCTGCTACACAGTCAAATTCATAGAGGCGGTTCAGTGCTGAAGCAACCTCGTCCTTATCAAACGAGAAACGTTCACGCACCTCAACAGCGGCACTTCTATGATTTAGACCTAATACCACTAATTTCATGGGCAAGTTTCTCCTCTATAGTCCTCCACTCTCCCTTGAGAATGGCTTCAAATGTTTCTACAGTCAGATGGTTTCGCCAAAATTTCTGTCGAGCCTCTGGAGTAGGAAGTAGTAACTTTACTTCTTCTCTAAATATTTTAAGTCTAGGCATAGCCTTTTGCAACTGCCCATAACGATTCATCATATCTTGCTTTACGAGGCGATTGATACGAGGTCCTACGTTATTAGCGCTAATAGCGATGTGAAGATCGCCTAGTTCAAGGGATGAAGGTACAGTAAATCTGCACGCCTTAGGGTCATCACTGCGATTAGTCCAAACGCGGTGTTTTTTCCCTATATCATATAACGTATCGTTTAATTCGCCATTATCTGTGCAGATAAAGAACAAACTGCTCGTTATAATGTGGTGTTCATCGTCCATTGTGAAAGCACGGTCGTACCAAGAGATACGATTATCCTTTGCCCATTGGTAAATCCTATCTGTTACAGTGGGAGCGATTACGACAATGTTGCACGGCTCATCTATAAAGAGCTGCATTCGTCGCTCTGCGACCTCTCCGCCCCCTACGAATAGGATTGTATCTTCTGTTGTAGGTTGAAATGTTATGGATACCATGGCTGTCTACTATATGTAAAAAAATCGGCTTGATGGTCAAGCCGATTTTCATTTGCCTACATGAATCGTTTCAGATATACGCCGATACGCCCCTTACGAGATGTACCTGTAATGGCTTCTACCTTCATTCGGCCACGACCACGCATAGAGATTACATCCCCTTCTTTAACTTCTTGGGATGCCCCCTTAGCTGGTTGCCAGTTTACTTGCAATAATCCTGCATTTATAGCGCTTACCAATTTAGTACGAGACACGCTAAAACCAGAACTTGCCACCGCATCTAAACGCAAAGAAGCAACTGTAGTGCGGACTTCTTTAATTTTTTCTTCTTTTGGTGCAATATCTGATAGCTCAATAGCCTCTACAGATACGGAAACCATAGCGATTTTTGTAAAGTTTTGGATTACAAAGTCTGCTACGCTTTCATCCACCAAAATTTGAGCGCCCCCTTGTTGAACGATAACGTCCCCAAATTTGGAGCGATCAATGCCGAGCCCCATCAAGGAGCCAAGCACATCGCGATGGGTAAGCAATCGGAACCGTGGGTCCCAATTTACCTTAAGGGCTCGAATACCCATATCCACAGTACCATTAAAGTCGCTATCTACAAAGGCGATGCGGATACGTTCCGCCCCTTCATAGCCACCGTCTGTCTTAACGATAAGCTGTGGGTAGTTAGCCTTGATTGCGTCTGCAATGACAAGACCTGCAGGGCTCGTAAAGTCCGCCACGCGATAGGGGCGACCTTTTACAACCTGCTCAGCCAAGTCAAGCATGCGACGAGCTTCCTCACCGCTGCCACTGGCTTCAAAATATCGTATTAATTTACTAGTATCTGCCAAATTATTTCCCCAATTCATTCGACCGAGCAAGACATGCTACTACGCCGTCTTGGAGAGCACTGCGAAGTCCACCTTTTTCCATGGCACCAATACCGGCAATGGTCGTGCCACCTGGACTTGTTACTTGATCTCGTAATACTGCTGGATGATTGCCACTTTCAAGAGCCATCTTGCCAGCACCATACATCGTTTGAGCCGCTGCCTTGATTGCCAAGTGACGAGGCAATCCAATGCGAACGCCCGCATCAGCTAAAGCATCAAGAATGACGAACATATAGCCAGGGCCCGCACCAGATAGTGCACCTAAGCGATCTAAATCAGCTTCGCTTACCACGGCCACTTCGCCGACAGCCTCAAACAAGGCTTGTATAGCGCGACCTAAGTCTGTATTTACATCATCCCCTGCAAGAGCCGTCATGCCTACACCGATAGAAGCCGGTGTATTTGGCATAGCTCTAAACCAGTTAGCTTGCGGAATCGCTGTATCTAGAGTATCTAAGGTGATACCTGCAGCAACGGAAATCATAACAGTCCCATAAGGTACTTCTTTTAACGTCTCTAATACAGATGGTAACACTTGTGGTTTTACGGCCAACAAAATCGTATTGTACTCGTTTACATTAGGCAATGTAGTAAAAACCTACTACACCAAGCTCCTCTGTAAGAGCCTTACATTGTTCTTCGCGACGTACTAGAATGTGCGTATCACTTGCTTTCAACACGCCATGCTGTAATGCACCGCGCAATAAAGCGCCCCCCATCGAGCCAACGCCAATACATAAGGTTTTTACCTAACATCGTTGTCACCACCGTTTATAGAGAAATTATTTGTTTTCCCAAGCGTATTCGTTTTGCTCAGTTTTGTTACTTTCATTATCAGAATAATCAATGGAAATATTTACAGGTACGCACATGAAAATGTCCTTACCCACCTTTTTCCAATTTACCATCCAATGCAAAAAGTCGCACCAGATACGAAGTCCACAATACGTGCTGCTTCATGAGGATCTGTATTTTTCAAAGTTAATCAATACAGGACGCATGTCGCGTAATTGATGTGTAATATTTTCAGAATCTTCAAATACTTTTGGTTCAATTACAACTACTTTCATAGCTGTTGGACGTTGTGTCATCGTAGATTGGCCTCCTACCTTGCGTGGATGAAATTCAGATGCGCCGGATACTGGAGCTACTGGAGCTACTGGTGTAGGTTCCGCTTCGTATTCCTCTTCATCTTCATAGTCATAATCATCATATTCATAGTCATCATCATTTTTTTGCCTAAGAATAAGTTTTTTTTGCTTTGTCTAAATAATCTCCCAATGCCATTTGGATTTCCTCCTAATACATAACGCTACCGATTACTAGGCAACCCGAGCCTTAATAATACACACGTTCCCCAAAAATTGCTGTGCCTACACGAACGATGTTAGCCCCTTCTTCTAAAGCGACTTCAAAGTCGTGAGTCATCCCCATAGATAAATATTGAATCTGCCCTTCTTCAAAGTAGCCCTTCATATCCTCATACAAAGCGTTTGCTACGCGGAAGATTGGACGTGCTTCCTCTGAATCATCGAAAAAAATGGTGCCATACACATTAAGCCCCGAACACGGACATGAGGTAATGTCTTTGCATAGTCTCGTATTTCTGGAAACTCTTCAACGGTCATGCCTGTTTTTAGATGCTTCACGAGCTACATTAACTTGCAATAACACATCTTGCACCTTATCGTGCTTTGCTGCCACCTTTTTCGATTTCATCTAATAATTTACGGCTGTCTACAGAATGAATTAAATCAAACATAGGCACCGCTTGACGCACCTTATTGACCTGTAAATGACCAATCAAGTGCCATGTTAATTCTGGCCCTTTATAGGTGAGCTGTTTTTTTCTTTAGCCTCTTGTACTCGGTTTTCACCCACATGAGTTACACCGAGACGCGCTACCTCTTCCACCGCCGATACGGGATGGTTCTTGGTAACCGCTACCAATAATGCTGTATCTACGCGACCAACGCGCGCCATAGCATCCGCCATGCGCTGCTGTATAGCGTGTAGGGATTCTTCAATCATGTGATTCCCCTTCAATCTATATTTAAAAAAACCATAAAATATATTTGTATAGACTATTCTATTATATAGTATTTAGTATTGATTGTACATCATTTAGGGTCTTATAAAGCCTATAAATCTATGTATGTATATACTACCGTTCTTGTAGCATACTAAACAAAAGCCATGCGACCTGTTTTACCAGATTCTCGACGATAGGAATAACAATCTCTATCTGTTACTGTATCAGTACCGCCAATAGCGATATTTTTCTTTAGGTACACCATTCACCATAAGTCCTTCGGCGATAAAGTTCCATAAGTTGATATAGGCTTTATCTAGTTTATCACCTGGATAGTTTACAACATCAGCCACACTACGGTCGGTCATACCACGCCAAGCTAATTCAAAACGTTTTCCCTAACTCTACATCGACTTCAAAGGATTCTGGCCCAATGCTGAGATCCAAGATAGATATAACAATCTTTGAACTCCGTACCATACGCCTCTTTCATAGCTTCAATAGTAAGAACTGGCAAATGTCCTATCGCTCCCCGCCAGCCTGCATGTACCGTAGCGATAGCGTGATGCTTAGCATCATAAATACCTACAGCTACACAATCAGCAGTAAATAAAAATAGCGGTACATTCGGTAATTTTGTAAATACAGCATCACAATCGGCTATGGCTGTATCCTCTCCAAAGGCTCCAGCACCAACGAGATCTTCTGTGATTTCTACAGCTTTTAAACCATGTACTTGATTACCACAAGAGATTCGTTCTGGTTCAACACCTAAATATTCAGCAATAATAGCACGGTTTTCACGAACATGCTTCGGCTCATCCCCTACGTGAAATGCTAAATTTAGTGATTCATAGGGCTCTTGAGATACACCACCATGACGGTACGTATCACCTATTGTAATAGGAAAACGATCTGCCCAATTAGGAGTTTCATAAGACCAGGTACCATGAGGTCCTTTAACATCTATACGTTTTACAGATTGATTCATAAGTGCCTCCTATTTACATACACCACATCGCTTACAGCCTTGTACACATGGTGGTGTATACGCTTCATCGACGGATCGCTTCCATTCCATTTCAAGATATCCTTCGTCCATACCCATATCGAGATGGCTCCACGGCAAGAATTCATCAAAGCTGCGTTCACGATAGTTCATATCGTCCATATCGAGGCCTGCTGCCTTCATTTCAGACTTAAAAGACTTACTACCACGATCTGCTGCACAAGCAACAAGTACCGCGCCAAGACGTCGATCTCCACGAGCTAGTACACCTTGAATATACGCCTCTTTCGGTGATTCAACGAGCACCTCGATACGACGATTCTTTTGCAATGCTTTTTTAATATATTGAAGTTTTTTCTCTACCGTTTTTTGATTATCCATAGCCATCCATTGGAATGGTGTAAAAGGCTTCGGAATAAATGGATTGATACTGAGCGTTAACCGCCCTTTACAGCCTACCTCCGCCATATGGGCTTGCGTCCGTTCTGCCAGACCTACAATTGCTTCAACATCCTCGTCAGTTTCCGTTGGCAACCCAATCATAATGTAGAGTCGCATATGTTGGATACCAGCCTTAGCGGATAAAGTGGCAGCATTTTGTAAATGCTCTTCGCTAATGCCCTTATTGATGACGCGCCGCAATCGTTCACTTCCCGTTTCTGGCGCAATGGTAATCGTCTTTTGCCCACTATCGGCCAAGCCATCTACAACGGCTTGTGTTAAGGAGTCTGCCCGCAAGGATGCGCAAGAATAACGCATATCTTTAGAACGAATATAAGTAACTAACTCATCTACCTCTGGATAATCAGAAATAGCGGCCCCCATAAGGCCTACCTTTTTACCTAATTTCTCTGCTCTATCTACGCCTTCTTTTAATATTTCTAAAGGTCGTACGCGCGGTACACGGAAACAATAGCCGGCCATACAGAATCGACAATGACGACCACAACCACGCGCAACCTCGATGATGTACATAGCGCCAAATTCTGTATAGTTTGTTGCTACTACGGTTTCGCCGCCACTCAGTGAGCATTTCAAAAGTGACGTTTAATCGTTTTTGGTGCGCCTTCAGCAATATGGTAACCTTTAAATTCGCCGTCGTCGCTGTAAATTGGCACGTACAATGATGGTACATACACGCCAGATATATTCAGCTAATTGACGCAAAATAGCATGTCGATCTAGACCCTCCATTTTTGCCATCGCGAATGATATCTAGAACGCGACTAACGATACCTTCCCCTTCACCGATGATGAAAGCATCGATAAAGTCTGCAAAAGGCTCTGGATTAAAGGTAGCACATGGGCCACCGGCAATGACGATAGGATCAAATTCTGTGCGGTCTTTCCCCATAATAGGTACGCGTCCATGACGTAACATCAACGGAATATGGAAATAGTCCATTTCAAAGGTTACGTCAAAGGCCACCACATCAAATTGATGCATAGGCCTCTGTGTTTCAACACTCATCAACGGTGTCTTAGTCTTATCGTATGCTTCTAATTCTTTCTTCTCAGGCAAGAAAATGCGTTCACATACGCTATCATTGCGTAAGTTGATTTCCTCATAAATAATGTGCAGACCAAGATTACTCATGCCTACAAAATATGTATTGGGATAGACGATTGCTACCTTTTGCCCTGCATGAGGGTTTACAGTAACCCGACTATCTTCGTCTTTATATAATTCTTGTAATCGATCAATTAAATCTTTACGATTCACTAGTTCCCTTTCTATATAAGCCCACTATGAATAGTGGGCTTAAAAATACTACATATTAGATTTTAAAATTTAGATTTCAATGTATTTTTAGTAGAAATAGTTTTAGTCTTTTAAAGCACTTACAATTTGAGGACGATGTTTTCCTTTTCATACGGATAGATGACTACCTCACCATCTTTGTATTCAGCAATATATACATCTTTTATTTTATACCCTTGCTTTTCAACCTCTTCTTCAAGCCACTCTTGTTCTTTTTCAATTACAGCTAATGTAAAGTGATTAATTTGACCATCATCAATAAGATCAAATTTAATATTTTCATCACCGAATTGAACAACGCTTAACTGACCATTTTGCTCTAGTACAGCACGTTTTACATCTGTTACATATTGAACACCAGCAGTACGCAATTTCAATTTAAGCTCCGCTGCTTGAATACCATAACGCATACACTCTTTAGTTAATACGTGACCCTTTTCAATTACAATAACTGGATGACCATCGAGAATGGTTTTGAAGAAACGAAGATTACCTTTTAAGAATTTAAGAGACATTACAAGGATAGTCCACAAAATGAGGACTAACATAAACTGTAAAATACCAATTTGGTCATTGTAAATAATGGCACCAATAATACCCCCAAGTACATAGTTTTGTAATTGGTCTAACGCAGAGGTTGGTGCTAAATTGCCCTTCCCCATTAAGTTAATTTGTAAAATAATCGCCAAGAGACCTATGGCGAGTTTGGCAAAGACCATCCCATAGACGGCCATAGCTTCTGTCATATGTGGTCCTCCTTATGGTAATACATCCGCTTTATCATGAATTCGGTCTGTAGGACTTACTGTATACACACGAGTGATTGTATAGGTAGTAAATTCAGGATTAAATTGCACCTCATAGTATGCATCGCTAACCTTTAAGATCATACCATTACGAATCTTTAAGGAGTTAACCGCCAGTTGTTCACTTGGTATGGATCGATCAGTACTAAAAGAATGTAGAAATTGAGCCATTCGAGAAGAGTCTTCAGAGTATGTTTTCATTCGGTTATATTCTTGATACTCCAGTCCTAAGAAAAATACTACAATTAAAGACAAAATAACCAATAAATCACGATAGCGATTAGTAAAACCATTTCGCAATACCTGTACACCTAGAACGAGCAATGCTAAAAGAATGGCAACAAAAACGATAAAGCCCCATGTTTGGCCTGTCACAGCCTGACTTTCAACATAGGCCAAAGTGTAAAAATCCATATCGTTCTCCTTTCATATATTACTCTTTATTATATCACAAATAAATATGATAATAACCAACAACGATTTATAAAAAATAGAGCTACCACAATGATAGCTCTATTAAACAGTTACTATACTAATTTATTTACATTCACGGTACACGATGATATAAGCATGAGTATTCGCTGTAAAACCAGATTCTAATTCTAGTTCAACTTCTAAAATAGCATCATCAACGTCACCTTTATAATAGGCCTTACGTTGTTCTGCGGAATAGAAATACATAGCCGCATTATATTCATTACCTGCTTGTACTGGAATTGTGATGGTAACAGGCTGTGTTTCAATATTCTTTGTTTTAGTACCCACATTATCCGTTGTGTAATATACGGATTCAATGGTATGTTCTCCTGGTGTTAATGCCACAATGACTTGACCATATTGACCAGTTTTATGATCAATAGTAGAAAGGTCCTTACCATCAACCTTTACAGATTTACCATAAATATGAAGAATCGCTTTATTAGCATTCTCTTGTACAAATTGTTGTTCACCGGCTTGTCGTTTTTTATTGAACTTCATAAATACGGCAAACAAAATGGCCCAAATGACTGCAACCGCTACGATGATAATAATAGTTGTAGAACTCATAGTATCTCTCCTTATACCAAAATATACTACACTGACTCTACGTTAACTATATCATACGTACTAGTATTACTCAATAAAAACGACCCCAAATGGGGTCGCTTTCAGTAAGCATATGCTTATCAAGAAATTACTACAGTAATCTCTTATTTCAACCAGCTCATCAAGTTGCGAAGTTCTGCACCAACTGGTTCGATTGGATGGTTAGCAGCTGCTTCACGATGTTCTTTAAGGAATTTTTGACCATTTTTGGAGTCAGCCAAGAATTCGTCAGCGAATTTACCAGATTGGATATCAGCCAAGATTTGTTTCATAGCTTCTTTAGTTTCTGGAGTAATTACGCGAGGACCTGCGTAATAGTCACCATATTCTGCTGTGTTAGAAATGGAGTTACGCATTTTTTGGAAACCACCTTCGTAGATAAGGTCTACGATCAATTTCATTTCATGCAAACATTCGAAGTAAGCGTTTACAGGTTCATAACCAGCTTCAGTTAATACTTCGAAACCAGTTTGGATCAATGCAGTTAAACCACCGCACAATACAGCTTGTTCACCGAACAAGTCAGTTTCAGTTTCGGATTTGAAGTTAGTTTCCAAGATACCTGCACGGCCACCACCGATACCGGAAGTCCAAGCCAATGCTACTTCTTCAGTATCACCAGATGGGTCTTTTTCTACTGCGTACAAGCAAGGAACGCCGGAGCCTTCTTGGTATGTACGACGTACTAAATGACCAGGGCCTTTAGGAGCTACCATGAATACGTTGATATCTTCACGAGGTACGATTTTACCGAAGTGAATGTTGAAGCCGTGAGCGAATGCCAAGTATGCACCTTGTTTCAAGTTAGGAGCAATATCTTTTGCATATACGTCTGCTTGTAATTCATCTGGAATCAATACCATAACGATGTCAGCGCCTTTAACTGCTTCTGCAGTTTCTTTTACAGGAAGACCTGCTTCTTCTGCAGCTTTCCAGCTTTTGGAACCAGCGCGAAGACCAATTGTTACGTCAAAACCGTTTCTTTCAAGTTCAATGCATGAGCATGACCTTGGGAACCGTAACCTAAAACTGTAATTTTTTTGCCTTCCAATTTGCTCAAATTACAATCTTCATCATAATAAACTGTAGTACCTAAAATTTTACCTGCCATACTAGACAACCTCCAAAATATATTCAATAGAATATTTAATATATATACTGTACACAATCTCGCAAATAAATGCAAGATTTGTAGTGTATATCGCAATTTATCGAATAGTCAAATAGACTAATCTACAACTTAAATTTGTACCCTTTTTGTATTAAGAAAAAATGAATTCTCCCAATGTTAGTTCTTATTTAACAATAATCCATGGGCGATTTTTCTCCCATACAACGGATACATCAATACCAAATACGTCGCTTAGAATTTCATCTGTCAAGATGTCCTGCTTCTTGCCTTTATACACAATGAGACCATCTTTAATAATGGCAACATGTGTAATGCTCGGCATAATCTCTTCAATTTGATGAGATACATAAATAAAAGGTTTATGTTCCTCTCGGGCCATATTCTCAACAGTTCTTAAGAATTGCTCACGAGCAGGCAAATCAAGTCCAGAACAAGGCTCATCTAAAATGAGTAAATCTGGATTAGCCATGATAGCACGTGCTAATAAACACGGCGCTGTTCACCAGCGGACAATGTATGAAATCTATGTCCTTCTAAATAAGATAAGCCAAACTCGGATAATAATTGCATTCCTCGTTCACGTACCTCAGGATCTACCTTTTGATAAATACCAATACTATTAAAAGCACCAGAAATAACAACATCTTCTACCACTTGTTTATCTAATGTGGACTGAAATTGTCCAAGCGCAGAACTAACAAAACCTAATCGCGCCTTGATCTTTGGCCATGCATATTTGCCAAATTCATGACCAAATACGCGTAATAAACCTGTTGTAGGAATTTGATACGCTGGAATCATACTGAGCATTGTCGATTTACCAGCACCATTGAGACCTAATAGAGCCCAATTTTCCCCTTCTTCAACATGCCAATCTATGCCTTTTAAAATCTCTCGGCCTTCGCGACGAAACTTGACGTCTTCATAATGGAGTAATTCACTACTCAAACAATCATCTCCTAAATTTTTTCACCACGGCTCATTGCTGTAATGCCAGTTTTGGCAATTTCAAGGACACCATAGGTTTCCATAATTTGAATGAAACCGCGCAATTTTTCTACGCTACCAATTACTTCAATAATCATAGAAGTAGGAGAAATATCGAGCACATTGCCACGATATACATCGGCAATTTGTACAATTTGAGAGCGTGTTGCAGCAGTTGCTTTTACCTTGATAAGCATTAACTCACGGCACACCACATCATGATCTTCAAAAACTTTAACCTTTACAACATCAATGAGCTTGTAAATTTGTTTTTGAATTTGGTCTAAGATGCGATCATCTGCCTCAACGGTGAGGGTAATACGAGCGTAGCCTGGTGTATTTGTAATACCAGATGTCATCTTTGTAACATTAAAACCACGACGGTTAAAGAGTGCCAATATACGTGCACCAATGCCTGCTGTATTTTTTGCAATTACTAAGACTTGATGTTCTTTCGCCATTATAGCACCCCTTTCTTGCCCATCATACCACTTACGGTACCGCCAGCTGGAATCATCGGCAATACATTATCTTCTCTTGCTACACGGCAATCCAAGATGATACTTTCATCAGATGTAATGAAAGATTTAAATTCTTTATTGAAATCATCTACATTATCGATACGAGCAGCTTTCAAATCAAAGGCATCTGCCAATTTCAAGAAGTCTGGACTCACTTCCAAATCTACATAGGAATAACGGTGGTCATTAAAGATTTGTTGCCATTGACGAACCATGCCAAGGTAACCATTATTAATGATAACAATCTTAATTGGTAAATTATATTGGCGAACCATCATGAGCTCTTCGAAGGTCATTTGGAATCCACCATCACCAACAACAAGGATAACTTGTTTATGAGGTGCCCCCACTTGAGCCCCGATTGCAGCTGGTAAACCATAGCCCATGGTACCTGCACCACCAGATGTAACAATGGTATGAGGTTTTTTATGAGTTAAGAATTGAGCCGCCCACATTTGATGTTGGCCTACGTCAGTTACAATAACGGCATCCTCTTTGGCAATCTTGTTAAGTTCAGATAATACGTATTGTGGGTGTAATACACCATCTTTAGATTCAGGAATTACCATAGGATATTCCGCTTGCCATTCACGAATTTGTCCGATCCACGCTTCATGAGTTGTAGGTTCTACAAGCGTATTAAGTTCAGATAAAACTCGCTTCAAGTCACCTACAATTGGTACGTTAATAGTAACGTTTTTATCAATTTCTGCTGGGTCGATATCGATATGTATGATTTTAGCTTTTTTACAGAAGAAATCTGGATGACCTGTAATGCGGTCGTGGAAACGAATACCAGCTGCAATAACAAGGTCTGCTTCTTCTGTACTATTATTAGCCGCTACAGAGCCATGCATACCCACCATACCAAGAGCAAGCTCATGGTTCCCTGGGAAACCACCAAGGCCAACTAATGTATTTGTTACAGGAATTTGAGCCTTTTCTGCCAATTCCTTTAACTCATCCATAGCGCCAGATTTCAATACACCGGCACCGGCAATGATGAGCGGACGTTTTGCATTTTTAATGAGTGTAGCCGCTTTCTTAATTTGCCCTTGATGACCTTTATAGGTTGGATCATACCCTTCAAGATGGATAGGTACTTCATATAATTTATTGTATTCTGTCATGGATATTTTTTTCTGTTTGAACATCCTTAGGAATATCAATAAGAACAGGTCCTGGACGACCTGTACTAGCAATAAAAATACGCTTCTTTGATGATGCGAGGTAAATCGCGAATATCTTGAACAAGGTAGTTATGTTTTGTAATCGGCATGGTAATACCTTGGATATCTGCTTCTTGGAAGGAATCCTTACCAATAAACGGACGACCAACCTGACCAGTAATGGCCACCATAGGTACAGAATCCATGTAAGCAGTCATAATACCTGTAACAAGATTAGTTGCACCAGGACCGGACGTAGCAAGGCATACGCCTACTTTTCCAGATACGCGTGCATAACCATCTGCTGCATGGGCTGCACCTTGTTCATGACGAACAAAATAATGTTTAATTTCAGGGAAGCTATAAATTTCATCATAAATTGGAATTACCGCGCCGCCTGGATAACCGAACATGTCGGTTACACCAAGGCGATGCAATGTTTCAAGGACAATGCGTGCCCCATTGATTGTTTCTGCGCTCATAGGAACCCTTTCGACCAGCTATTCAGATAAAATCTCGCTGGAATTTAATCGTTTAATAATGTAACCATTATTTTTGAAAGTATCAATAATGTGTTTGATGTGTTCTTCACCATTTGTTTCTACAGTCACTTGCAATTCCACTTCATGGAAGCGGTCAAGGTTTTTAAACTGATTATGATCAAGTTTAATAACGTTTGCATCCGCATCTGCAAGCATTTCAGATACAGCAACCAATTGACCTGGTTTATCTGGAAGGTTTACAGAGAAAGTGAAGATACGACCACGCAATACGAGACCTTTATTGATCATAGAAGAAATCGTAAGTACGTCGATATTACCACCACTAACAATGGCTACTGCCTTTTTGCCTTTACAGTCTAATTTTTTTAGACCCGCTAATGGTAAAATACCGGAGTTCTCTGCTACTAACTTATGTTTTTCTACAAGCAACAAAGGCTTCCATCAATTCATAATCAGAGACAGTAACAATTTCATCTACATATTTCTTAATATATTTTAATGTAGTTTCGCCGATTTGACGTACAGCTGTACCATCTGCGATAGTTGCCACCTCACTAAGTGGTACAGGATGATCTTCTTTTAACGCAGCTATTGCACTGGCTGCACCTTCAGGTTCTACACCAATAATTTTAATGCTAGGATTTTTTAATTTCGCCGCAGCTGCGATACCAGAAACAATACCGCCACCACCAACAGGAACTAGCAATACATCCGCATCAGGCAATTCCTCAAGAACTTCTAATGCAATTGTACCTTGTCCTTCAATAACATCTTCGTCATCAAAAGGATGGACGAACACATAGCCGTGCTCTTGTTGTAATTCCATCGCTTTTTGGTAAGCTTCATCATAAATCTCACCATGTAGAACGACTTCGGCACCATATTGTTTTGTAGCATTAACCTTGATGAGAGGTGTATGTTTTGGCATAACGATTGTCGCTTTAATGCCTAGACGTTTTGCAGCAAGCGCTACGCCTTGCGCATGGTTACCGGCAGACGCGGCAATAACGCCGCGCGCCTTTTCTTCTTCTGTTAATTTTGCAATTTTATTATAGGCACCACGTACCTTAAAGGAACCTGTTATTTGCAAGTTTTCTGGCTTGATATATACATCATTGCCACACTCGTCAGAGAACACATCACTATGAAGCAATTTTGTTTTCACCGTGATTGTGCTTAATCGCTCACGAGCCTCCATAAAATCATACAACTTATGCATGTACTCTATCTCCTCTAGTTAGTATTAATGAAAATCTACTATTAGTCTTCAAATACTTCGATAGCACCTTGTGCTGCAGAGGATACGTGAAGAGCGTATTTTTTAAGGTATCCAGTTACATTGGATTTGAATGGTTTCAATGCGGCTTTACGGCGAGCGATTTCTTCGTCAGATACAGCCAATTCCAATTTACCGTTTGGAATATCGATGTTGATAATGTCACCATCTTCAACAACAGCGATTGTGCCACCAGCCGCAGCTTCTGGAGATACGTGACCAATGGATGCACCACGAGTAGCACCAGAGAAACGACCATCAGTCAACAATGCTACGTCTTTATCGAGACCCATACCTGCGATCATGGATGTTGGTGTTAACATTTCACGCATGCCAGGGCCGCCTTTAGGACCTTCGTAACGGATAACTACCACATCACCTTTTACGATTTTACCGCCTGTAATAGCTTCAACAGCTTCTTCTTCGCTGTTGAATACCTTTGCTGGACCAGAGTGAACAAGCATATCTTCATCTACGGCACCTGCTTTTACAACGGAACCGTCTACAGCAAGGTTACCTTTAAGAACGGCAATACCACCTGTTTCATGAACAGGATTATTCCAAGGATGAATAACGTCTTCATCAGTTACATGAGCTACCGCTGCAATTTCACCTTGTGTTTTAAGAGCTACAGTTTTGCAATCTGTATGCAAACGACCATTTTCTGCTAAACGTTTCAACACAGCAGATACGCCGCCTGCAGCATACAAGTCTTCGATGAAGTATTTACCAGATGGAGAAAGTTTGGACAATTGAGGTGTGTTTTGTGCAATGCGATCGAAGTCGTCCAAGGACAATGGTACACCTGCTTCGTGAGCGATAGCTGGTAAATGAAGTGCTGTATTAGAGGAACCACCCAAAGCCATATCTAGAGCTACTGCATTTTCAAAAGCTTCGCGTGTCATAATGTCTTTAGGACGAAGATTTGCTTTCAATACCTCTACTGCTTGCATACCTGCTAATTTAGCAAGACGTAAACGTTCAGAGTATACTGCTGGAATTGTACCATTACCAGGAAGGCCCATACCAAGAGCTTCTGTTAAGCAGTTCATTGTATTAGCTGTGTACATACCAGAGCAAGAACCACATGTAGGACATGCTGTATTTTCGATTTCAGATAACTCAGCATCATCCATTTCACCAGTTTGATGTTTACCTACTGCTTCGAATACATCAGACAAACCGATTTTTTTGCCATTATGTACGCCTGCAAGCATAGCACCACCAGACACAAATACGGATGGAATGTTTAGACGAGCCGCAGCAATTAACATACCAGGTACTACTTTATCGCAGTTTGGAATGAATACCATAGCATCAAATGGTGTTGCCATAGCTGTTGCTTCGATGGAATCAGCAATGATATTACGTGTTACCAAGGAGTATTTCATACCGATGTGGTTCATCGCCAAGCCGTCGCAAATACCAATTGTATTGAACTCGATTGGCACACCACCTGCGTTGCGAATGCCGTCTTTTACGGCTTGTACAATATTTTTCAAGCCCACGTGACCAGGGATAATTTCGTTGAAAGAGTTCGCAATACCAATGACTGGTCTGCCCATTTCTTCATCAACAAAAACCAAGAGCTTTTAGCAAAGATCTGTGTGGTGCACGTGCTACGCCTGTTTTTAAATTGTCACTTCTACAACTCATGTTAATCTCCTCACTTTTCTTGAAAGCATCCACTTGGACACTTTTCAACTTAATAAAAAAAGACGATTCTTATGAATCGTCTTAAAAGTTTACAAATGATATTCCTTTTGTTTACAGAATTCCTATGTACATAAACGACCTATGTATCCCTTGGAATAAATACACATAAGAAACAAACCGTATAGTCAAATCTTATTGATTGTATATTAAACCATTCGTGGAACTTCTAAGACAAAAACGTGTTAAGTTGTTGTTCATAATTCGAATGTCTTTAATAATCACGACGAGCGCGATAATCAACAAGCTAATGACTAAACCCAACATGTTTCCTCCTAAAGTAATCTGTAATCATAAAACAATAATAACACTTTATATAATGTCGTGCAATAAATATTCTATAGATTTATTATATAAATTTTTAAAGTTTACCATATATAAAAACTATAGCAATAACAATAATACACTACATATCTAATACACATAGAAAATAAATCGATAACAAACTAGTAAATAGGTAGAACAAAAAAGTCCCTCACTACTGTGAGGGACTTTTTGAATATTATAGAATACCGAATAGCCACATGCCAAGGGTACCGCCCCAGAAGTGAATTAAGAAGCTAACCACAGAAATAGCAAGGCCTACACGCCACCATGTTCCTTGTGGTACATAACCAGCACCGAAGAAGATTGGTGTTACACCAGAGCTGTAATGCGTTAAAGTACAACCAGGGCTATTCATCAAACCAAAGAGCAAGATGGTAAACGGAATTGGTGCGCCCATTGCTACCAAGATAGCTGCAAAGGCGGAGAATAATGCTGTAATACGAGCTGTGCCACTGGCAAAGAAATATTGAGAGTATACAAAGGTTGCAGAGATAATGAAGGATGCCCAGAACCAATCAATACCTACAAGATGTTGACTTACAAAATCAGCAAATACTGCAACAACACCGAGCTTGCCAAGTAAACCAGCCATACCAACGAGTGTACCCATCCAGATAAGGATATCCCAACCTGTGCGTTCACCTAGAATATCTTCCCATGTAAGGGATCCTGTAACTACACAAGCAAGTACACCCATCATAGCAACTACGGTAGGATGTAACTTTGTCCAAATCGCTGTGGACCACAGCAAAATACAAAGTACAAAAATAATAGCCACTGAAATTTCAGCCTTTGTAATAGGACCTAGTATATCTAGCTCTTTTTGGGCCATTACCGCTGCTTGAGGTGTCTCCTTGATTTCAGGAGGATAGATTTTATAAATAAACCAAGGCATCAAAATCATGCAAATTACACCAGGGATTACACCTGCTTGGAACCATTCCCACCATGAAATATCATAGCCAAATAATTTTGCACCTAAGGATGTAATCAATAAGTTACCACTACAAGCAGTTAAGAAGATTGTTACAGTAATGGTGTTTATCGTATGAGCCGTAGTCATCAAGTATGCCCCAATACGACGTGCCGTACTACCATTTGGCTCAGAATCAAAGGCTAAGGAAATGTTTTGCACAATTGGAAAAATAATACCGCCTCCACGAGCCGTATTAGATGGCGTGGCAGGAGAAATAATAAGATCCGTACAAGCCAATGCATAAGCTAACTTTAAAGAACTAGTACCAAAGGAGCGAATCAAAGTATACGCGATACGCTTACCAAGGCCAGAATTAATAATGCCTCTAGAAAAGAATACAGCTGCTACGATAAGCCATACATTGGCTTCAGCGTAACCACCTAATGCTTGCACCATGGTAATAGAATTTGTTGCTACTGCCACAACAATACCAAAGAGTGCCATAATACCTGTTGGCCAAGGTCGTAAAATAAAACCTACAATTGTAGCCGTGAAGATAGCTAATAAATGCCATCCTTCAGGCTTAATCGCCTCCGTGTGAGGCAAGAACCAAATTACAAGTCCTACCAGTACCGTCAGTGCGGCGCGTGTAAAGGTATTCATAGAACCTCCCTATCAAACTACACATATCAACAGTTACTGTTGATTATAAAAAACTATATGGCGGTCATCACACATAACCGCCATATAAATTAGCAACTTTCCAAAAATTCTTTAATCTTTGGATTAGAGCGCAATGTATCCATCTCTTCAGGGGTTAATAATTTTACCTTGTCCCGATCTTGGTTAACCAAGCAAAGGAACCCGATATAATCTCCTTTATTAGCCCGGAATTGATGTATCATTTTACCTGGAATTTCAATAAAATCACCAGCTTCTACGTCATGGATTTCGTCACCTAATAAGACTTGCCCCTTCCCGCGGAATATCATAACCATATGTGTATGTTCATGATATTCAAGCGTAGAATACCCACCTGGCAAGCATTCAAAATAGCGGAATTGGCATGGAATATCAAAGGCCCCATCGTATAAAACTTGACGTGTTACATCTTTAAAAGGGCTACCATCTTGTTTATATACCAAGGTATCGACGCCATCCCACTTGAAATTTTCAGCATCAAACTTGCGTATCATTTTATTACCTCTTTATGAAAAAAGGCTGCATCGAAACAGTGTTTCAATACAGCCCTATGGGTTCGATTATTTGAAGAAACGTTTCAATGTTCCTAGTAAACCATGACTATGTTCTTGTACACCATCTGCAACGCTTTCTACTTCAAAGCCTGTACGTTCAATAGCTTTTGTAATAACTTCAACAGATGCTTTTTCTGGATCAAAAGAAACAGTCGCTGTTTTCTCTGGCAAATTTACCTCTGCGCTCAAAACGCCAGGTAAACCAAGGGATGCACCTTCAACAGTTTCTTTACAGTTATTGCACATCATACCAGGTACAGTAAATACCTTTGTTACAACGCCATTATCTTCACCGCAACCACAATCTTTACACATAGTGATACCTCCTATTAATCATTAGCTTCTTTATGTTTATCGTCGTTTTTAGCCCCTGCTGTTACGTCGATAGTAGTCGCCTTTTTAACGGCTTCTTTCGTTTCATCAACAGCTTTTTTAGGGCCGGAAATAGCATCTTTAAATTCATTGATGCCCTTACCAATAGCTTTACCTACTTCAGGCAACTTACCAGGTCCGAAGATAACTAAAGCGATCACTAATATAACTATTAATTCAGGTGTTCCTATAGATCCCATATGTATCTCCTTTATATTTACTAAAACTTACATCTTTTAGTGTACATCATTATAGGCTGCCTTGTCCACATACCAGGTCACAGCTTCTTGTGAAAGTACAGCACCAGGCAATGTACGGCCAATGCGTTTTTCCCACGTTAAATCCTCGTAATCTTCGCGTTGGTATAATACCTTTGTCAATGCAGTTCGCTTGCTTTCACCAGTCACAGTAAACCAGACAGCATCAGATTTTGCTAGGAAAGAAAATGTCATAGAAATGCGTTCCCATACCTTGCCATCTTCAACGGCCACTACATCTTGATTAGCTACACGCAATGCGTGAGAGCCCGCAAATAATCCTGCCGTATGACCATCCTCGCCTAGATCAAGCAACGCTAAATCAAGACCAGATTTCTTACACGCCTTGAGGACATTGCGAACCTCTTTTTCATATTCTTCAGCCGCTTCATGTACGGTTTTAGAATCCGTATTAATTGGCAAGAAATGTGCGGCCCCCTTTGCCTTGCATAGCAAATGAGGTTTTACGCGATTGAAGTAATTATCCTCATGCGTTTGTGGCAAGAAACGCTCATCAGTCCACAAGAAGAATATACGTTCCCAATTAAGGCGCTCAATATATTCAGGAGAGTTAAGCAATTCTAACAAACCATTTACAACAGTGCCCCCAGTAATACCAACGATGCACGTTTCAGTACGGCTAATTTCATCATTGGTAAAATCAATAAAATCCTCCGCCAATGCTTGGACTACATCACTAGGACCGTCATAACATTTAATTGTATCTTGAGCCATGTAATAATGACCTCCTAAAACTATTATAATAGTACTATTATATACACTTTTGCTTTTTTATGAAAGCAAAACCGATGTAACTCAATATATAGAGCCACATCGGTTCGAATTATATTAGTAACTGCTTATAAAATACATGATATTTCATAGAATTACAAGAGAATAGTTATTATTTTTGACCAAATTTAGGGCGACGACGTTCTGTGAAAGCTCGTACACCTTCCTTAAAGTCTTCAGAAAGACCTAAGGAACATTGATTTTCTACTTCAAACTTCTTGTACTCTTCCCAGCCAGCTAAGAAACTATTCCACATCATTTCCTTCATAACGCGGTAAGATTGCGCAGGACCTTTAGCTAATTTCTCAACAAGACGTCTTGTAGCCGTTTCTAGATCCTCCGGTTCGCACACCTTATACACAAAGCCCCATTCTTTACCTTTTTCAGCAGAAACAGCTTCTCCAGTCATAACAATATGCATAGCACGGTTCATGCCAATGGATCGAGTCAACAAGAACAAACCGCCTGCATCAGGAGCAAGACCTACGTTCACGAAAGCTTGAATGAAGCGTACATTGTTAGCCGCTACAACAAAGTCCGCTGCTAACGCCATATTGAATGCTGCACCTGCTGCTGCACCTTGAAGGCTCATGATAACAGGTTTAGGCAAGCGTTTCATAGCCATAGAAATTTGAGCTACCAGCTCAACAATTTCAAACAAGGATTCTGTATCGCCATCGTTTACAGCCCGTTCCATTTCTGTTAAGTCACCACCAGCAGAGAATACCTTGCCTTCAGCATTGATGAGCAATGCACGAACACTTTCATCATTATGTGCTTTATCTAAAACCTCAAGGATCTCCTTGCACATCTCGATATTAAAACCATTCGCCACTGTAGGGCGATTAAATGTCAACGTACCAATGCCGTTGTCCACTACGTATTGAATTGTATTATAAATCATATGAGTTCTCCTATATGAAAATCTATTTTCGAAAAAATTCGATTATTATATATCTATTATAGGAGAATTAAATGTCCCTGTAAATGAAAGATTTACATAACCCAATAAATTCAAAACAATACGGTAATCGTATACGCCATAAACTAAAAATAAGACCTAAGCTATAAACAGTCTATAATGCAAAAACACCTGCAGACATTGTCTGCAGGTGTAATAACCTGTATTCCAAATATTAACGTTTGGAGAATTGGCTTGCTTTGCGGGCTTTTTTAAGACCGTATTTTTTACGTTCTTTCATACGTGGGTCACGAGTCAAGAAGCCAGCTTTTTCAAAGATTGACGAAGTTCGCCATCTACGTCCAATAACGCACGGGAGATACCGTGACGAATTGCACCAGCTTGACCGGAAGGACCGCCACCAGCTACAGTTGCGATTACATCGTATTGTTCAACTGTGTTAGTCAAGTTCAAAGGTTGTTTTACGATCAATTCCAAAGTTTGGCGACCGAAATATTCATTAAGTTCACGTTTGTTAACAGTGATTTTACCTGTGCCCGGTACCAGACGAACTCTAGCAACGGAAGATTTTCTACGACCAGTGCCGTAATATTGTGCTACTGCCATTATATGTTCCTCCCTCTAGATTATCGTACGGAAATTTCTAATACTTCTGGTTTTTGAGCTGCATGTGGATGCTCAGGACCAGCGTATACGTTTAATTTACGGTATTGTTGTGCACCCAATTTATTTTTTGGAAGCATACCACGAACTGCCATTTCAACAACACGTTCAGGTTGTTTTTCAAGCATCATGGACAATTTAGTGAAACGGGAACCACCTGGGTAACCAGAGTGACGGAAGTATTCCTTTTGTTCCAATTTTTTACCAGTTACGCGAATTTTTTCTGCGTTTACAACGATCACATGGTCACCAGTGTCTACGTGTGGTGTGAAAGTTGGTTTATTTTTGCCCCGAAGAACTTTTGCAACTTCGGCAGCAAGGCGTCCTAAAGTTTTACCTTCAGCGTCAACAACATACCATTTCCGTTCGATTGTGTTCGGATTGGCCATAAATGTAGTTTTCATGCTGCATATCCTCCTAATAACGTCATAATTCTACCAAAATCAGCTTGTCCTTTGCTTCCGGGGCTAATGGAAACACGACTAAAGCTTACTCAAAATAGTATACAGATTTTGGCGTTCTATGTCAATTGTTTTTTACACTGTTATAGCCCTTTAACAGTGACATGTCATAAAGAAAAAACCACCCAATTCTGAGTGGTTTTCCCATAAGCGCCAAATTATTTGGAGTACAATTCATATGCTATCATAAAAACCGCTTATTTACTATATTTATTAAACTTTTTACTTTATAAAGTTGAGTAACAGTTGAGTAACGTTTGAAATTTTAGAGCGATTTTTAAACGTTTATATAATATATACTATTATATAAATTATTCCTTTTCATCTACAATTTCATAGGATAATAGCTAAACATCAATTAAATTTATTTTTTTCTTTCCCATATAGTCGTTCCATACCTTGGCGAGTTACAAGCCACATTTTACCTGACTTTCTAAACTCACCTTCTAAAAATCCATTCTTTACACGACCTCTACAGTTTTGTTTAAGTGAATCGGCAGTAACATTCCACCGTTCTGCAGCCTCTTGTGTTGTCATTACATCATCTAGTTTCATTACAGTACTCCTGTTATTACTAATAAATTATAGACAGATAATACAAAGGCAATAATACTAATTATTAAAGTTAATCTTGAAATCATATGCCTGCCATTGGTATAATAGTTAGGAAGATTGGGGCTCTTTCGAGCCCCTGTGGTTACTGATTTAATAACTGTTTTTATCGCGATTGCTAGTTGGATAAGTGCTGTTATTAGCGGTAGCCACTTTTTATTATCTTCCTTAACTTCTTCAACGGCTTCACCTCCTTCCTTATGTTTATATTATACCCTATATCGTGTATAAAGTCAAGTGTTTATTTTTGATTTATACAAACAAAAATAGAGCCTACCAACCTAGATATTTTCTAAGTTAGTAGGCTCTTTTTAGCTATTAGTGCGTGTATCCACCATTACACGCTATGGAGATGTATGGATCACTTCCTTAATTCTTAGATGCAAGATAAATAACAGTACCACCTAAAAGGATATTCAACAATTTACTTTTGCGTTGTTCCATCTTGGCTTTGTGTATTTCTTTCTTTTGCTCGTTCAAGTATATTTCTGCTTTCGCCAATGATAACTTTTGCTCGTTCAGCATCTGTTCTTGCTTCTGCAGTAAGTTCCGTGCTTCTGTTAATTGCACCCTCTGTTCGCTGATTAAGTTCAACGCTTCGATTAATTCGTTCTTCTGTTCGTTCGTTGATAGCTTGGCTACTCTCAATTGCATTTCTAACTCGTTGATTGTAGTCAATTGCTTGTTGATTGTATTCTCGAGCGTGTCGAAGTTCGTTTTCAGCGTTGCGTATTCCTGTGGTGTCAATGTTACTGCTTCTGTTGGCGTAGAACCATACACAGATGGTGCAACTGATAATAAACACCACAAAAGCAATACAATAGCGCCTATTGGAAGAAGATATAGTTTTAAGTTTTTCATACATATATACCCCCCTATATATTACTGCCCCATTGCTGAGCGTAATATTTAGCTTTCATTCGTATTACATCGCCACCACTACCAGGCTCATCACCTTGGTTAACTACCCATAAGTCCCAACGCTCACATGTAGTTGTTGGTCCATATGGATCATGTGCGTAAAACCCGTCCATGTTATCCGCTGCCTCAGCATGAGTTAACACGTTGCTAATACTAGCAGGTAGTCTAGGTCTACGCATAACACTGCGACCACTTGCGCTAGCGTTTCAATTTGTGCAGCAGTCGGTGGATAATCACCTAAGTCATTTACCCATTGAGCTCCATAGGCGCAATCTAAGGATATACCTACTGCTCTGCCATTACGCATCCATGTGTGGCTTTTATGGTCTGTTAGTTCGCCGTCAATATAGATATTACCGCACCCATCAATATTGATGTGGTAATCGTCAAATTGTTGATTATATCGCCCTGCAGTCCAGTGTAAGTATACTTTATCAATGTAACCTACAGCCCTACTACAGTAGTCGTTTAAGTCGCTTAAACTAACGTTTATCATCCGCACTCCCCCTTTCCATCATAGGTGGTACCTTTGGTTGTTCTTCTAGCTTATCAGGAATGCCATTCCCATCCTTATCTATCCAAAGCGCTAAGAACCCTACAAGGGCAGTTAGTACGCTTGGTATAAAGATGTGGTCAATAATGTTAATACCTGTGCTAATTAATTTCCCTGTCTCATCGGATACATACCCTGTGGCAAATGCCATTACGTATTCGATGACTACTAACAATATAGGCACTAGCATGACGAGGACTAATGCCCTCGTCGCTAATACACCTGTAGGGTGGATATTTGCCACCCTAACAGATTTGAATACTTTCTTAGCGCTGTCCATGAGCCGAGGCGGTATGATCATGTAATTCCTCCCTTAACTCATTAAATCGCTTTTCAAGAGATTCTAGTTTCGTAGTTAACATTACGAAAGTAGCCTCCGATTTTACTCGTTCCGAACGCGATTGTCTTACTTCTTCTTTCAATTCGTTCAAGGTATCCATTAACGCGTCCCATTTAATACTTAATGAGACGCTATCTTGGATACGTTGAGCTTCTAATCGATTTAAAAGAGGAAGTACTAATAGCCGATACACTGCGCCGGTTATTAGTCCGACAATCGTGAGCGTTGTGAGTATATCGTTCAACTCAAACTGCCACGTCCAGATGATATGCACCTCCCCTTACTCTGTGCTAACCAATTTTGCTAACCAATTTTCTCAATTCTATTTGTAGCGAACGAATATCTAGCTCTTCCCATATTTCCAATAGTTAATACGTTAGAGTCATTAATTTGTAATTTAACGTCAGTTGTTTTGACATTGATGCCGCTGGTAAGATATTCAGCAGTTCCATAAGATGACGGGGAACCCGGCCATATACTAGGGGTAACAGTTTGTTCTTTTTTGACTTTCAATATAACGTAGTCTTGATTATTGAATACACGGAGTATATCGCCGGAAGAGTTCCAATACCCCTTAGTACTAATAATAGGCAGTTTTGTCAAATCGAGTTCGATTGTTTTTGTATTACGCAAGCCATTATTATTTATCATCTTTGAATATACATTATTAATTTCAAGTTCAAACACGCTACTATCAAATTTTTGTAACATTGATTTTTTTGCACCGTTTTCGTACTTTTTGTAGCGTTGCTTTTGTTCCGCCCTCGGAAATTTCTTTAGTTTCGACTAATGAACCCCAATCGTATTCCTCATTTTCGACTACTAAATTAATAGTATAAGTTCCTATGATATTATCGGTTAGGCCGTAGTAATCAACTTTTATATTGCCTTGCATAGTCCTATCAATAGGAATGCGCATATTATCAGATTGGAATTCTCGTTTTTCGCCATCATTGATAGCTATCTTATAATGAGGTTCACCTGTGAAATCGATATAAGTCGCCCCTGCTTTTGGTTGGACGAAATCAAGAGATTTAGGCACGAAATTATTGCAGCATTGAGATAGTTCAATAACTTTCATAAGCACTGTATCAACACTAGCATTTTCGATCCAAATTCCATTTTCTTTTAAAAATTGAGCTGATTTTTCTGCAGACCCCGCATCGCCTTTAGGACCTTTTTAAGCTTTTGAGAAATTCGCCATCTTTCTTTAATATTTGAGCCGTCTCTTCCGCGCTACCTTTATCACCTTGAGGTCCGCGTAAACTTTCAAGCCATTCGCTTTCTGTGCCTTTGAAGCCGTGCGCTACTGCGATAGCGTATGCGCTCTTACCGGCCCCTTCCACGATAGGCAGTATAATTTTTCCCCTACCTTCTCAACAAGGGCTTTTGCTGAGGTTTCATCAAATTTCAAAGTTAATGTGTTATCTGCCATGTTTTACCCTCCTTACTCATGCATCGAAATATCCGGAACGATCGTAATCGTACCTTGGCCAAGTTTTATCCAGCGTTCATCGTTATAAAGAAAAGCGTCATAGATATAATCGCCACCCTTTATTTTCTTCTCCGCTGACTCTTGGCCAGAAATGAAAAACCTTACCTGTTTAGATTCTACAACAGGATGCAACTCTAATATCATATTGTCATATGGGCGCTTGCGAATTTTACAAGCGCCTTTATATTGACCTAACGTCATATCGCTATCTGGCGGTACGACGTACGTGATATCAAAGTCTTGTCCAGCGTGGAGTGTTAAATCTTGTTCGACCATATAGCCTCCTTATTGTCGTGTAATTACCAATATATATAGCTCACCATATGAGTAACATTCAACATCTTTGAAGCCTGGGTTACTGCCGTCTTTACCAGATGTCGCCATGTCTAAGTATCTGGATTCTACTATAGCTCGGCGCTTATCTTTAATCCCTATGTTTACCTTGCGCAGACGATTAGTACGGAAGTATATATCACAATTACCTACCCATCTTGCTTTTTGTTGACTGTATTCACTGTTGGAGATACTCTTACCTACTGGAGCAAGTCCGTCATCAGATACTCTAGGAATGTATGGACCATGGTTACTAGCTCGGCAATAGCTTTCAGTTTGAACATAACCAACAGGTATAAATGTACATTGACTTTCATTAAACCCTTCTGGTAGTGGACACCAATTACCATGACGTACTTTGTAGATTTGCACATCAATATTTTTAATCTTATAGCCAGATTGGAATATTGAGGCAGCGTCAATACGTGAGCTTGTAATATTAGCGCCTACGATGTTGCCGTTTTCGTCAACCTTAAACAAGCCTGTCTTATTTGAAGTACACCGCCGATAATCTTACCGCCTGTTACAGTCCCAAGGTTACCACTGATCGCGCTTAACTCTCCGACGTCCATCTTGTCAGCAGATACCGCTTTAGCAGCGAGCATCTGTTTAGTAATGATGTTATTGTCGAATAGTGCATCACCAGTTACGTGTAGTAGCTTGCCACTAATTCGTGTGCCTGTGGAGCTTAGGTTAATACGACTTACAATCTCATCACCATTCAAGGCTTTTAATTTAAGGTCAATCCCATTCTCTAATTGGCTAAACTGAGTAGCCATATTAGTGGTTAGGTTCTGTACTTGCGTAGAATAGGCATTAGCGGTTTGGGTAAGTTCCTTAATCTTATCGTCCATAGCCTTAATGCCAAGAGCTTCCTTATTGATTAAAGCCGGGTCGATACTAGCCGGTACTGAAGTACCAATGATATCGGAATAAACACCTTCGCCAAACACATCAACGTAAGCAACTTTTACATTCAAGACACCTGGGTCATGAGGTATCATATTTACGTTTGTAGTAACAAAATACTTCTCTGTACCGAGGTATATGTTAGCGCCTATACAAGTATCAGGTATACTATCAAAGACTACGCTCACGCCTGTAATATTACCTTTTACTTTGACATTCTTAGGTGCGCTAGGTACCGCTGCGTTATAATCGATTCTAAGAGCCGGACCGTATCCTTTGACAGATTGTGCGCATATACAAATACCGCACCTCTACGAGCTGATAACTTAATTTCAGAACGTATATCTGTAGTCTTGGCTAGCCTGTTATTGGCTTGGCCAACATTACTATCAAGTCGCACTTCGTAGTAATCTATGTACGTATTCTCCACTGGATCCCATGCAGCAACGATCGTCTTACCAATTTTCACCTCACCGCTTGTAGGCACTTTAGGTGTAGCCACACTCTCAGCAGATACAGTCGCCGTGATACGTGCTTCTGCCTTATCACTTTCATTACCAGAAGTATCAATAGCTGAAAGCTTGAATTGGTAATTACCAGTATTAGGTATGAAGTACGAATAGGATGTACCGCCTATGTGCTTAATAAGGACTACTTCGTTTCCGTCATATAGTCTATATCCATATAGGTCAGCTTCTGCGTTAGGTTCCCACGATAGATGCAGTACACTGCTATTTACTGCATCCTGAGTAACTGTAAAGCCTTTAGGTGTAGCCGGTGGTATTTCCTTACCATGTACATATACCGAACGCTCAACGCCTTCATATGCAGCACCGACTTCATTGGTACATACAATCTTAACGTCATAGTTAACATCAGTTGCTACGCTTGGAATCGTAACGCTAGTAGCACTGCCATCTAGCATCTTAAACTGTTGCCACTCTTGAGTAGCAACAGGCTTATAATACACGATGATATTCTTGGCCACTCTATCACGTGGTAATTGCCATGTGCCGTTGATGTCACAAAGCACAGTGCCGTCCTTTAAGGTCTTGGTATCAGCTAAGAGTACTAGGTTAATAACCTTAAGTACATCGGACTGTGTAGTGTAGTCAATGATAGGAACGGAACCGTCATCGCCTGCGTATAGCTCAGGATAGTATTCAATACAGGATATCTTACGAGTCATTTCAGAATTAGACTTGCTAATAGACAATACCCTAAACGGTTTAGCTTCCTTGGTAGCTTCACCATAGGTATATAGATCATCAGTTTGGATAACTACATTCTTAGCAAGAGTTAATGTATTACCGCTTGCGCTTGCCACATCGTAAGACTCTAATGCATCTGTAGTGGCGTTGCGTACCATAAGTCGGTATGTTTTACCTTGCTCAAATGTAACCTCTCTATCTAGGACTACCTTGTTACCTGTAGCAGATACTACACGGCCACCTTGTCCCCAGTCTGTCACATCGTGTTGTAATAGAATTACATCACCTATTGTGCACGCTATGGCGTCTGTGAAAGCCTCAAAGGTACAAGTTCGCACTTCGTACTTATTCGCTCTTAGGTAGTGTTTAGCGTAATTGTAGGCTTGGTCTACGTTATCACACCCCATGAGTTCTACTTGCGCAGGACTAGCAAGAGATGTAGTCACGTCATATTCTTCACTGAATACAGGAAGTACATCACGTTCGTAATCCTTAGCCTTATTAAGGAAGGATACCTCGATAGCATTTGCCCTAGACGATGTAGCTTGGAACTCTTCCATAAAGGAATCCATCTTGATATTACCTACTGTGAATAGTTGGGTAGGTGTAGCAGCATAATCATAGATACAACTAAACCGAGTTCCTAGAGGGATTACTTTACCTCTACCTACATTCTCAGCGTACTTAAGCGCATCCCATACTTGGCTAGCACTATCATAGATGTAGTTAAATGTAATATGTTTCTCGTCGCACTTATCAGCCCACGCCTTAAATGCGTCATATACAAAGCGTTCACGAGGAGCGCCTTTGACTACATACTCATCGCCAATCTTACGGCAATGATGAAGGATATCGTAGCAAGCCCATGCAGGGTTATTCGCCGGCTTAGACTCATACGCTCCAGTATATGTATTAAATACCCATACTGTTTTACGTTCTTGTAGCCATGTTACGTTTGGATCATTACCATTTAATTGGTCAGTAGCTAGTGCCTTAATACCAATGAGTACCTTGCCAGGATGAATGAAATCGTCATACACAATCTGAGTTAACTGCGACCAGTACACTTTATTCACGTGGCGGTTAGAGTTACCGTCCTTATGTGCACATCGCATACGCACTTCATACTGGCCAGGTTCTTTTACATCGAATCGGAACACGCGATAGATAGCTTTATTGGATTTATCCTTAATAGTACCTGAGTACTTACTTGTATCAATAGGCGTATTAGAGTGACTAAATAGTCGATACCATCTGCCGTCTTTCTTTTCAATCATGCCATCTTGGCCACCATTATTACTGAGCGGTAAAGATATCCATTCAGCTGAGCCTACCTTACGATAGCCACCCTCAATAGTGACTGATGTTTCACTTAGTCCGCCCTGGTCGTTAGAGTAGTACAAACCATTAGGGAGTGATACTGTAACCTCTAGCGCAGTAGATAAGTTTCCTTGCGTTTGATGAATTGACCAGTCATTAGTAAGCTCATAGGTCAATGGTTGGTCAGCGTAGTTATCATTGAAGTTAGGAATAACGGTTTGGTCATTCGTACCTAATCTAATATCAACTTGTACATCCTTGTAGTTTCCTACAGGGTTACCATTTAACTTAATATTAGATATGGAATCGATAGGCCCTTCACCCGCACAATATAGCAAGTTAAGATACTGCTTACTGCCATCACTAATTACATGACGAGAAATAAGCATACCTGCGCTCTTACATTTACCATAAGTAATCGCTAGCGGATGACCTTGGCCAACTATCGTTTGTGAGCCTTGCCATCCATACGTAGCTGACTGTTCTGTATTTGAACTATCAGTCTTAGGTGCCGTTAGTTTAGATATGATCGTGTTACCAATCATCCCGATGGCCATTGCTGCGAGTGTACGACCTAATACGCTAGTAATACCAAAGATAGCACCGGAAGCAATCCCTGCTGTAGCGATTGATAAGCCGATAGATAACAAGATGCCTAGTACTTGCTTTTCTAACTTGGGCAATACTACCACGTATGCTTCATCTGTAGGTGATGCGGTATCATCTACTAGCTCGCCATTAATGGAGTACACCCAGTTACCTGGCTCAGTGAAATATTGGTTAAGTTTCTTACCCTCAACAAAAGGCACAAGGGTCTCTTGTCTAGTGGTAAGGTCGAATGGATTTCGAGCAATTACTAATCTAATCATTATTGAGCCTCCTTGTGCCTGTACATTCCTAATATACGTTTTCTTAATCTGTCCATTGGTACGATACATACGCCCGCATATTCTGTGGAGTGTATCATCTTACCTTCGCCGACATAGACGGCTACATGGTCAGCGTTATTACTGTAGAGGTTCATGACAATTATGTCCCCTACTTCAGGTTCCTTGACTTCGTGCCAAGGAGAGTTCATATCTGGCCAATATGTCATATATGGCCCTAGTTGAATTCCTACTCTCTTGTACACCTCTACCACAAGCTCCCAACAAGGTAACTCTTTCCATGGAGTACCTACTAGGTTATTTAGAGTTAGATGCATATAAGCCCCCTTGTGGTATTGTTGGTTCACCACCAAATCTAACGCTGTTATTTAACTCACGACAGCGTTTAGAGTTTTATTGCATGATTGTGCGTACCCTTTGTAACCGCACTCTACAGACTTAAATTTAAAAGGACAATAGTCCTTCATTACCCTAACAGGTGGGAACCTGCGAGAGAATGAGAAGTCTGTACCTAATGTGAACACTACCCAGTCTGCTTTAGACTGGGATGCATTAATGATAAACGTTTCTTCAAGTTCAATAATGTCCGGTAGGTTTGTGTTAAAGATACGAATATTGACCTCACAATCTGTGAGGCCTTTATTCTTTTCTACTAACCGTTGGATCGTACCGGTTACATTCGCTACGGAGAGTTTAACGTTAGGCATCTGCTTAGTGTCCTCGTTAATATCCTCTAACTTGAATGGGAAGGCTGTGTACTGTTTGCCCGCTAAGGTTAAATCCTCTGTGTTATTTACAAGAAGGATATTACCTTCAGGGTGATGTAGTTCAAGCGCCATTACCCATGCACCAGTGGAGGATATCTTATTCTTTTCGATGATTGATGCAGTTGATAACGTTAACATCTAAGCCTCCTGTAATTGAATAGAACCAGTCCATATACCATAATCACTAGCAGAGAAATGGAGTTGGTCAGCGAACCTAACTCTAATCTTTGCCAGTGTTTCAGGGTGTGTCCAAAGGAATATCTCAGCGGTATTGACCTGGTCAAAGAAATTCCTTAAGCGGACATACTCTGTAGTTGGTATTTTGTAATTTACTGAATACGATCGTAATGCTTTTGTAGTCTTGCGATGGGTTAACATCGTCATGTTTTCAACCTGAGCCTTACGACTTACATCAGGCGTTGTTTCATCGATAGGGTATATCGGATATCTTATGTTTGGGAATTCTAACATACGCTATACTGCGGCTGCCTTAATGGCATCACGCATACCTCCTTTGTTCGTCATGAGACTAGATACTACTACATCAACTATCATTTGTTCGCCATCAAACTTAGTTTCTTGTTGTTGGCTATCTAGTTGTTGGCCAGATTGATTGATGATGTTAACCGTTACTTTGTTAGCTCCTTCACCGCCAATCATCTTACGTGTTTGGCTTGCATTGTAAATGCGATGGGATGAGTTGAACTGTAATAGCTCTGGTCCATTTTCACCAACTAATGTCATACCAGCAGGAGCAATACCACCGCTTGCAAACTTACCGAAGCTGTTGCCAGTAAATGCGGAACTGAAAGAACCGCCACTAGCAAACGAAGATACACTTCCACGGCTGGCACCTAAAGCACCTAGACCGTTTACTACACCCCAAATAGGCTTTGTAGCTTAGGTTGTACGTACTGTTGGAAGGATAGGTTGACGAGCATTTTTAGGATACTGTTTGTAATATCCTTGAAGATATTTTTAAGGCCCTTACCGAATGACTCAGCGCCAGTAGCTATACCCTCTAAGTGACTAGTAAAGGAAGAGTTAATACTGCTCATCGTACTATCAAAAGTAGACTTCGCTAGGTCACCATAGTTAGTCACTTGTTGGTTGTACTGTCTAGCACCTTCTGCTAGGCTAGTACGCAAGTTACGTCCTGCGGCTTCCCATAGCTTTTGTTGAGCTTCAACTAAGTTCTTCTCAATCTGTAAGCGTTGTGTAGCGCTTAATTGAGCTTCATTAAGCTCAGACTGTGCGTAAGAGATATAAGACTTAAGTGATTCATCAAGTACCTTATCTGCATCTTCTTGAGATACACGGCCAAGCTTCACTAAGTTAGACTGCTTATCCACATCTTCGTTAAGTTGCGTATAAGCTAATTCACGAATTTTCTGATTAGTCTCAGCCGTAAGCTTTAACTTCTCAGCATTAGCTTTCTTCTCAGCTAATGTCTTATCACCAACGGCTTTTGTATACTCACGAAGGTTATCGTCAATCTGCGCTTGTTGAGCTTCAGATTCAGCCTTGATAAGTTGCAAGCGATCGCCAGTACGTTCAAGGTCTAACTTGACAATATCTTCATTCATTTTACGAACACGTATCTTTTGGTTACGGTCAGCTTCAGCTAGTTTCTTTTGGTATACTTCCTCATTCTTAGCCTTAGCTTCCGCTACAAGATTGGAATCAGCAAGTGCTTTAGCATTAGCATTTAAGTGCATCATTAGAAGCACCAGTAGGAACACTCCCACCATAAGCCCTAGCATATAGCGCAGTATCTACATAGCCTGTTGCAGTCCCAAAGTCACCTTCAATAGAGCTAGATTGAAGCACTTGACCAGGGCCTCTACCACCAGGTCCATGAGAGTTTGCTCCAGTATAGCCACCATTACCATCAGCAATAACGACATGGTTATCGCCCAGTACTACTACACCATCACCTGCTTTAGGAACGTATCCATCGCCTACATCGTGCCAAGCGCCTACTGCTCTAGCATCACGCATAATATCAGGCACATATCTAGGAGTGCTAACACCAAACGATTCTCTAATGCTATCGGCAAATAGTTTGCCACAATCTGTAGCCCAATCACCTTCTGCACCTAATACGTATTTCTTGCCTAATTGAGCATTGGCAGCCGCTAATACACTTGATGCTTCTCCAGTGCCTCCGCCACCATTTAAGCCTGCAGCAGAACGAATGATGTCACGAATATTCTTATTATTCGTTTCATATTGGTTCTTAGCATTGAGCTTATCGATTTCATATTGGCTACCATCAATCTCTAAAGATTGAAGTGTAAGACTACGGATAAGCTCGTTAAGACGCTCTACAGAACTTGCCAATTTCTCGGCTGCTTGCTCAGCTTTCTTAGCCGCTGCCTCTTGGGCTTTGGCTGCCTTACCAGCTTCTTCATTAGCCTTATTGATAGCTTCGTTATTAGTAAGGCCGTTCTTAGCGTTCTCAATCTCTTGCTCCATCTTAGCTTGCTCTTCTTCGGCTTTCTTCTTCGCAGCATCTGCCGCTTCCTTAGCCTTAATAGCAGCATCAATTTGAGCCCCTTCATCTTTTGTTGCTAAACGATCGTTCTTAATAAGTCCGAAGAATGCACTATCTTCAACCCAGTACCGTCCGTCTTTGTTTGCCATATAGGCTTCATTAGTACCAGGTGCGTTTAAGTTTTTATGAGCTCTAAGCCCATTCACATCAACGCCTAAGTCAGTACCCTTAGTGGCTTCCTTATAGCGATAATCTAATAGTGCCTTACCGGCTAAGCCGATAGCGGTTGCCAATGCAAGCCAAAGGACCTGCAGCTGCTATTGTAGCCAATCTCATAAACTTCAATGCGCTCGTGATAGATTGGATAGCAGTTATGGCTATGCTTGCTTCTAGGCCAAATTTAAGAAGTCCTGAGATAGCTTCCTTCTGTTCGGTTGCTAACTCGCTATATGTCTTAGTAAGATTAATAGCACCTTGTGCATATTCCATAACGACAGGTAGCAATTCTTGGCCAATCATAATGGCCAGTCTCTTACCTGTCTGTTCCATATCTTTTAATTGACGATTAAAGGATGCAGACTTTTGAGCTGCTTCATCATTGATGATGAGCCCCATTGCTCTAGCACGGTCTTCGACTTGCTTCATTGCCTCAGCGGACAAATTCAGCATGCCATGAAGTTGATAACCTGTTTTACCAAACAGTTCCATTTCAACCCGTGTCTTTTTCGGCACCGTCTTTCATATTCCTTAATCGGTCTTGGATAATAGAGAACACTTCAAGTGTATTCTTACCTTGAATCTGATCAATGCTAACACCCAAACGACTAAACATATCAGTCGCTAGCTTGCCTTCAGCTGATGCAACTTGCATCTTATCCTGAGCGGTAGAGACTGCTTTAGCAAACTTAGCAAACGCTACTGTACTTACATCAGTAGCAACGCCCATATAGTTAGCCACAGATATAAATGTACTTGCTTGTTCAGCAGTTGCCCCTGTTAAGGATTGCATCTTCTTAACCGACAAGTTCCAAGATAGTGCCTCTTTTGCAAGTTTAGTACCTAGTCCTGCAATGCCAGCACCTGCACCTATGGCAAATAATTCATTCTTTAACTTTGAAAGCTCTGCAACTGTTCCCTTAGAGGTAGCGGCGATTTTCTCTAAACCGGCTTGAGCATTCTTATCGGTCAGTTGCACTATGATATCTACTACGTTATTCGACATCCTTATTCATCGCCTCCATTTCTAAACCCTCTAATATCCACATAAGACTAAATAACATCGGATTTAGGTTAATGTTATTTATCTCGGCCACTGTACGTATAGCCGGATAATCAAACCCGGCTAATCCGCCTGAGTGGTAATTCCTTTGACTGCGTGATAGGTTATACAGTTTCATAGCCAGTTTTGAACCGAATAATAGGCGTGGTGGGTTAAAGTCACACTCGGAGCAGTCGAAGGACTGCTTTGTAGCGGTTTGCAATTCCTTACACCCCTGGCAGTACTTCGGCTTATCCGAGGACATCCACCTCCACGCCTCTTCTAGTTTTTTTCTGTTTCTTCTTGTAATTGGTAAGTTAATGTAATGACTTCACCTGCGAATGTCATTGCGTCCTTATCACTTACTGTATTGAGTTCCTCATCTGTGAGCTTATATACATCTGTTAGGATGAAGCGCATAATATCACGACTACGGACAATAGATGCTACTTGATCATCAACATCTACTGGACAATACACGAAGTCTAAACCAGCTTTGATTAAGTTATCACGTTCAGTCCATGTAAGGGCTCTTGGTTTTAATTCTTTACCTTGAATATTCATAGTTACCTCCTAAATGATTTAGATTAGTAAGATGTTTGGCTGTTAACCAATTCAAATACTACTGCAGATTGACTAGCATCATCGCCATAATATGCTTTGAATGGAAGTTCAATATTTACGCCTTTAGGACCATCGATACCAGGGGAGTTACGTTCGTAAATCAATTCAGGTAATTTGATAGTCAAGGAGTTAGTACCTTTAGTAAGCGTTAATTCAAGACTGGATTCAGTGCCGTTTACAGCTTTATTTAATAGGTCCATGTTTTGGAAGAATGCTTTAATAGTACCAGATACGCCGATAATACCTGTATCAATGTATGTACGGAAGCCTTTACCACCGATAGCATAAGAGTCACCATCTAAGCCAAAGTCGATATCAAGGCTCATGGACAATACATTAGCTACAGTTACACCACCTTCTTTTATAGTGGCTTCAAGGTTTTCAAAGGGAGTAAACACAATGGATTTAGGTGCTGTATCGAATGGTACTGCTGCCATTGTTTCCTTACATCCCATTACATCGATAGATGCAGTTAATTCAGAGTCACCGCCGAAGTTTAAGGACATCTTATTCATGCGTACGCCACTGAATTGTTGGTAAGTACTGATATCCTTATAACCTTGTTCAAAGGTAGCAGATGGCATATCTGGACCAATTTTAAATACGTGTTTCTTGCCGGAGCCTTGTGCTGTTGTAGTTGGAGCACCAAAGCCTAGCTTTAACCAATAACCAAATCCCAATACATCAACTGGTGGTACTATGCTACCGGATGTATCGATATTACCGCGACTAGGTGCCGCAGGATTACGAGTGCCTCGAATTACAGAGGAGTCGTTAAGGTTTTGGCTAGCCTTCAAGGAAGAACTGATAATAGGCATTATCACGCCACCAGTAGATGGTGTAGTACCGAAGTCAGTTTCAAAGGCCATTGTAAGAGAAGATTGTGCACCTTGTGCACGTTTAGCTACTGCCATGTTTAATCCTCCTAATATTCAACATTACCGCCAATTACGTGCGGTATTTCTATAGTGAGTGTGGCTTTACCCGGATACACCGGACGCCACGAGATATTGTCTGTTTCATAGTCAATGTTAATGACAGGATAGTTAGGGTTAACTGCCATGATACATTCGATGAGTAATTGGCCAAGTTCGTCGCACTCGAACGCTCCTGTGTATTTCACTACACGACCTTCACGTTCTGCCTCAGCTCTTACTATCCCCCATACAAGTTGTAGAGTGTAAGAGTAAGAACTAGCCAATCCCTCAGACTTGTTGTCCATCATGATGATCACGCATGGACAATCCTCTTCAAGAGGTGCGCCGGCGTCATCATAGCCGATGTAAATACCAAGGTCCTTTCCGAAGTGCTCCATGCAGTAGTCGGTAATCTTCTGATTATCCTTAACCGCTTCCGCCCATCTGTTAGCAATGACCGCTAGTGGAATAGTTTGCATTGCTACCTCACTTTATATGCTCGTCTACTAGATGCGAATTGAGTGCTTTTGCCTAGTGCATATTCACCGATTTTAGACTCTAGGTAAGGTACCAACTTAGGCTGTAAGGCTGTTCTCATCGGACCAAACGTTTTACGAGGTTTAATCCTAAATGATGTTTTCCCCTTAGCAAGTTGAAAGCCACCGGCAAATAATGTCCTACGCATTGGCTCTGTGATTTGTTTCGTATAACCACGCTCAATCTGTTCGCCTAATCGTTTAGCAGACGATGATAACCACCCTACTTTGACTGATTGAGACCTGGCGTCGTATTGGTAACCAACTGCTCGGAACATCTTACCGAGAGGTGTGTATCCGACTGTTGTCTCTTTAACGCCACCGGCTATAAGTTGGGCTCTGGACTTTAGTCCCCAACCTTCCCTGTGTGCCTTACCGCCATCTTGATAGGCACGCCTTACTTTAGCGCCGAAAGCTGCCTCGAACTGCGCCCTCATCGTAGGTGGCATGAAGTTAGCGTATTTATGGCCACCAGGTGAACCGGATTTAATACCGGCCTTGATTTCCTTTGCATCATCCAACCGACTGATTTCATAGCTTTCCTAGTCCAATCCGGTTTAGTATGAGCTATAAATTCAAGATACGGAGTAGCGGTATCAGTAATGGTAATTGGTGAATTACTCATGGTCTTACCGTCCTAACGTTGGCCACAATTTCAAGACAATGCATTTTAGCGTCGCTATCGGAGATATGATCTACGTACCACTTCTTACCATTGATGTAGATTACATCTTTAGTCTTAGGTAGTGGCACGTCCTTGGTTCTAACCCATACCTTAGCTTTGTCAGCAAGACCGGTTACAAAGCCAGAACCTTTACCGTCGTACTCCCCGATTTCTACGCTAGCCTTAATCTGCTTACCTTCATATGTTATTTTTTTCGCCAAATACATCGAGTAAGGCGCTTTCATCATAGGTCAGCATATGTTATACCTCGTAGAGTGAACGCGGACCGTGTGGCCCGCGTTTCATTAAAAATACAATAATTAGTTTTTCAACATTACTGTAACAGTATCTTGAGTTGCAGTCTTAGGCTCTACTGCGATACCCAATGCTTTGCCACCAGTTTTCACAGCTTTGCCAGAAGCAAAGTTTACTGCATCGCCTACAGCGTATGTATCAGCTTTGTTAGCGTCCACTTTGAATACGCCTGTTACTTTTAACGCACCCATTTCATCTTTCTTAATATCTGTTACTGCTACACCGTGAAGTGTACCAGCTTCTACAATGTCACCAGCTTTTACATCTGCTGTTGCCACATAATTGATGCGGTCTGTTTCATATACGAATTTTGCCATATGTGTTTATCCCCCTAATTATTTACCAGCGTTTTTATATACACCACGGAAGTCAAGAGCGCTTACACCACAGTCAAATGCTACTTTGTATTCGATACCGTCTACATCGAAGCCTTGACGAGTTTCAAGACGTGGAGTTTCAACGCCATTCAAGTAAGTTACTTCAATAGTGTCATGTTGAGTTGCGTCAGCTACTAAGTACCAAGCATCTGGGTCAGTTAATTCCGCATCTGCTACAACTACGAAGCGACCTTTGTAAGGGTTAGCTACACCGGAGTTTACACCGTCTACTGCTGCAGTAGAGTTAACAATTTGATATGCGACCATTTCAAGTTCTGGAGGAACTACCAAGTATTTAGGTGTAATGTTAAGAGTAGCATCACCTGTAATACCTTTTTGGCGACGCATAGCTGTAATTGCTTTTGCAATTGCTTTAACAGATAATGCTTCACCAGTTGTTGCAACGTTGCCGTGTTTAGCGTCAAATAATGCTACGTTATCTTGCATTTTAACGTTACCAGTTAATTGAGCGTATACCATTTTGTTTACCAAACGTTTAGCTGCAGAACCATATTTAGTAGCGATTTGGAGAACAAACCCAAGTCATCATTAATGATCGCTTGACGAGTTAAGCTGAACAATTTACCATATGTAGCCACTTTAGTACGAGCGGATGCTTCACCTAAGAAGTCTTGTTGGAATTGGCCACCTTCTGGAACTAATTCAAGGTTACCTGCTTCAGACAATGCTACGCGTGCAGCTTCTTTGAAGTCACGGTTAGAGCCTTTACCTGCCCAGATTTGGAATGTAGTTTCAGCTTCGTTGAAGCCTGTCATTACAGATTTGTTAGCAAGATTGGACATGATTGCTGGGAATGTGGATGTAGAATTAATAGCTTGACGAGCCAATTCCATGTTATCGCCAAAGTTAGCTTGCAAGCCTTCACGTTGCAAGGACTCACGAGCCAACTCAACCAAGGAGTGACCACGCAATTCATTAGCACCTGGTGCGGCGTCAGCTACTGGGATACCTGCCGCCATTAATACTGCGTCTTGTGCAGCAGCGCGGAACTTATCGCTTTCAGCTTCGCCCATTGTTACAGTTACGCCTTTATTGCGTGCACGTAATTGGTCCATTACCATTGCACGAGCTTCGTCAACGGATACGCCCATTACGATTGCTTCGTCAGCACCTTCTACGTCGAAGTCACGGAACAATGCAGTAATTTCGGAAGTACGTTTACGTTCTTGCTCCATAGCTTTTTGAAGGTCCTCTTGTGTGATACCAGTTTCTACTGGTGTGGATTTTACTTCTTCAGTTTTTAAAATTTCTTCACCATTCATACTTTGTTTCCTCCTGTGTGTCAATACTTGTATGAATTTCATCAGCACTACGTCCTACGCCGACAGTGGCGTCAGCTGGAACAGATACAATGCTGATTTCTAAAGGTTCCCAATCAGTTACTACATATGTGTCAGGTCCTTTGAATCTGCCATTACTGGATACAGATTCTTTGTCATCAAGCACTTCATATCGCTTGATTGAATACCCAACGCTTACCCCTTGTAGCGTACCGGACTGTACCTTTTGGAATATTGTTTCGGACTGTTCATCTGTGTCAAAGCGTACTAACGCTTTACCGCGGTTATCTTCTAGCCATACTTTTTCAATATGCCCTACAACTGCGTCACGATCGTGATTAAACAATACCGTGCCTAAGCCATTATTGAAGCGCTCAAGGTTGATGCACTCCTCGTCGTGGCAAAGGATTTCATCGCCGAACCAACGGCCATATGGCGTTTCGGAAGAGAATGATAATTCTACTGTCCGACTATCGGTATCGACGTGGTCAATAGTAGTCTCTCGACAGTAGTTGCCAAGAACACTACGCTTTTGATGTTCACTCATTACTAGCCATCAGCTCCTTCCTGTGTAGTGTCATCATCGCCCATCGTTAGCGGTTGCAACTCACTGGAATAATCTAGCAATACCCCAAGCTCCTTGGCTCTGTCTTGTTCGAGTTTCCGTTGTTCAAGAACTTCTTCCCAGTCTCGTCCAGATGATGCGCACACATCTTCTAAAGTTGTAAGACCGGACTTGATAGCTTCTTTATTAGCGTTAACTTCCTTAACAGGGTCAATCCACGACCACCCTGGAGCAAGCCAAGCTACCTCTTGGTATTTGTCCTTGTTCGTTAAGTAGTCAGAAGGCAATTCACCCGCTAAGTAAAGGGCGTCAATAAAGGCTTTCCAAATCGGCATACAGAAGTGTCTGATTACAAATTTCTGCATTTGACGGAATGTCTTTTGGTCCTCTAACAAGTTTTGCCTTGCAGCTGAGAAATTCCCAGATATATTACGCGCTACGATGTCAGCGCTCATACCAAGACCGGAGGCAATTCTCCGAGTCTGAGTTGCTGAATATTCACTTGCAGTACCGGCGTTACGCTTAGGGTCTGCAAACTCGATGGACTCGCCAGGACTTAGGTGTCTAACCATACCTGGTGCCATTGTAATATTAGGTCTACCTTTGCTATCTCTTGGTAGCATGGACGTCTGTCTTGCTGAATTTTGAGAGGTTACAAAAGCACTAAAGCACGCTGCCACTCGTGCAGCGATTAAATCAGCATCCATGTACTCATCAATATCATGAATTCTGCGAAGTACTAACGCCAATAGGCTTATACCCCTGAGTTGAGAAGGACGTTTAGGTTTGAACAACAAAAAAGCTTGGTCTGTTGTTAATCGAGCAGTATCAAACGATCGTAATCCCATTGGGTCAGTTTGACTCACATGATAGGCTACTGGTCTACCGTGTTCGGTAACTTCAACGCCATTGATAATGTTATTCTTACCGTGCGTAACACTTATTGCGCCGATATTCTCAGCCTCTATTAATTGGATAGACAGAGGCAGGTATGTACCTTGTGAAGTCTTGTTTACAAGAATTTCACCGTCATACACCATTCGTCTTAAGGCCATTTCTTGCAATTCGTAGAAGCTAGAAATACCTCTTATATCAGCATTTTCAGGTTCAGCCCATTTGGCCCATGCCTTCTCGATTTTCTTATTTAAATCGTTGTTTAACTTACCATTTCGGTTTCTAACTTTTGCTTGAGGAATAATCCCTGCGCCGATTACGTTACGCAAGATTGCAATAACTGCGGACTCAGCTAAGTCACTGTTCATCTCAGCGGCTCTTGCACGTCCACGGATAATATCACGTGAACCGGTGGCCAATTGTTCAGCGGTTCCATATGCAGGTTGCCAATCACTGTTCAACCTATCCATAGATGCCGCATCATATTGACGTAACGCATCACGGTAAGCTTGGCGTTCATACGCACGTTGTGGACTAACCCAACTGATTACTCTATCAATAATGTTCATCGTCCACCCCATGTTACGAATGCATCTGCTTGATAACCGTTTGACTCTTCATGTACACGTTGCATTAGCGTTTGTTCGCGTGCGTAAAGTACAGGTAAGTCAATCGTCTTGAACCGCTTACCACCAATCTGTAACTCGGAATATCCTTTAGTTTCGATATCCTCGATGACTTGGCGGACACGTTCAAGTTGTTCATTTACATCGCTCATGGTTCACCTCCTATCTAAACCAATGGCCAGTATTCCCTATGCCTCCGCTGTAGTCCTCATATGTTTGGACCTCTTCAGTTTCCTCATAAGGTTCTGGCTCCATTAAATATTTAACGCCGGCAATATCTGCTACTGCTGCGTTGTAAGTACATGTATCAAGTAAATGGTTGACCGGATGACTGGTTAGCGGTTTCCATTGAACAGTTACTGCCCCTGTTTTCACATTCCTGTGTTCCTGCTTTTCCTCTGACCTTAAGTGGTCTGAGTACTCTTGCGGGCAATCTTTGTATAAATGGATCGTGCCATCTTCGTTTATTGGTCTTACCATTCTTGCGAATATAAAGTCTTTCCAATAGTCTGTATTTAATACGTACAGCTTCAATCCTCCTACAACACCCTTCTCCAATGATGTCATTGTGTATGGTGCTGTCATAGTAGTATGGTTTGAGGAGCCTTTAAGCGGAATACATACTTCCGGGAATCTTGAACAGAATTGATATACTTCGTCTGTTCTAAAGCCGGAGTCAATACCCGCTTTCATTATTTGACGAGGTTCGCCAAACTCCGATGGATACTCTCGATGAATAATGATTTCCTCTAAATCCTCCCAAGTGCTTGCCTGTCCATAATCAATCAGGTAAGACTTAACACCTGGAGCGTAGGCTCTTACTTCCCACCAGAAGTGGTCAAGCTGTACGTCTACGGAAGCGATAAGCAACACTGCTTTATCCGGCACAATACCGCACGGATACGTGGATTCCGTAAATTGCATATTTGTGTGCTTTTAGTTTTAGCACTACGCCAAGGTTCTGCTAGCCATGAATTTATGAAGTTCATTAACGAAGCTGGCGTACCTTTGGAATTCTTAAACTCATACGCAACGTCTCCGAACGTGACCCACGGCGAATATATCGACGATAAGTGATACGAAATTGAGCGGACTTTGCTTTGCGATGCATTTACCGCTACCCATTTTCCATGTCTTAACATTTCCATTTTGTGCTTATCGTGGATGTGTCCGCCGCAATGTTCACATTCGTAGTACGCTGTATCACGTATCATATCCACATTATCGTTGTGTTCTTCCGGCCATTTTATCTGCTTAAACTTGAGGGTCTGTGACACTCCGCAATGTGGACATGGCACGTAATACTGCCTGCGCTCATTTGCATTCATGAACGCCTGCCAAATATTACCCGACTCGACGGTAGGTGTGGATACCATTACTATTTTCTTGTCTACGAACGTTTTAGTACGTTCCTTGGCAAGTTTTATTGGATCCGCTTCCTTACCTGAGAAGGCGGGGTATTTGTCTATTTCATCAAAGAATAGATACTTGATAGACCGGCTTGATAGGTTACTTGGTGAGTTCGCCCCAACCAGTACCATGTAATTGCCGTTATTAAATCCAGTTCAAGTAATTTACTATTCTCGTCAAAATTATCACTAATAGATTTAACCGATTTAATCATCGGTTGTACTCTCTTATCGCTAGCAAATTTAGCAATAGAGTCTGTTGGGTATACCATCATAACTGGTGATTGTGTTTGGTCTAACGCATACCCTATCATATTGAGCTCTGCTTCAGTTTTACCAATCTGTGCTCCGAAGCACAGTACAATCTGTTCAATCAGAGGGTCTGTGAATTTATCCATAGGCTCCTTTAGGTATGGAGCTCGATTAGTTCTCCACCTCCCTGGCTCTGCGGATATATTAGTTAACACCCTGAAATTGTCAGCCCATTCTGATACGGTGTATCGTTCCGGTGGTTTAAATGCGTCGAGCTCTTCTTGGAACCAATTAACTTTTGGCTCTACTTTACCGGTTTTGACCTCCGGCGTGTACTCGCCTTTGCGCGAGTAACTTTCGAGGTAGTCTTCGGCAACTTCGCTCACCACCCTTTCTACCGTCGCTCGTTCTTCTGGATCCGTGAACTCACTGCCTACTCGTTTACCAAGTTTTATGAGCGAGGACTTCAATTCTAAGATACGAGCAGACCATTCTTTGGCCACGTCTGCACGAGATACGTACTCACCGTTTAATACGTCGAGTAATTTCTTCTCACGTGCTGCGCGAGACTCTTTATAATCAGCTTCAGCAATTAGCTTTCGTGTTGCTGCCGATTGGTCTTTAGTTTTATCTGCCTTAGCTTGGCCAAGATATACGAGAACTTCACGGAGGTTCCACCAACCAGTTGCAGCTTTAGGCATGCCCGATTTGTGGTGTCTCGAAATAATCTCAGGAGTTACTCGAAGAAGGTCACACAATTGCGCACTAGATACTAGCAAATCACCAGCTTTATTAAATTTCACACGTGGTTTTTCACTCGCCATCATGTCTTCTCCTTTCTGTCCTTTGGAAATAAACTTTCAACTGTAAAAAATCTCCTACACAGAGACAAACATCGCGCGGAGCCGACCACCGCTGGTTTTATCGTTCGGAAGTACCTTTTATCATTCATTCTCAAATAAAAAGACAAAACGTCAATAGTCGAACTTTTGAAGAAGTAAGCAAAAGGGACTACGTGGTTGTGCGTAGTCCCTAATGATACTTCTTGTGCTGTAAAGCCCTGTGGAGGTGTTGTACAAGAAAGGTATTCACTATGAACGTACCCTACAGTGTGTGATAGTAGAGGACTTTCCCCGGTATCCTCTGCTCCACACTTGTAGACTATCATAAGTGTTACCTCTAATTGCATATTGTCTTTATTTATTTTTAGAAAATACTTGACAAAAACTTTTGACCGCGTTCCGTTGGATTGCATAGATACGTGCTTCACTATAATTCATATTCTCAATGACCTCTTTCATGCTCATTCCAAAGTAGTATCTGTTCTCTAAAAACGTACGCTCGACGTCATTAGGTACCTTACATATGTGTGTCCACAGTTCATATCTCTCTTTAGATAAGACGCGGAACTCTTCTGTCAAATCGTTCTGTGCTGTTTTTAGATTAAGCTGTTGCTCTGGAGTATTAGACCGCTCATCTTGTGCCTCAGCTTCAAGTCGCTGTAAGTGCGCCTCGATATCCTTCATCCGCCTACGGCTATTAAGTAATCGTTGTAGCTTTCTAACTCCAGGGTGTTTACTCCCAGTACATGATCTATTCATAGGCCCACCTATACTGCGGTATCGTCACTGCCAATCAGTTCGATATATCTTGCTAGATACCACTGCGCTTTTTTTAGGTCCTCTAACTTATCGCCCTTATGACCTGCACGTGAGATGTACTTAATAACATTACCCAAGTGGTACGGGAATTGTTGGTCTTCGATGAAGTCAATAACCTCAATCTTGCCCCGTGTGTAGTGCGAAGGATGATTCACCACGTCCTCTTTCTGTACTGCGTCAAGTTCTTTTTGCAGTGTCTGTTTTAGTTTTGACTTCTTATCATCCTCCTCTTTTTTATAAGGCTTGGATAACGTCTCGGCACAAGTATGGCAATACTTAGGCCAACGACCTGCGGACTTGTCTTTTCTGTGGGTAAATGTTTCTCCTCAAGCTTCACAAGTAATCACTTTACTATAACCAGCTTCAGGCGGTGTCATTACTTTTTCACACTCCGGACAGTAGTCCTCATGAGTGGATACTGTAAATGTATCTCCACATCGTCTACATTTCTTTTGCATAGTCTTACTCCTTATATAATTCTTTACGATATTTAATAGCTTCTAAAAGGGCGTCTTGCCCCGCTTCTTTACGTTCTAAGGCTTTCATAACCTGCTCGTCCATCGTGCCTTTGGTGACTAGGTGGTGGATAATCACAGGTTGTGTTTGCCCCTGTCTATGAAGTCGTGCGTTAGCTTGTTGGTACTGCTCTAGGCTCCAAGTTAGACCATACCATACGATGATATTACCACCTGCTTGGAGGTTTAAGCCGTACCCTGCTGATGCGGGATGGGCGAGTAACATTTGAATGTTGCCCTTGTTCCACTCAGCTACATCATCATCGGTCTTAAGCTCAACGGCTTTCGGGAACGCTTCTTTAATCGATTGAAGGTCATGTTTGAAGTTATAAAACACTAACATCGGTTTTCCTTCGTTCGTTTCTACCAATTCTTTCAATCTTTCAATCTTCTCGTTATGAACAACTACGATTTCACCATCATCGTTATAAATGGATCCATTTGCTAGTTGTAACAATTTACCGGCAAGTGCTGCTGCATTAAGTGCGCTCACATCGTCATCACTGGCTAGCTAAGCACGTGCTCGCGTTCCATTTCTTTATAGAGTGCCCATTCTTTCGGGTTCATCTCTACTGTTATGACATTCTCGATACGTTCAGGTAGTGTAAGATAGTCCTTAGCTTTTAAGCTCATACAGATATCTTGCATCTTACTGAATATCGCCTTATCACCACCTGGCAGTAATCGGTAACTGTACACGACATGTCCGTTGGTTTTGTCCGGTGTAAAATACCGGGTACGATATTCTGTAATTGTCTTACCTAATCGTTCGCCGCCATCTAGTAGATACATCTGCGCCCAAATATCTAAAAGTGTATTCGGTGCTGGTGTACCTGTTAGTATGACGATACGCTTAAATAGTGGCCGAAGTTTTCGTATCGCCTTAAACCGTTTAGCCTGTGGGTTCTTGAATGAAGAACTCTCATCGATGACTAACATATCAAAAGGGAACGATTTTTTCTTATGATAGTACTCATATAACCATTGCACATTTTCACGATTTATCACATACAGGTCAGATTCACTCTCTAAGGCGTGTATACGTTCTTTCTCTGAACCCAGCACCTTGGCCACGGTTAAACATCTTGTAGCAACCCACTTTTCTGTTTCTTGCGCCCAGGTAGATTCTGCTACCTTCTTAGGTGCAATGAGTAATACTTTTTTAATGTCAAAGTAATCATACATAAGCCGTTCAATCGCAATGAGTGTAGATATGGTTTTGCCTAACCCCATATCCAGTAACAATCCGTAATGGGTATTGTCAATGATTCGTTGTATTGCAATGCTTTGATACTCGTGTGGATGAAAGTCCATGTATCGCCCTTTCCATATCTTCAACAAATAACTTGGCATCAGACATCCCGGTTACCACAAACACTAAAGCGCCTTGCTTTCGTAATCGTGAAATCTGTACTCGTTGGTTAGCCATTAGCTTACCGTTCGTATCTTTTAATTCGACGAATGCAACACTGCCTCCAGGAAGTACAATAATCCGATCCGGCACACCATCATTTCCAGGTGACACGAATTTCATATATATACACCCCATTCTTTTGAGTTGATTTCCTAACCATCGCTCGATGTCTTTTTCCACGTTCTCACCTCGTTCTCATTTAATAATCGGACACACCCTCGGACACGCCTATGAACCCACACCATTACTGGATTTATAGGGGGGGTGTGTCCGATGTGCCCAATTTTTTTCCAACATATATATATACGCGTATTTGCGTTTTTTTACGTTTATATATATACACCCAATTATTCACATATTTATTTTTTTATTTTTTTATATAAATAATTGGACACACTGGACACACTTTATTATTTAGATTAGCAGTTATCTGCTTTTTGCCTGTGTCCGATTAGTGTGTCCATACGTGTCTAGTGTGTCCAATTATTACAATACATCAAAATTCATCGATGTATAGGCTTGGATAATTATTTTTACGAACATTCGTGCCTATTAAATAATTGGACACACCTCGAATAATTGGACACACCTACTTATCATGATTTCGTTTATGCATTGACAGGAGGTCTGAACCTTCCTTTATAAACGCTCTTTGCGGACCGTAAAGTCTGCCAAAACGTGCCTTTCCTGTTCCTTTTGTATAAGGGTTCCAGCCTGGCGTTGACTGTAAGATGTCAATAATCTCTCTTGCCTTTGCGTTCTGCAGGTTCTTCCTGTCCCCGCCAAGCACTTCACACCATATCTCAAGGGCGCACACTCGCTCCCGCTGCACTGAACCACAATGATCGTCATCGCCATAATTAGCGACATAATCTCGTCTGTCGTAGATATCCATTGTTTCCCAGTCTTCAGGAAGTAGCATATCGAGGTATTCTTCAATAAGACCTACGAGTTCACCACCTTCTGTGTGTGATAATTGAATTCTAAGGGCTTCTTCTTCAAGTGCTCCTTCAAGTACTAACGGTTCACCTTCAGACCAATACACGAACGCTTCTGCCCATAATTGGTCAATTTCATCCTTTGACAAGTCCCAGGAGTTCTTTGTCTTTCGGTCCTTGTCACCAGTGATTGGCCAGAATCGACGGTTACCAGTGCGGTCCTTTAAGAACATAAGATTGTTAGTGGAACCAGCGAATACACATTGGCGAGGATACTCTTCGGTGCGTCTCCCATACGGAGAACGGAACCGGTCAGAGGTACGGCTGATAAAGGCTTTAACGATTTCATTATCGTTCTTATAGGTAGGTGCCAATTCAGCGAGTTCATTGATCCATGAACCCTGAATTTGTTCGAGGGCATCTTTCGTTTTGATATCAACTAAAGAATTGTTAAACCATTTACGACCTAACCGCTCTAAGATTAATGATTTACCAAGACCTTGAGAGCCATATAACACAATCGCCGTATCAAACTTAACGCCAGGTTCCATTACTCGTGCGATAGCACCGCACATCCATTTACGAGTAACTGCTCTAATGTATTCGGTATCTTCAGCACCGATGTAATCGATAAATAGAGTATCGACTCTACATTCACCGTCCCAAGTTAAGCCGGCTAAATACTGGCGTACAGGATGGAATTTATTATCTTGCGTTACTTCCTGGAGTGCATCATCGATAATGCCTTTACCCTTGATAAGGTATTTAGTAGCGAAGTAATTACGCAGGCACGCATCATCTGTATCCGTCCAGTAAGGAGTTTCGTCCTTACCACGCCACGGTAAGTCGTCAGTAACAACTAACCGGTGTGCGAATTCGTCGAGGCGTATACGCCCTTGTAGTAGAGGATCATATTTAAGAACCATTAAGCAGTTGAACACATCAGACTCAGGATTGCCCTTATTATCACGTTTGAGTTTAGATAAAAAGTCCTCGTCTTCGTCTGTGATATCGCCAAACTCCATGTCCTCCATACGTTCTTTATCGAGCAGGATTGGTGCTGCGCCGTCTTCGTTGACGAAGTCTATCATAGCTTTATAGCTCGGTAGTTTAGTAACTGCCGTTGCAGTGTCTTCGCCCTCATCTTTGGCACCGAATAGGTGAATACGAACCAAGTCGAAGGCATTAACGAGTTTACCGCTGATAGGGTCAGTTGCATGGTTAGAGTAAGCGAAAGTATCGTTATCGTAGATTACTAAACCACCTACTGAGCTGCCTTCCTTATATGTATATCGGTCCTCAACTTGTGTCGGCTCATACACTCCAGGAAGGAACTTTTCTATTGCTTCCGTGATACTGTAGCACCTACAAAAGGCGCCAAGTAAACCCTTTTTCTCTAACGGGTTGCCTTGCTTTTTGGCCGCATCAAGGCGAATTTGTGATTCCTTATCAGATGTTGGCCAAAGACTCGTATCACGCCAGTCACGATATGTACTTAGATACTGATCAACAGATACTAAATCGCCTTCGCCTCGTTGATACACATACTCGACATCCTTAGGATGGCTTGGCCAATACATAAGGCGTTCAGCTTGGTGCGTAGAAGGGTCGAAAGACTCAATCCCGATATTATCTGCAATCCGTCTCGAGACTGCCTGGTACTCATCCGGCTTCATCGCTCTATCGACAGGAATAATAACCCGGTAACGAGGATTGGCATCCGTGTGGCTGTGCGTACTGTAGAGTACATACTCCATTCCGCCTAATTCCATATCGAGGTCTAATAGAAAGTCCTCACTGGGATTATCCGCATCAAGGGTAATTAAGTACCGCTCTTTAACAGAGCCTCTTACTCGTCTACCATTTTTAGGAATATAGCCACCTACAAAACCACCGACGTCTTTCTTTTGGCCTTGATCAGCTTTAGACATCTTGGCGTATTCAGCTACTGTTTCATTTGTTACAGTAGGCTCAGCCAATTTATTGGCCAAAGCACTCCAAGTCATTTTCTGAGACTTCCAGCAACGGGCGGAGCGACTTCTGCCCGTAGCTATGATAATATTTGTATCCATGTTACATCGCTCCTCCCTTCGCAAATTGGATATCTCGTACATACGCAGGAACGCTTAATCCGTGAGAGGTAACCCACTTACTAACTGCCCCGTTGATAGCGTGGTCTTCATATACGCCACGATTGTTTTTTTAGTTTAGCCTGGTGTATCTCTACGAAGTTATCCGTATCACTATTCGGATTAACCTCAATACACGCTACCGGCTCGTTACATTTATAGACACCTACGATAGCACAGGTTTCAGCTTTTACTTTCTTGATATAGGAGCTTACGCAGTTGTTAAGCTGAATACCCATATCAATAATGCCATGAGTAGAACCAATCGCCGTGAAGCGATAGCCGTTAACCATATCGGCTAGCACACGATGCGCTTTTCGCTGCTGTACGATTTCGTCTTCTACCTTGTCAAACTTTTGCATTCTCGAGATGGTGTCATGTAGGTTACGCACTTGAATGCGACTACTCCATACCTCTTTACGGCGGCTTCGTGATAACTCAAAATACATACTGGCTGTATCTCTTATATCGTGATAGGAAGGCGCGTTTCTAATGAATAAGAACGCCTGGCGCTCACCGTATTGATGGCTAAGGATATTAACAAATTTACGAATGACAGATAAGTCAAGGTCATTACGCCATAAAGGCCAAGATTGAATATATCTAGTATTATCAGAGTTATCCTTGATGACATCGACCATAGCTTTTTGATAGTCCTTGTTCTTAAATAACGTAGACATAACTTTGATGATCTTCGTATAGAAGAACGGTCTATCATGTAATAACCTTCTAACCCATCTAGCATCGGGTAAGTTATGAGCCTTGATTAGAGCCTGTACAAAGGAATCACCGTTTATAGTTAACTCTAATACATTACCCATGCCGATATTTTCATTAGGGAAAGCCCTGTTATAAAAGTCATCATAGTCTCGTTTAAGACTATCATTGATAGCCGGGGCATCCGGAGCTTGTAATTTCCATACTAAGTTATGAAGTAGGTTATCTAGAGCTCCGTACTTGTTAGATACCTGTACGCCTTGCCGAATAGAATTAACTTTATACCCTACTGCCTTTGAAAGCTTCTCGAAGAACACTTCTTTTAACACCTTGGCGAAACGTTTCAGCTCTTCTTGATGGTTATGCAGTCTGCAGTCAGGTGTGGCTACAAACCAAGCTAATGATAAAGGGCTGTTGCTTAAACGCGCAGGGGAAACCGTCGATTCTTCGACGACGTCGCTGCGTGAGCGTTTCTTAAGTATGATAAAGGTTTTTCTTTGTTTGAAGTCGAACCGTACCACATCGATGACATGAGATTTATAACCTTTGTATATCATCCCTGTATCGCCATCGGCATACACTGTGTCGTACTCAAATTGCACGTCCAGTTTATCGCCCCTATCTATAATTGATAGGTCTAGGGAGAGAGGAACTGTGGCGCTATACCCGACTTCTGCAGTAAACCCTTTAGCGTTGATCCGCTCACCGCATTTTGGGCAATAGAACTCATCTGATTCCCGGCAAGGCACTATCCCGAACCCATTAGATTCCATTGGCCAAAGATTAGCGAAGGAGTGTTCGCAAGGTACATGGTAATAACTTGCAGGGTTAAAAGGTGATACTTGATTGCGCCGTACCAGGTCGTACAGCCTTTGTACTTGTAGATTGAATAAGACCTTCATAAGGCGCTATCCTTTCTCTTATAACAAATCGTCTAAATCATCTTCTTCAGGAGTTTCCTCAACTACTGGAGCTTCTTTCTTTTTAGTAGTACGTTTACGCTTAGGCTTTTCTTCTACTGCTGGAGTAGCTTCAGCTGGAGTTTCTACAGGTTCTTCCACCTTAGGAGCTTCTGCTTTCTTGCCATTTAATATCTTAAGCGCGAGGTCGCATGCAGCAATACATCCTTCGCAGTATGCCATAGCTGTATCTTTACGTTCACTAGCTGGTGCCTCTTTTACGAGTTCGTATAAGCCGTCGATTGCTTCGCGTTGTTGTTGAATTTGTTGTTTTGAGAGTTTCATAAGAATTGTCCTCCTAATCCTTCATGTAGTAAGGGTTCTCAAACCCTGCTGCGTTTAATATGAGGCCCTCATTCCAGGGCTCCGGTTCACACATTATATCTATTACTTCTTCTAAACTGCCTACGCCTATAGGCGCTTCGATAACCACTTCGTCGTGGATATGGGCTACAATTTTGTAACCTGCTTTAGAAAGTCGTAACATTGATGCGGCTAAGCAATCTCTTGCTACCGCCTGTACAATGTTTTCGACGAGCTTTCCGCCATAGGTGTCAACTCTGCCCCATGTATTCTTAACCTGATCCATACCGTCATACTCAATCGATTCGCTACCGAATCGGTTAAGCCCTAATCGAGGTCTTGCATAGGCAAGTCTTCGACCGGACGGTAATTCGATGAACAGGAAGCCTTTCGATTTAAAGAATTTAATATTGCCTTGTCTAATTCGTACGGGTTCGCCTGTTCTCACTACTTGCTTTGCTGCGCTGTCTGCGTCTTTCCAAATTTCGTAATTCGTGGACTTGCCTGTCGCCAAGCTTCGATGATGCCAGGTAGTTCCTTCTCAGGAATTTCCCCTTTTGAATCCATCGCTTTCATGGCTCCTACACCGCCACCATAGCCGAGCGCTAATTCTGCTACCTTACCTTTTTGGCGAAGGTGTCCATTGACGCCGTGCTTCTCAACGGGTACGTGGAACATACTGGATGCAGATGCGCAGTAGATGTCGCCACCTTGCGCAAATACATCCTGGCGCCACTTCTCGTGAGCTAGCCAAGCAATAACACGGGCTTCAATAGCGCTGAAGTCGGCTACAATAAATCGGTGTCCATCCTCTGCTACTAAAGCGGTACGGATAAGTTGCTTAATCACATCACCAGGGTTTCCGTAGAGTAGGTCTAGCATTTCTACGTCTCTACTTTTTAGAACTTCCCGAGCTGTGTCTAAATCTTCTAGGTAGTTACGAGGTAGGTTCTGTAGTTGTACTACACGACCCGCCCATCGTCCGCTTCTCATAGCTCCGTAAAACTGAAGCATGCCGTGGATACGACCATCGGAACACACAGCGTTCTTCATAGCCAAGTATTTTTTGATGGAGGAATTACCGAGTACCTGTCTATTTTGCAGTACCTTGCGTACATCGGAGGGGATATCCTGTGCCAAGAGGTTTGATACATCGTCTTTTCGCATAGTCTCTAGATCATATCCTAGTCTTGCAGTTAACCACTCTTTAAGTTGCATGGTACTGTTCGGATTTCTAATCCTGTTAATATCTTGGATGACTCGGTAGCTTCTTCCACGATTTCGTCGTTACAGGCAAGCGCTGCATCGACGAGTTCCATATCTACTTTCACGCCTCGCCAGTTGATATCTTGGTCGAGTAGCCAGTACTCGTGCTCGATAGCAGGTGGTTTTAGCGAAAGTAAGCGTTTACGAATTGCCTTCTCTACTACTACGTCTTGGCGGTTGTACTCAATATATTCCGCCCATTTCTCCGGCGCATCCTCAGGCATATTGCGTGTCTTAGGATTTGTCTTAGTAGGATTACGTGGTACAGAGAAGAATTGAATTAAGCGTTTACCTCTTGCATCCTTGGCTTCACCTAATCGTAAAGCCTTAGACACATTATCGAGGCTTGCAGGTAAACTACAGTATAACGCTAGTACAGAGGTACATTCCCAGTTCGTATAATCCGCATCAGGGAAGTACTTTTTAAGGCACAACATCTCGAATGCTGCGTTAAAGGCGGTCTTTGTAATTTCCTTATTATACAAAGCGTCCACCACCCTTTCGGGCAGTGGATCCTTTGTCATATCAATTACTTCGACCGGTTCGTCATCGAAGCTGTAGGCAAAGAGCAGTATTTCAAATGTTGTATCATCAACGTATCGCTGAGCCCCATATTTAATAGGGCAGTCAGAATACGTTTCCACATCAATACTGAGCTCCATATATGCCTCCTTAGATTAAATCGTCATCGTCTAGGTCGCCTAAATCATCGTCCCCAAAGTCGCTAGCAGATACATGAACACCACCTAGGCGGTCACCATCTTTAACTTTACGAACACCATTTAGACCAAAACCTACACCTTTTTTACCGTTGAAGTTATAAGCGAATACGGATAATGCGACCTGCGCGTACACACCGGAGTAGATTTCTTCTTCAATGTCGAATTGGTCCATCTTGATTTTGTCACGAGTGAATACGATAGGTTGTTTATCGCTGTTAGCATTGATGAAGAATTTACCAGCGTATGTTTCAGGTTGGTCAGCTACTGCTTCATCTGTATCACCATCGCGTAAGTTCAATTTAAGGTATGCTGCTTTACCTTCTACCTTAGCTACTGCTTTTGGATCAGCCTTAAGTTCTTCAATCGCACGTTCAAATGCTTTAATTGTTTTCTTATCTGTTTTGTCGATGATAATTTGGGAGCTATATTTTGCTTTGCCGTCGTCGTTTTTACGAGGTTGAGCGATGTTTGCATAGGAAAGTCTTACGATACCAGTTGTTAATTTAGCCATTGTTACGGTCTCCTTCTTTAAATGAATTATTTGTTAGCTTCTACTTCAGTCATTAATTTGTTTACGAGTGCTTCGAGTTTAGAAATACGGCTTTGCGCAGCTTTAGCTTCTGCGATGTAGTCAGAACCTTTACCAGTCTTAAATGCAAGGTTAACTGTGTATTGGTTCTCACCGCCTAGCGTAGCACCAAAGCCAAGCATGATACGTTCATTAGGTCTTGCGAATACTCCAAGCGCTACTGCATTACTGTTACGGTAGCGGCCATAAGAGATTGCAAAGCTGACCTTATCATTTCTGTTAAAGTCTAATGGATGCAAGCCAGCAAGTGCCGCGGAACTTGCCCCTAACTTATTAACACGTTGGCCAAGATTGTTGACCTTGTTGTTAATGTCATTAGCCAAGCCTAAGGAACGGTTTTCTAAGGTCGTGATACGCCCTTCATGATTGTCTGCTACATGTTCAAGGGCTCTGATATCTGCTGTATTAGCAGTTACCTTTTGGCCAAGAGTATTGATAGCAGATGTATTACCATTGATGCGGTTAGTATTGTTAGCGATTGCAGTAGTATGACCTGCGATAGCTTGTTCATGATCGTTCACCACGTCGCCTAACATTTGAACACCTACGGCCAAGTCTTTTAGGTTGTTTTGTGTTTTAATAGTAGCCGTTTTATTGTTGTTAATTTGTTTAGCGTTAGTTTCGATTTCATCAATCGCAGCATACAACTGGGAGCCGTTCACAGCATCTAATGAATCAGCGGAGATTTGGCCTGCACTAACATTCGTGAGTTGGCGGTTGTACTGAGTTACTCCGCCTGCACCAGCACGGGCTTTAGAACCAAAACTGACTACGCTTGCCGGCTGTTCTCCGGCGAAAACGTGGCGAGTTCCGTTGATGGTAATTCCATCAACCCCTACCGCATCATCGGTAACGGAGTTCGTTCCGATTGCGACAGAATTTGCTTTATCAGCAATCGTATTGTTGCCGAATGCAACGGCGTCAGTGGCTAAGGATTTGGCATGAGTGCCAAATGTAAGAGCACCTTGGCCATTAGATTCGGAGTTAGAACCGAAAACTAGTTGCTCTTTGTCAGCACCGATTTTATTGTTGTATCCTACAATGGCACTTTGGCCGCCAGCCACTGTGCCGTTGTTAGCACCGATGACCACAGTATCAGCGCCTGTAACATTATTAGTTCTGCCTAATACTACAGAAGACTCGCCGGATACGAAGGCACCGTTACCAATAGCTACACTGTCGTAGCTAGACACACGAGCTTGATTGCCGATGGCTACGGTGTACTCCACCAAGCTTTCAGCATGAGAACCAAAAGCGAAGGAGTTACGACCTGCTGCAGTAGCATTATTACCACCTGCGAAACCATTTTCACCAGTTACAGTATTGTTAGTACCGAACGCTAATGCATTATTAGCGTCGATATTATTTTGGAAGCCCCATACTGCGGAGCTTGTAGACGTTGCGGAGATAGTATTATCTGTACCGCCTACTGTGTTATTACTAGTTGCGCCAGCTACGTTTACTGCCAACGCGGAAATTGCCAATGCTGTTGTTAAAGTTTTATTCATCTCTTATACCTCATCTTCAAATTCATTCATCATTGTTTCAACTGTATTAATTGCTGGGCGTTTATCGCTTTCCGGTACAAGCGTAGGCTTGCCCTCCGGTTTGTCGATATATGATTCTAAGTATTCGGCAACGCCCTTTTTACCGAGTACCTTTTGTAGATTTGTGATACCTTCGAGTTCTCGAGGCTTGAAGATGTCCTCTTCTTTGTATCCGTTATCGAGCAATGTTTTAGCAGCGGCATCTGGATCCGTGATAGTACGTCTTGACGTACCCTCCACTAATTTGTATCCAGGCCATTGCTTTTCACCCGATAAGGCTTTCTCATATGCAAAGTCGTAAACACCTTTAATCCACTTGTGATTAAATCTTTCATCCCTAAGATGTCAGATACTTCGCTGTCAGTGAGTAATTGATTGAGCTTACCGCCATTTTTATAGAACGTAGCAAGACAAGTATCTGCTAATGCTCGGCAGGTGTGCCGTGCTTTACAGAAGTTACAGTAATCGCAAGGCGTACATTCGCCGATACCGTCCCAGGCACGTTGTGCGAATGGTTTGATATCTTCGCCCCAATCGAGTAGCTCTTCTACAGACATTTCATCGGTAGACACACTATCAAGTCTTGGCTGAACGATCGTCATTCGAACTGTTTTAATGTCATATAGGAACTCATTTACATCGTAAGCACCTAATGCGTAGAGTCGCATTTGTGTGTTTTCAACGGCACTAACAGGAACACCCTTACCATACTTTAGGTCGATTACTTCTAGGATGCCATCGGCTACGATTATCATGTCACCAGTACCAAAGCCATCAGGTACCCACCTAGAGAAGTCGAGCCGTGCTTCAATCATGGCTTCCGCATCAGAGGAACGAGCACGGGCTTCGTTTACCTTCTCTTCGCAAATATCGACATACCGATTAACCGCTTCTATCATTTCAGCGGAGTAGTCGTCTAGCTTAGGGGCTTTTTTACCCTCTAGCTTATGCCGTAGGATTGCTTCTGCTAGGTCATGTGCTACAGTACCTTCCGCAGCATACGGTGATTGCTCATCAGGGAACATCGCTTCCAGTCTTGCTGAAGGAGTACATACTAACCACCTGGCGCTACTTGATGCACCTAGTAAGGCGTGTTTCTTAGCCACGGCTATTCACCCATTCCATAATTTGAATACGTTGTTCATCGGTAGCAGATGTTACCTTTTCAGCACCGATGCTATCTAAGAAGGCTTTGAATTCACCTTTAGCTTTCGTTTTATCAGTAGCTTTTGCCATTACGTCTTTTACTGCTTCACGAGTTGCTTCAAGGCTAGGAATCTCTACTTTAGCTTCTTCAGCTTTGCTGGTTCTTCTTTAACAGGTTCAGCTTTAGAGGCTGGTGCTTCCTCTTTAACCGGCTCAGCGTTTGGAGTTTCCTTCTTAGCTGGCTTAACGTCATTTGTTGTCCAGTTCGCTGGTTCTACCTCTTTAACAGGAGTACCTACAATAGATTGATATAGGTCTTTCACTTCTTGTTCTAATTCAACTGCTTTATCAACTGTGATTTTTAACTCGATCATTGTTCTATTCCCTTTCGGCTTAATGATGTGATATACTTTAAATGGATATTTTTCTATGCGCCCTTTACGCATTGCCGTGCGTGAGGGCATTTTTTTTGCGCCCAGGTGCTCGCACTCATCAGGAATGCAGTAATCTCTATTAGGGCACGTTGTACAGTCTCGCAATTTAATCACTTCCCTTCAACGCGCTTAAATCTAATGCTGCTTCGCTGTCAGTAGTTTGCCACGCATAAAAGTCGAGTCCTGACATCTTTAAAATATCAGCAGCTGCTTTACCTCCCGGAGCGCTATCGATAGCACGACACGCTAATTGGTAAGCTTTCTCTATCGCTTCAAGATTTTCATCATACGGTTTCGCAATTGTATATAACGCCTTAATCTCATCTCTAGGTTTATCGAGATTCGCCGTATACAAATTGTTTATTGTACGATTTAGCATCTTATCACAAGAAGCAAGACTATTTCTAAATTCTGAGCCGTATCCGGCTTTTTCTAACGCACTTGCAACCGATTCCGCAGAGGCCATTATGTTTTTTAAATCTATAAATAGAGGGCTTGCTTCTATAGCATTTCTCAGAGCTTCTTTTCGTGCGTTTCTCAAAGGCTCATGCTTTTTTTCAAATATTCGCTTCGGACAAAGGCACGAACTGCTGATTTTGTAATGTTTACTTTTGGCATATCAATCTCCTTATCAGTGTTTAAAAGTTAACTTGTCCTGCATCCGGTATCTATTAACGATTGGATGTATTTCCTTACAGTTATCGCACACAATACGTGGCTCACCGGTTAGGTAAGACCAATTAGTATATGGACTTTTGATTTTCTTATTGCATACTTTGCAGAATTTATCTTTTGCCATACTCTTTTAACTCCTCAATCCAGTAACCGGAGAGTATCCAAAGTGTGATACCTAGCAGACCTTGGCAAAATCCGGTCCACATATCAATGCGGTCTATTTCAATAGAACCTACGGTACCAACAACCAGTAATGCTGCTACAACTCTAATTGTGTAAATAACTGCTCTGCTCATACGATGTGTGCCTCCTTAAATTCTTTATCGATTTTACTGTCTGACCAGCCAAGTGTATTGGCCAAGTAGAATCTAAATCCTTCTCTATCAATGGAGAAGGTTCTACCCTTTTTGCCGGCTGTCTGCCAGCACTGTGCAAATGGGAACTTGTCCCGTGCGATGCATTCCCGAACTGCGGTTAATGTCCACCCCAAGACTGTGGCCATTTGGCTCACAGCGATTGTTTTTGTAATCATAATCAGCGCTCCTTTACAACGTTGTAGCCGTGAATACTACTACCATAATCAGAAATAAACAAACTCCTGTTATCAAACCAATTGTGATTAACACGAGGCATAAATAAATGATGGTTTGTAAGTAATCTTTAGACATGTACTCACCTATATGCGGTCAAGCGCAGGCTTGTAATAATCCGTTTCCCAGAAATCTCTATCGTCGTTAACTTCGAGTGCGTAACAAATTGCTACTACAGTATCCATCCGAACTGATCTACCTTCTAGTGCACGTTGCAAAGTCGGTAGTGAGATTTCGGCAGCACGTACCAAATCAGTTTTTGTCATTTCTAGTTCTTTCATTCGCTCGGAGATTGCATCGCCGAACATCCTTACTACAAATTCTTTCTGTTTCATCTGTCTGCTCCTTCCGTAACGGTTTAACCGTAATTAGCTATAAAAAAATAATGTCATCATACGCTACACCGAATACTTCTTGTATCTTTTTTATGTGAGGAACATCAGGGTAAGAGCGTTTGCGCTCCCAATTTCCCCAAGTATCAACAGACACTCCAATCGCTTGAGATGCCGTAAGTTGAGACCAGTTTTTTGAAGCCCGTAACATCTTTAATGTATACTTCATAAGCTACCTCCTTTCTCGATAATCACCTCTTGTTTACAGTCATCATTTTACTACGGTTTTATCCGTAATGTCTATAAACCAAACTTAAACTATCGTAAAATTTCCGTAAAATATTGATTTTATTACGAAAATATCGTAATATATAGGTATATTAATTAATATATTCCAGATTTGAGAGGTTATTATGAGTGATTTAGGTAACAAGGCTATTATGGCTGAGAATATTCAACGACTAATGGATAGTCGCGGAATTGATCGCAATAAAATATGTGCTGATTTAGGGTTAAAGTATACAACGTTTACCGATTGGGTAAAGGGAAATACATATCCTAGAATCGATAAAATAGAATTAATGGCAAACTATTTTGGCGTTCCTAAATCTGAATTAGTAGAAAAAAATACACCGAAGGCTACTACACAGACCGTGAAGCCGCTGAGTTCGCCGAGTACCTACGAACACGTCCAGGCGCTCGTATGCTCTTCTCTGCCGCTAAAGATATAAGTAAGGAGGACATGGAAGAAACAGTCAAATACATTGAATTCTTAAAATCCAAGCATAAGTAATATCTACAAGGGAGAGTGATATTATTGATTATTAATTTAATTTATTGTGACTTACCAAATGCTAAAAGCGGTTTCTGAAGAGTCAGAGGATGTAGATACTCATAATATCTACATTAATAAAAACCTCCCCCATGAACGCATGAGGGAGGAGATAAAGCATGAGTTAAGTCATATTATTCGTGATGACTTTTATGTTGATCATCATGTTAATTTAGTCGAGCGTATGGTTAGACTGTCTCAAGTTGAAGATGGCGACCTTAACGGAATCGACTTTTATCATCATATTATTTAACACAGGGAGATAAAAAATGAAATTGCGTAAATTATTGCCTTTAATGGTTATGTTCAGCTTATCTGTAAGTACTTCTTTTGCCTCACAGTTTATTGATGTAACTTCGGATACGTACAACAAAATATGGAGTGTTGGCCAATCATATAAGACGGACCGCAAATTAGAAAATCCTGTCAATTACGGTATTGAACTCCGGAGTGGCGCAGGCGGTGCGGCCGTATTAGTTACACCTGGCACAATCGCAAAGTACATTGCTTACTCTAAAGACGAGCGCCTAATATTCCCTGGAGAAGCATTTAAGAGCGCAGTAGTAAATAGCAATGACTATGTATATATTGCCACTTATGCAATGCATCTTAAAAACCCATTAGCCGGTACTGTAGCTCAACAAATTCCATCTCAGCGATTACTTATTGAAAAAGAAGGTAAGTATATTGTGCCTGAACAGATGAACTCAGTTATATATGATGCAATGCCACATAGCTATGCGGTCGTGTATTACGCCTTCCCTAAAAATGTAGTACTTAACGCACCGTATACAATTAAATTCATCAACGGCAATGGTGATAAAATTGAAATTCCTATTACTGCAGAAAAGATAGCGGATATCATCGATAAAGAGAATAACTTAGTATTTAAGTCTAATTAAATAAAAAAAATAAGCCCTCACCGCAGTGAGGGCTATTAAAAATATCATACCTTAGAGGTACTCTATTTTTTTACTCCACAATTATTATAGCATACCTCTAAGGCTATTCACCATACCAAGGAGGATATTTATTTATGGCCATGAAACGAGCCAACGGGTCTGGATCCGTTTATAAAATGAAACATAAACCCTTACGCAAGCCTTACCGTGCAGTCGTAACTATTGGCTACGATGAGGACGGCAAGTGTAAGCGTAAGACGATTGGCTATTATGCTAAATCAAAAGAAGCCTGGGACGCCTTATCAGAGTATGGTATCTACCCTGAAAAGTTTGAAACAAAGAAAGTCTTATTCAGTGAATGTTGGCGATGGATGATAGCCGACAAAGAGCGAAAAGGAATAGACGTTAAAAAAGGCGGATATTCGACCGCACAAGCAAAGTTAACATCGATTTGGAATAAACCTATACAAGAAATTAAACTCGTGCACCTACAGGCTATAATTGATGAAAATAGCCATTTAAGTCGTTCGTCTATAGCTATCATATTAAAAGGTTTGAATGGAGCCTTTGAGTCAGCTATTAAGAACGATATCATCGTTAAGAATTACGCAGCACTCCTTGAATTAAAACCGGCTGAGAAGTCAGACATACATAAACCATTTACAGAGGCTGAAATTCAAATCATATGGGAACACGCACACATGGATATAGCCAAGCTCTTATTAATGTATATCTACTCCGGTATGCGTCCAATAGAGCTATTATCCATTAAGCTTGAAAACGTGCACCTAGATAAACGATATATCATCGGCGGTGTAAAAACAAAAGCCGGCAAGGATAGATTGATACCTATTGCCGACTGCGTTATGCCATTTTATCGCGAAATTTACGCCAAGGCGGGCGTTTCTAAATCTGATACACTTATCCCTCAAGGGTACACGTCAAAGTACCTAGGAAAGCCAATAAAACGTTTTTGTAAAGAGGTCGGTATATCTGACCACTTACCACACGATACTAGACATACCTTTGTAACATTGGCTAGTAATTATGGAATGGATCGTTATGTTCTAAAAGCTATCGTTGGCCACACGCAAAGCAAAGACATTACTGCAGATGTGTACACTCATAAAACGATTGAACAGTATATCGAAGAAGTAAATAAAATACCCTCATCATTTAGTTAAAGGTTGTGCAACGGTTGAGCAACGCACACAAATTTTAACTATTTTTAAAAGAAAAAGCACAGTACCTATACGCATAAGTACTGTGCTTTGTGCATTTGTAGAACTGTATGTATTATTTGGAGTACAATTCGACGATAAGTGTTTCGTTAACTTCGATAGGAAGTTCTTCACGTTGAGGAAGACGAGTGAATGTAGCTTTGAAGCCTTCCAAGTCTTTCAATGTAAGGAAGTTCGAAAGAACGAAGTTCTTGGAAGTTAGTTTTGAACATTTCGTTGTCGCGGGAAACTTCACGAAGTTCAATAACGTCACCTGGTTTGCAGGAGTAGGATGGAATGTCTACACGACGACCGTTTACCAAGATGTGGCCATGGTTTACCATTTGACGAGCTTGACGAATGGAGTTACCGAAGCCGATGCGATATACAAGGTTATCAAGACGTTGTTCCAAAAGGATCAACATGTTTTCACCTGTAACACCTTGCATTTTTTTCGCTTTATCATAATAGCGTACGAACTGGCGTTCTAGCAAGTTGTAGTAAGCTTTAACTTTTTGTTTTTCTAATAATTGTGTGCCATACTCAGACATTTTTTTCTGACGTTGGTCTTTTTTGACGCGATTCAAGGCTTTTGCGTGACCGAATACGTTCACACCAAAGCGACGACAAAGTTTGAATCGAGCCTCTCTTCTCGTTGCCATGTGATTATCACCTCATAGTTGAATAAAAAACTTGTACCGACACATAATGGTACCCATGTATAATATCATTTTCATTTACTTATGTCAATTAATGATAATTGTGAAAGTTATTGAAATAAGTGCATAATCACAATTTTTAATTAATCTTTTTTATGATAATAGTACACGCTATATCGATTGTGCATGCTTCATCATATTTTATAGATTTAGATGAAAAAACAATTATAGTATGCTACAATATGAATAAGTAAAGTAATAGTTATCATTGGATTCTTATTACAAAATTGGGGGAATAACATGAAAGAGTTACCTACAATGCAAGAGCTACAAAGTTTTATTACTTATAATAAAACAGGAAGCTTTACATTAGCAGCACAATCTATGAATATTACACAATCAGCTTTCAGCGCTCAAATGAAAAAATTAGAGCGTTTAGTTGGTGTGAAATTAATCTCCCGTTCTACAAGAGGTAGCCGTTTAACGCCAGAAGGCGAATTATTCTTACCAGAAGCAGAACAAGTTCTCGATACATTAGAACGTGCTATTCAATCCATCCGCCTAGCAAGCAAGGTGGAACGTCCGATTTTGAACATCGGTGTACTGCGTAGTTTAGGTGATATTCGTCTAAACGGTTACGTATCGCACTTCTTCCAAAATCATCCTGAGTTCTCTGTCAGCATCTATGACATGGAAGAAGAAGAGTTGATGCTCGACTTACGCGAAAATCGTATCGACATTGCCCTCCTCTACTTACCAAATAACAAGGATATGTCAGCATATGAATCTACAGCCCTTCGCGAGGACGAATTCGTATACTATGCACCAAACATCATCGATGGTATGGAAGTTGCTAGCTTGAAAGCGATTCAGCAACAACCTTTGCTCATGTATCCACCTAAATACTTCATGTATCGCACATTGAAAAACTACGTAGGCAATGGTCAACAAAATCTACACATTAGAGGTAGCCGCTTATCTAACCCATATACAATGATCGACTACTGTCAAAAAAATAAATCAGGCTGCATCGTAGCACGCCAAATTCTAAATTCTTTAAATATCAATGATGGCTACATACCTTTAGAAAAACCATTTAAATTACAAGTGTGCTTCGCCTTTAAGAAAAACAATTCTAAATCGGAAACAATGCATACCTTCATGGATTATGTACACAGCGAATCACCAGCTCGTTTATAAGAACGACACAAAACCCGTACACATATACGTGTACGGGTTTTTAATTTTATTATATCCTCTATTAATATCTATATTTAACATTTGTACCTTTTAATATCTTTGTCTTTTAACATTCTTTTCTTTACCACTAGTAACGATTCATCTTGGTCATTAAATAATTGCTCTCTACTGTAACAAGTTGTACAATAGAGAATAGATTTCAATTAATACTGTGAGGTTATTATGCTTTTATCTATTTTCTTCTTTATATTAGCTGGTTTAGCCGAAATCGGTGGCGGCTATTTAGTATGGCTCTATATGCGCGACGATAAAGGCCCTGTATATTTACTGGCTGGTGCCATCATCTTATTTATATGGTCTTATCCCTACCTTCCAACCAGAAGCAAGCTTCGGTAAGGTTTATGCAGCCTACGGCGGCGTATTTATTGCCCTTTCCATCCTATGGGGCTGGCTCGTCGATGGTTTGCAACCAGACACATATGATATCATCGGCGGTCTTGTCTGCCTTGTGGGCGTTTATATCATCATGTACGCGCCGCGTTAAATACAAAGAGTACAACTGCTACAGTTGTACTCTTTTTTCTATGTCTATTTCTATGCCTATTTTGTCCTATAACCCCCTATTTTTATGTCTATAACTAATATTTTCTAAATAAATAACTATTTTTAGATAAATAGAAATAACTATTAATATATATAAATAGCTATTGTGTTATATAACAAAAAGCGGTTATCCGAAGATAACCGCTTACGTTGGTGGACGATGACAGGATCGAACTGCCGACATCCTGCTTGTAAGGCAGGCGCTCTCCCAGCTGAGCTAATCGTCCATGTGGTGACCCGTCCGGGAATCGAACCCGGGATACCGCCGTGAAAGGGCGGTGTCTTAACCGCTTGACCAACGGGCCATATGAAATTGGCTCCTCGAGTAGGACTCGAACCTACGACCGATCGGTTAACAGCCGATTGCTCTACCAACTGAGCTATCGAGGAATATTAATGGAGCGGGAAACGAGATTCGAACTCGCGACCCCCGCCTTGGCAAGGCGGTGCTCTACCGCTGAGCTATTCCCGCATGTGGTGGACGATGACAGGATCGAACTGCCGACATCCTGCTTGTAAGGCAGGCGCTCTCCCAGCTGAGCTAATCGTCCATATGTGGTGACCCGTCCGGGAATCGAACCCGGGATACCGCCGTGAAAGGGCGGTGTCTTAACCGCTTGACCAACGGGCCAGAATGGTGACTCACCCGCGACTCGAACGCGGGACACCCTGATTAAAAGTCAGGTGCTCTGCCAACTGAGCTAGTGAGTCATAAATGGCTCCTCGAGTAGGACTCGAACCTACGACCGATCGGTTAACAGCCGATTGCTCTACCAACTGAGCTATCGAGGAATGTATGGAGCGGGAAACGAGATTCGAACTCGCGACCCCCGCCTTGGCAAGGCGGTGCTCTACCGCTGAGCTATTCCCGCATACAGAACCGATAATTAATATAACATAATCATCAATCTGTCGTCAAGAAGAATTTAAGTCTGTCCTGACTGCCCTATAATAATATCAATTTACACATATAGTGTCAATGGTTTTTCCATGAAATTCTCAGTTAATTTCGGATAATTGAGCATAAAACATATAAAAAGAGGGATTTAAAACTCCCTCTTTTATATAGATTACTCTTTATTCTTTTGTCTACCTTTACCAGCACCATCTTCAGCAGCTTTAACCTCAGCTTCAACGAAGGTTTTCATATCATTTAACATATGCATAGATGCATCGATAATAGATAGACCCATTGTGGAACCCAATGCTTCATCAATTTGTAAATTGTAGTGTAAACATGGCTTTATTCCAAGGAATCGACATTGTTCCTTGTGAATTGGTTCCTCATAGGCGGCGGATGGGAATACATAGTCCTTAACTAATGGCTCAATAGTAACTGCAGACAATACAGCTGCGCCTGTTACGGCATTATCAAAAACGATAGCCATACGGTGACTTGCGGCACCTAAGATAAAACCTGTTAAGAATGCAATATCTAAGCCTCCTGCAATATGGAGCAAATGCAATACCGCATCACGGCGCTCGCTTTCACTCAAAGCAGACCAATCATCCACAGCAATATTAAAACGATCTACAAAAGAATGAATATGAGCCGCTCGCTGTTCAATAGTAGGGCCACATTCAGTATGAACGAGAATATCACTAAATTCACATCCTGTGATAGTTGCAGTCGTTACGAGAGAATCAAGGAATGCTCGTTCACCAATATTACCAATAGCAACGACTTGCAATCCATCGTTGTGTAATTTATCAGCATAGGTAAAGCCAAGCTCTAGAGCTCGCTCAAGTTCATCTCGAGAAATAACAGGTTCTACACCAAAGAAATGAGATCCTTTACGAATGACTTGTTGATCAATATATTCTAGATTACTAGTATCTTGCTCAAGACCTACATTTACAACATGTACGTCTGCATTTAACTTAAATGCCGCCCCCTGCGTAGCCGTTCTACCTTCATTGAAACGCTTGATAGCCTCATAACTTTCACTACCATGCTGACTATTTTGAGGACCATCTACCAAGTGGTCCGACGCCACCACAAGTACGCCATATCGCAAATGATTTGGTTGTGGATCTGCCAGAATGCCTGCAAAACGCTCAGCTATTAACTCTAATGTTGCAAGGCTATAAATAGGTTTTGTTAAATTATCGATACGTAATCGGCATGCTTCCATGGATGGTGCATGTAATGGTTCAATTGTAAAAGTTCTCATGCCTTACCTCCTGTAACAGCCAAATACATATGAACGGCAAGATCTAGCATTCCCATTTGAATGGAACCACCAGAGGCCTCACCGAGACATAGCCCTAAATCAACATAGGCTTCAAGGCCTAAATTTTCTAAAGAAGATTTAGCCGCTTTTTCAGCAGATAAATGAGATGCCATTACATAATCCATCGCCTGTGGAACTAATGTTTTAGCAACCAATGCACAAGCGGATGTATTAAAACCATCAATAATAACAAGTGCATTATTCGCTGCAGCACCTAGAATAACACCTACGATACAGGTAAATTCAAAGCCGCCCACAGAGGATAAAATTCCGATTGCATCATCTTTCGGAATATTTTTATATTTTTCTAATACATCATGCACAATGCGTTGCTTTAATTTTAGACGCTCATCAGAAATATTAGTTCCTCGCCCTGTAGCTTCCTCTGCAGTGAGTCCTGCAAATTTAGCAGTCATAAGAGCACTTGCAGTAGTATTAGAAATGCCCATTTCCCCTACTAAGAAAACATTAAAGCCTTCGTCGATTTTCTCTTTTACAAGACGGATACCTGTTTCAATGCCTTCAATGGCTTGTTCACGTGTCATGGCCGGTTCTTCTACAAAGTTTTTGTGCCCATACCAAGTTTATGACTACGGAGTCCTGGTACCCAGCTCATGTCTGCATCAATGCCCATATCGATGACTTCCATTTGAGCACCACAGTAATTAGCTAAGGAATTTGCGCCCGCCCCCTTAGGAATTAGGTAGTTTTGTGTCATCCCTACAGTTGTTTCCTTTGGGTACGCACTTACGCCCATATCGGCCACGCCATGATCGGCAGAGGCAATAATCATACAAGGTTTTGGAACCGTTAACTGTTCCTGATTTGTAGCCGCACCATATTGAGCCACCACGTTCACAAGTCGCCCATATTGTTCTACAGATGAACCTGCATTCCAATTATCGATTATATGTTGTTCAATTTCATGACTGCGACCTCTAATAGCGTCACAAGTTTCTTGTAACAAACTCATGGTATCTCCTTAACTAAATAATATGTTAAACGTATATTCTTTACGAACTCTAGTATATACATTATACTGCATAAACCACGTTGCTTCAGCTACATAAATATACATCAAGCTCAAATGAATGTTAATTATTCATTATTAGTACTCTATGAGTGCTAATCAATGTATAGCCTTAGCTAATAATTATTTATCATTAGCTATTCTTTATTTGTCCTGTTAAATATGGTAATTTACCGCGGATTTCTCTTCCTCGTTCAAGATAGGATTCTAAAGCTTGACCTTCATCTTCTTGTGAAAGTATCTCTTTTACCCGTTTGATTTCGGATTCGATTTGTGAAAGACCTTCAATTACATTGTGTCTATTACCGTAAATGATTTCACGCCACATAGATGGTAACCCACCGGCAACACGTGTACAATCTCTAAAGCCCCCTGCAGATAATTTCATGCGCAACTCGCCTAGTTTATCACCACCGGAAACTTGAGTTAAATGGATGCCAATAAATGTGGCATATGACTCACCATAGCTAAATACGCATCGTGAGCATAGATATCGACGAATTCAATACGTGATCCTACAGCGCGTCCCATTTCAGCTAGTTCTTGAGCAACCTCTTCACTATATACATCAGAGGCCTTATCCTCTAGTACAATCCAACCCATACCTTTAAATAGGTTTTTATGAGATACTTCGTAGCCACCCTTTTCAGAGCCAGCCATAGGATGAACAGACACAAAAATTGTCCCTTTCGGAATAGAATCATATACAGCTCGTACAAAGTTTTCCTTTGCACTAGATACATCAGTCACCACTTGTCCTGGTCTAAAAAGATATGCCATTTCTGTAAATAGTCTTGCATTTGTATCTGGAGGCAATGAAAATACAACAATATCTGAATTTTCAATCAATGGTTCTACCTCAGTCCAAGCAGCTTTTACCACCCCATCCTGAATGGCCGCATCACAAACCTCTTGGCGACGAGCATACCCTACCACCTCATAATCGGTATAGGCCTTTAAAGCCTTTGCCAACGAACCACCTAATAGACCTAAGCCAATAATGCCTACTGTCTTACTCATATAAACCTACTTTCACAAATAATTAGCCTTACACTCTCTAATGTAAGGCTAACTATATCTACAAACTACTAAAAGTATATTGAAATCGTGTAAATATAAGACTATGCCTCTATGAGGCGTCTATTTTTCCACTTCCCACTATACCAGCGATATACAAATAATAAACCTCGTAAAATTTCATCTACCGCCATGGCAATCCAAATGCCTACGAGCCCCCATTCCCAGTAAATTCCAAATAGATAGGACAATGGTACAGCACATAGCCACATGCCAAAAATGCCTACGAGCATCGGTGTTCTAATATCCCCTGCTGCTTGTAAGCAGCCAACCATAACAATATTAACGGCACGACCTAACTCAAGAAAAATCTCAATCAGTAATACATTATGTGCTAACGATAGGATTTCTGGATCCGTAGTAAATATGGATAGTACAATATCACTGGTAATATAAAAGAACGTAGCCAGTCCTACACTAATGGCAATGGCTAGCAACATAGAATGCCATACGCGATTTGTCACCTCAGCTTGTCGTTTAGCCCCCATCAGGTAACCCACAATAACTTGAGATGCATTTGCTAATGCTATGGTATATACATAGCAAAGCATGGCAATAACTGATACATACACCTTTGTATTAATAACAGCTAGCCCTAGGATGTTGACCATTTTCATAATCGTTGTCTGAGATAACTGATAACTTAAGGTTTCACCACCAGAGGGAACACTGATATTCAGTAAAGACTTAACCGTATGCCACGGGAATGGTTTTAAAAATTTGAAGCTCACCTCTAAAGTAAGCAACTTCTTAAAGGTATAGCCAATAATCAGGAGACCAACCACCTTAGATAACCAGGTAGAAATTGATACCCCTAGTACACCAAGGCTTGGTATGGGACCATGACCAAATATTAATACATAGTTAGTTGTGATATGGATAACATTCATAACTAACGCGATATACATAGTAACACGCGTTAATGAATGGCCTCTAAATACGGCAACCAGCGCATAATACATAGCCTGAATCGGTAATCCTGCGGCCACAATGGTCGTATATATCGACGTATCACTCATCGTTTCGGGAGGTATACCTAGCCATGTAAAAATCCATTCATGACAGGTCATAAAGAATACGGCCGCAACAGATGAAAATAAGAAGTTCAACACCAAACTGACCGTACATACCTCTGATAGCTTAGACTGGTTTCGAGCCCCTAAATACTGGGCAATCAAAATCGTCGTAGCTGTACTCATAACAATGATGAGCATAATAAATATATTTAAAATTTGATTGGCATTAGCCACAGCTGCTACCGCTTGAGGAGAGTAGTGACTCATCATCACTTGGTCTATATTACCTACTAACAGCTGTAGGAATACTTCAATAAATATAGGCCAGCTCAATGTCCAGATAGACAAGCTAATCCCTTTTTCATAAGACTTCATAGTATCCCCTTATATACTAATGTCAGATTTTATAGTATGCCCTTTATACACTAACGTCCAATTGCCTATCCCTTAAAAGAAAACGCCCTTAGCTTTTTCTTTAGTTTCTTGATCTGCAATAAATGGAATTCTAGTAGTTCTACCTTCTTTTGCAGCTACAATCTTTTTAAATGGGAATTCAAAGATTTCTCTATTCCAAGTATTTACAGCATCATTATACAACGTTCTAGCTGCAGTAATTTCTTTTTGTAAGTAAGAATTTTGTTGCATTGCATCACGAATTGTATCTTGGCTTTGTAATTCAGGATAATTTTCTATAGCTACGTTGAGGGCTCTTGTAGCCTTGTTAAGTTGTGCATTCACATCACTTCTAGATTCTTCAGAAAAATTACCACTTCTATACTTAGCAATGTCTACAAGGATATCCTTATCAACTTCAATAGATTTTTCCACAAGTTTAGCCGCATTAGAAAGAATCACAACACGTTGCTCCATATAGTTATCAATTTCAGATGCAGCATTTTGAATTCTTTGTTCCATCATATTAAACTCTGAGCTAATTTGTTTTAATCGCCACCATGGATAAATCAATACAATGGCGCCAATAATAGATACTAGATACTTGTCTATAACTATGCCAAAAACGATACCGATAACACCAACTGCCATAAGGATCGTTGGAAGAAGTTTTTCAAAGCCACTAGTTTCAACAGGGATTACCTTAGCGATAACATGCACATCTCTGCCTTCAGACATAATTTCCGGATTCATTTCGTCGAGTTGGTTAGCCATTTTGGGTACCTCCAAATTCTTTGTAAATAGTATTTAATAAATCGTCGAGAGACTGATTTTGTCGATATAGTTTACCTGCCATAAAGTGATCGTATGCAAAAGACCTATCTCTATTATTTTCAGATTTTTGATACTGATCTAGACCTTTAATATGATTAAAATCCTCTCCAGCAGATTTAATTTCTGAAACCTCTATAAATTCGTGTTTTGTAACAGGAACATACTCGTCCCAGCGGACTGGAACATAATAGGTTCTACCATTACCCGCTCGTACAGGTACTTGATCTACGTGTTCGATGGCCCTATAAGAATAGGCATCTACCTTAATTACCTCAGAGTCACCTTCATTTTTATGGTGGCTAGTCTTAAGAATTGTTTTTACATTATTTCGCTGAGCCGCATCAGGAGGAACAAATAAATTAAGTCCCATTTTATTTGCTAGCATTTCTGTAATGTAATCATTGTATTTGAAATTATAAGACTTGCCATAAATATAATCATTAGAAGCCATTTGTTGATACACAGGAATCGCTAAAATTGGTAGGAATGAGAAATACATGTGATCAAAGTAACTGCAGTTGTAATTAATGAACTTCTCTTTAATCTTTTGGAATGAAAAATCATAATACTGAGATGGTGATGTATCAAAGTCCCAATTTTGAGAATTGTCAGCTTTAATCTCATTAATTTTACACTCTTTATTAAATATAAAATCATCTCCATATGGAGAGTTTTCAAAAATATCCTTATAGTTGTTTTGTGCTAATGGCGTAAATAGTACGCGGAACTCAACCTCATTGTTGCGATCTAATGCATTAAATTGTGCATCGAACTCTTCATTGGCTAAGGCCTGAAAATTACTACCCGCCTCCAATGAGTCCTGACTCTTCTGTCTAAGACTAGCTATTCCTTTAGCTAATCGACTCTTAGCGCTACCGAAATTAAAGAATCCTTTTTCCGGTGGCTTCCTATGGAATGTTAGGTTAGGTGCTGCATGATTACCATACACTAAAGATACTCTATTGGCATAATAAGGACCTGGTTGTCTTATAACGGCCCGTAATGTTTCGTTAACATCACGAGTTTTTAGATTCCCATTAGAATCAACATACTCTTCTGTATACGTAACATTTAAGGTGCCTTCATACGTATAATCATCCATCCAGTGGATTATGCGCTTCAGAAAAACAAAAGGGTTTCCTAAAATATCACCAGAAGCAATATCTAAGGTGGAATGATTTACATCACCTTTTTCTAAGAATCCATAATCTTTAACGAGCTGTTCATATCGTTCAATATTAAAGTTAGAATCCATATGAATAAAAGGAATCGCCTTTTTTATAAGTTCTACAGTCATTTCACTATGAAATAGATTGTTTATAGGGGCCATCATCTCATAGCCTTCTTGACGCATTTTAGCTAATGTAGCATCTAAATCATTAAGTTTTTCTTCAAGACTCTTACTATTAGGCTTAATCCAATATAGGTAAGCCCTACACATAGAACTAATATAAGTATAGAAACAATAACCGCTACAATATCAATATACTCTTGTGAAAACTGATAAATACCATAAATAATGGCACCTATACCAATAACAATATCAACCTTTTTGATAAGGCCAAATCGTTTATAGGATGTGTTTGATTGATCGCGATTTTCTGATACAACAGTATACTTATCTATTAATACTTTGTTGTTATCTATATCAATCTTTGATTGATCTACTAGTTGTTGAAAGTATTCTTCGGTTACTTGTTGAAACGCGTCCTTTAACTCTTCCCGATAATACTTAAGTGGCTCTAGTAATGCTTCATTATATTCATTCGACACGTTACTCATTCCCTCTCCTTAATGAATCGCATAGTAAATGATACTTCTATACGTTTCCATTATGCCTCATATTCTGAAATAATAGCCTCTTATACTTATAAGCGTTCAATTTTTACTTAATTATAAATATCCTAAATTATAAATTAGTATATCAATTAAGAAAAACTCCGTAAAGTAAAAAACCCCTCTTTACTAGACATCCAGTAAAGAGGGGTTCAGATCATAAATGATCCAATTTAAATAAGATTATTTAAATTGATTGCAAAGGCTATCGAATAGTGCTTGATCTGGTTTTACAACATCTTCAGTCAATGGGCGAGGATGTGGACCACCATTTGCTGCAGCCATAGCTTTTTCGAAGGAAGGTTTAGTAGTATCTTGATAAATAAGACCTGTAACCAAACCATCTGTTTCACCCAAAGTTTTAAGTGCTGTTGCACGATCTGTTGGGTCGTAACCTTCTGGCAATGCAACTAAGTGTTCTTTGAACCAGTCATAGCTGTTGTGTTTATTATATGTAACACATGGGCTGAATACGTTAATGAAGGAGAAGCCTTCATGATCCATTGCTTGTTGAATCAAATCAACAAGTTCTGCACGGTTAATCATGTAACCTTGTGCTACGAATGTAGCACCTGCAGCGATTGCAGTTTCACAAACGGACAATGGAGATTCGAATGCCCCACGAGGAGTTGTTTTTGTAACAAAACCGATATCGGAACGAGGGGATGCTTGACCTTTAGTCAAACCATATACATGGTTATCCATTACAACATATGTCATGTTTACATTACGTTTGAAAGCATGGATAGTGTGACCCATACCGATAGCGAACGCATCACCATCACCAGAGCAAGCGATAACTTCTAAGTCTTGGTTAGCAAGTTTAACGCCTTGTGCGTAAGGAAGCGCACGACCATGAGTTGTATGCGCGCCATATGCGTAGAAATAACCACCGATACGGCTAGAGCAACCGATACCGGAAATTACTGCTAATTTTTCTGGTGGAATATTTTTCGCTACTACAGCGTCAGTAATCGCTGCTTGAACCCCATAATGGCCACAGCCTGGACACCAGTTAGGACGAATATCGTTTCTGTAATCTTTAGCTGTTGTCATATTATAGGACCTCCTTAATCGCATTTTTCACATAACTTTTTGTGAATGGATTACCATCGTATTTCAAGCAGCTGGAAATTTTAGATTTCTTATGCATGTTGATTTTAAATAAGTTAGTCAATTGACCTGTAGCATTGTGCTCAACGATAACCACTTTTTCGCAGCATCCATGAATGGTTGTAATTGTTTAGCTGGGAATGGTTTAATCAGGCGCAATTGTAAGTGGTTAACTTTAACGCCTTCTTGATCGAATTCAGCAACTGCTTCTTCGATAGCGCCACGGCTAGAAGCCATACCTACAACGAGTACATCTGCTTCGTCGTATTTAGCGTTATTCAAGAATGGTTCATAGTTATCAGCTACAGTTTCCAATTTGCGGAAACGTTTATCAGTTTGTGCTACGTGCATTGTAGGCGCTTCTGCTGGTTTACCTTCTTCATTATGTTCTAGACCTGTGGAAAGGAATAGACCGTTTTTCATGCCAGGAATTGTACGTGGAGAAATACCATCTTCAGTCAATTCAAAGCGTTTGAAGTATTTAGGTTGTTCCAATTCAGGAAGATCAGCTTCTTTCATCATTTTACCGCGGTTAATAGGTACACGGTTCAAGTCGAAGGAAGGAACGGATTGTTTATTCAAACCTTGTTGTAAGTCAGGCATGAAGATAACTGGGCATTGGTACATTTCTGCCAAGTTGAAAGCTTTTTGAATTTCATAGAAGCATTCTTCGATAGATGTTGGAGAAATTACGATACCAGCGTAATCACCATGTGCATTGTAGCAAGCCGCATCAATATCGGATTGTTCAACCTTTGTAGCCATACCTGTGGATGGGCCAGAACGTTGAACGTCGATAACAACCATTGGCAATTCAGCCATGGAAGCCATGGATAAGGATTCAGCCATCAAGGAAAGACCAGGGCCAGAAGTACATGTGAAGCCACGAACACCTGCGTATACGCCGCCCATAGCTGTCATGCATGCTGCTATTTCGTCCTCTGTTTGAACGATTGTAGCACCCAATTTGTCCATGTTTTTAATCATATATTCCATTACTTCAGATGCTGGAGTAATAGGATAAGATGCCATGAAACGGGAACCCGCTGCAATAGCACCTAACGCACATGCTTCATTACCCAATAAGAACATTTGATCTTTCTTACCAGGAGCTGGCAATGTATCGATTTCAACATCGCCTAATTTTTCCATTACAAGGCCATAACCATCGTCAAAAGCAGCCAAGTTTTTATCCACGATTTCTTGGGATTTTTTCGCAAATTTAGCAGCAATCGCATCTTTGAACATCTTAGTATCGAAACCAAGAAGTGCTACAGACATACCAAGTGCTACGATGTTACGCATCAACATGGAACCTTGTTTCATTGCCGTTTCAGAGATTGGCAAGGACAAGCAATTAACCTTTGTACCTTCAAATTTAGAGAAGTCAGGATTTACTTTGCTGTCACAGATGATGTAACCGCCATCGCGAACTTCGGAACCATGCATATCAACTGTTTCTTGATCAAGGGAAAGCAAGAAGTCTACGCCTTCACCAATGGACATAACTTGTTCTAATGCAACGCGCAATGCGAATGTAGTATGACCACCTTTGATACGAGATGCAAATAAACGTTGGCTATACAAGGAATAACCTTCTTTAGCGAGGATTGTCGCCATGATTTCGCCACAACTCTCAATACCTTCACCTTGTTGGCCGCCCATTTTCCAGATAAAATCTTTACGTTTTTGCAAGAGATTCACCCTCCTTAGGATAAAAATTACACTGCTGACAAGAGTCTACCTTACTATGTTAATGTTTTATAGTACGAACCTGTCTATATCGTCATTGTATCATGTATATTTTGGGTTTACAATGTATCATTTCACATAATAATAGGTATAAATTAAGGCATTATAACTAAAAATTATAAGAGAAAAGGATACTACATGCTAAGTAGTATCCTTTTAGTATTAATGGTTATCGTTTTAAATAAATTATAGGAGAATGTAGTCTATACAAAATTATATAGAATATTTATTCTGTAATACCTCTTGCTGCCGTTCTTCGGTAAAGAAGATTTCCTCTAAGCACAAACCTTGGGCTGGCGCTGTTTTGCCTATAACACGGCGATCTTTAGCCGCTAAATAGCCCTTAATATCCTCTACCTTGCGTCTTCCCAGCCCTACATCGACAAGTAATCCTGCAATATTGCGAACCATGTGATATAGGAACCCATTGCCCACTACTGAAATAGTAACAAGAGGGCCTTCGGCCTCTACATGGATGCCCATGATAGTCTTTACAGGATCAGCAGGCGTTGAATTCGTTCCCTTTAAGGTAGTAAAGTCATGAGTGCCCAACAGTTCATTACCGGCAGCCTGCATGAGCTCGATATTAAGAGGTTTCTTAACGTGCCAGTGGTATCGTTTTGTCAGTGGATTCGCGATGAGTTGATTATGGATAGTATATACATACTCTTTACCATATATATTCCATCGCGGCTTCCAATCGAGTGGAATTTCCAGGGCTTCAAGAACAACGATATCCTTTGGGATATGCGCAATCATAGCACGAGGAATGTTTTCTGCTGGTATAGATCCAGATGTTTGGAACGTACATACTTGAAACTTCGCATGTACTCCTGCATCTGTCCTAGAAGCACCGTAGATTTGAATTGGTTCATTACAAATTTTTGACAATCCATATTCTAAACAGCCTTGTACCGTTAAGCCCTTATCGTCAGGTTGCTTTTGATAGCCTGCTAAGTCAGTACCATCATAAGCGACTATAATCCGTATATTTCTCATAGATCAAGCCACCATAAAACGATGAGTACGATTGTAACCAAAATGACAGCACCGACGCCAATATAATCAACATAAGTAACTTGTAGTTCCTTCATACGCGTACGGTTTACACCACCTCGATAGCAACGCGCTTCCATAGCAATAGCCAGTTCATCAGCACGTCTAAAAGCACTAATAAATAATGGCACTAAGAGGGGCACCATGTTTTTAGCACGTTGAATGATGGAGCCTGTTACAAAGTCTGCACCACGAGCAGATTGAGCTTTCATAATACGATCTGTCTCATCTAGTAGTGTAGGAATAAAGCGCAACGCAATAGTCATCATCATTGCTAATTCATGAGCCGGCACGCCAATACAACGGAATGGATTGAGCAAATGTTCAATACCATCGGTCAAACGAATTGGTGATGTCGTATAGGTCAATAAGGACGAGAACAAGATTAAAAAGATTAATCGAGCCGCCATTTGTAGACCCATAGCCAAGCCTTGATCTGTAATATTAATGATCCACCATTGGAAGATTGTATTACCTGGTGTTGTAAAGATATGAATACCCATGGTAAATACGATGATAATCCAAAGTGGTTTAATAGCAGACCACATCAAGCGTAATGGCAATCGTGATAAAAGCATAGCAAGATTGTAAATGCCCCTACCAAGCCATACGCAAGAGGAGAGTTCGCTAGGAAGATGGCTACCACAAATATTGTAGTAGCAATAATCTTTGCACGAGGATCCATGCGATGCAAGAAGGAGTTTCCTGGGAAGTATTGCCCTATAGTAATGTTATTTAACATGGCTACCTCCTTCTAGAATGGCTTGTACTGCATCATCTACAGATAATACACGATTAGACACATCTAGTCCTTGTTCACGCAAATATTCCATAGTGACAGATACTGGTGGTACATCTACACCAACAGCCTGTAATTCATCGCGATGATTATTAAAGATATCCATCGGCTCTCCATCGAGAACGATGCGACCTTTATCAAGGACTACAAGGCGAGATGCCATGCGCGAAATATCTTCCATATTGTGAGATACAAGGATTACTGTAATACCCTTTTCTTTATGAAGACGAATAATTTCTTCAAAAATTTCTTCACGACCAAATGGGTCAAGACCTGCAGATGGTTCATCAAGAACTAGGAAGTCCGGATTCATTGCTACTACGCCAGCAATAGCAACGCGACGCATTTGACCACCAGATAGGTGGAATGGAGAACGCTCTGCATAAGTGTCATAGTCAAGACCTACAAACTTCATGGCATCTCGTACGCGTTCATCCACTTCATCTGCACTAAGGCCTAAGTTTTTAGGACCAAAGGCAATATCTTCGGCAATGGTTTCTTCGAATAATTGATGTTCTGGGTATTGAAACACCATGCCTACCTTATGACGCATCTTCTTAGCTTCCTCTGTAGAAGCGCTAATATCTACACCATTAACGGTAACGGTTCCTGTAGTAGGATGTAATAAGCCATTCAAATGTTGTACAAAGGTAGATTTACCAGACCCTGTATGACCAATGATGCCTAAAAACTCACCGTTTTCAACAGTAAGAGATACACCATGAAGGGCCGTTTTTTCAAATGGAGTACCTACACCATAGGTATAGGTAATATTATCTAATACAATCGCCATTAGTGTACGCCCTCCCCTCTTACTACATCTGAATTTTCATTGATAGGAGAACTCATCTTGTGAGCACCTACGTTATGTTCACTTAGTAATTGATCAGCCAATTTAGAATGTTTTAAACCTTCTGCTAATTCTTCATTGTTGATGATACTCTTACCTACTTCATAACCTTTTTCATTCAATTTGAAAGCAATTTCAGACGCCACAGGTACATCGAGGCCAAGGCCTTTTAAGGTATCTACATGGCTAAAGATCTCACGAGGGGTACCATCATGTAACTTCACGCCATTTTTCATTACCACCACACGGTCAGCTGTAACAGCTTCCTCCATAAAGTGTGTAATGTATACGATAGTAATACCTTCTTCTTTATTGAGTTTATGAACTGTTTCAAGTACTTCACGACGACCTTTAGGGTCGAGCATAGCTGTTGGCTCATCAAGGACGATACAGTCTGGTTTCATAGCAAGTACGCCGGCAATGGCAATACGTTGCTTTTGACCACCAGACAACAAATGAGGACCATGTTCTCTATATTCAGTCATATTTACAGCCTCTAATGCTGCATCGACACGTTTTCTAATTTCTGCACTAGGAATACCTAAGTTTTCAGGGCCAAAGGCAACATCCTCTTCTACGACAGCCGCCACAATTTGGTTATCAGGATTTTGGAATACCATGCCTACATGTTGGCGTATATCCCAAATATGAGCTTCATCACGCGTATCATAGCCACATACATTGATATAACCTTCACTAGGTTGTAATAACACGTTGAAATGCTTAGCTAGTGTGCTTTTACCACTACCATTCGTACCGATGATACAAACAAACTCACCGCGCTTAATAGATAAATTTACATCATTTAAGGCATGTACATCATTGCCATTTTCATCGGTATAGATATGACTCATATGATTGACCTCAATCATAATGTCTTTTTCATTCATGGATAACCTCATATCTTTCTAGTCAATTTCGTTTCTATAAACGTAGAACCATTTTACAAATCAATCATTCCTATATTGAGCCTACTAGCATCAATATAATATATCCTGTTCATACACTTAGAATGAAATAGTATCTAAGGTATTCTGCAAAAGGTTAACAATAAACATTTAATATTTACGATAACTGCTAACATATTACGATATTATACTAATCGATTGTACCATAAAATTGACAATAAAAAAACGGTGCTGCAACATAAGTTACAACACCGTATGAGTTTGATTAAACTAACTCGATAATAGCCAAAGGTGCAGCGTCACCTTTGCGAAGACCAGTTTTGATTACACGAGTGTAACCACCTTGACGGTCTGCATATTTTTGGAGCAATTGTATCAAACAATTTTTTTACTACGCTTTCATCCATGAGGTATGCAAGAACTTGGCGACGTGCATGAAGATCACCACGTTTAGCCAAAGTTACCATTTGATCAGCTAAAGAGCGAAGTTCTTTCGCTTTTAGCTTCTGTAGTTTCAATACGCTCATATTGGAAGAAAGATGTTAACATGCTACGGAACAACGCTTTACGAGCGGAGCTGTCGCGCCTAATTTTTCTGTACATTCGTCTTCCTCCTTATTCGCCTTTTTTTGTTTAAGTTGAAAACCACCTGGATGATTGTTGAGTTTTTTTCCTCAATTTCATCGATGGATTTTTTTGCCTAAATTGCGAACTTTTCCTAAGTCATCAATGGTTTTTGTCTAGCAAATCTGCAATTGTATTAATGCCAGCACGTTTCAAGCAGTTATACGCACGAACAGAGAGTTCCAACTCATCGATGGAAATCTTTGCTGGGCCGTCATCTACAGCTGGTTCTTCATTATCGGAACCTACTGGATCAACAACGATACCGCCTTCACCTGTGTTTACATCTACAACATCTGCAGAGTGCGCTAATTTAGTGAAGTTCCTAAATAACCAATCATAATGGCAGCAGATTTTGCCACTGCATCAGCAGCAGTAATGGAACCATCAGTCCAAACTTCTAATGTAAGTTTGTCAAAGTCCATTTCATTGCCTACACGAACATCACTCACTTCGTATTTGGCACGAAGAATTGGAGAGAAGATGGAATCGATTGGAATACAACCGATTACATCTGTGTCTTTTTTATTCTTCGTAGAAGGAACGTAACCTTTGCCACGTTCAATCACTACGTCCATTACGAAATGAGCTGTCTCATCCATAGTCGCAATCACTAGTTCAGGATTCAATACTTCCACTTCTGGTGGGAATTGCTCAGCTAAGTCAGCAGCTGTCAATACACCATCCTTTTGGAAGTCAAAGTGAACTTCCAATGGTAGTTGTACATCTTCTTCAACTTTGATGCACAATTGCTTTAAGTTAAGGATGATATCCGTAACGTCTTCGCGAATACCAGGAATAGTAGAGAATTCATGAAGAACTCCATCAATTTTGATAGAGGTGATAGCTGCCCCATCCAAGGATGAAAGCAAAATTCTGCGTAAGCTATTACCGAGAGTGATACCATAACCACGGTCTAATGGTTCACATACGAACTTACCATAGCGACCGCCTTCGGCGATGTCCACCTTCTCGATTTTAAGTTTCTTTTCTTCGCTCATCAGGAACATCCTCCTATACAACACACGTTCATAGTTTAATTATAGCACCGTATCAAATCGGCCGCTATTAATTATACACGACGGCGTTTTGGAGGGCGACAACCATTGTGAGGAATTGGAGTTACGTCTTTAATGGAAGTAACTTCAAGACCTGCAGCTTGTAAAGCACGGATTGCAGCTTCACGGCCGGATCCAGGACCTTTTACGAATACTTCAACAGTGCGAAGACCATGTTCCATTGCAGCTTTAGCAGCTTGTTCAGCAGCCATTTGAGCAGCGAATGGAGTGGATTTACGAGAACCACGGAAGCCCAAGCCACCAGCGGAAGCCCAAGACAACGCATTACCGTTTGTATCTGTCAAAGTTACGATAGTGTTATTGAATGTAGAACGAATATGAGCCGCACCGGATTCAATATGTTTCTTTTCTTTTCTTTTAGTTCTAACAACTTTTTTAGCCACGCTTTATCCCTCCTTTATCTTATTTCTTTTTACCAGCAATTGCTTTTCTAGGACCTTTGCGAGTACGTGCATTCGTTTTAGTACGTTGACCACGAAGTGGTAAACCCATACGATGACGTTTGCCTCGATAGGAGTTGATTTCAATTAAGCGTTTAATGTTAAGAGCTTCTTCACGACGAAGGTCACCTTCAACTTTGTAATCAGCATCTAACAATTCACGGATTTTCGCTACTTCATCTTCAGAAAGATCACGAACACGTGTGTCAGGATTGATGCCAGTTTTAGCAATGATTTCAGATGCTAAAGTTGGACCAATACCATAAATATAAGTTAAACCAATTTCCACTCGTTTATCACGAGGTAAATCTACACCGGCGATACGTGCCATCTAATCATCCACCTCCTATCAGATTATCCTTGTTTTTGTTTATGTTTTGGATTTTCGCAAATAACCATTACACGGCCTTTGCGTTTAATGATTTTACATTTTTCGCATATCTTTTTAACTGATGGTTGAACCTTCATTAGTACCTCCTTTGTGGACCCTATGCTTATTTGAAGCGATAGGTGATGCGACCACGATTTAAGTCATACGGTGTCAGTTCCATAGTAACTTTATCACCAGGAAGAATACGGATAAAATTCATACGCATTTTACCTGACACATGAGCCAATACGATATGACCATTTTCCAATTCAACTTGGAACATGGCATTCGGTAAAGCCTCAACTACCGTACCTTCCACCTCAATAACGTCTTCTTTTGACATATCTTTTCCTCCGGTTACCTGTTTTATTTAATTAACCGCGGTTCATCACGCATGGTTAATATTTCAGGGCCGTTTTCTGTAACAACCACTGTATGTTCGAAATGAGCAGCAGGTTTACCATCTACGGTAACTGCTGTCCAGTCATCCCCTAATACATGAACACGATAACTACCCATTGTAATCATCGGTTCAATACACAATACCATACCTGGTTTCATTAAAGGTCCTTGATCAGGACTACCATAGTTTGGTATTTGCGGATCTTCATGCATTTCGCGGCCTAAACCATGACCTACGAAGTCGCGAACGACGCCGTAACCATGTTTCTCACAATACGTTTGAACAGCGTGACCGATAGCACCGATACGGTTGCCAACTTTCACTTGTTCAATTCCCTTGAACAGACTTTCTTCTGTAACTTTTAACAATTTCATCACATCTGGTTTGACGTGACCGATAGGAATCGTCACAGCCGAATCGCCGTGATATCCATCAATAGATGATACAAGATCAATACTGAGGACATCACCGTTTTTAAGCTTACGCTTAGCGCTCGGAATACCATGAACAACTTCATCATTGATAGAAGCACAGATTGTAGCAGGGAATCCATAGTACCCTTTACAACTTGGTATACCACCGTGGCTGCGAATATATTCTTCGGCAATTGTATCTAACTCAAGCGTCGTGATGCCAGGTTTAGCCTTTTCTACTAACAAGGACAACGTGTCTGCTGTAAGCTTACTTGCCTTGCGGATACATTCAATTTCATGGGGCGATTTCAAAATAATCATGGATTATTTCTCCAAAGCCTTAATGATGTCAGCAAATACTGCGTCTACATCTTGTAAACCGTTAATTTCTTCATACAAACCGCTATTACGATAGTAGTCGATCAAAGGTTTAGTAGATTCTTCGTACACAGCTAGACGTTTCTGTACTGTTTCAGGGTTATCATCAGCACGATTTTCTAGAACAGCTCGTTCGCTAATACGTTTAACTAATTCCTCGGAAGGAACGTTAAGTTAAGTACAGCGTCCAAAGAAATTCCTAATTCTTTAAGGATTGCATCCAAGGACACAGCTTGTGCTGTTGTTCTTGGGAATCCATCAAGAATAAATCCAGATTTGCAGTCATCTTTCACCAAGCGATCACGTACGATACCAACAGTTACACTGTCAGGTACCAATTGACCGGCATCGATGTATTTCTTAGCCTCAACTCCAAGAGGTGTTTCGTTCTTAATCGCAGCGCGGAACATATCACCTGTTGAAATTTGGGGAATACCGTATTTTTCAATAAGTCGAGCTGCCTGAGTGCCTTTACCAGCACCAGGAGGTCCCATTAATAGAATATACATATTGTTTCCCTCCTATTTCACAAAGCCTTTATAGTGGCGTGTTACCATGAGCGACTCAATTTGTTGCATTGTATCAAGTGCTACACCTACAACGATAAGGAGAGCCGTACCACCAAAGTATACGCCTTGGACGCCGGTAATACTACCGAGGAAATTCGGTATAATAGCAACGACAGCTAAGAATACAGCGCCAGCCAAAGTGATCTTGGTCATCACGTTATCCACATAATCAGCAGTTGGTTTACCCGCACGAATACCTGGGATAAAACCACCGTATTTTTTCATATTATCTGCCATATCTGTAATGTTGATAGAGATTGCAGTATAGAAATACGTAAAGATAAAAATCAATAATGCATACAATGCCGTTTGTAACGGCGTACCCCATGTAAAGAGATCCGCAGCTTTTATGAACATATTCATTGTCAATAAATTGCGCAATCGTCACAGGGAACATCAACACAGATGACGCAAAGATAATTGGGATTACACCTGCCTGATTGACTTTCAACGGCAAGAATGTAGAGTGACCACCGTACATTTTACGACCTACTACGCGTTTAGCGTATTGGATCGGAATGCGACGTTGGCCTTGTGTAACTGCAACTACGACAGCAATCATCGCAAGAGCAATTACAGCAAATAAGAATGCTTGGAACATGTTAATTGTTCCGTTTTGGATATATTGATAAATAGTTTCTAAACCATCAGGTAATCGAGCTACGATACCAGCAAAGATGATTAAGGAAATACCATTACCTATACCATATGCTGTGATTTGTTCACCAATCCACATCAACAAGCATGTGCCTGCTGTTAGGATGATGGCCACAACGAATACACTTAGGAAATCATTATTTACCAAAGCGTTATTTGCTCTAAGAGCAAATGCCATACCTGCGGCTTGTACAAAGCCGAGGACTACGGTGCCATAACGAGTTACCTTCGCTATTTTCTTACGCCCGTCTTCACCATCTTTACTCCATGCTTCAAACTGAGGAACTACAGACTGAAGCAGTTGCATGATGATGGAAGCATTGATGTAAGGTGTAATACTCATTGCAAAGATAGAGAACTTACTAAGCGCACCACCAGCAAACAAGTCTAATAGACCGAATAGGTTACCGGATGTAAACAAGGATTCGATAACAGACGCATCAACGCCTGGAACAGGAATGTGGATACCAGCTCTAAAGATGGCAAACATCATTAATGTGTAAAGAATCTTATTACGTAATTCGGTAATCTTAAAGATGTTCGAGAGGCTATCTAGCACCCTAGATCACCTCTACTTTTCCGCCTGCTGCTGTAATTTTTTCTTCAGCAGATTTAGTGAAGCCATTAGCGATAACTGTTAAGTTTTTAGTTTCCAATGTACCGTTACCTAAAATACGAATGCCATCGCGTACATTTTTCAAAATGCCAGCTTCAATAAGAGCTACTGGATCAACTGTTGCACCGTCTTCAAAACGGTTCAATTGTTCTACGTTAACTTCAGCATATTGTTTAGCAAAAACGTTGTTGAAACCACGTTTTGGTAAACGACGATAAAGAGGCATTTGGCCGCCTTCAAAACCGGAGCGAACGCCACCGCCAGAACGGGAGTTTTGACCTTTTTGACCACGACCAGATGTTTTACCCAAGCCAGAACCTAAACCACGGCCTACACGAGTACGAGCTTTTTTGGAACCAGCAGCTGGTTGTAATTCATGAAGTTTCATTCAGTGCACCTCCTTATCAGTATTAAACTTCTTCAACTTTTACTAAATGTCTAACTTTGTGAAGCATACCTTCGATTTGAGGTGTTACTTCTTTTACAACTTGAGAATTAGTTTTTTTCAAGCCCAAAGCTTTAACTGTCGCGCGTTGATCTTCAGGACGACCGATTAAGCTTCTTGTTAATGTTACTTTAACTTGTGCCATTTCTTGTCTCCTTATTACGCGTTATAAATTTCTTCAACGGTTTTACCACGAAGTTCAGCAACTTCGCTAGCGCGTTTCAAATCTTTCAAACCTTCGATTGTAGCGCGAACCATATTGTTAGGGTTAGAAGAGCCCAAAGATTTAGTCAAGATGTTACGAACACCTACTAATTCCAATACGGCACGAACAGGGCCACCAGCGATAACGCCAGTACCTTCAGCAGCTGGTTTCAAGAATACGCGGCCTGCGCCGAATACGCCTGTTACGCTGTGAGGGATTGTACCATTTTTAATTGCTACGTTTACAATATTTTTCTTAGCATCATCGATACCTTTGCGAATTGCTTCTGGTACTTCCGCTGCTTTACCTAAGCCAACGCCTACATAACCGTTGCCATCACCAACAACTACAAGAGCGCTGAAGGAAAAAAACGACGACCGCCTTTAACTACTTTGGCTACGCGGTTGATGAATACTACTCTTTCTTTAAGATCAAGACTGGTGTAGTCAATTCTCGCCATGTCTATAGTTCCTCCTTCTTAGAATTTTAAGCCTGCTTCACGAGCACCTTCTGCAAGGGGCTGCTACGCGGCCGTGGTAAATGTAACCACCACGGTCAAACACTACAGTGTCAATGCCTTTAGCGATAGCTTTTTTTTAGCAACTGCTTCACCAACAGCTTTAGCAGCAGCTACGTTACCACCATAGGATAAGTTCAAATCTTTATCTAAAGAGCTAGCAGCAACCAAAGTTGTACCTGCTACGTCATCGATTACTTGTGCGTAAATGTTGCTCAAAGAACGGTAAACGTTCAAACGTGGGCAAGTTGCCGTACCAGAGATGTGACGGCGAATACGAAGATGACGTTTTGCTCGAGCGATATTTCTACTAGATTTACGAGGCAAGATATTCACTCCTTTCATTCATATAGATGATATTACTATTTACCTTTTGCACCAGCTTTACCAGCTTTGCGACGAACAACTTCGCCTTCATAGCGGATACCTTTACCTTTGTAAGGTTCAGGTTTTCTCCATTTACGGATATCAGCTGCTACTGCGCCTACAACTTCTTTGTCTGCACCAGAAACAACGATTTTGTTAGGAGCTGGAACTTCAATTGTAATACCAGCTGGAGCTTCCATTTCTACTGGATGAGAGAAGCCAAGTGTAAGAACTAATTTATTGCCTTGTTTAGCCGCTCTGTAACCAACACCGTTGATTTCAAGAGTTTTTGTGAATCCTTCAGATACGCCTGTTACCATATTAGCAACAAGAGCGCGAGTCAAACCGTGAAGGGAACGATGAGCTTTATTGTCGGAAGGACGAGCTACTGTAATTGTGTTACCTTCAACAGTGATATTCATATCTGGATGCAAATCGCGAGATAATTCACCTTTAGGACCTTTTACGTTCATATGATGGTTATCATATGTAACAGTAACGCCTGCAGGGATCTCGATAGGCATTCTACCGATACGTGACATTATTTCTACCTCCTATTGCTACTATTACCAAACGTATGCGATTACTTCGCCACCAAGACCTTCTTTACGAGCTTGTTTGTCGCTCATAACGCCTTTGGATGTAGAAATAACTGCGATACCCAAACCACCAAGTACACGAGGAAGTTCTTCCTTTTTCGCGTAAACACGTAAACCAGGTTTGGAAATACGTTTAATTCCTGTAATAACTTTTTCGTTATTGGAACCATATTTCAAAGTTACTTTTAAAGTGTTTTCTTCTTTTTCTACGTTCTTTACGAAACCTTCTTGTAAAAGGATGTCAAGAACAGCTGCTTTCATTCTAGATGCAGGAATGTTTACCGTTTCATGAAGTGCAGCATTTGCATTACGGATGCGCGTAAGCATATCCGCGATAGGATCGGTCATTACCATAATCTAAAAACCTCCTCTCGTCTAATATTACCAGCTGGCTTTTTTAACACCAGGAATTTGTCCTTTGTACGCCAATTCACGGAACGCAATACGGCTGATACCGAATTTGCGCATATAGCCGTGAGGACGACCAGTTAAGTTGCAACGGTTGTGTAAGCGTGTTGGGGATGCGTTTGCTGGTAATTTGGACAAGCCTTCATAATCACCTGCTGCTTTTAACGCTGCACGTTTAGCTGCATATTTTTCAACGATTTTAGCGCGTTTCTTTTCGCGTTCAATCATAGATTTTTTAGCCATCTATATGTTCCTCCTATTATTTTTCAAAAGGCATACCGAATTGAGTCAACAATTCACGAGCTTCTTCATCTGTTTTAGCAGTTGTTACTACGATGATATCCATACCAGTAACACGTTCTACTTGATCATATTCGATCTCAGGGAAGATGAGCTGTTCTTTAAGACCCAAAGCGTAGTTACCACGGCCATCAAATGCTGTTGCGCTGATACCGCGGAAGTCACGTACACGAGGTAATGCCGCATTGATCAATTTGTCGAGGAATTCATACATGCGTTCGCCACGAAGAGTAACTTTAGTACCCAACGCCATACCTTCACGAACTTTGAAGTTCGCAATGGATTTTTTAGCTTTTGTGATTACAGGTTTTTGACCAGCAATGATAGTCAAATCATTAACTGCTGCTTCCAATGCTTTTGCATTGCCTACTGCATCACCAACGCCGATGTTAATAACGATTTTTTCCAATTTAGGGATTTCCATAACGTTGCCGTATTGGAATTTTTCTTGCAAACTCTTTTTAATTTCAGAGTTGTATTGTTCAAATAAACGAGACATTTATTTAGCTCCTCCTTTCCTGATTATTTAAGTACTGTACCAGATTTAACTGTAGCGCGAACGAATTTACCGTCTTTGCCTTCAACTTTTTTGATACGAGTAGCTGTTTTAGTTTCTGGGTCAACGATCATTACGTTAGAAACATGGATACCAGCTTCTTTAGTAACGATGCCGCCTTGTGGGTTAGCTTGAGAAGGTTTTGTGTGACGTTTTACAGTGTTTACGCCTTCAACAAATACGCGTTCTTTTTTAGGTTCAGTAGCAATTACTGTACCTTGCTTACCTTTATCTTTACCGGAGATAACAACAACTGTATCGCCTTTTTTGATTTGTAGTTTAGCCATATGCTGCGTTCCTCCTTCTTATAATACTTCTGGAGCCAAAGAAACAATTTTCATGAAGTCTTTTTCACGAAGCTCTCTAGCTACAGGTCCAAAGATACGAGTACCACGAGGGGTCTTGTCATCTTTAATAACTACTGCTGCGTTTTCATCGAAACGGATATAGGAACCGTCTTGACGGCGGATACCTTTTTTAGAACGAACAATAACAGCTTTGACTACGTCGCCTTTCTTGACAACGCCACCGGGTGATGCATCTTTTACAGAAGCAACGATTACGTCACCGATATTGCCGAATTTGCGATAAGAACCGCCCATGACTTGGATACACATAATACGTTTTGCACCAGTGTTGTCGGCAACATTCAAAATTGTTTGTTGCTGGATCATCGTCTATTCCTCCTTACATCACTCTTATTTTTGTCTTTCAAGAATTTCCACAACTCTCCAACATTTATCTTTAGAAAGTGGACGAGTTTCTACAATTTTAACTGTATCGCCAATTTGGCACTCATTGTTTTCATCATGAGCTTTGAAGCGTTTAGTGCTAACCATTGGCTTGTTATATAATGCGTGAGGTACTTTACGTTCTACAGCAACAACAACAGTTTTATTCATTTTGTCGCTAACAACTTTACCTACGCGGACTTTACGTACGTTTCTTTCTTCTGCCACGATTTTAAGCCTCCTTTTCAACCTTTAACAAATCTGTTATTATGCGTTTTCAGATTTAAGTTCAACTTCACGTTGTACAGTTTTAATACGAGCGATTGTCTTCTTAACTTCACGAATGCGCATAGGATTTTCTAATTGACCTGTTGCAAGCTGAAAACGGAGGTTAAATAACTCTTCCTTAAGACCGGAAACTTTTTGTTCCATTTCGGCAGCGCTCATATTGCGAATGTCATTAACCTTCATTTACGTCACCACCCAATTCTTTACCCTTAACAACAAATTTGCATTTGATTGGAAGTTTATGGCTTGCAAGACGCATAGCTTCACGAGCTGTAGCTTCTGGCACACCGTCCATTTCAAACATTACACGACCTGGTTTAACTACTGCTACCCAGTATTCAGGAGAACCTTTACCGGAACCCATACGAGTACCAGCTGGTTTAGCTGTGATTGGTTTGTCAGGGAAAAATTTTTAATCCATACTTTACCACCACGTTTGATATAACGAGTCATAGCAATACGGGCAGCTTCGATTTGACGGTTAGTGATCCAAGATGGTTCGCATGCTACCAAGCCGAACTCACCATGAGACACTGTATTACCGCGCATAGCACGACCTTTCATACGGCCGCGGAATTGCTTACGATGTTTTTACGCGCTTTGGAATAAGCATTACTTGCCACCTTCTTCCTTCTTAGCAGGTTGTTTTTGCTTCTGGCAAAACTTCACCTTTGTAAATCCATACTTTAATGCCGATACAACCATATGTTGTATGAGCTTCAGCAGTACCGTAGTCGATGTCTGCACGAAGTGTATGCAAAGGAATAGAACCTTCACGGTAGGATTCGCTACGAGCGATTTCAGCACCGCCAAGACGACCGCTTACCATGATTTTTAATACCTTTTTGCACCTAAGCGCATTGTACGACCTACAGCTTGTTTCATTGCACGACGGAAACCGATACGGCGTTCCAATTGGCTAGCAATGTTTTCTGCAACCAAGATTGCATCCATGTCTGCTTGTTTAATTTCTGCGATGTTAACGTCCACTTGTTTGTCAGTGAAACGAGTCATTGCTTTTTTTGATATCTTCGATACCAGCACCACCACGACCGATAACCATACCTGGTTTTGCAGTGTGGATAGTCAATTTAATACGTTTATTTGTACGCTCGATTTCAATGCGGGAAATACCAGCAATGAAAAGGGTTTCTTTCAAGAAGTTACGAATTTTTACGTCTTCATGAAGATTAGCAGCGAAATCTTTATCTGCATACCATTTTGCGTCCCAATCTTTTACGATACCGACACGCAAACCGTGTGGATTAACTTTTTGACCCACTCTGTTTCCCTCCTTCTTAAGCTCTTTCTTTAACTACTACTGTTACATGGCTAGTGCGTTTCAAAATTTTGAAAGCTTGACCACGGGAACGAGGATGAATGCGTTTTAATGTAGGGCCTTGATCAACGAAGATCTCGGATACGTAAAGATTGTCAACATTCATATCGAAATTATGTTCAGCGTTTGCGATTGCAGAACGCATAACTTTTTCTACTACATCAGCGCCAACTTTCGGAGTGAACTTCAAGATGGCAAATGCTTCGCCGATGTTTTTACCGCGCACTAAATCTGCAACGATACGGATTTTACGAGGCGCGATTCGGATATGTCTAGCGATTGCTTTTGCTTCCATGTATTATTTCCTCCTATTTTTTGCCTGTAGATTTTTCGTCCTTACCGTGACCTTTGAAAGTACGTGTAGGAGCGAACTCACCTAATTTATGACCTACCATATCTTCTGTAATGAATACAGGTACATGTTTGCGACCATCATGCACAGCAATTGTGTGGCCTACAAAACTTGGGATAATAGTAGAGGCACGGGACCAGGTTTTTACAACTTTCTTTTCGTTAGTTTCGTTTAAAGCTTCAACTTTCTTAAGCAAATGATCTGCTACGAAAGGGCCTTTTTTAATAGATCTGGACACTATTTTATCTCCTTTCCTTTATCCTATTTTGTACGACGTTTAATGATTAAGCTGTTAGAAGCTTTTTTCTTGTCGCGAGTTTTAACACCATGTGCTGGTTTGCCCCAAGGTGTAACAGGATGTTTACGACCAACAGGAGATTTACCTTCACCACCACCATGTGGATGGTCACAAGGGTTCATTACAACACCACGGTTGCCAGGGCGAACGCCCATCCAACGATGACGACCAGCTTTACCAATTACAAGGTTGCTGTGGTCAGCGTTACCAACAACACCTACTGTTGCACGGCACTCTTGACGAACACGACGCATTTCACCAGATGGTAAACGAAGAATAGCGTAGCCATTATCTTTACCCATCAATTGAGCAGATGTACCAGCGGAACGAACGATTTGGCCACCTTTACCGATTTTCAATTCGATATTGTGGATTTGTGTACCGTCTGGAATATTAGCCAATGGTAAGCAGTTACCAGGTTTAATATCGGACTCAGGGCCGGAGAATACAACGTCACCAACTTTTAGACCGTTAGGAGCTAAAATGTAGCGTTTCACCATCAGCGTAGTTAAGCAAAGCGATACGAGAAGAACGGTTAGGATCATACTCGATTGTTGCTACTTTAGCTGGAATATTATCTTTAGTACGTTTGAAGTCAATAATACGATATTGACGTTTATGACCGCCACCTTGGTGACGAACTGTCATTTTACCAGTATTGTTACGACCACCTTTTTGGGAAATCTTAGCGAGCAAAGATTTTTCTGGTTTGCTTGCTGTGATTTCGTCGAAGGCGGATACTGTCATAAACCGGCGACCAGCGGAGTACGGTTTAAATGATTTAATTGCCATTAGTGGGCCTCCTTACAACTAGACTCTTAGACACCTTCAAAGAATTCAATGGATTCGCCAGCTTTCAAAGTAACGATAGCTTTTTTGTAATCGCTACGTTTACCTTGTGTACGACCCATGCGTTTAGTTTTGCCTAAAACGCGAATAGTAGCTATTTTTTCTACTTTTACATTGAAGATTTTTTCAACTGCTTGACGGATTTGCACTTTATTTGCAGTCAAAGGCACACGGAAAGTGTATTTGCCTTCTTCCATAAGCATAGTGGATTTTTCGGTAATAACCGGGCGGATTAGTACATCATGTAATTGCATTATCCAAGTACCTCCTCGATTTTTGCGACAGCACCTTTAGTAATGAAGAGCTTATCGTAATGAAGAAGATCGAAAATGTTCATACCTTCGCAAGCCAATGCTTTAACACCTTGGATGTTGCGAGCGGAACGTTCAACATTTACATCACCTTCAGTGATGAACAATACTTTTGCATCACCAACGTTGAAGCTATTGATAATGTTCAACACTTCTTTAGTTTTAGGAGCTGCTAATGTGATTTCTTCCAAAACGTATAATTCGCTATTATTCACTTTATCGCTAAGAGCAGATTTAACTGCTAAACGTCTAGCCTTACGAGGCATAGCTTTGTAATAGCTGCGAGGTTGTGGACCAAATGTAGTACCGCCACCAATCCAGATTGGGGAACGGCTGGAACCGGAACGTGCACGACCAGTACCTTTTTGTTTCCAAGGTTTGCGGCCACCGCCACGAACCATACCTCTAGTTTTTGTTGCATGTGTGCCGAGACGTTCGTTAGACAATTGACGAACTACGGCTTGATGCATTACGGCTTCGTTAACTTCAACGCCGAATACTGCATCGTTTAACTGTATTTCACCGACTTTAACGCCGGATTGATTATATGTTGCTACTGTAGGCATTACATAATCCTCCTTTCGACAAATGATTATTTAACAGGTTTAACCGTGTTGCGAACCATAACCAAGCTACCTTTAGCGCCTGGGATACCACCTTTAACCAATAAAAGGTTACGTTCAGCATCAACTTTCACAACGGATAAGCGTTGTACGGTAACTCTGTAACCACCCATTTGTCCAGGGAGTTTTTTACCTTTGTATACCTTACCGCCGCCACCGGAGATCATAGGACCGATGGAACCAGGTTCACGGTGAGATTTGGAACCATGAGTTTCAGGACCACGGGAGAAGTTATGGCGTTTAATTGTGCCAGCAAAACCCTTACCTTTACCTGTACCCACTACGTCCACCAATTCACCTTCTGCGAAGATATCAGCTGCCAGAGTTTGGCCTACTGTGTAGTCAGCTGCATTAGCTACGCGAACTTCGCGAAGATATTTAACTGGAGCTACGCCAGCTTTGTCGAACTGACCTTTTACAGGTTTTGTTAAATGTTTTTCTTTAATGGAACCGTAACCAATTTGTACTGCTTCGTAGCCGTCTGTTTCAACAGTCTTAACGCGCACTACAACGCTTGGGGTAGTTTCCACTACTGTTACAGGAACTAATTGGCCTTCAGCTGTGAAGACTTGAGTCATTCCTAATTTTTTACCCAAAATAGCTTTAGACATTATCGCACCTCCTTATAGTTTTATTTCAATAGATACACCAGCTGGTAAATCTAAACGAGTGATAGCATCTACTGTTTTCGAATTTGGTTCAAGAATATCGATTAAGCGTTTATGTGTACGCATTTCGAATTGTTCACGAGAATCTTTGTTTACGTGTACAGAACGAAGAATTGTGAAGATATTCTTTTCTGTTGGCAATGGAATCGGACCAGATACCATAGCGCCATTTCTTTTTGCAGTGTCTACGATCTTAGCAGCGCTTTGATCGAGAGCTTTGTGGTCGTATGCCTTAAGGCGAATACGGATTTTTTGCTGTTTAGCCATTATTAATAATTCCTCCTGTCGTCCATTTCGTGAATGGGCTGCTCCATAGAAATTCTCCTCCGCAGAGGCAACCTTCTACTTCATAGTTTAAAAACACAACACTAGAGCGGCATTACTGCCGCTCTGAATGCTGCATGTATTGTGCTCAACGCATCACTACGATGAGCATAAAAGGTTAAATTAACCTTCGATTTCAGTTACAACGCCAGCGCCTACTGTATGGCCACCTTCGCGGATCGCGAGCGAAGACCTTCTTCGATAGCGATTGGAGTGATCAATTCGATATCCATTGTTACGTTATCGCCAGGCATACACATTTCTACACCTTCAGGAAGGTTTACAACACCTGTTACGTCTGTTGTACGGAAGTAGAATTGTGGACGGTAGTTGGAGAAGAATGGAGTATGACGGCCACCTTCTTCTTTAGTCAATACGTAAACTTCTGCTTTGAATTTTGTGTGTGGGTTGATGGAACCTGGTTTAGCCAATACTTGACCACGTTCAATGTCTTTACGGTCAACACCACGAAGCAACGCACCTACGTTGTCACCTGCTACTGCAGAGTCCAAAGTTTTACGGAACATTTCAAGACCAGTTACTACGTATTGTTCAGCTTTTTCTTTCAAGCCTACAACTTCTACTGTGTCGCCTACGTTTACTTGACCACGTTCAACACGGCCAGTTGCTACTGTACCACGACCAGTGATTGTGAATACGTCTTCCACAGGCATCAAGAAAGGTTTGTCAGTATCACGAACTGGTGTTGGGATGTAGGAGTCTACAGCGTCCATCAATTCGTCGATTTTAGCTACATATTGAGCGTCGCCTTCCAAAGCTTTCAACGCGGAACCTACAACGATAGGTACTTCGTCGCCAGGGAATTCGTAGGAGGAAAGAAGTTCACGAACTTCCATTTCTACTAATTCGATCAATTCTTCGTCGTCAACCATGTCAGCTTTGTTCAAGAATACTACGATTGCAGGAACACCAACTTGGCGAGCCAACAAGATGTGTTCGCGAGTTTGAGGCATAGGGCCGTCAGCTGCGGAACATACCAAGATAGCGCCGTCCATTTGAGCCGCACCAGTGATCATGTTTTTAACATAGTCAGCATGGCCTGGGCAGTCAACGTGTGCATAGTGACGGTTAGCAGTTTCATACTCAACGTGTGCAGTGTTGATTGTGATACCACGTTCACGTTCTTCTGGAGCTTTATCGATGTTGCTGTAATCTTGGAATTCAGCTTGGCCTTTTTCAGCCAATACTTTAGTGATTGCAGCTGTCAAAGTAGTTTTACCATGGTCAACGTGACCGATTGTACCGATGTTAACATGCGGTTTCGTACGTTCAAATTTTTCTTTTGCCATTTTAAATTATCCTCCGAGGAAAATAGTAATTCTATTAATCTAATGTAAGATTAACCGTTTTTCTTTGCTTGAATTTCTTCAGCAATTTTCTTAGGAACTTCTTCGTAATGATCGAATGTCATGGAGTAGTTACCGCGACCTTGAGTTTTGGAACGAAGGTCAGTTGCGTAACCGAACATTTCGCTCAATGGAACATATGCTTTGATATGTTGGTTACCATTACGAGCTTCCATGCCGTCCATGCGACCACGACGGGAGTTCAAGTCACCGATAACGTCGCCCATGTATTCTTCAGGAACGTCTACTTCTACGGACATGTATGGTTCAAGCAATGCAGGATCTGCTTTGCGAGCACCTTCTTTAAAGCCCATGGAACCAGCGATTTGAAGGCCATTTCGTTGGAGTCAACGTCATGGTAGGAGCCGTCAAATACGATAACTTTGATGTCAACCATTGGATAACCAGCGATAACACCGGATTCCATAGCTTCTTTAACACCGTTTTCTACAGGTCCGATGTATTCACGAGGAATTGCACCACCTACGACCTTATTTTCAAATTCGAAGCCAGCACCTGGTTCTTGTGGAATCAATTCCAACCAGCAGTGACCATATTGACCACGACCACCAGATTGACGTACGAATTTACCTTCAGATTTAACTGCTTTACGGATAGTTTCGCGATATGCTACTTGAGGTTTACCTACGTTGCAGTCTACTTTGAACTCGCGGTTCATACGGTCAACGATGATATCCAAGTGAAGTTCGCCCATACCGGAGATAATAGTTTGACCTGTTTCTTCATCAGTACGAACTTTGAAAGTAGGATCTTCTTCTGCCAAACGAGCAAGAGCTGTACCCATTTTTTCTTGGTCAGCTTTTGTTTTAGGTTCAACAGCAACGGAGATAACTGGTTCAGGGAATTCCATGGACTCAAGAATTACAGGATTCTTTTCATCACAAAGAGTATCACCAGTAGTAGTATCTTTCAAGCCTACAGCTGCAGCGATGTCGCCAGCGTAAACCATGTCGATTTCTTTACGAGTGTTAGCGTGCATTTGAAGAATACGGCCGATACGTTCTTTTTTACCTTTTGTGGAGTTGAAACGTAGGAACCGGATTCCAATGTACCGGAGTACACGCGGAAGAACGCTAATTTACCAACATAAGGGTCAGCCATGATTTTGAATGCCAATGCAGAGAATGGCTCTTCATCGGAAGAAGGACGAGTAGTTTCTTCTTCAGTACCAGGAACGATACCTTTAATAGCTGGGATGTCGATAGGAGCTGGCATGTAATCTACAACAGCGTCCAACAACATTTGTACACCTTTGTTTTTGTAGGAAGAACCACAAAGAACTGGGAACAATTGGTTAGCAATAACTGCTTTACGCAATGCTGTTTTCAATTCTTCGATGGAGATTTCTTCGCCTTCCAAATATTTCATCATGATATCGTCATCAGTTTCAGCGATAGCATCGATCATCATTTCGCGACGAGCTTCAGCTACTTCTTGATATTCTGCTGGGATATCAGTGATTTCATATTCTTTACCGTCATCGGATTTGTAAATTTCCGCTTTCATAGTCATCAAATCGATGATGCCTTCGAAAGTATCTTCAGCGCCGATTGGCACTTGGATAGCTACGGAATTTGCACCCAAACGGGATTTCATCATATCAACTACGTTGAAGAAGTCAGCACCTACTGTATCCATCTTATTTACATAAGCGATACGAGGTACGCCGTAGTTAGATGCTTGACGCCATACTGTTTCGGATTGAGGTTCAACGCCGCCTTTAGCACTGAACACCGCTACGGAGCCATCAAGTACACGTAAAGAACGTTCTACTTCTACAGTAAAGTCAACGTGACCAGGAGTATCGATGATATTGATACGATGATCTTTCCAGTGACATGTTGTCGCCGCAGAAGTGATTGTGATACCACGTTCTTGTTCTTGCGCCATCCAGTCCATCGTAGCAGCACCTTCATGTACTTCGCCGATCTTGTGAACGATACCTGTATAGTAGAGGATACGTTCTGTAGTTGTTGTCTTACCAGCATCGATGTGAGCCATGATACCGATATTACGAGTTTTTGCTAAGGAAAACTCTCTTGCCACAGTTGTCACCTCTTATTACCAACGATAATGAGCAAATGCTTTATTAGCTTCTGCCATTTTATGAGTATCTTCTTTTTTCTTGATTGCAGCGCCTGCATTGTTGAAAGCGTCCATCAATTCGCCTGCTAAGCGTTCTTTCATAGTGCGTTCACCACGAAGACGAGCGTAGTTTACAACCCAGCGAATACCGAGTGTTTGACGGCGATCAGCACGAACTTCAACTGGCACTTGATAGTTAGCACCACCGATACGGCGAGCACGTACTTCAAGTACAGGCATAACATTTTTCAATGCTTGATCAAAAACTTCCATTGGGTCTTGACCCATTTTGGAACGAATAATTTCGAATGCATCATATACGATAGTTTCAGCAATGCCTTTTTTGCCATCGTACATAACTTTGTTAATGAAACGTGTTACTAATTTGCTGTTGTACACCGGATCTGGAAGTACATCACGTTTCGGAACAGGGCCTTTTCTTGGCATGTTCAATTCCTCCTTTATAATGATGTGTGTTAATTTCGTTTAATGGCTAAAATTATTTTTTAGCTTTTTTCGCGCCGTATTTGGAACGACTTTGCATACGGTTTTGTACGCCAGCTGTATCCAATGCACCACGAACGATGTGATAACGCACACCTGGAAGGTCTTTTACACGACCGCCTCTGATAAGTACAACACTGTGTTCTTGTAAATTGTGACCAATGCCTGGGATGTAAGCAGTTACTTCAATAGCGTTTGTCAAACGTACACGGGCAACTTTACGAAGCGCGGAGTTTGGTTTCTTTGGAGTAGCTGTGTACACACGAGTACATACACCACGTTTTTGTGGAGATTCTTGAAGCGCTGGAGCTGTAGATTTTTTAGTCAAGCTCATGCGACCTTTGCGTACTAGCTGATTAATTGTTGGCATTTGGGCACCTCCTTTCCAAATTTGAGATTTATAATTGATCCGTCATAACAAAGTGTTACATCGGATATTACCAAGATTAACGTAGGATACCTACCGCTGTGGCCCGCACTTTAATGCGGCACGCACGACCGAGGTCATCCATAGTGTGCTTATCATTCACAGGTATTCCCTGTTCAGAACAAGCTGTTCGTATAGGTTCAACTACACGTTCATCACTATCGCGTCCTACGAACACATACTTCACAGTTCCCTCGCGCAATGTTTTTCAACGTTTGCTTGGCACCGATTGTTTTGTTCATCGACTTCAGATGGGCAATGTCCATAGTAAATTCTCCTTACGAAATTATGCTACTTAGGCATACTTGCCCCTGAGCACTCTGTAAGTATATCAATTACACAAGCTCATGTCAAACGTTTTTCGACGGTCTACACCGCTATACAACTGCATTTTATGTGTACACGTTTCCGTGCGTTTCATTATATTGAACTATATAAACTCTTTTGTTATTTTTATACAAATTTTATGTGTTTTAGACTCATTTTTTTATGCATAAATTTTTATATTATTTTCATTCATCTCATTTCATGTATGCAAAATAGATATAACTGAAAAAAATAAATTAGCCATTTTTTTGATCTATTTTATTTAGTTTATTCAAAATAACGATTTTATTAAATTTATTATTTTATTTATTCTCTATGACACTTCTATCTGTAACAGACAAGTTTAGGGATTTTATAAAAAGAGCGTGCCCTAAGGCACGCTCTCTTTATATTTCTCTATAGATTATTCTTCTACAGCAGATTCTTCTGTAATATCGATAATTTCAGGTGTGTTTTTCACAACTTCGATTTTACGGTAACGGCTCATGCCAGTACCAGCAGGAATCAATTTACCGATGATTACGTTTTCTTTTAAGCCCAATAATGGATCGATTTTACCTTTAATAGCGGCGTCGGTAAGAACACGTGTTGTTTCTTGGAAGGACGCTGCAGACAAGAAGGAATCCGTTGCCAAAGCGGCTTTTGTAATACCCAATAATGTACGTTTGCCTGTAGCATTTTCACGGCCATTAAGAGTAAGACGACGGTTTTCTTCGTCAAAGGTATTAACGTCGACCATATCTCCTGGAAGCATATCTGCATCGCCAGCTGTTTCAACTTTTACTTTGTGAAGCATTTGACGTACGATAACTTCGATATGTTTATCGTTAATTTCTACACCTTGAGATTTATATACTTTTTGTACTTCGTATACGAGGTAACGTTGAGTTGCTTCAGTACCCATTACGCGCATAATGTCATGAGGGTTGATAGAACCTTCTGTCAAACGTGCACCTAAGGATACAACATCACCGTCTTTAACGATAATGCGAGAACCATAAGGGATGAGGTAATCAAGTTCAATACCGTCCTCACCAGTGATGAAGATAGTATTAGTACCTTTTTTACCTTCGTTAGGTACAACGCGAACTGTACCTTCGTTTTCTGCGATGATCGCATTACGTTTTGGTTTACGCGCTTCGAACAATTCTTCGACACGTGGCAAACCTTGTGTAATATCGTCACCTGCGACACCACCTGTATGGAATGTACGCATTGTCAACTGAGTACCAGGTTCACCGATGGATTGCGCTGCAATAATACCTACAGCTTCACCAACTTGAACTTGACCACCTGTACCAAGGTCGCGACCATAACACTTGCGACATACGCCATAAGGGCTGCGGCAAGTCAATACGGAACGGATTTTAACTGTTTCGTAGTGTTTTACAACTTCATCAGCCAATGGTTCTGTGATTTCACCGTTAAGAGGAACGATAACTTCGCCAGTTTCTTTATTAACTAATTCTTCAGCTGCAATACGGCCTACGATACGATCTTTTAATGGTTCAATAACGCCAGTACCCTCAACGATTGCTTCCACTTCGATACCATGAATTTCGTTGTTGCGTACTTGTACTTCTTTTACATCGGAGTTAAGAATAGCTTCGATGCCTTCTTCAGTGAGGCGTGTATTAGCAGGGAAGATTTCTACACCTTCACTGTCAACAATTGCTTGTACAGTATCCTTGTTCAACATATTTTGAACCATAGTTTCTTTTAATGTTGCACGGATGCTGTCATCGCTTTCACCAAGAATAATTTTTTGAACCAAGTTAGTATGGTTGATATCGCTATCAGAGCCTAGGTGTGCACCGCGCAATGCGACAGATGTAACACCGGATTCTGCAATATCAGCTAAGCATTGTTCGTCCAAAATAGTTTCAGCAGGTACAACAAGTTCCCCTGTTTCTACATTCACTACATCTTTATCTAGAACACGACCAATAAGCTTGTCTTCAACAATTCCAATGCTTGACGTGGAGATGTAGCCAAACGAGCGCGTTCACGAACGAGATCGATACCTACAACGTCACAATCGTCCTCACGAACGATAACGTCTTGAGATACGTCAACAAGACGACGAGTCAAGTAACCGGAGTCAGCTGTACGAAGCGCTGTATCGGCCAAACCTTTACGGGCACCATGAGAGGATGTAAAGTAATCCAATACAGTCAAGCCTTCTTTAAAGTTTGCTTTGATTGGCAAGTCGATGATACGACCAGATGGATCGGCCATCAAACCACGCATACCAGCAAGCTGACGGATCTGTTGTTTGTTACCACGGGCACCAGAGATAGCCATCATGTAAACAGGGTTGAAGCCATCTTTGTCGCGCGCCATATTATCCATCATGGCATCAGTAACATCTTCTGTTGCTTGAGTCCACAATTGAATAGTTTTACGGTAACGTTCTTCTTCTGTAATAAGACCACGGCGATACAAGCGAGATACTTTTTCTACTTCTTGTTCTGCTGTGTCTAATAAACCAGTTTTTACTTCTGGTACTTTAATATCTGCAATAGCTACAGTCATACCTGCGCGACGAGCGAAGGAATAACCCAAGGATTTAATACGGTCCAAGAGTTCTGCAGTCTTTTCATTGCCAAACAATTGGAAGCATTGGTCAACCAATTTACCAACTGTTTTCTTATCCATAACCTTACCTAAAGAGTAAGTGCCATCTTCACGTTTTTCGTATTGCCATAATTCTGGGAATAATGCATTGTTGAAGATTAAGCGACCAGCTGTAGTTTCTACACGGCCATGATCAGGTAAACGGATATAAAGAATATCTTGCAAGCCAATGATATGAGACTCGTATGCAAGCATTACTTCGTCATAAGTAGCAAATGTTTTTGCTTTATCACGAGTATCTTCGCGTACAACTGTTAAGTAGTATGTACCCAAGATCATATCTTGAGAAGGTACTGCTACTGGTTTACCGTCTTTCGTAGACAAGATGTTATGGCTAGAAAGCATCAATGTACGAGCTTCTGCTTGTGCTTCTACGGACAATGGTAAGTGACATGCCATTTGGTCACCGTCAAAGTCGGCGTTGAAGGCTGTACATACTAATGGATGCAATTTGATAGCACGGCCTTCCCAAAGGATTGGTTCGAAGGCTTGAATACCAAGTCTATGCAATGTAGGGGCACGGTTCAAGAGAACTGGATGTTCTTTGATTACCTCTTCCAAGGATTCCCATACACCAGGGCCAATTCTTTCAACTTGGCGTTTAGCTGCCTTGATGTTGGATGCTTGACCGCGTTCTACCAAACGTTTCATAACGAAAGGTTTGAACAATTCCAATGCCATTTCTTTAGGCAAACCACATTGGTGCATTTTAAGTTCAGGACCTACTACGATAACGGAACGACCAGAGTAGTCAACACGTTTACCAAGCAAGTTTTGACGGAAACGACCTTGTTTACCTTTAAGCATATCGGACAAGGATTTCAATGGACGGTTACCAGGACCTGTTACAGGACGGCCACGGCGACCATTATCGATCAATGCGTCAACAGCTTCTTGAAGCATACGTTTTTCGTTGCGCACGATGATATCAGGAGCACCTAAGTCTAACAAACGTTTCAAACGGTTGTTACGGTTGATAACACGACGGTACAAATCATTGAGGTCAGATGTAGCGAAACGACCACCATCTAATTGAACCATAGGGCGCAATTCAGGTGGGATAACAGGAACAACATCCATGATCATCCATTCTGGGCGGTTGCCAGATTGACGGAATGCTTCTACTACTTCTAAACGACGAACTGCACGGATTTTTACGTTGACCACTAGCAGTGTTCAATTCTTCGCGCAATTCAGCATTCAATGCTTCAAGATCAAGTTCTGCTAAGAGGGCTTTTTACAGCCTCAGCACCCATGTCGATACATGCGAAGAGAACTTCTTCAGCAGCGCCCAATTCATAACGCTCTTCACGAGTTAATTCTTCGTATTCTTTATCTGCTTCTGGGATTGTTGCATCATCGCGAAGAGCAGCATTATAGCGCTCTTTGCGTTGTGCTTCGCGAACAATAGCCAAACGTTCGTTACGTTGAGCTACTGTTTCGATTACAACGGATTTACCACCGATAGTATAACCGTCTTCGTTAAATTGAGCTTCATATTCGCGGTACTCTTGCTCGGACAACAATTGGCGTTTTGCCAATGGAGTACCAGCTGGATCTACTACGATGTAGGAAGCAAAGTATAATACGCGTTCCAAGGAACGTGGAGATACATCAAGGATGAGGCCCATGCGGGATGGGATACCTTTAAAGTACCAAATGTGAGATACAGGAGTAGCCAATTGGATATGGCCCATACGTTCACGACGTACTTTTGCACGTGTAACCTCTACACCACATTTATCACAGACTACGCCTTTATGGCGAATGCGTTTATATTTGCCGCAGTGACATTCCCAGTCCTTTGTTGGTCCAAAAATGCGTTCGCAGAATAGACCATCACGTTCTGGCTTCAACGTACGGTAGTTAATAGTTTCAGGTTTCTTAACTTCCCCATGAGACCAAGCTAAGATCTGCTCTGGAGAGGCTAAACCGATTCGCATGGAATCGAATTCATTTACGTCTAGCACTACTATCGCTCCCTTCCTTATAGATAGTTTTAGTCTTCATCGTTAGAGGAATCGCCCATTGGGAACGCCAATTGGCTAAGGATATCGTCTTCACCGCCGTTATCAGCAGGTGCTTCTTCCTCTACTTCTGGCTCTACTACAGTTACTTCATCAGTTTCTACTGCACTGCCTTCCATAACTTCTTCAATGCCAGTTTCTACCACTTCATCTTCGTCATCAAGTTCTTTCATAACAACTTCTTCTTGATCTTCATTCAAGATTTTTACATCAAGACCAATACTTTGAAGTTCTTTGAGCAATACCTTGAAGGACTCAGGTACACCTGGTTCAGGGATGTTTTCGCCTTTAACGATTTTTTCGTATGCTTTCACACGACCAACAACATCGTCAGACTTAACAGTTAATAGCTCTTGAAGTGTATAAGCTGCGCCATATGCTTCGAGAGCCCAAACTTCCATTTCCCCGAAACGTTGACCACCGAATTGAGCTTTACCACCCAATGGTTGTTGTGTAACAAGGGAGTACGGACCTGTGGAACGAGCATGGATTTTATCATCAACCAAGTGATGGAGTTTAAGCATGTATACGTAACCAACAGTTACACGGTTATCCATAGGTTCACCAGTACGACCATCGTACAATACTGTTTTACCATCATCGGAACGACCAGCAATGCCTAATGTTTCAAATACGTCTTTTTCATGCGCACCATCAAATACAGGTGTAGCAATGTGAATACCAGCTACATCTGGTTTTGGCATGCCATATGTTTCATAATCGTAACCAAGGCCTTCGAGTTCATGACGAATTTCAACGCGTTTAGCACGAGCAGATTCAATATGGTTCAATGTAGTTTTAACTTTATTAATGGCTTCTAATTCTTCTACAAGAGCTGGATCCATTTCTGGAGCATCTTCTTCAGAGTCGAAGAATTCTACATGAAGTGCATTGTATTTAGCTTCAATAGCTTTAAGTTCTTGATAACGAGCTTCGCCGCCAAGAGCTTCAAGTTTCTTTTGCGCTGCAGACTCTACATGACCAAGAATTTGAGATTTCAAGTCGATGATTTTTTCATCGATGTCGAAATGAGGAACAGTTACATCTTCTTTAGCTTTTACTTCTAATTCTTCAATTTCAGCATATAAGCCGCGAATAGCGTCGATTTGTTCCCAGTAAGATGCATCAGTACGAGCTTCTTTCAATACATTTTGGATGTGAAGGTCTGTAGCTTTGATTTTCATACCTAAGCCTTGAACAGCCCAACCCAAGTGAGTTTCAAGAACCTGACCGATGTTCATACGAGAAGGTACGCCCAATGGGTTCAATACGATTTGTACTGGAGTACCATCTGGAAGGAATGGCATATCTTCTTTTCTCATAACGCGAGAAACGACACCTTTATTACCATGACGGCCCGCCATTTTATCGCCTTCGTGAATCTTACGTTTTTGAGCGATGTATACGCGAACAAGTTTATTTACACCTGGTTGTAATTCGTCACCGTTTTCACGAGTGAAGACTTTAACGTCTACAACTTTACCAGATTCGCCATGAGGTACGCGCAAGGATGTGTCGCGAACTTCGCGTTCTTTATCACCGAAGATAGCGCGTAATAAGCGTTCTTCAGGAGTTAATTCAGTTTCACCTTTTGGTGTAGCTTTACCTACGAGAATGTCGCCAGGATGTACTTCTGCACCAATACAGATGATACCATCTTCATCAAGGTTTTTAAGTGTGTCATCACCAGTATTAGGTAATTCACGAGTGATTTCTTCGGCACCTAATTTAGTGTCACGCGCATCGCATTCGTACTCTTCAATATGAATGGATGTATAGATATCTTCTTTGCAAAGTTCTTCACTAAGCAAGATCGCATCTTCGTAGTTATAACCTTCCCAAGGCATGAACGCTACAAGAACGTTATAACCTAACGCTAATTCACCGCCATCAGTAGCAGGGCCATCAGCCAATACTTGGCCTTTTACAACATGGTCGCCACGATTAACGATTGGTTTTTGGTTAAAGCATGTGGATTGGTTAGAACGAAGGAATTTATTCAAACGATATGTATCAACACGACCATCGCTATCGCGAAGAACGTGGATTTCATTACCCCAGCAACGTACAACTTTACCAGCTTCGCGAGCAAGTACGCAAACGCCGGAGTCAGTAGCTGCTGTATATTCCATACCTGTACCAACAAGTGGAGCTTGAGCGCGCAAGAGTGGTACCGCTTGACGTTGCATGTTCGCCCCCATCAAGGCACGGTTAGCATCGTCATTTTCAAGGAATGGAATCATAGCTGTACCGATGGATACAACTTCTTTTGGACTAACGTCCATGTAGTCTACCTTATCAGGTGTAACTTCCAATACGTCATGACCACGACGACAAGCTACGTGTTCATTAGTAAAGTAACCTTCACCATCGATTGGGGAGTTCGCTTGGGCAATTGTCATGCCTTCTTCTTCATCAGCTGTCATATATACAACGGAATCAGTGACACGAACTTTTACAACTTTGTCTGCATCAGCGCCTGTACCATAGATTTTTCTACTTTACGGTATGGAGCCTCAATGAAACCGAATTCATTTACTTTCGCATAGTTAGACAAGGAGTTGATCAAACCGATGTTTGGACCTTCTGGAGTTTCGATTGGACACATACGGCCATAGTGAGAGTGATGCACGTCACGAACTTCGAAGCCTGCACGCTCACGAGATAAACCGCCAGGGCCAAGGGCAGAAAGACGACGTTTGTGAGTCAATTCTGCTAATGGGTTTGTTTGGTCCATGAACTGAGACAATTGGGAAGAACCAAAGAATTCTTTGATTGCTGCCACTACAGGGCGAATGTTAATCAACGCTTGAGGCGTGATAGATTCGATTTCTTGAATTGTCATACGTTCACGAACAACACGTTCCATACGAGTTAAACCAATACGGAATTGGTTTTGCAACAATTCACCTACACAGCGAAGACGACGGTTGCCCAAGTGGTCGATATCATCTGTATGACCTGCGCCATCCATAAGGTTGAGCAAGTAAGAGATGTTAGCGATCATGTCTTCACGTGTTACTGTACGGTGATCATATGGCAAGTTGCAGTTGTTACAGATAACTTTAGATTCTACACCATCGTTATTTACGATGTAGAACTCAGCGAAACCTTCACCATCGAATACATGGCTATTAGCAACGATATCAAGTTGTTCTTCTCCAACTTGTACACCTGCATCAAGAATGATTTCGCCAGTTTCTGGATCTACGATTGGTTGAGCCAATGTTTGACCCAACATACGTTGACGCCAGCCAAGTTTTTTGTTCAATTTGTAACGACCAACGCGCGCTAAATCATAACGGCGTGCATCGAAGAACAAGTTATCAAACAAGTTACGAGCAGACTCTACTGTTGGAGGCTCGCCTGGACGTAATTTTTTATAGATTTCAACCAATGCTTCATCAGCAGATTGAGTTGTATCTTTTTCTAATGTACGAACGATGCGTTCATCATATACTGGCAAACCATCTTCATCAGTTTTACCATTCCAGAAGAGGTCAAGGATGCTTTCATTAGTATCCCAACCTAATGCACGTACCAATACAGTAGCTGGTAATTTACGATTACGGTCAATACGAACAGCAACAACTTCGCTAGCATCAGTTTCAAGTTCAATCCATGCGCCACGGTTAGGAATAACTGTGGAATCGTACAAACGGTTACCCATTGTATCGATTTCTTTATTGTAGTAAACGCCTGGAGAACGTACCAATTGGGATACGATTACACGTTCTGCACCATTGATGATGAAAGTACCTGTGTCAGTCATCAATGGGAAATCGCCCATGAATACTTCTTGTTCTTTAATGTCCATATTTTCTGGATCATTATTTACCAAGCGAATATTTACACGAAGTGGTGCTGCGTAAGTAGCATCACGGTTTTTACATTCATTAATATCATACTTAGGTTCACCTAAGCTGAAACCTTCGAAAGAAAGTACTAGATTACCTGAATTGTCTTTAATCGGAGAAATATCGTTGAAAATATTTTGTAAACCACTCTCCAAGAACCACTCATACGATTTACGCTGAATGTCCAATAAATGCGGCATCTTGATAACTTCGTTAATTTTTGCGTACGTATAACGAGTTCGTTTGCCTACCTGTTCAGGTTTGAACATATTTGCTTTCACCCCTATCAAAACACACTGGTCTACCATTTTCTATAACGGCACGGAAAAGACATCTTACAGGTCTCAGTTTTCCTGCTCGGATAACGTCAAATAAAGCAAGGCCCATTTCATTTTTAAAAATAACCTTGCTTTCCATTAACCAAGCACAACCTTGGAAGAAAACCTAATCACTATTCAAGTTATAGTTTTTATATCCAAAAGCAGGAAACGCTACTTTTGCAATATATAATTCTATCAGTATTAAAAAAGACTGTCAACCAAAAGGGTTGACAGTCTTTCATTTTCATGCTTTATTCATGTATCCAAACAACTGACTATGTTAGTTGCCTTTTTGTTTTAAAAGATTAGCACCAGCAATACCAGGGCGAGTCATTTCTTTAGGAGAAAGGATATGATTGATTTCATCTTCAGTCAATAAACCTTTCCAAGATGATATCACGGATAGCACGACCAGTAGTATATGCTTCTTTCGCAAGAGAAGATGCTGTTTCATAGCCAAGGTGTGGCAACAATGCTGTTACGATACCAACGGAACGATTCAACCAGTATTCGCATTGTTCACGATCTACTTCAAGATCCACGAGTAATTTATCAACGAATGTATTTACACCGTTTTTGAGATAGCAAAGATTATTGAACAAATTGTAAGCCAATACAGGTTCCATTACGTTCAATTCGAATTGACCATTTTCTACAGCCAATGTGATGGTTAAGTCATTACCGATAACTTGGTAACATACTTGATTCAATACTTCGGCGATAACAGGGTTAACCTTGCCTGGCATGATGGAAGAACCAGGTTGGCGAGCAGGCAATTTTAATTCCCCAATACCACAACGAGGACCAGATGCCATCAAACGGAAGTCGTTAGCCATTTTAATCAATACGAGAGCCGTAACTTTCAAACCGCTGGAGATATCTGCAAAGATATCTGTATTGTTGGTAGCATCAATTAAGTTTTCTGCAGTGTAGAATGGTTCGCCTACTACTTCACTAAGTTCATATGCTACATCATGAATATAATTAGGTTCCGCATTAAGGCCTGTACCAACTGCAGTAGCACCCATGTTAATTACATGTGCACCTTCAACGGCAGATTTAATACGTTTAATACCGCGGCGAACACCAGATGCATAAGCACCCATTTCTTGACCTAATGTAATTGGCACCGCATCTTGTAAATGAGTACGACCCATCTTCAAGATTTCGCTATATTCATCAGCCTTTTTCTCAAGTTCATCAACAAGGCGTTGCAATGCTTCAAGTAAAGGTTTAGATTTCAAAATCGCACATACCTTGATTGCTGTTGGGAAAGCATCATTTGTAGATTGTGCCATATTACAATGGTTGTTAGGGCTTACAATATCATAGCTTCCTTTTGGATGACCCAAAATTTCACAAGCACGGTTAGCCAATACTTCGTTCATATTCATGTTTACAGAAGTACCTGCACCACCTTGAATTGGATCAACAGGGAATTGGTCAGCAAATTGACCTTCAATTACTTCGTCTGCAGCTTGTACAATAGCTTTACCAATAGATACATTTAAGCGACCAGTTTTCATATTCGCTAAAGCAGATGCTTTTTTAACCATTGCCAATGCTTTGATAAAATCTTGGTCCAAGTGTTTTCCTGTAATATGGAAGTTTTCTAATGCACGAATTGTTTGTACACCGTAATATAATTCATCAGCTACTTCTAATTCACCTAAGAAATCATGTTCTTTTCTCATAATAAATCCTCTTTCTACTATTTTTATACAAAATAGTATTTCAATGAAACGGTTTTATCTTACGCGCTCATTATAGCATGTATTTTGTATACATAAAAGTCATTTCATGTATTCTGTACAAACAATATTCTATACAATATATTATTTCATAAATAATTTTTTTGTAACTATTTCCATATTGCTAAAAGCTTTATCTTTCATTGGTTTAATTATTACACGCCCTATAGTACAATAATATAAACTATGTAAGTAAGGAGTAATTATGATTAACAATCACATGCTGCGCATAGGTGCGCTATTTTTATTAACCGTACTAAGTTACGGTTTCTATAATGCCTATCTACCCATAACCGATCCAGTTGAATCCAACTATGTATTATCTGCTATTACAATGCTAAAACATAACTCATGGATATCACCCATGATATATGACCAAGTATGGTATGATAAACCGCCTCTCACCTATTGGGCGCTTATGATAAGCTATAAACTATTTGGCATATCTGACTTTACATCGCGTATACCGAATACACTCATTGCCGGTGGCAGTGTAGCGCTTATGTACCATCTTGTGTATCGCATTAAAGAGTCCACGCATATAGCAGTAACAAGCGCCATACTTTTATTTGGTGCCTTACAGTTCTGGTACATTTCACACGCAGTCATAACAGATGGCTTCCTCTTCTTCTTTTCACTAGCCATCTTCGGCTATTCTTATCTAGCTTTCACCAAGAACGATAAACATTCCATGGTAAAAGCCTATGCGGCAGCAGCCTTAGCGGTCGTAACTAAAGGGCCCGTTGGTATTGTTCTGCCTGGATTAATACTATTACTATTCATTGCTGCACGATGGTTCACCCAAAAAGATAAGGATGAATACTCACTTGCTAAGGATATTACATTATTATTTAATCCTTTGGGAATTCTACTATTTATAGTTCTTGCCAGTCCATGGTACATCGCTATGTACTTGATTCACGGTCAAGAATTCATATCTGGTTTCCTAGGGCTTCACAACATGGAGCGAGCACTTGTATCTGAGCACCCAAAATTCAATGTTTGGTATTATTACCTAATCATTGTCCCTCTTGCTCTATTACCATGGACACCAGCCGTTATTTACCGACTCAAAAACATTACCTGGAAAAATAATTTTTATCTTCTCGGCGCTATCTGGTTTGTAGTAATTGTATTATTCTATTCACTAGTGGCCACAAAGTATATAACCTATACGTTACCAGCAATAATCCCATGTCTTATCTGGGGTGCTGAAGCTATCACAGCTAGCTTCCATAACAAGAGTACTAGTTTTAAATATATTGTGACGATTCCATTAGGCATATATACAATCTTATTCCTAGTAGCCAGCATCGCAACACCAGAATTAAATCCTATACCATTAATTAGTGCATTCGTATTACTAGTACTATTTGCACTAGTAGTAAAACGGTACAGACATAGCAACTTACCATTATCTATCTATTTAGCCACACCTTTAACTATTTTATATACGGCAATCACAATAACTGTAACACCTATTTTATCTGATCAATCGGGGCTTCAATTCAAGCCATATATTAAGTCAAGTGCTCAACACACATATATATATGGTACCTACTATACATCGATTGTATATTATACAAAAGATACACCAACTCAAGTATTTGTACATACTACAGATAATCCTGTATGGACAGCAGGCAAAACATTGATGCCCACTATAACAGTAGAAGAGTTTGATACAAGGGTATCTAATGAAAGGTGCTATCATCATTGTGCCAAATAAATATAGTAAAGAATTTGCTAATTCACCAACCAATAACATAGCAACAGAAGTTGGAAAAACTAAATCGGCTAGCATTTATAAAATTCAATAATCATAGAAAAAACTGGCTAATTGGTATTGATAGATATCTACAAAATTTATTTCTATAACAAAAAAGGCGTACCCGAGGGTACGCCTTTTATTATGGCTAGAATTATTTCAATTCTACAGTTGCGCCAGCTTCTTCCAATTGAGCTTTCAAAGCTTCAGCTGCTTCAGTAGCTACGCCTTCTTTTACAGGTGCAGGAGCGCCGTCAACGATAGCTTTAGCTTCTTTCAAGCCAAGACCAGTTGCTTCACGAACAACTTTAATTACGTTGATTTTGGATGCGCCAGCATCTTTCAAGATTACGTCGAAGGAATCTTTAGCAGCGCCGCCTTCAGCACCACCAGCAGCTGCTACAGCTACAGGAGCTGCTGCAGTTACGCCAAATTCTTCTTCAATTGCTTTTACAAGATCATTAAGTTCAAGAATAGTTGCTTCTTTCAATTCAGCAACGATGTTTTCAATGTTCAATGCCATTTTAGTTTTCCTCCATAAAATAGTTTATTGTATCAGTCTTAAGCGACCAATGAATACTTCGCAGAAATTATTATTCTGCAGCTTCTGCTGGTTGAGCTTCTGCAACAGCTTTGACAGCGTATGCAACGTTGCGAACAGGAGCTTGCAATACGGAAAGCAACATGGAAAGCATGCCTTCGCGGTTTGGAAGACTTGCAATTGCTTTAACGCCTGCAGCGTCCATAACTTCGCCTTCAACGATACCAGCTTTAACTGTTACAACTTCTTTCTCAGTAGATTTGATGAATTGTTCGATTACACGAGCAGGTGCAACAGCATCTTCTTTAGAAGTAGCCAATGCAGTTGGACCTTCTAAATGCTCAGCGAAACCTTCAAGATTCAATTCATTTGCAGCAATGCGAGTCAAAGTATTTTTGATTACTTTGTATTCAACGCCTTCAGCCAACATTTTGCGGCGAAGATCAGTTGCTTGCGCAACAGTCAAACCAGTGTAACCAATCAATACAGCGCCTTTGCTTCAGAAAGAGTTTCTTTCATTTGAGCAACGATTGCTTTCTTTTGTTCAGTGACAGCCATTAGATTACCTCCTTGTAGATTTTTTGGTGCTCTATGTACTATCTTAGCGTAAAAACGACCCCATCGCACGCGATGAGGTCGAACTAGTCCTAGATTATCTAGTGTCAGCCTCAGCGGGCGGATTTTCATCCATTATACATACCAGCCGTCTACAGCTAAGAGACATATGTGATTATTGCTCTTTTGTAACGTTGCTCAATTTGAACACGTTCAAAGGCACACCAGGGCCCATTGTAGCGGACAAGGTTACAGATTTAATGTATTGACCTTTAGCTGCTACAGGTTTAGCCTTGATAATAGTATCAACGATTGTACGGTAGTTGTCAAGTAATTTTTCTTCATCGAAGGACGCTTTACCGATGGAGCAAGAGACAATACCTGCTTTATCAGTACGGTATTCGATTTTACCAGCTTTGATTTCGTTTACTGCACGAGCAACGTCTGGAGTTACTGTACCAACTTTAGGGTTTGGCATCAAGCCTTTAGGACCCAAGATTTTACCAAGACGGCCAACTTGACCCATCATGTCTGGTGTAGCAACTACTACGTCGAAGTCGCTCCAACCACCTTGGATTTTAGCTACTAACTCTTCAGAACCTACGAAATCTGCACCAGCTTCTTCAGCTGCTTTAATATTGTCGCCTTTTGCGAATACAAGAACGCGTTTAGTTTTGCCAGTACCATGAGGCAATACTACTGCACCACGAACTTGTTGATCAGCGTATTTAGGGTCGACATTCAAGTTGAAAGCGATTTCAACTGTTTCATCGAAATTTGCAGTTGCAGTTTTCTTAACCAACTCGATTGCTTCTACTGGTTCGTAGAACTTACCAGCTTCAATAAGTTTTACTGCCTCAGCGTATTTCTTACCTACTTTTGCCATTATAATATCCTCCTTATGTGGTCAAACGGGAATTCCCTCCCACCGATTTGCGCCTTATGCGCAAGTCGTACGCTTATTAGTCAACGATTTCAATGCCCATGCTGCGAGCAGTACCTTCTACCATGCGCATACCTTGTTCTACGGTATTAGCATTCAAGTCAGGCATTTTCAATTCAGCAATTTCACGAACTTTATCGCGACCTACTTTTTGCTACTTTATCACGGTTAGGTACACCAGAACCTTTTTGGAATACCTGCAGCTTTTTTCAATAATACTGCAGCTGGTGGAGTCTTAGTGATGAAGTCGAAGCTACGATCTTCATATACGTTAATAACTACTGGGATAATCAAGCCAGCTTGTTTAGCAGTACGTTCGTTGAATTCTTTTGTGAAAGCAACGATGTTAACACCTGCTTGACCTAATGCAGGACCAACTGGTGGTGCTGGAGTAGCTTTAGCGGCTTCAATTTGTAGTTTTACTTGTTTAACTAATTTCTTAGCCATGGGTAATTAAACCTCCTATGCTTATACTGTGGTGGTAACGGATATACATCCTCCCACTGGCAACCAAAATCGATTGCTCTTTTTTAGAGTTATAATATATATATTAAAGAGCTTTCTCAATTTGAGAGAACTCTACCTCTACCTCGGTATCTCGGTTGAACATTTCCACATTAAGTTTCAATGTTCCTTTTTCAGGGTTAAGTTCGGTAATAACACCTAGTTTATCTTCAAAGGCCCCGGACGTAATGCGTACCGTTTCACCAACTTCTACATCGATGTTGATGCTTGGTTTCTTATCCAAGCCCTGAGACTTAAGTATATGTTCTACTTCGGAATCAGAAAGTGGAACTGGTTTTGTGGCAGAGCCAACGAAGCCTGTTACACCTGGTGTGTTGCGTACAACATACCAAGAACGGTCGTTAACTTCCATTTCAACCAATACGTACCCAGGAAATATCTTACGTTTTACTACTTTTTTAACCCCATCTTTTTCGTCAATTTCGTCTTCAAGAGGTACCAAAATTCGGCTAATCACATCTTGTAGACCCATAGACTGAACTTTAAGTTCAAGAGTGGTTTTAACTTTATTTTCGTAGCCTGAATAGGTATGAATTACATACCACTTCTTATCTGCTTCCATGAAATGGCCCCCCTTATCCAACAAAGTGCAACAACGTATTAAAAAGTTGGGCAAAGACTGCATCAAGTACATAAATAATAAAGGCGATAAAAATCGTCACTAAGAATACTACTATTGTGTAATTGATGAGTTCTTTTTTTGTTGGCCAGACTACTTTTTTAAGTTCAGCTTTCACACCGCGGAAGAATTTTCCAAATCCACCACGCTGCTGCACTGCTGAGTTAGACTTTGCCATTGTTTCACATCCTCAAATCAACAGGTAATGAATGATAAGAATTATTTTGTTTCACGGTGTAATGTATGTTTACCGCAGAATTTGCAATATTTCATCATTTCAATACGATCAGGATTGTTCTTTTTATTCTTGTTCGTTTGATAGTTACGTTGTTTGCAATCTGTGCAAGCTAAAGTAATGGCATTACGCATCCGGATACACCTCGCTTTTTATTTACTAATCTGTCTCTTGTACTCGAAAACGCTCGACTACATACTAAAGAAATATATCATACGTAGCAAGTGATGTCAAGAATTTTGAGCAACTCAAAAAAGCCAGGCACATGTACCTGACAGGGATAGTATAACAAAAAATGGCGTTCCTTGTCTAGAAAGGAACGCCATTAATATGGTAATAAATTATCACATATTTTTCATACAATTTATGCCGTTAATGCATAGAATTATATTATGTCTGTCAATTAGGATTTCTTCGGAAATAGAACTTTCACAATTTGCCAGAAGAATGCTACGGCACCAATGATTAGTATTGTATCACCAATCATACGAAGCCAACGCAAGTTTTGTAACAATGGTTGTTGCATGAATTCTTCGCTACGTGCAAACCACAAGCCATGTGTAATGCTTGCCCACGCTTGGATAAGACCTATCGGCAATAAGCTAATGAGCACCATTAAGGCAAGGCCTATATTGAGAGCCCAGAACCCGAATTTCATCAATTTATCGTTGAATTCTACTTCAGGTCTAATATAACGAGCAATAAGGAATACAAAGCCTAAGCTTAAGAAACCATATACGCCAAACAATGCGGTATGCGCATGTACTGCAGTTGTATTAAGACCTTGAATGTAGAACAAGGATACAGGCATATTGATCAAGAAGCCAAACACCCCTGCACCTACTAGATTCCAGAAAGGATACCGCAATAAAGCAGTATACAGGCCATTTCAAACGATGCATCCAAGGTGCGCTGTGAAGACGTGTATAGTTTTCAAAGGCTTCATAACCTAATAATACAAGTGGTACTACTTCCAATGCGGAGAAGGATGCGCCTGTTGCCACAATAGTAGATGTAACACCTGTAAAGTATAAATGATGGAATGTACCAGGAATACCACCGATGAGATAAATAGCACCAGAGGAAATGGCTGCCACTGTACCGGCACGATATGATACAAGCCCTAGTGTAACAAAGATAAATGCCATCAATGTAGTAGAGAATACTTCGAAGAAGCCTTCTACCCAAAGATGAATTACCCACCAACGCCAGTACTCCATAATTGCCAAATGGCTATGTTCACCATAGAACAAACCTGGGACCATAGAAGATACCTACCATGATAACAGAGAAGATAAAGGCAGCAATAAGGTTTTTATCCCCTTTTTGTTTGAAAGCACCAACAATACTGCGTATCATGAGTACAAGCCAGAATAGAATACCAATGTATTCAATCCATTGCCAGATACGGCCAAGCTCAATATATTCGTAACCTTGGTGTCCGAGAAGGAAATTCCAGGCTGCTGGAATTTGATGCGCTACACCTAAGTATGTGCCAGCAAAGGAACCAACTACGAGGACTACAAGCGCCCAGAATAAAATATCTACACCTAGCTTTTGATATTTAGGATCCTTACCACCATTAATAATTGGTGCCAAGAATAAACCAGCGCTTAAGAATGCCATAGCAATCCAGAACAAGGACGCCTGAATATGCCATGTACGGGCAATAGAATATGGGAAATATTGAGCTAAAGGAATACCATAGAACGCTTGACCTTCTACAGTATAGTGAGCAATGATACCACCCATCCCCAATTGGAATAAGAACAATGCTAGGATTGTAAATAAATATTTCCCTAATGCACGTTGAGATGGAGTTAAGGTAATCTTGCTAATTGGATCTTCTGCTGGTGGAACCAATGCATGTTCGTCGTCTTTTTTACCAAAGGACCACAACCATACAACTACACCTATGCCACATAATAAAATGATGACACTCACAACAGACCAGGCAACACTTTCAGGTGTTGGATTATGATCCAATAACGGTTCATGTGGCCAGTTATTAGTGTATGTCGCATCTGTACCAGGACGTTGGGTAGATGCCATCCACGTAGTCCAGAAGAAGAAGCGTGCCATATCAATACGGTCTTGTAACTCAGGCAATGTATTGTCCTTCATTGCAAAATGATCACGAGTCAATGTCAACTCTGGATTATCACCATAAAGTTCAACAAAATAACGACCTGTAATATTCATCGCCGTAATGCGCTCTGGAGATAAAACCACGGTTCCATCATCGCGAACTGCACTACCTAGATATTCTTCTTTTACCACTTCTTTAACTGCTGCTTGTTGTGCAGGTCCCAATTGGTTATAAAGAACACCAAAGGCCTCTTGCGACTTAATATCCAACATTATAGATACTTCTTTATGCAACCAATCTGCTGTCCAATCAGGTGCTTGATAAGCGCCATGACCTAAAACTGTCCCTACAGATTGACCACCTGTAGATTGCCATGCCGATTGACCATGTAAAATATCTTCCTTAGTGAACAAGACTTGTCCATCTTGAGATACATATGCAGTCGGCACCGGCGGTGCTTGATGATACACATCAGTACCTAGATAACCAAGGATTGAAAAACCAATGATAAGTACGGCTACTACAGCTATCCAATACTTTTTTTGTATTCACCCATCACTTTACCTCCTTTTCTAAAAACACAAAAGGAGGGCTTTTTGCCCTCCTTAAGATTATAATAGCACCAGTCAAAGATAGTTTCTGTATCTTTGGTTACAAATGTAATAAACAATATATAAATTAACATAAAAAAATAGGACCCCATTGGGGCCCTATTTTTTTATAAAAAAAGGCTACTAATTAACCTTCGATTTCAGTTACAACGCCAGCGCCTACTGTATGGCCACCTTCGCGGATCGCGAAACGAAGACCTTCTTCGATAGCGATTGGAGTGATCAATTCGATATCCATTGTTACGTTATCGCCAGGCATACACATTTCTACACCTTCAGGAAGGTTTACAACACCTGTTACGTCTGTTGTACGGAAGTAGAATTGTGGACGGTAGTTGGAGAAGAATGGAGTATGACGGCCACCTTCTTCTTTAGTCAATACGTAAACTTCTGCTTTGAATTTTGTGTGTGGGTTGATGGAACCTGGTTTAGCCAATACTTGACCACGTTCGATGTCTTTACGGTCAACACCACGAAGCAACGCACCTACGTTGTCACCTGCTACTGCAGAGTCCAAAGTTTTGCGGAACATTTCAAGACCAGTTACTACGTATTGTTCAGCTTTTTCTTTCAAGCCTACAACTTCTACTGTGTCGCCTACGTTTACTTGACCACGTTCAACACGGCCAGTTGCTACTGTACCACGACCAGTGATTGTGAATACGTCTTCCACAGGCATCAAGAAAGGTTTGTCAGTATCACGAACTGGTGTTGGGATGTAGGAGTCTACAGCGTCCATCAATTCGTCGATTTTAGCTACATATTGAGCATCGCCTTCCAAAGCTTTCAAAGCGGAACCTACAACGATAGGTACTTCGTCGCCAGGGAATTCGTAGGAGGAAAGAAGTTCACGAACTTCCATTTCTACCAATTCGATCAATTCTTCGTCGTCAACCATGTCAGCTTTGTTCAAGAATACTACGATTGCAGGAACACCAACTTGGCGAGCCAACAAGATGTGTTCGCGAGTTTGAGGCATAGGGCCGTCAGCTGCGGAACATACCAAGATAGCGCCGTCCATTTGAGCCGCACCAGTAATCATGTTTTTAACATAGTCAGCATGGCCTGGGCAGTCAACGTGTGCATAGTGACGGTTAGCAGTTTCATACTCAACGTGTGCAGTGTTGATTGTAATACCACGTTCACGTTCTTCTGGAGCTTTATCGATGTTGCTGTAATCTTGGAATTCAGCTTGGCCTTTTTCAGCCAATACTTTAGTGATTGCAGCTGTCAAAGTAGTTTTACCATGGTCAACGTGACCGATTGTACCGATATTAACATGCGGTTTCGTACGTTCAAATTTTTCTTTTGCCATTAGGAATGTATCCTCCTTCACAAAAAACAAATTACATTCTAGTATTAATATAATATATTAACCCTAATTTATCAATGGAATATAAGATTCCCCTACACATTATTATACCATATATACAAAAGCTTCTAGAAATACAAATACGATAGGTAAACAAAAAAAGCTGATAAATGTAATTTCTACATGTATCAGCTTCAATTATTATTTTATGGAGAAAATAAAAAATCCTCACCAATGTGAGGTTTAATGGTGGCGGCACACGGATTTGAACCGCGGACACACCGGGTATGAACCGATTGCTCTAGCCAACTGAGCTATGCCGCCATGTATGGAGCTAGTGACCGGGATTGAACCGGTGACCTTATCCTTACCAAGGATACGCTCTGCCGACTGAGCTACACCAGCACAATGAACGATCATTTCACTGTGAATTTTTGTGGTTGCGGGGACAGGACTTGAACCTGCGACCTTCGGGTTATGAGCCCGACGAGCTACCAACTGCTCCACCCCGCTATAAATGGTGGAGGGAGAAGGATTCGAACCTTCGAAGTCGAAGACGGCAGATTTACAGTCTGCTCCCTTTGGCCGCTCGGGAATCCCTCCAAAAATAAAATGGAGCTGGCGATAGGAATTGAACCCACAACCTGCTGATTACAAGTCAGCTGCTCTACCAATTGAGCTACGCCAGCATCATTACGACAAGATGTATTTTATCATCCGCCTCACTAAGTGTCAAGAACTTTTTTAAAAACTTTTTTGAAGTTTATTGTTCACTGCGGTATCCCTTAGTGCTTAATCATAATAACATGAAACGATACCCTATGCAAGTATTTTTTCTAAACTTTTTAAACTTCATTTTTTCCTCATCGGCAATCATAGATAAAGATAGATAATCGCTAGTATAGCAACAATAATTCTATAATATCCAAAGGAGGATAATGAAGACCGATTTAAATACCATAAAAATACTTTTACAGTGATGTACCCTACTATATACGATACTAATGTGCCAATGGCAAACATAATGATATCATTTAGTTCTAGTAAATGGATTACCCGTAACAAATCATATACACAAACAATGATCATAACGGGTACAGCCATAATAAATGAAAAATCAGCAGCAGCTCTACGAGTGCATCCAATCAACATGCCTCCCGCAATGGTCGCACAAGGCCTACTATGACAGGAATTGGCCCAAATAGATACCCTTTAATAATATATTGTAGAGGATAGCCCGCTGTTAATACAGGTAGCACACCTGCCCCAATATGTAATAGAGATACGCCACGAGTTTTAATCCAATTCTTCCGTTTTAAAAAGCTATTAAATGTCCGTCTATAATGTGTATATATAGCAAGAATGGCGCCAATTTGAATAAACACTTCAAATACATCGGCATGAGCGCCTTCAAAATTAAGCATATGCCCAATAATAATCATATGACCTGTACTAGATACAGGAATGCATTTGGTTATACCTTCTATAATACCCAAAATGAGGGCAATTACATATTGTTCCATGATATCACCTACCTATATATGTGGTCATAACACATGGCAATATATAATGCCCTCATCAATCAATATAGCTTTAATTAATCAATAACCATAACACGTTCAGGTTTAGTAACTGTTACAACCGCATGTTTTGGATCATTATTGTGTTCTAAGTATAATTGATCACCTTCGAGATGACCACGCCAACCTACAACAATCGGATATGTTTTACTAATAGTCTTTAATAGTTCAAGAGGATTTAAATTTAAAATCGGTGCAAACAATACATTAATACCATCGATGAGCACCACTTCTGTATCACTACGACTTAATGCACGGCGAATTACTTCTTCTGCCAGTTGTGGTCTTTCATCACGAGGTACCAACAAAAATTCTTCTTCAATAAGTTGTTTCGCTTCTAAGTACTTCCAACCTTTTTGCTCAGACAATTCACGAATTAGCAAACTTTTACCAGAACCAGGACCACCAACGATAAACAATATGCGTTCATCATCACCTTGAATTTTTTCCCAACGTTCTCTTACATCTTGAACAGTAACCATATCCCTTGCCTCCTCGCTGTGACCAATCCTACTTAACTGGACGGTCAGATAACATAACGGATTTGATATATTGGTTTTTATCATCTAGGGCAAACTGTAAATATGAATCGCTTGCCGCTGGATTTTTATATTCATATACGGTAGACGTACCCGCATTTGTTGTAGATTCAACGATACGAGTTGGCATACCATACACAAAGAGCAATAGATACTTAGTATCGCCCATCGCGATGCCACGACGGGTAGGTGTGTAAATGTTCAACAATACGCGATTGATAAGATTTTTTTTATCAACACTTACACCATATTCGTTATATCCAATAAAGGTGGAACCAAACAACATGCCTTGATGTTTCCAGTCGTTATTTGGATCATTAACAAAATGATCATTTAATTTATAGCCACGCAATACAAAATCATCAGCAGTCAACTTACCAGCTTCGAAATCATATACTGGAGCTTTAGGCAATCCAAATCTTGGCCATACTTGACCACTAATCATATCAACAGCTTCTACATTGCTTTGTTTGATGGTGAAAGCAATATATTCTTTCTGTTGTCCTAACATAGATTGTTGTTGGCTATTATTATTTGTATTCTCTATCGAGCCGTTAAAGTCCTTTTTTCGAGACAATGAATTTTCGGAATGACCTTCATAAAGGAAAATATAGCTTTCATTTTTCAAGTCACGCCACATCGCATTAGGACTGCCATAAGCAAATACCAATTCCATGCGCGTACTACCCACACCTATATCGCGTACAGTACGGGCGCCTTTTTTCGTACTATGAATATTAGTAATAGTATTTGGCTCAAAGAAATAGGTAGCCCCTTGACCTCGCAATTGATTGTTTATCAATCGTTCTTGAGTAGGTCCCGTATATACGGTTACCTCCAAATCTTTCATATAGTACGTCGTAAAGTTATCACGAACTACCGTTTTTTCTACATCTTTAGGTGCTACAAACTGATCACCCAAGCGGTACCCATCAATGGCATAATCATCTTCAGACCCTATGGTTGGTAAATTATTAGCCGTATAGGACTTGCCGATATCCGCCAAATTATTTTGCGTTACACTAGGCAAGGATCCTTCATTTTCGCTAGCTGCTTGCCAAAATTGTATGGAATCACCAAACTCGGTAACTGCCATTTGTTCGGCCAACCAACCTGTTTTTGTGTTTTCCTTCTTTATTTTTGTATCAATTTTAACGGCTTTAATCGGTGCATTATCTATATACGCAACAGAATTAGCCGCATCAGGTTCCACCGTTTCTACAGGTGCAGCAGTAGCTGCCGCATCATTTGTATCCTCTGTAGCTTCTACAGCCGTCGGTTTCACTGTGGAAATAGCCGGTTCTGCCGCATACCCTACCGTTGTAGCAGATAGGCCAACTAAAGTGCCGCTACGATACGGCTCTTAATAGAATGATTCATCGATTACTCTCCAATTGCGCACGCAACCATGTCAACCATGGCTCTAGCCCATTATGGGCCGTGCAACTTACTTCAAAAATCTCTCCTGTTGGATTCAAATTACGTATATCTTGTATTGCCTTGTCTTTTTTAAATGGTACATAAGGCAATAAATCTATCTTATTAATGAGAATAGCCTTTGACTCTTTAAAGATTAATGGGTATTTAAGAGGCTTATCTTCACCTTCAGTAACAGATAATACAGTTACCTTCATGCTTTCACCAATCTCAAATTCTGCAGGGCATACAAGGTTACCTACATTCTCGATAATGATCATATCGAGTTCATCAAGATTTAAATCACCTAATGCATCTTGAATCATTTGTGCATCAAGATGGCAACCTCCCAACTGTATTGATTTGAATAACAGGAACGCCTAATTCATGAATCCGTTCCGCATCCTTAGCGGTAAATAAATCACCTTCAATAACAGCAAGGCGGTAATCTTTTTTCAAATCATGTAAAGTTGCCTCCAATAGAGATGTTTTACCAGCCCCTGGAGAACCTAATAGATTAAATACAAAAATATTTTTTTCCTTAAACAACTGTTGTAAGGACTCTGCAATGGCATCATTTTTTGCCAATACATTAGTTTTAACTTGAACTTGCATGTCCTAACCTTTCTATCAATCGATATCCATGGAGGTCACTTGTAGTTCGCGGCCACCAATGGTTTGTACGAAATGACTGTCACAATAGGGACAGATAAACTTATAATTTTCTACTGGAAATGTTTTATCACAATCTAAGCACTTTCCTTCAATAGGGATCGTGTTGATTTCAATACGAGAACCCTCTGCTGCTGTCCCCTTTGTAACCGCTTCCCAACAGAAAAGAAGGGAATCTGGTTCTACACCACTCATAAGACCCAAATCGAGTTGAACGGAATGAATCATAGATGCATCGTGTTGGCGCAATGTATCGAGGGCCACATCAAGTATGCCTTCTGCTATAGACATCTCATGCATGGTATGCCTCATATACAGCTTCAAGCATCATAGTAGTCGTTACAGAGCCTACACCACCAGGCACTGGAGTAATTGCAGACGCAATATCTTTTACCGCTTCATAATCAACATCGCCTACCGTCTTACCTTCTAGTTCATTAATGCCTACATCGATAACAACAGCACCTGGCTTAATCATATCTGCTGTAATCATATGAGCACGACCCGCTGCAGCAATAACGATATCGCCACGTTTTACTTGTTCTGCCAAATCAGGAGTTCTGGAATGACAAATTGTAACCGTACCATTTGCACCGAGAGTCATAAGAGCTACTGGTTTACCGATAACTTGGCTACGACCAACTACAACCACATGTTTGCCTTCCACAGGAATATCATAGTGGTTTAAAATTGCCATGCACGCCTTTGCTGTACAAGGAGCAAAGCCCCCTTTGCCAGCAGTTACAAGGCCAATATTGTACGTAGTTAAACCATCGATATCTTTTTTAGGATCTAGCATATCGATAAGAGCCTCAGTATCAATGTGTTTAGGCATCGGCATTAACGGCAGAATACCATGGACTGCTGCATCATTATTTAAAGCTTGTAATGCTGTAACTACTTCATCCTGTGTAGCCGTTTCAGGTAATTGTTTTAATACAAAGCCATAGCCAAAATTCTTTGCTGTCTTTTCCATAAATGTAGCATACATATGAGCACCGTGGTCTTCACCAACGAGCAATACTGCCATAGTAATTACAGAGTCTCCTACTGCTGCAACTTTTTCTTGTAAAATCGCCTTGTGAGCATCTGCTACTGCTTTACCGCGTAATTCGATCATGTGTATCTCCATTCATTCAAACTATCTATAAAATAAGGTGCCTCCGGAGAGGCACCTAAGTCTCTTATTCTATTATATAACGAACTGTCTATAATTTCTAATTATGACCGAATTCGTTTCATCGACGAAAATGAACTGTAATGGCTGTACCAGCTTTAACGGTAGTGCCACCACTTTCATCTTGAGAGACGGCCGTACCAGTTCCATCTGGTTTAAAGGCAAGTCCCGCCTTATGTAACCAGTCACGTACTTCACCATAAGTAAAGCCCGTAAAGTTAGGCAATGTAACAGAACCATCACTTCCCTGATGTTTGGTTCAGGTAATGTATTAGCAGCTTTAGTTGCTACCGGTATGTTCTCTTTAACATATGGACTCATCTGATAATAACGTACAAGCTGAGATACGATGTCCTTAAATACAGGGGCTGCAATTTGACTACCATAAATAGAACCCTTTTGTGAGTCATCAATAACGACAAGAACTACAAATTTTGGATCCTCTACAGGTCCAAAACCAATAAAGGACGCAATGTATTGTCCGTCGAGATAACCGCCATGTTTGGTATCTAGTTTTTCTCCGCCGTACCAGTTTTACCACCAAAGTGATAGCCTTCTACCATCGCTTTTGTACCGCCACCTTCAGATACTTCTTTTTCTAGAATATCTACAATGGTTTTGAGCGGTTTCCGCTGGAACTGGCTGTCCCACAACAGATGTTTCTGTCGTACTTGTTACATCGCCTTGAGAGTTACTATAAGACTTGATGATATGTGGTTTCATCATAGTACCGCCATTAGCAAGGGCACCAAAAGCACGAACCATTTGTAATGGTGTAACCGCAATACCTTGACCAATGGACATAGTAGCAACGTCTAGCTTACTCATATCATCTGGATTATACAAGATGCCCGCGCCTTCGCCAGGTAACTCAATACCTGTTTCAGAGCCGAAGCCATAATCTCGTACATATTTAGATAGAATATCTGCACCCGTTAATGTGCCGATTTCAGCCATACCAGTATTGATGGAGTACTTCAAAATATCTAGCAAGCGAACGGGACCATAGCCTTCACCATTCCAGTTTCTAATGATATGTCCATTCGCAGCAAAGGCACCTTTATCGTTATACACTGTGTCTAACTTCCATTTACCTGCCGCAAGAGCTGCCGATGCAATGATAGGTTTGAATGTAGAGCCTGGTTCATAGAGGTTGGTAACCGCAATATTTTTGAAAGCTTCCTCTCCACTTTGGTTGTAGTTATTAGGATCATAACTTGGACGATTAGCCATCGCTAATATTTCACCGGTCTTTGGATCCATAACGATAACGCTCGCATGCTTAGCTCCTGTATCAACCATCGCCTTATCGAGGGCGCGTTCTGCAATAAATTGAATGGTTGCATCAATCGTTAAGGTTACGCTTTTACCCTTATCTGGTAAAAATTTAGATAGTACGGAACCAAAGATGGCATTCCCTTTATTATCAGTAGCTACAATTTCTTGTTGTACGCCCACCTTTTAACTCGTCATCAAGAACCATTTCTAGACCCATCAAGGCCTTTATCATCAGTACCGACAAAGCCTAATACTTGAGCCGCTAAGACACCATTTGGATAATAGCGCTTAGATTCTTCAACGAAATTGAGGCCTGCAATATTATTATCCTTAATAACTTGTTGTACCGCTTTTGATTTATCTGCATCCATCATACGATTCAACCAGACAAAGGCGGTATCCTCTTGCAAAGCTTTCACAATATTCTCTTTTGACATCGTTACATACGGTGAGATGAGATCTGCAATCTCTTGAGGAGACTGTTTAATCATCTTCGGATCCGCATATAAAGATTTTGTAACTACACTCATCGCCAACGGCTTGCCATTACGGTCATAGATTGTACCCCGCGGCGATTGTAATTTTCTATCTACTTGAACTTGTAATAAGTTTTTCTTCTCTAGGTCAAAGGTATCAAAGACCTGTAACTGTGCTAAACGACCCAACAAGGACGAAAGCAACGGTCATGAGTATGGCAAGGCACCATGTAGTGCGACTCCAATCACTCATGCGTAGTAACGCTTTATTTAATAACTTCATCATTTCTCCACTGGACGGCGTAACTTATGGTCTAATGCATCATATAGCGCATCTGGTTCATTTGTAATCACTCCCATTTTGTACCTGACCTAATAAATACTGCAATCCTTCCCCCACTTTATTCCCTGCAAGCTGAATAACTCGTTCATCATAATTTAAATCCTTTGTATGGATAGGCATCTCTAGGCTCAGATCTGCCATACATTCACCAAAGGCTAAGGTTCCATCAGTCGATGCATAAGGCTTCCCACAGCCTAACACATCAGCAGCACAAACCTTAGATAATTGCTCCCATGCAGTTCGCATAATTTGACTATCTCGAAACTCACCGCTGCGAGCCTCTTTACGGATCCACTTTTTCTCATTAGCTTCCCCATTTTGTACAAAATAGTGAAAGCGCATATGATTTTTTACAATCCAAGCTACACGGCGCACAAAAGCCTTAGGATAACCTAAACGAGTAAGCAAGGTTTCTGTCATTTCAGCACCTAATGTATCATGGCCACGATCCGTCAAACGTCCGTTAATAACAGCTCGTACCGCCGGCATACCCTTTGCTACATCGTGTAACAGTGCACCCCAACGTAATATTAAATCTGGTTCTGTATGAGATACAACGGCTAATGTATGATACCAACCATCAAATTCGTGAAAGTCTTTTTCTTGTGGTAAATTCACAAGATGGTATAGCTCTGGTAAAATAGGAACTTCACGAGCCACGCCATTTTCTACGACGCGACAAGAACACTCGGCCAAGCGCGATTGTACTAATACATCAAGGCCCTTAGCCACAGCGGGCTCTAACATGAGTCGGTCCAGTTCACTACGGACTCTCTCGAGAGATAACCCAGGCACACGATGAAATGCCTTTGGCATAGCCTCTAATAAATCTTTCGGTCGGTAAGAAATCTAGCTTTGCTACAAAGCGACAGGCTCTAAATAATCGCAATGCGTCCTCTTCAAAGCGTTTGCTCTGCATTGCCCAATGGTGCGCAACGTTTTATGCTTAATGTCTCGGCGTCCCCCTACTAGGTCTATGACCTCACCAAAAGCGGTTCATAGCCATACCATTAACCGTGAAAGTCACGACGCAGCACGTCTTCCTCTAAGGTATCGGCATAAGCGATTTCTTCCGGCCGATGACTATCCGCTCCATATCGCTCTGTGCGATACGTTGCGATTTCATACTGCTTTCCTTCTAATGTAGCTACCACTACGCCAAAGGATTTTACCCTACTAAGGTCTGTCGTTTGAATATCTTGACTGCGTAGGACATCAATGACCGTATCAGGACGTGCAGACGTCACAATATCGAAAGTCATGAGGCTTTTGATGCATCAAAATATCACGCACTGCTCCGCCTATGATATACGCTTCATAGCTAGCCTCTTCTAGTACAGTCAATATTCGATTTGCTTGTTCCATCATGCACACCCCCTTTTCTAAACTAGTCTAATCTTTATTTTACTACAAATGAAAGCATGAAAAAAGTGCAATCCTATAAGGATTGCACTCGTTCTGCAATAGCTGTACCCTGTCGGTGTTACCGCAAGGCCACCATCACTTGTTTCACGCAATGCTGCTGGCATAGCGCGACCGATATTATTCATCGCTTCAATAACTTCATCTGGTGGAATTTGACTTTCAATATTCATCAAACGCCAATTCAGATGCCGTAATGGCATGAACTGCATAGAAACCATTACGTTTAACGCATGGTACCTCTACAAGCCCTGCTACTGGATCACAGGCAAGGCCCAATAAGTTTTTCATACACAATGCGATAGCATGGCCTACTTGACGAGGCGTACCACCCATCATTTCTACGATGGCACCGGCAGCCATACAAGCGGCTGTACCAATTTCTGCTTGGCAACCGCCAACCGCACCAGCCACACAAGCGCGATTCGCTACTACATTGCCAATGCCAGAGGCAGCCAAGAAACCCTTTACCATAGTTGCTCTATCTAGCTTGTAATGGTCCGCTACTGCTTTCACCGCGCCAGGCATAACACCACAAGATCCAGCCGTAGGGCACGCAACAATGCGGAACATCTTTGCATTTGCTTCATTAACAGCAATAGCATAGGTCATCGCCTTGTACGCAATATCACTCATAAATCTTGGTGTTTGACCGTTAAGCTGTGCCGCCTGACCACCGGACATACCAGATGCCGTTTTATCCGTATAATGCTATACCATCTTGAATAGAGCATTTCAAAAAAATATCTAACCGATGCTCAATTTCTCGAATAACCGCTTCTTCATTGCGGTCATAATTTTCTAATTCATAACGCAGTACTACATCGCCGAAGGAAATATGATTTCTCCTCAGCTAAGCGAATAATATCTGCAATTGTATCGTATGCATAACTCATCATTCGCCCTCCTATAACGCTTCAAAGGTCATCACATCTTGGATGCCTGGGACACTCGCGCATAAACTGAACGGTAATAGGATTTACTACCGTATCCGTAGTAATGACCATCACTGCATCCTTGTGCTTACCCTTCCGGAAACACACGCATGGTAGCGATATTAATATCGGACTCACTCAATGCTTGGCTCACCAAAGAGATGGCACCAGGTCTATCTTCATGGAATACAACAAGAGTAAACTCATCGCCAGTAATAGACATATCATTGCCATCTACTTCGGTAATCATAATTTGACCACCACCAAGAGAACGACCAATAACAGTCATATGACGATTATGTTCATCGTACATATCAAAACGAACTACATTAGGATGACCTACATCGAGAGGAGACTCGATAAAGTTGTACTCCATCCCCTCTTTCTCAGCTAATTTATGAGCAACACGAATATTCGTATCATCCTCTTTGAACCCCAATAAACCGCCAATCAAAGCACGGTCTGTACCATGACCTTTATAGGTCTTCGCAAAAGATCCATATAAGGTTAAATCTACCTTTTTAGGTGTGGAACGGAAAATACACCGCGCCATCTTACCTAGCCGCGCAGCACCAGCTGTATGCGAACTAGACGGGCCAATCATAACAGGCCCTATAATATCAAAAATACTATTCATACACGCCTCTATATACACATCAACAATGTGAAAAAATCTTACTTTACCTATAGTATAACAATCGATATTGATAGATGTCTATATGCACATTAGAGGCATATTTGTTTGCCTACAGAGGACTAACAGTACAGTAAAAAACGCACCTAAGGATAACCCTAGGTGCGTTATTTATAACAACAGTCCTAAATCATAAAAGAGAGGGGAAGTAGGACTGTGGTTAATAGATTAATGGATCCGATTAGCCCAAGATAGCTTTCATGTCAGCTTCTGGAGTTGTAATTGGATGTAATTGGAATTTTTCTACCAAAATGTTCAATACATTGCTGGAGAAGAATTTAGGCAAGGAAGGTCCGATGTAGATGTTGCGGATACCCAATGCCAACAATGTTAACAAGATACATACTGCTTTTTGTTCGTACCAGGACAATACCAATGTTAATGGCAAGTCGTTTACGTCACATTCAAATGCACCAGCCAAAGCTACTGCTACTTGAATAGCGGAGTAAGCATCGTTACATTGACCCATATCAAGGATACGAGGGATACCACCGATTTCACCGATGTTAAGGTCGTTGAAGCGGAATTTACCACAAGCCAATGTCAATACTACAGTATCATCTGGAGTTTGTTTTACGAATTCTGTGTAGTAGTTACGGCCTACTTTAGCACCGTCACAACCACCAACTAAGAAGAAGTGTTTGATTGCGCCAGCTTTAACAGCGTCGATTACTTTATCAGCAATGCCCAATACTGTGCCATGACCGAAACCAGTAGTTACTTCGTGACCACCGTTGATACCAGTGAATTCTTGAGCTTCTTTGTAGCCGCCCAATTCGATTGCGCGTTCAATAACAGCGGAGAAGTCTTTAGTGCCATCAGCTTTTTCTTCTACGTGTGCACAGCCGTCGAAACCTACCATATCTGTAGTGAAGATATTAGCTCTGTAGTTTTCTTTTGGTGGCATAATGCAGTTTGTAGTGAACAAGAATGCGCCAGGAACGTCAACGAATTCTTTTTGTTGGTTTTGCCATGCAGTACCGAAGTTACCTTTCAATTGAGGATGTTTTTTCAATTCAGGGTAAGCGTGGCAAGGTAACATTTCACCATGAGTATAGATGTTTACACCTTTACCATCAGTTTGTTCCAACAATTGATTCAAGTCGTGAAGGTCATGACCAGTTACAACGATGAAAGGACCTGGTTCTACAGTCAAAGGTACTGTAGTTGGTACTGGAGTACCATATGTTTCAGTGTTAGCTTTATCAAGAATAGCCATGCATTTCAAGTTGATTTGACCGAATTCCATCAACAAGTTCAACCATTCTTCAGCACTGTGGTCTTTAGCGAATTCTACCATGCCTTTGATGAACCAAGCATCAACTTCTGGATCATGGAAACCAAGGCGTGCAGCATGCCATGCATAAGCAGCCATACCACGCATACCTAACAATAATGTGGAACGAAGGGATACGATATCTTCTTCACCTTTCCACAATTGTTCCCAATCGAAGTTTTGAGCTGCGCTATCGATTTTTGCATGATAAGCGTTTACTTCGTCGATGAATTCTTGAACGCGGTCTTCAGAGAAGTTTACGTTTGTTACACACATGAACAAACCACGCATTAAATAGTCAACGCCTTCTTTAGTTTGGCCTTTTACGTCTAAAGCGCGTGCTAAACCAACTAAAGCAGCAGTTAATTCGTCTTGTAAGTTAGCAACTGGTGCAGTTTTACCACATACACCTTGTACAGTACAGCCGCCAGGTGCTGCAGATTGTTCGCATTGATAACAGAACATGCTCATTTAAAAATCCTCCTTTGCGAGACTTCCTCGCATTCAAGCTAGATAATATAAAACCTATACATTACACTGATGAATTATCAGGTGTCTGATTGATTACATTTGAAAGTATAACGTAAAGGTGATACAATTTCTGTAGCTTGAGCAACAAATAAAAAACTTTTTCAAAATTTTTACCTAGCTCCCCTTGTGGAACAGGTAGGTCATTTGACCTTATACTATTATTATACAATAATCATTTAAATTTACTATAGACTTCGTCACATCGGAGGTGCTCATGAAGCAAATACTTTCAAATGATATTATCAACCAATATCTACCTACCCTAATTAAATGCCCTTTATTTAATAAGCTGGGCGAACCTGAACTACGCAGCTATTTACATAATGCGAAGGTTATTGTGCATAGCTATAAGAAAAATGATTTTGTTGCCCTCTGTGGGGATCCTATGGAAGGCATTGGGGTTATTCTCGAAGGCAGTGCGTTACTGACACGTGAAAATGTTATGGGCCAACGCGTTATTATGGCTAATCTTGAACAATCTGATATTTTTGGTGAAGCATTACTATTTAGTAAACAACCATTATGGCCTGCTACGATTAAAGCCACAAAGGTTAGTAAAATTATGTTCATTCCTCTTGAAACATTTATTGATACATTGCCTGATTGCCAACAATGCCAAACAAAAATTTTGTCCAACCTATTGGAGGACTTGTCTGAAAAAGCTATTCTCCTTACAAGAAAGGTTCATTATCTTACCTTGAAAGGTATGCGCGAGAAGATTTTCGCGTACTTAACAGACATTTATAAACGTCAGCAGTCTACAACAATCCATTTGCCACATAACCGTGAGCAAATGGCAGAAGTACTCAATGTATCTCGCACAGCACTTAGCCGTGAGCTCGGTCGACTTCGCGATGAAGGCATTATAGATATTACAGGTCGCACGGTAACGTTAAAAGATATTGAAGGAATTGAAGAATTTGGTTTTAATAGTTTCTAACATGTAATCGCCCTATCGTTTTTAAAATGTAATCAAATCGTCGTTTCTAATAAATAATACAATTATTCGTTCTAACATATAATCAAACGAAAAAGGTCTCCCTAGATCATCTAGGGAGACCTTTTATAGTTTAATTATTTTCTTTGGTTATTAGAACCAATGAGATAAATCGAATTCTTCACCAATAGTTGCTTTCACATGAGCACGGCCTAAGTAAAGGCCAAGCAATGTTAAGCTGATTCTAGACATCGGCGTATGATCAAATACATCCGCTAAATCTAGTAGAACTGGAGAAATATCATCCATAATATCACGTGCTTCTTGACCTCTGAAAAGGCAGTCGGTTTACTCTTCATAAGCGCAATGAGATCACGTTGAACCATAGAATCAGAAATACGAGTTTGTCTAAAGAAACGAGGTGCTAAAGACTCGTCAACTAACGCCAATTTATAAAGATTGGAATTCAAGCTACGCACCACATAACGTGGATCAACGCCATGACCATCAGTAGCACGGAAGAGTTCCTCCTTGGAGAAGCCACGATAGTTGAACACAAATGGATAGGAATTGGATAACACTTGAGCTAATGTAATTGGTTCGCGTTCCTCTTGCGTACAGCGTAAATAGTCTAGCTGGCGGTAGAAAGAATTGTTTTGAGGCAAATCAGAAATGAATGGCTCAATATATTTTTCTACATAATGTTGGAAGTGAATCAATCCATAGTTATTAGAGTTTCTAGAGTATTGTAATAATAGGGTCAATGCCATGACTTGGAAATGACCTAGCGTTAAATGTGGCAATACGCGTAATGCATCAAAGGCTACAAGGTACGGCGTACTAGACTTAGGCGATTGTACTACATCTAGGAATGCGCCTAGCGCAGCGGATTTCATCCACTCTGTATTCGTAGCAGCATAAGCCTTTTGCATGCTCATTAGTGCTTCTTGAATTACAATATTATCAAGAAGTGCGTTGACTTCAGCTAACTTGTAATATTAAGAGCAGCTAACGCATCTCTTGTAATGGATTCCACATAATGTTGTGTATCGCCATGTAATACACCAAAAGCATGAACAAATGGTGCAATCGCTAACTCAACACATTTATCTTCATGTGCTGCTTTAGCCCATTGCCCTGTAGGTACCTCTTCTTCAACCATACTAGCTGCCGCCAATTGAGCTTCTATTTCAGAAGCGTCAAACAAGCGTGTTTCATCCAATACAGATGGACCTTCTACTGTTTGTACCTCGTCGGCACCACCAATCATTTGCGTAACATCTAAATTCTCAGCTTCATCAGCTTCTAAGGCTTCTACAGATTCGCCCATAGCAATCGTATCCTCTACGGAATTAGCTCGATTGCGCAGTTCATCTGTTACGGCATCGAGAACAATAGTCTTATCCATCAATGGAGTAGCATTATGCTCAACATTTTGAAGTCTATTATCTGAAACAGCGGGCATTACAATGGTTTCATCCATACTAGGTGCTATTGGACTAGATACTGGCACCTCTTGGGAAACAGATTCTTGTTGAGTCGATTCGCCAGAAACAGTTGAATCTTGAACAGTTTCCTGTTCTTCCAAGATTGGTTTACCAGACTCTGTCTGAGTTGACTCTGCTTGATGACCTAATGCTAATGAATATCCTGTAGAGGAATTTTCAACATGTAATTGATTCCCATCTCGTCGATTATAGGATGTATCTTCATGATCCACCATAGATTCAGAAGCTTCGGAATCCTTATTGTCATCCATAATGGAGGCTGTATATACATTGGTTCCACCTTCATGTGTAACCGTTACATCCCCAACCTTGGATTCATTAAGCGATTTTTCTTTATGATGTTCATCATTAGGCTTAGTAACAGATCTATCACGATGCTCATGTTTCGCTTGGCTTTCACCATCATTACGATTAAAAACAGCGTAACAAATAGCAAAAAATCCGAGCGCCACAACGGCTAATACAAAATACGGTATTACGTTTGACATACTAACCCCCTACATCAACGCTTCATTATATGCAGCACGTTCACCACCAATGCTCTTAGGTCGAACACGACAAGCTGTTACATGGGCCCCACCAATTTCTTTAATGCTGAGGCGCACTGGTACGGTAACATGTTTCATATGCATGCCTATAAAAGTATCCCCAATATCGATACCAGCATCAGCTTTAATAAATTCAACCATTACTGGATCTTCAAAACGTTCATAAGCAGTAACTGCCATAGCTCCACCTGCATGACGTTGAGGCACTACATTAACCTCTTCCTCCCATGTTACCGCGCTACGTTCCATAACAAGCGCACGGTTAATATGTTCACAGCATTGAACAGCCAAATTAAGACCTTTGGCTTTAACCGCTGTATATATTTCATCAAATAAGACCTGAGCCACATCAATGTGGGAATCAGTACCTATTTCTTACCCATAACTTCGCTAGTGGAACAGCCCACAACGAACAATTGACCTTCTCGAACCTTTGCCAAATCGAGTAATTCAGCCATCGCTGTGCGCACTGACTGACGAATAGTTTCTACAGAAGTCATGATATCGCCTCACTCACTTTGAATGTATAAATCTATATGTATATTATCACAAAATGGACAGAATCGGTAGACTTTACTCTACGCAATACAAGTGAACATTACATAAGACTATAGTAATTATAAAAGTAGTTTTATTTATTACTATCATACTAATAAACAATGTAATAATCATTAAATATATACATTTACAGTGATACATATAGATTTTCTACAAATTAAAAAGAGGCTTGCAAATGCAAGCCTCTTTTAATCACTCAACGGTGATATTAGATTTTTCTGTAAGGTTTTTGACCTTGTTCGTAGAAGTTGTTACCTTCAGTATCGCCAACTACGATGCAAGGGAAATCTTCAACTGTCAATTCAGCCAAAGCTTCTGGACCAAGTTCACCATAAGCAAGTACTTCGTATTTTTTGATGGATTTTGCAATCAATGCTGCAGCGCCACCAACTGCTGCGAAGTATGTGCAACCATTTTTCTTCATGGATTCAACTACTGCTGGTTTACGGGAACCTTTACCGATCATGCCTTTGATGCCTTGATCAAGCATTGTTGGTGTGTAAGCGTCCATACGACCAGAAGTTGTAGGACCAGCGGAACCAATTGGGTCACCAGGTTTTGCAGGTGTTGGGCCAAGGTAGTAAACGAATTTGTTAGTCCAATCGATTGGTAATTTTTCACCGCGTGCTAAAGCTTCAGTCATAACTTTATGAGCAGCGTCACGAGCGGAGTAAATTTTGCCAGTGATAAGTACGCTATCACCAACTTTTAATTTACGGGAAAACTCTTCATTATATTCTTCAGTATTAATGCGAATTGTTTCAGCCATTGTAATTACCTCCTACCGATTAAAGTACTACGTGTTTATGACGAGCAGCATGACACATAATAGTAACAGCAACAGGAAGGCCGGCGATATGAGTTGCACCCCATTCGATGTTTACACCGATACAAGTTGTTGTGCCGCCCAATTGTGGACCGATACCAGTTTTGTTAACCATTTCCAAAATTTCTTCTTCCAATTTTGCATACTCAGGATCTTTATGAGGAGTGCTAATATCGCGAAGCAAAGCTTTTTTGGACATAACAGCTGCTTGGTCCATAGTACCACCAATACCTACGCCAAGTACGATTGGAGGGCATGGGTTAGGGCCAGCATGTTTTACGATTTCAAGAACTGCATTTTTAACGCCTTCAACGCCATCTGCAGGTACCAACATAGCTACGTCAGATTTGTTTTCGGAACCGAAACCTTTAAGTTCTACGTTGATTTCTACTTTATCGCCAGGAACGATATCGATGTAAATGATTGCAGGTGTATTGTTTTGAGTGTTTTTACGGTTGAACAATGGTTCTGCTACAACGGATTTACGAAGGTAACCTTCTACATAGCCTTGAGCAACACCTTCATTGATAGCTTCTTTAAGATCGCCACCAACAAAATGTACGTCTTGACCTACTTCTAAGAATACCAATGTCATACCAGTATCTTGGCAGTATGGACGATCTTCAGCATCAGCAATTTCTGCATTTTTGATGATTTGATCGAGAACGATGCAACCAACTGGAGACTCTTCTGTTTCACGGCCTTTTTTCAAGCCTTCATAGATGTCTTTTGGCAAGTGGTAAGCTGCGTCCATACACATTTGACGGACTGTTTTTGTGATTTCAGATACTTGAATCTCGCGCAAGATAATCCCTCCTCAGGAACATAGTTGAATATTAATTCTAATTACCGTGAGATAACTTTTTACTCTCGAGTATATGAAATATATGTATCTCATACACATCGAGATTAACTCTATGCATCAATCGTAACACACAATATACAGGCTTTCAACGGCTCAACTATACAGTTTTCTCAATGCTTTTTCATATTTTGAGAACAATTTTCATGAATATTGCTGTATATATTTCGGCATGTCAACATCACTTTTTTACCCTTTTTCGTCCCCAAAAAATCACTTCGACGATGTGATAAAAGTCATAGTTAATCATAGGTTGAAAGTATTTTTATACTCTTTATCACAATCGACTTTTAGAGGTAAGAATTAGGTTAAAAGCACCTTATAAATTTAGAGTATATCTAAGATGATGAATACGCTTTTAAGCTACTTGATATTACTTTTCAAATAAAAGGTTTAAACTTTTTTACAATGCATATGTATACCGATTATATTCAATATACTTATATTGCTAACTCTTAAGAAAATATACATTATGAATCCCTTATAAATATAGGCATTATCTATGTTTATTCATCTCTATAGATTATATAAATTTTAATGACTTGCTTATCACTATTTTTGATAAGTTATTTTTTGTATAAAGTTATGTGTTTTAGTCATAATTAACGCCTTTTGATTTATAGTAATTTTAAAAAAAACGCTTGCTTTTATAATTAATCTAACATATAATAACAATCGTACCATTCCTCGATAGCTCAGTTGGTAGAGCAATCGGCTGTTAACCGATCGGTCGTAGGTTCGAGTCCTACTCGAGGAGCCATTCTGGCCCGTTGGTCAAGCGGTTAAGACACCGCCCTTTCACGGCGGTATCCCGGGTTCGATTCCCGGACGGGTCACCACATGGACGATTAGCTCAGCTGGGAGAGCGCCTGCCTTACAAGCAGGATGTCGGCAGTTCGATCCTGTCATCGTCCACCAGACCAAGAAGCAAGCATAAAGCTTGCTTCTTTTTTTTGTATATGTGATATAATAGTACCAGTTGTTTTGTTTGTAAAAATTTAAAGAGTTTTATTAAGAGGAGGAACTATGTTTCGTAAATTCGGACGCTATAAACGTTCGCTACTTACAGTACTAGGTGTACTATTGGCATCTACACTTGCTACAGCAAGTGCGGCCACAATTAATATGAGTCAATTAACATCCAATAGGGCTCAACCGGTTGTTATTAATTCTGTGCAATCCAATGTAGATACAACTACACCTACATTACAATCCGATAATAATGGTCAACCTATTTTGAAGGTTGCCAACACACCTGTTTCTACTCCAGTTGTAGGAACCCCTGAAAAAGCGACGATCAATACATCTAATTCTAATTATGATGGTCATTTAGAAAATTTCCCTAGTCGCAAGGTAACAATCGTAGTACCTGCCAAGTTGCGCAATGAAAACACAGCACAATTGGGTCGTTACATGACTGATCGCCTATCTAACACACTTAAATATCCGTACTACGATACAGCAATCGTAAGTACTAATACGCCAACAGCAGAAATTAGAGCTGTTGACCTTGCACAAATTGCATCTGCGCAGAACTCTGAAATTGTTATCATGCCTGTACCACTACAAGACGTATACGTACAAATCAATGGTGTAAATAGCCCATACGCATATAACAATGATGATCGTGAAATGTACATTGCAGCAAAAGTAAATGCACTGTTATATTACTACGATGTGAATGATCAAGTTATTCACACTGTACGCAGTGGATTCAATCAAACAGATGATTCCTTGACAATGCCAACACATAAGGCTGTATGGAATAAAGTTATGACTGTATTACTTGATAAATTACCGTATAAACGCATTCCAACAGACCGTGACCGCTATCAAGCACCTGGCATCAACTCTGAATCTCCAGTTGTACTTGACTTCCAAGTAGAACAACCTAGAAATACTGCTTACTCCTTAAAAGGTGTTAGCGTATTATAAGAGACAATAAAAAGACCGTTAAGCAATTGCTTAACGGTCTTTTTGTATTCACCTATTAACGATACATAACTTAGTGAATCAAGCCGATTAATCTAAGTTGATGCTCTGTAAAACCAGCATTTCTTAAAAGTGTAGTAAATGAACTACGGAAGGAATCAGATAAATCGCTTACGTAATAAATTGAATCATCATCTTTTGCACTTGCTGTACTTGTATTAGTAGTCGCAGCATATTTAGCATTATCAGCTTCATTTTGTTTAACCATGTTAGCTCTAAAAGCATCATTTGTAGGAGTTTCTACTGGTGGGCGAACCGAGTCAGTATATTTATAACCATAAGATGCGTCTACATGTGTTCCTAGTGTAGATGCACCAAAACAGCATGCTAATACAGCAAAAGCAATGAAAGATTTTTTTGATACGTTCATTAGAAAACCTCCAAATTAACACAATAAGTCATTAAATTTAAATGACAAATTTTAGTATAAGCAGATGACCTTAATGTTAGATGAGTGTTTCCTATAAACAAAATGAAATTCTATAGAAAAAGGCTAGCCCTATGGCTAGCCTTTTCATTTTATAGTTGTTTAGTTACATGCAAGCGCAATAATGCACGTTGCAATGCTGCTTCTGCGCGTTCTACATCGATATCTGGTGTAGGATTGGATAACCGGCCTTCTGCACGTTCTTTAGCTCGACGAGCACGTTCCACATCAATAGATGATGGATCTTGGCAATCTGGAGTTACAATACTCACCTTATTATGTTCAATTTCACAGAAGCCACCAAATACGGCAAGTTCACGAGATGTTCCATCTGGTTGATCTATGCGTAATGGCGCTAAATCTAATGCGATAATCATAGGTGCATGATTTGGCAAAACACCAAATTGACCATCGATGGCTTTGCCTACAAAGAATGTAGACTTGCCTTCAAAGACAATCGCATCAGGTGTGATGATCTGTAGGGACATAGGTTCCGCCATGGATTATTCCCCCTTCTCTTGCATTTCCTTTGCTTTTTGAACGGCTTCATCAATGGTACCAACCATGTAGAATGCACCTTCCGGTAAATCGTCATGTTTACCATCAAGGATTTCTCTAAAGCCTCTCAATGTTTCGGACAATGGTACGTATTTACCAGGAGAACCTGTAAACACTTCGGCTACGAAGAATGGTTGACTCAAGAAACGTTGAATCTTACGAGCACGAGATACAGTCAATTTATCTTCGTCAGACAATTCTTCCATACCAAGGATTGCGATAATATCTTGAAGATCGCGGTATTTTTGCAATACTTCTTGTACGCCACGAGCTACTGTATAATGTTCTTCGCCAAGTACATGTGGGTCCAAAATACGACTAGTAGAATCGAGTGGATCTACAGCTGGATAAATACCAAGTTCCGCAATGGAACGAGACAATACTGTTGTTGCATCCAAGTGAGCAAAAGTTGCTGCTGGAGCAGGGTCAGTCAAGTCATCGGCTGGTACATATACAGCTTGTACGGAAGTAATGGAACCTTCTTTTGTAGATGTAATACGTTCTTGTAATGCACCTACGTCATTAGCCAATGTAGGTTGGTAACCTACGGCAGATGGCATACGACCTAAGAGGGCAGATACTTCGGAACCCGCTTGAATAAAGCGGAAGATGTTATCGATAAACAAGAGCACGTCTTGTTTCTTTACATCACGGAAGTATTCAGCCATTGTAAGGCCTGTAAGACCTACGCGCATACGAGCCCCAGGTGGCTCATTCATTTGGCCATATACGAGGGCCGTTTTATTGATAACGCCGGATTCTTTCATTTCATTCCACAAGTCGTTACCTTCACGAGTACGTTCGCCTACGCCGGAGAATACGGAGTAACCACCGTGCTCTGTAGCAACATTGTGAATCAATTCCATGATTAATACGGTTTTACCTACGCCGGCACCACCGAAGAGGCCAATTTTACCACCTTTTACGTATGGAGCGATAAGGTCAACAACTTTAATACCTGTTTCCAAGATTTGTGTATCTGGAGAAAGGTCATCAAATTTAGGTGCTGGACGATGAATAGGCCATTTTTCGTCAGCTACAACTGGAGCTGGATCATGGTCTACAGTTTCACCCAATACGTTAAAGATACGACCCAATACACCTTCACCTACAGGAACGGCAATTGCAGCACCAGTATCTTCAGCATCCATATTACGGGTCATACCGTCAGTAGAGCTCATTGCAACGCAACGTACAGTATCATCACCTAAGTGTTGCATAACCTCTACTACAATTTTTTGTCTATCATGTGCCTTATGATCATGGTAGATGTTGATGGCGTTGTAGATGCTTGGCAAATGACCAGCATCGAAGCGCACGTCTACAACTGGGCCGATGACCTGCACAACTTTACCAATATTATTACTCATCGACAGATGTCTCCTTATTTATTGCAAGGCATTAGCGCCACCAACGATTTCAGAAATTTCGTTTGTAATGCTAGATTGACGTAACTTGTTATATTCAAGCCCCAAGGAATCAATGAGTTCCCCTGCATTGTCTGTAGCAGATGTCATGGCTGTCATGCGAGCACCAAGTTCACTTGCTGCAGATTGCAACAATCCATTATAAACAGTAATTTCTAAATATTTTGGTAGCAACGCCTCCAAGACAGATACAGCGGAAGGCATAAAGTCATATTCTTCCCCTTTTACCTCATCTTGTGGTTGCTCTATTGGCAACAAGCGCTCAGCCTGTGCAATTTGCGTCATAGAATTTACAAAACGTGTATAGATCATGATGACTTCGTCAACTTCATGACGTTCGTATAGTGAAAGTGCTTCATGCATAATGGCACGCGCATGTTCATAGGAAGGTTTATCAGAGAAGCCCGCATAGGACTTATCGATATGAATTCCTCTGGATTTCATGCTGTCTCTTGGCTTTTTACCAGCCGTGATAACACGATATGTATCGGAAGATTTGCCATGCAATTGCTCCATAGCAAATTTCAATACATTAGACGAGAATGCCCCTGCAAGGCCCTTATCAGCACCTATTACTATATAGCACGTGCGCTTTATAGGACGTACCTCTAGTAAAGGACTGCTAAAGCCTTCTAAATCACTATTAGACATATGACGCAAGATTTGCCCAATTTTTTCTGCGTAAGGACGTGTAGATTCCGCTTTTGTTTGTGCCCTACGAAGACGAGCTGAAGCAACCATCTTCATCGCTTTTGTAATTTGTTGCGTATTGGTAACACTTTATGCGTTTTCGCAAATCTTGTGCACTAGCCATACATTACGCCTCCTTATGAGACACTAATGTATGCGTAGAACCAAATGCTTCTACACATTCTGGGATTGCTTGCTTCAATAGATGTTTCAGTATCTTCATCAATTTTCTTAGACGTTTCAATATTCGTGATAATTTCAGGATAGTTAGCTTTTATAAAACGTAAAAGTTCAGCTTCAAATGATAATACATCATCTACTTGAATATTAGCTAAATAACCTTTTGTACCAGCGTAAAGGTTGATAACCATTTCTGCTACGCTCATAGGTTCATATTGACCTTGCTTTAACATTTCAGTCAAACGTTCACCGCGGTCTAGTTGTGCTTTAGTAGCCGCATCAAGATCGGAACCGAACTGAGCGAAGGCTGCCAATTCACGATATTGTGCAAGGTCCAAACGCAATTGGCCTGCTACTTGTTTCATCGCTTTAGTTTGTGCACTACCACCTACACGGGATACGGACAAACCTACGTCAACAGCTGGACGGATACCAGAGTAGAACATATCTGTCCCCAAGAAAATTTGACCATCAGTGATGGAAATTACGTTTGTTGGGATGTATGCAGATACGTCACCCGCTTGTGTTTCAATGATTGGCAACGCTGTAATAGAACCACCGCCAAGTTCTGGTGAAAGTTTAGCAGCACGTTCTAATAGGCGGCTGTGTAAGTAGAATACGTCGCCTGGATACGCTTCACGCCCTGGTGGACGGCGTAATAATAGAGACATAGCACGGTAAGCAGCTGCTTGCTTAGTTAAGTCATCATATACGCAAAGTACATGTTTGCCTTTGTACATGAAGTATTCACCCATAGCAACCCCTGCATACGGAGCAATGTATTGTAATGGAGCACCTGTAGAAGCACTAGCAGAAACGACGATTGTATAATCCAACGCACCTGTTTCTTCTAATTTTTGTACTACACGAGCTACGGTAGATTCTTTTTGACCAATAGCTACATAGATACAAATAACATCTTTACCTTTTTGGTTGATGATTGTATCAAGAGCGATTGCAGTTTTACCAGTACCACGGTCACCAATGATAAGCTCACGTTGGCCACGACCGATTGGTACCATCGCATCAATGGCTTTTAAACCAGTTTGCAAAGGTTCATTTACAGATTGACGATCTGCAATACCAGGAGCTGGATGTTCTACAGGACGACGTTCTGTCGCTTGAATAGCACCCTTACCATCGATAGGCTGACCCAACGGATTTACTACACGACCAATAAGTGCATCACCTACTGGTACGTCCATAATTTTGCCAGTACGGCGTACTTGGTCACCTTCTTTAATCAAGAAGTCATCACCTAGTAATACGGCACCAACATTATCTAATTCTAAGTTCAAAACCAAACCATATACGCCGTGTGGTAACTCTAACAACTCACCGGCCATGGCTCTTTCAAGACCATAAATATGGGCGATGCCATCCCCTACGTCGAGAACAGTACCCACGTCATCGACATTGAGGTCAACATCATAGTCCTGAATCTGCTGTTTAATTATAGCAGTGATTTCTTCAGGCTTCATTTTCATATATACCCATTCACCCCTATCTAATAGAGTTCGTTCTTAATAAAGATTTTTCTAATTCTTGCAAGCGACGAGATACAGAGCCATCAATGCGTTTATCCCCTACTTGAATGATAATACCACCCATAATGGAAGGATCTTGACGCACGGATAAAATAACATCTTTGCCCGTTACCTCTCGTAATTTAGCTTGTACAGATGCTTCTATATCAGCTGTGATTGGTTCTGCTACAGTGACAGTTGCTTCTAGAATACCACGAGCTTCGCGTGATTTCTTAATAAATGCCGCAATAGTCTGCTTTATATAGCGATCACGACCACGTTTAATCATCACATAAATAAAATGCAAAGCAACCTTATCGAGACTAGATTCAAATTTTACCAATCAGCTTAATCTTTGCATCTTCTGTAACAGTTGGATTTTCAAGGAATGAGCTTAATTCAGGTTGCTCATCCATTACAGATGCTACATAGCCTAATTGCTCCTCCATGAGATCCAACTTATTTTGTTCTTGAGCTAATTCAAACATAGCTGAACTGTATTTATCTGCTACAATTTCTATGCTCATCGTATCACAACCCTATCGTTTTACTATCAAGTTGACGAATAGCGTCTTCGATCAATTTCGTATTAGTTTCGCTGTTCATATCTTTAGCAACAACTTTACCAGCCATAGCTACAGATAAGGAAACAACTTCATTGCGCAAGCTGTTCATAGCACGATCACGTTCAATGGCAATATCTTGACGAGCACGATTTTTTTCTTGTTCAATTTGCTCGCGAGCTGTTGCTAATTGTTCACGTGTTGTATTTTCTGCTTCTTGAATTGCTTTTTCAACAATTTTTTGTGCCTCTACACGAGCATTAGAAATTTGAGCTGCATAATCAGCTTTAAATTCCTCTGCTTCTGCACGAGCTTTTTCTGCAGCTTCTAAGTCTTTAGCAATTCGTTCTTTACGTTCTGTCATCATAGCCAATAATGGTTTATATGCAAAACGAGCCAATAGCCAAACTAATATAAAAAAGTTCAACATTTGAGCAAGAATCGTTCCAAGGCTTAAGTCAACCAAGGTTATTCCTCCTCGTTATTATCTGAATAACAAAATAAATGCTACTACTACACCGATGATAGGCATCGCTTCGATCAAACCAATCGCTACGAACATTGTAGACATCAATTGACCACGTAATTCTGGTTGGCGTGTAATACCTTCGATTACTTTGCTAGATACAAGACCATCACCGATACCTGCACCAATGGCACCACAACCTACTGCGATTGCTGCTGCTAATGCGAATAAACCTTGAGCTTCCATAATATATCCTCCATATAAAATAATTAATGTTCCTCACTAAGAGCCATCCCCAAGTAGGAGGCAGTAAGAACGGTGAAAATAAAGGCTTGAATAATACCAATAAATAAACTAAAAGCAATCCATACCCATGGTACCGGTACAAACCAAGGCAAATTGTACAATACTTCTAACAGAATTTCACCAGCTACTATATTACCAAATAGACGGAAGGCAAGTGTAACAGGTCTAGCAATCTCTTCAAAAATATTCAGTATTAGCAAAGCCTTATAAGGTCGTACAAAATGCTTGAAATAGGATAAGCCTTTAACTTTAATCCCCATAACCCATACTACTAATGTGCTACATAGAGCTAATGCAACAGTAGTATTAATATCGGATGTTGGTGATGTTAAAGCCTTAAACGTAGGCATTAAACCTAATTCGTTTCCTACAAAAATAAATAAGAAAAACGTAAATAACAAGGAACTCACCATTGGCCAATGACGACCTAAGTTCGGAGCTAATTGCCCCTCTAAGCCTTCCAATATAGATTCAACTATATTTTGCAAGCCTACAGGCACCAATTTTCGTCCCCGGGTGGCTAGTACTGTTATCAGTATTACAATAGCCATAGTAACCCATGTAGCAATTAGAGTATCCAAATTAAATGTCAACCCTAACCACTGCACGACTTCATGGTGTCCCGCATGTAATTCCACGTTCTCAACCCCTTCCATAGACATAATAAAAAACTAATATACTACAATAAATATAAATATAATATATATGTATCATCATACATCGTTATAGATATATAATCAACACTTGAAAGGTAAACAATTCTAATTTCTCATGAATGTATTGTGTATAATGCATTATTGGAATATATCTATAATTTAACACATTATAAGATTAGAAATGTCGACTAAGCCACCAGTAAACAACATATAATGCGGGCTGAATAAGTGCGACACCAACAAACATGCTAATAGCCTCTATGCCGGGAATCTTTAATCCTAAGGCTACTAATGAACCTACTAACATAAGACGCCATATCATCTGTCTACGAGCTTTACGAACGGCTTTGTAAGGATCCCCTGATACAATGGATTGACCATGCAAAGCTAAACTTAGTAAGTAAAGTACCATTATAAAAATCCCCCAAAACCATCCCCATAGATACTGTTCTAGGCCACATAAAACTTGTATTATACCACCTAAAAAGGCAATAAAAAAACAAGTTAGTAGCACACGCACTATGAATTTAATATATTGATTCATATATACCTCACTACTTAACTTGTTTATATAACATATAAAAACCTGTTATAGCTCCAATAAGACCAAATATAATCATACATAACGGTTCAGTTCTAAACCAACCATCCAGTGTATATCCAATCCAAATGAAACCACCTATACAGAAAACGAGTGTGAGCCCCGCCGATGTTGCCATGGCGAGGGCTTTCACAAGGTCCTTATCCATATTATTTACCAAACCGTTCAGGACGATTAGAATCGCCTAAGAACTCATGGCGCAACGCTTGAATAATGCGTTCAGATGCTTTGCCGTCACCATAAGGGTTAACGGAGTTAGACATCAATTTATAAGCTGCTGCATTGCTCAACAATTCATGAGCCGCTGCGTGTACTGCATCTTTATCAGTACCTACTAGGCGAACCGTACCAGCTTCAACCGCTTCAGGGCGTTCTGTGGTATCGCGCAATACGAGAACTGGTTTGCCAAGGGCTGGCGCTTCCTCTTGAATCCCACCAGAATCAGTAAGAATCAAATAAGATTTAGCCATTAAGTTCGCAAATGGTTCATAATCAAGCGGATCAATTAAGGTAACCCGTTCTACAGAACCAAGTTCCTCTTGTACAACTTGGCGAACCTTAGGATTCTTATGTACAGGGAATACCACTTGAATATCTTCAAATTCATTAATTAAATCGCGAATAGCTTGGTATACATGGCGCATAGGCTCACCCAAGTTTTCACGTCGATGTGTAGTAACAAGAACTGTACGTTTTTCAGGATCTAATGCATTGATAGCAGCATCATCAAAAACATAATTATCTTGCACTGTTGTATCAAGGGCATCGATAACAGTATTGCCTGTTACATATAGATGATCTGTATTGATATTTTCTTTCTTAAGATTGCTTTCAGAACTAGCTGTTGGTGCAAATGATAGGTTGCAATAGAGCCAGTCAATTTACGATTCATTTCCTCTGGGAACGGAGAATAAATATCTCCAGTACGAAGACCTGCCTCTACGTGACCTACAGGAATCTCTTGATAGAAGGACGCCAAAGCACCTGCAAAGGTTGTTGTTGTATCACCATGTACAAGAACTACATCAGGTTTAGCTTCTTCTAATACATCTTTAAGGCCCATCAATGCACGGTTTGTTACATCGTACAATGTTTGACCTTGGCTCATAATATTTAAGTCGTAATCAGGGGTAATATTGAACAAGTTTAGTACTTGATCGAGCATATCGCGATGTTGTGCCGTAACGGTTACAATCGGCTCCATATCTGGTGCTGCTTCTAGTGCTTTTACAAGAGGAGCCATCTTGATAGCTTCAGGTCTTGTACCAAAGATTGTCATAACTTTTAACATAGTTGCCTCCAACATAGTAGGATAGAAAAAATGGGGCGCCGTGCGCCCCACATATGGTTATTTCTTATGGGAATCGTCAGATTCCTCTAAAGCTTTTGCCAATTCTTCACGATCAAAGGAAATAGTTTCATCTGAATCGCTGCGTTCAATTGTAGGACGTGGTAATGGATGTCCAGCCGCATCACTATGGGTAATAACACCAAGGCGACGAGCCACAAAAATACTGCCTAAGAAGATAACGAGTACCAATGCAATACCAATCCAAGCATTGACCTCTGCTACGATGACGGACACGCCACCAAACAGAGCTGTTACGGCATACATCATTAGCACCGCTTGTTTTTGAGATAAACCTTGAGCTAACAAACGATGATGCACATGGCCTTTATCGGGCTTAAAAATTGGACGACCGCTAATTTTACGGCGTACGATAGCAAATAATGTATCCAGAATTGGTAAGCCTAGTACGATTGCAGGAACTACTAATGCAATAGTAGCTGCCGTTTTAACAGCACCCATTACAGAAATAGCTGCTAAAGTATAACCGAGGAGCATAGAACCCGTATCACCCATGAAAATTTTCGCTGGGTTAAAGTTATACCGCAAGAACCCTACTGTTGCACCTGCAAGTGCAAGAGATATACATGCTAAGTCAGTTTGGCCAAGTTGTAATGTCATAGCGCAAACAGCAATACAAGCAATGAAGGAAATCCCTGCTGCCAAGCCATCAAGGCCATCGATAAGATTTACGATATTCGTAAACCCTACGATCCAGAAATAGTCAATGGAGTAGCCCAATATTTAAGGTACACCACACCACCCCAAGGAAGGTTGATAAAGTCCACCCGAATATCATAAGCCACCAAAATTGCAGCTGCTATGATTTGGCCCATTAACTTAGTCTTTGGCTCAATCTGTTTAATATCATCCCATATGCCCACAAGCACAAGAATAACTGTACCAAGTACAAAGCCAAATAGTTTATGGTCATGTGGGATAGAGCCATTAAAGAGGACCGATCCTACATAACCGAGAAAGATTGCTAACCCACCAAGTCGTGGAATAGCACCATGATGCACCTTTCGGGCATCAGGTTTATCTATTGCCCCTACAGCAACGGCAAAGCGTTTTACCAAAGGGGTTAGTGCAAAGGTTATGATGAGCGCCAGAGCAAAGGCCCACACATAATCGAGCACATAATCACTCATAAGACACCTCCAACAACTGGGTTATAAACACAATTAATTAGTTAAGCTACGAATAGGTGCTGGAATACGACCACCACGGGCGATGAACTCAGCTGCACTATATGGACTCACTTCAATAATTGGAGCGTAACCTAAAAGGCCACCAAATTCAACAACCTCACCTACAGTTTTGCCAGGTACAGGAATTACACGAACCGCAGTTGTCTTATTATTAATCATACCAATAGCAGATTCATCAGCAATAATTGCAGAAATTGTATCCGCTGTTGTGTTTCCAGGAATAGCAATCATGTCAAGGCCAACGGAACATACGCATGTCATAGCCTCTAATTTATCGAGGGATAAACTGCCACAAGATACGGCATCAATCATACCAGCATCTTCAGATACTGGAATAAATGCACCACTGAGGCCACCTACGTGAGAGGATGCCATAAGACCACCTTTTTTCACCGCATCATTAAGTAATGCAAGTGCCGCAGTCGTACCATGACAACCACAAGATGACAAGCCCATTTCTTCAAGAACGTGAGCAACAGAATCGCCTACCGCTGGTGTTGGCGCCAAGGACAAATCGATAATGCCAAATGGTTTACCAAGACGACGAGATGCCTCTTGTGCTACTAATTGGCCTACACGAGTAATTTTGAAAGCAGTACGTTTAATCGTTTCTGCTACAACGTCAAAGGACTGACCACGCACAGACTCAAGTGCGTGTTTTACAACGCCTGGGCCAGATACGCCTACAGAAATAGCACTATCACCTTCAGTGACACCAAAGAAAGCGCCTGCCATGAATGGATTATCCTCTACAGGATTACAGAAAATAACGAGCTTAGCACAGCCAAGAGCATCATTATCCTTTGTAAGTTCTGCCGTTTTCTTAACGATAATCCCCATGTCGCGAACTGCGTCCATGTTGATACCAGTTTTAGTAGAACCAACACCTACAGAGCTACATACGATATCTGTAGTTGCCAATGATTCTGGGATAGAATCAATCAAGATGCGATCAGCTCGTGTAGCACCTTTTGTTACAAGAGCAGAGAAACCGCCGATAAAGTTTACACCTACTGTTTTTGCAGCGCGATCCATCGCTTCTGCAATAGGAACATAAGATGTTAAATCACTACCACCAGCCACTAATGAGATCGGTGTTACAGAAATACGTTTGTTAATGATAGGAATACCAAACTCGCGCTCAATATCCTCACCGGTAGACACAAGGTGTTCTGCTTCTTTCGTAATGCGATCATAAATACGATCACACAACTCTTTACCAGAGCTAGATGCACATTCAAGCAAGCTAATACCCATTGTAATGGTACGTACGTCAAGCTTGTTATCATGAATCATCTGATTCGTTTCTAAAATATTGTCGATAGATAACATAGTGCCTCCTATCCTACACGGTGCATGCTTAAGAAAATATCAGCATGTTGTGCACGGATTTCAACACCAAGTTCTTTACCGAGTGTATTCAAAGCATCTTGAATAGATGTCAAATCTTTCACATCTTCAGACTTTGTTTCACACATCATAATCATATTGAAAAACGCCATCAAGAATGGTTTGATTTATAGACATAATGTTTACGCCGTGGTTAGCAAGTACAGTACTAACCCCTGCAATGATACCAACGCGGTCAACGCCGACAACGGTAACAACTAATTTCATAACATCACCTTTTCTGAGCACTACAAACTATTTGACCCATATAGGGTATTCAATAAACTATATTAATATATTATATCACATTTATTACTTTTTCTACGGTGAAATCTTCATGAGTTTTTCATGTAAAAAAACAGTATTTTACACTTCGTCGGATAATGCAGCCGTTACGATAGCCTCTCCTGCTGTCAATAATGCGACTAAACCTTTATCCCCTTTATAGCTTTCACCATAGATTTTATACAAATCCTCTGTACCGGACGGACGCGCTACAAACCAACCTGTTTCAGTTTCTACGCGAACCCCATCGATGGGCATATCCTTGTATAAAGATGTAGTGCGTATATTCGTAATAGGGTCTCCATCTACCTCTGTGGCTGTAATGGAACTTGCATTCAACTGTTTCAACTTAGCCTTTGCCGCCTTTGTACAAGCCGCATCAATGCGACCAAATCGTGGGTCACCACAACCTTCAACAATATTATTGTAGAGGCGATCAACAGTTGTGCCCATAACGGCATACATTTCCATTGCTAGAAGCGCCATTACCATGCCATCTTTATCGGTAGTCCATACGGTGCCGTCCTTTTTAAGGAACGATGCGCCTGCAGATTCTTCACCGCCGATACCAATCTCACCATCAAATAATAAAGAGCTAAAATATTTAAAGCCTACCGGAACCTCATAAACCGGAATGTCTTTAACAGCCGCCCATTTATCAATCATAGTGGTACAAACAACGGTTTTACCTACCCCTTTATCAGTCCAACCACGGGTTGTAAACAGATAATCCGCAGCCGCTGTAAGGAATGCATTTGGTGAAATAAGGCCCTCTGCAGTAACGATACCGTAGCGATCATAATCAGGATCATTGCCAACAGCGAGATCATAATTGCCAATTTGTTTAGTTACATCCGCCATCGCATATTCAGAGGAACAATCCATACGCACCTTGCCATCATGGTCATAGGTCATAAAGCTAAAGGTTGGATCGTATTCATCATTGATAATATCCATATTGAGATTATATCGTTCTTTAATAGCACGCCAATAACCAAGGCCACTACCACCTAATGCATTGACAAGAACTTTAGGCTTCGCACTTTGAATGGCCTCCATATTGATGATGGAGGATAACTCTTCCACATATAAGCCCTTATAGTCATACGGAACTTGTTGATCTGGTTCAATATTATCAATACTAATACGTTTGAACCCTTCTAATTCACAATAAGCACGAACGTACTCATTGGCACGGGTTTCAATCCATTTTCGTTATCAATGTATCCGCAGGGCCACCATTGGTAGCATTATACTTAATGCCCCCATTATCTGGAGGATTGTGAGATGGTGTAATAACGATACCATCTGCTTTTTTATCGTGACTTTCATTATATCGAATGATAGCACGAGACACAGATGGTGTTGGAACAAAGTCCATATCCGCATCAACCATGGCAGTCACACCATTACCAGCAAGTACCTCAAGCACTGTTACTAATGCAGGCTGAGATAAGGCATGTGTATCTTGGCCCACAAAAATGGGCCCTGTCGCACCAAATTGACCACGACCATCACAGATTGCCTGTGTAATAGCCGCTACGTGTAAATCCGTAAAGGTACCATTTAAAGAGGTACCACGGTGGCCTGATGTACCGAAGGATACGAGTTGTGTCGGATCAGTTACATCTGGTGCATTGTCAAAATAGGCATCTACCAGAGTTTGTACATCTATAATATCTTGTTCTTGTACAGGCGTACCTGCTAATTTATGAGCCATAGGAACCTCCTAATCTCAAATGTATATGTCATTCATAAAATATTATATTTACACATAATTAATATGAGATGACTAATGCTTACATTTTGAATTTTACTTTTCTGATTTTACATTTTGCTTTACTTAGCGATTATGTATAGTCTGTGTATTATCCTCTTGTGTGGTACTCTTATCTTTTAACTGTTCACACACTTCAGTAGGGATAATCGGTTGTGTAAAGCCTTGCCCAATGACCTCTTGCGCATCAGTTATTAAGATGAACACATTTGGATCCGCCTCTTGAATAACCTCTTTTAATTTATTTACTTGCAAGAGATTAACGGCTACCATAACGATTTGCTTCGGCGTCCTTGTATAAGCACCAATGCCATTAATGATAGTTGCTCCACGGCCAACCTTATTGATGATGCATTCACACACCTCATCAGTACGATAGGTAATGATAAAAGCAACCTTCCGCTGATTAAAGCCGATAACCACCTTATTCGTAATGATGGTATACACATAGACACTAATAAGTGTGACCGCTACGGCTTCAAGGCCAACAACACCAATTGCAGCAACAAGGATAGCACAGTTTATGGCACTATTAATGGACCCCATTTGAAGTCCATAATATTTGCGTACAATGAGTGCAATAGGATCAAGTCCACCTGTGTTACCGCCTACACGGTATACAATGCCAAGACCTACACCAGTAGTAATACCAGCCATCATGGAACTCAACAAAGGATCCTTAATAATCATGTCATATTGCAAGAAGTTAAATAAATCAACCATCCAAGACAGCATCAATGTGCCATACAAGGTTTTGATAACAACACGGGTGCCCTAGCCACTTCCAAGCAGCCCAGAATATAGGAATATTTAAAAATCATATTCCAAGAACCAACAGATAAGCCCGTTAAATAATACAAAATCAAGCCTACCCCACTAATACCAGTACTCACCAATTTGTGTGGCAATACAAAGGCATCAAGGCCGGCACCAAATATGGCACATCCAAGAATGACCATAAGGCTTTCATAGATAACACTTCTATACTTAGCGAACATAGCTTCCTCCAAATTGCCATTTCACTATAAATATTCTATAATGAACTAACTAAAACATACGCTATTTACAATACATTTAGTAATAAAACAATATGCGTATACAAATTCATCATAAACCACTTAATGGTTATTTTCAATCACTTTATAAGAGTATAAAATAAACATATAAATTGCATATATTCTGTATGTTACAAACGAGGCTATCATGAGTAAAAGTTTTGAGCAACTCGGTTGCAGTAAAATCAATATTGGACTTGCCATTACGGGCAAGCGTGAAGACGGATATCACGATATCGACTCTATCTTCCAATCCATTCGCCTTAGCGACTCCATTTATTTTGCGAAGCATCATTCCGTAGTTTTCTCCGGTGGCGCTCCAGAATTACCTGAGTATATGCAAAAATTAGTTACTTACGGTGAAGAAAATCTTGCCCTCAAAGCATTACGGGCAATACAAGCTTATACCGGTTGCAAAGCGGGAGCTGCCATTCACCTATTAAAACGAGTACCTATTCAAGCCGGTCTTGGCGGTGGGTAGTGCTGATGCGGCTGCTATGTTAGTAGGTCTCAATCGATTCTGGGACTTACGACTCACCCAAGAGGAACTTTTACAAATCGGTGCTACTCTTGGATCCGATGTGCCATTCCTATTGCAAGGTGGTACAGCACGTGGCACGGGGCGTGGTGAAATATTAACGTACGGAAAATCTCCAGATCCACACTGGTTATTACTAGTAAAGCCAAAGGTTTCTGTATCAACTGCAGCTGCTTATGGTCGCTTCACGAATAAGTCCGTAGCAACAAAACAAACCATCGATACAGTCCAACAACACCTAGAAAATAATGACTTAAAATCAGCATTCCTTACTAGTGCTAATACATTTGAAGAACTACTCTTCCCTGACCATAAAGAACTTGTCATTTGTAAAGAATTCTTCACTAGTCGTGGATATCCAACGATTATGACCGGTAGTGGTCCTACAATGGTGGTATTGCTGGATAAACCAATGGAAGCATTACAACTGCAAGAAGAGATCAAAGCAGCAGGCCATGATTGGCTATCGCTCATTACAAAAACATGTACACAGGAGGACTTACCATGACAAAACGGTTACAACCAATACGCTTAGATGCGTATAAACCTCTACGCGAAGTCGTAAGTGAAACATTACGTCAAGCCATTCAAGACGGCGTGTTAAAACCAGGCGAACGCCTTATGGAAATTCCTCTAGCTGAAGAACTCGGTGTGAGCCGCACACCAATTCGCGAAGCCATTCGTAAGCTTGAGCTCGAAGGCTTTGTTGTTATGGTTCCTCGCCGTGGCACATACGTAGCCAATATATCGTTAAAGGATATTACTCAAGTATTCGAAATTCGGTCTGCCCTCGAAGAACTCGCAGCAGGCCTTGCAGCAGAACGTATCACTGCAGAAGAAATCGAAACATTAGAACGAATGCTCGTAGAGATTGGCGATCATATGGAAAACAAGGACATGGAATCCGTCGTAGCAGCAGACGTAGAATTCCACGAAGTATTATACCGTGCCTCTCGTAACGAACGACTTGCAGACATCGTGCACAACTTGCGCGAGCAAACTTACCGTTTCCGTAGCTTCTCCATGAATCAACCGGGTCGTCTTAGAAAGACATGGGAAGAACATCGCCAACTCGTAGAAGCTATCGCCTCTCATAACGCAACACAAGCTCGTAAATTGGCTCAGATTCACATGGAACACTCTGAACAGACCTTATTAAAAGGTATGGAAGAATCTCAAGAGTTTATCAAGGCATAAGGAATCTCCTTACCTATAATAGAACAATAAATGACTAACAAATCTCTCACGTTTGTGAGGGATTTTTATTTTACAGACTCTATAGAAATTGATACAATAACATCAATAACTATATAGAATTATTTTATATGAAAGGGGCTTTTTTATGGAAGCAATGCTCAACGATGCTATATCCACCATAAATGGCTATTTATGGAGCTATTTCATCATCTTTATCCTCATCGGCGCAGGTCTCTTCTTTACGATGACAACGAATTTTGTACAAATTCGGATGATCAAAGAAATGATTCGTCTTGTAATCAGTGGTGCTGGTAGTTCTACTGAAAAAAATCACGTGTCCTCATTCCAAGCATTCTGTGTTAGTACCGCATCCCGTGTTGGGGTTGGTAACATCGCAGGTATCGCCATTGCCGTTGTTCTCGGCGGTCCTGGTGCGGTCTTCTGGATGTGGGTTATTGCACTCATCGGTGCTGCTACAGGTTTTATCGAATCTACATTGGCGCAAATCTACAAGGAACCTGTTGCTAAAGGTGGCTTTTACGGTGGTCCAGCTTACTACATTCGCTATGGTTTAAACAACAAAGCATTATCTGTTTTGTTCGCCATTTTAATTAGTATTACATATGGTTGGATTTACAACTCTGTACAAGCTAACACATTGGCTGCATCTCTCCAAGTATTCAACTTCGATGTATCCTATACTGGCGCTGTAGTAGCAATTCTTCTTGGCATTATCATTTTCGGTGGCATTAGCCGCGTTGCTAAAGCATCTGAAATCATCGTTCCAATCATGGCGGTTCTATACATCGCTACTGCATTATTCGTAGTAATTATGAATATTACTCAATTCCCACATGTAATCTACACTATTTTCTCTTCCGCTTTTGAACCTGTAGCAGCAGGCGGTGGCTTGCTAGGCGCCACTGTAATGAATGGTATTAAACGCGGTCTATTCTCTAACGAAGCTGGTGAAGGTTCTGTACCTAATGCAGCGGCTACAGCAGCTGTTAACCACCCTGTTGAACAAGGTCTTGTACAAGCATTCGGCGTATTCCTTGATACATTTATCATTTGTACCGCTTCTGCTTTCATCGTACTCGTCGTTGGCGACTATAGCACAACAGGCTAACTGGTGTAGCTCTAGTGCAACATAACCTTGAACAACAACTCGGTTCTTGGGCACCTACAGCGGTAGCAATCTTTATCGTAATGTTCTCCTTCAGTTCCTTAATTGGTAACTATTACTACGGTGAAATTAATATTAGCCACTTAACAGATAAGAGATTCTATCTTCATTTAGTTCCGTATCGGTGTAATTATCATGACATTTGTAGGCTCTATCGCCTCCCTTGATTTAGTATGGAATTTAGCCGATTTATTCATGGCTTTCTTAGTATTAACTAATATTAGTTCCATCGTACGTATGGGTCGTACTGCAGGTCTTGCTCTTGAAGACTATATTAAACAACGCAAGGCAGGCATCGAAACACCTGTATTTAACCGTTCTGTTCTTAATCATACATACGGTATCGTATGGTGGGGTGACGGTCAAACTACAGACTCTTCTGTACCTCCTACTCCAGTGGAAGATACAGTGGAAAAATAAAATATATTCTCTTATGAGACCGGTGAAAGTATCTTTCACCGGTCTCTTTTTATTTTTTGTAAAAGTATCCATTTATACTGTAAAAACTACGATTTATGTCTAACTCTTCGAGTGACTATTATCACAGTAAACATCTATATTCTATACACTTTTTGAACATTAAAAACTATAGAATATATTTATAAAATTAGAAAGGGTATTCTGTATACAATGTCGAATACTTCAGTATGTGTAAAATTAGCAAGACTTCATTTAATCTTATATACAGGAGGTCATTATTATGAGCGGTTATAATCCTTATGAAAACATGCTAAATACGTTAGATGTAGCAGCCGAAAAGCTCGGGCTATACTCGTAGTGAATACGAAGTATTACGCCATCCTGAACGGGAACTAAAAGTAGCTGTACCACTTCAACTAGATAATGGTGAAGTTCGCGTATACGAAGGCTATCGTTGCCAACACTCCACATTGCGTGGCAGTGCTAAAGGTGGTCTTCGCTTTCCATCCAGACTCCGATGAAAACGAAGTTCGTGCATTGGCTGCTTGGATGACTATTAAAAATGCTATCGCTAACATCCCTTACGGCGGTGGTAAAGGCGGTATCAAAGTTGATCCTAAAACTTTGAATCCTCGCGAATTAGAACGCTTAACTCGTAACTTTGTACGTCGTATTGCGCCAATCATTGGTGTTAATACTGACGTTCCTGCACCAGACGTAAATACAAACTGCTCAAATCATGAGCTGGATTGCTGACGAATACAGCACATTGAAAGGTGAATGGAGCCCTGGTATCGTTACTGGTAAACCTATCGAAGTAGGCGGTTCCTTAGGTCGTAACGAAGCGACTGGCCGCGGCTGTCTCATCGCATTGCAAAGCTATCTCGCTAAGAAAAACTTAGATATCAAAAACCTTACTGTAGCAGTTCAAGGCTTCGGTAACGTAGGTTCCGTAGGTGCTCGTCTCATTGCACAAGCAGGCGCTAAAGTTGTTGCTATTGGCGATGTAAGCGTTAACATCTACAACCCTAACGGTCTTGATGTTGAAAAAGCATACGAATATGCTAACTCTCATGGTCGTTCCCTTGAAGGTTACAGCGAACCAGGCATGACTACAATTGGTGCCCAAGAATTATTGGCTCAACCAGTTGATGTATTGTACATGGCAGCTCTTGAAAACCAATTGAACAAAGACAACATGGAAAATATCCAAGCTAAAATTATCTTGGAAGGTGCTAACGGCCCTACTACTAATGATGCAGATAAATACTTCTATGAAAAAGGTATCGACATCATCCCTGACGTTCTTGCGAACGGCGGCGGTGTAGTTGTATCTTACTATGAATGGGTACAAAACAAAGCAAGCTTCTACTGGACTGAAGAAGAAGTTAATGAACGGTTAACTAAAAATATGCAAAATAGCTTTGAAGCAGTTTGGGAAATGCAACATAAATACAATGTACCTCCTCGTCAAGCAGCGTACATGGTTGCCCTTGAACGCCTCGTAGTAGAAACTAAATGGCGCGGTTATAACTGCTAATCCCTTTCAACCTCCATAACATTTAGCCATAAAAAAGGCGTAAGCTCATATCGAGCTTACGCCTTTTTGTTTGACTATAAATCTTTTTATTTTTACTTGAAAGCACCTAACAAAGCTGCCATGCTAGGACGGCTGATCAAAGCTTTCACTAAAACAGAACCAAGAACGGCTGGAATTGTTTGACCTACGATGAGGTTCAATACCAATGGCCAGTATGGAAGGCCTAGTAATGGGCTGAGCCATAATGGTACACATAGGGCTGGCACAAAGATGATTGGCAAAATTGCCCACCAAGCACTGAGGCCCATCTTGCGCATACAAACGATGATACCTGTTGTTAAAGATACCAACGCCAAAGCCACCTACCATATCGAGGATACCGAGGCCCCCGAATAGGAAGTTAGAAATGAGGTTGCCAATCCCCATGGGAATCACCAAGAACGGAAAGGCATAAGCAAGTGCATATAATGATGTTGCTATACGAATTTGATACGCCCCGAAGGAAACGCTTTGCGTTAAATAAAGTACAACGATGTACAATGCCACAACCATGGCAGAAATAGTCAATTTACGTGTAGTAATCATAACACTCACCTCCTCAAATAAAAAAAAGCATGGCAAAACTACCATGCTAAAAATGCTTATGAATTTCCGTAGTTTTGTTTAGAGACAGGATGGTTTCAAACTGTCTTATTTAGTTGTCGCCTTTAGGCATACTAATATATCATATATTTCGATATTTCGCAAGTTAATGGGAAAGATTAAAGCGGACTTGTTACAGTAACGACTATTGTTAGTGTTGTTGGCAGGACGTGGGTGGCAGATACCTTTCCTCATCGCTCCACTGGCGAACCGGTCATCGGCCTAGGGCCTCGACCTGCCAAAGTCGCTCTTTGAAAAGGTATCTGCCACCACTGCGAATTTAGTAAATCTACTTTTTCCTAATACTAGTGACGTACAAGTCCGCCTTAAGTCAATATATACGCTACTCTATTAGAATATATGACAAGCAGTCGCCTAAAAGGCGACTACTAATTTAATCCAGTTTTAGTGGAGGTGTTATAGAGTCGAGTGTTATAGAGCCGGGTCTTCGACGCCGTTTGCGCGGAATGCTTCGGCTCTGTCGATGCAGGTGCCACAGTGTCCGCATGGTTTGTCGCCGCCTTCGTAGCAGGACCAGGTTAGGTGGTATGGTACGCCAAGGCGTAGTCCTTCTTTTACGACGTCTGCTTTGTTGTGGTTGATGAATGGTGCTTCTAGGGAGCATTCTTTCCCAGATCCTTCAAAGATAGTGTCACCCATAGATTTGTAGAAGTGTTCAGTACAGTCTGGGTATGCATTGCCAGCCGCATCATCGCTATGGGCACCATAGTAGATATAGCCACAGTCTAGAGATAAGGCTAAGGAAGCCGCCGCAGATAGGAATAGACCATTTCTAAATGGCACATAGGTACTAACCGTACCTTCTCCTTCTGTTTCTTGTTGTTCCTTGTATGAACCTTGAGGTATTGCCTCTGTGGATTGGGTCAATAAAGAGCAATTGCTGAAGGCAAACAATTTAGTGACATCCATCGTTTTACCTTCAATTCCATAATAAGCGAGAATAGATGCAGCAGCCTCTAGTTCTTTACTATGTTTTTGACCATATTGAATGGATAACGGCACTACATTGTCTTTGCCAAATCTTTCAATAGCTAGCGCTAAACATGTAGTACTATCTACACCACCGCTGAATAAGACAACAGCCTTTTGTTTTTGTGCCATAAGGTCTCCTTTCACCTATTACAACAGCCCCATCCTAAGATGAGGCTGTAGATTATACTTTCAATATATTATAAATCGATATCTAATTCTACTGGGCAGTGATCAGAGCCAAAGATTTGTTGGTGAATTTTAGCTTCTTGAATTTTGTCGTCAAGACGTTTAGAGGTGATGAAATAGTCAATTCTCCATCCCGTATTTCGTTCACGAGCCTTGCCCATGTAGGACCACCAGCTATATTCCTCAATTGCATCTGGATAGAGGTGACGGAATGTATCTGTAAAACCAGCACCTAACAGTTCGGTCATTTTTGCACGCTCTTCGTCGGAGAAGCCTGCATTTTTACGGTTCGTCTTAGGATTTTTAAGGTCGATTTCTTGGTGAGCCACGTTAAGGTCACCACAAAGAATAACTGGTTTTTTCTCATCTAATTCAAGCAAATAGTTGCGGAATGCATCTTCCCAAGTCATGCGGTACTCAAGACGAGCCAATTCACGTTGGCTATTTGGTGTATAGCAGCATACTAAATAGAAATTGTCATATTCAGCAGTAATAACACGGCCCTCTTGATCGTGTTCTTCAATGCCAATACCATTAGTTACGGATAACGGTTTAATGCGTGTGAATACAGCCGTACCACTATAGCCTTTTTTCACAGCACTATTCCAATATTGCTCATAACCTGGCAATTCCAAAGAAATTTGATCAGGTTGCAATTTTGTTTCTTGTAAACAGAAAATATCTGCATCCAGTTCGTTAAAGGATTCCATAAATCCTTTTGTTACAGCCGCACGAAGGCCGTTTACATTCCAAGAAATTAATTTCAATGCTTACTCCTTATTCTAATAGTGCTTTTACATACTAATATAGTTTGTGAAAGCCTCTATTTCAACAATTTCCTTATATTTCAAAATATTCTTATTTATACTAGCAATCATATATGTTTATAGTGTAATACAGTTTAGCCCTAGACAAAGTTACTACACATTACTATTGATTTTTTGTGTTTTCTTTTGCATGTCTTGCTTCCGCACGAGCCTTTTCGAGCGTTTCTCGTTTGCTTTCAAGATCACTTTCACGTTTTTTTCACGGAAATAATTTAGCTATGGAAGATAAAACAAGAATTACCAACACCGTAACATTAAACATGCCGGGCCCAAAGGTATAGATGTGATAACACAAATAACCAAAAGCAACTAGGGTTAGTAGATGTTTCAAAATTTTCATTTGCCCTCCTGTATTATCTTAATGTTTCTACACCAGTCTTAAGTGGGAACCCATCATAGGTTACCCAGTCACTAGAACTACCAACATATAAGGCAGATTCAAGACCTACCTCGCTCATTGTTAAAAGCGCATTACAAGCAGTTACACCAGAACCGCAGTAAGTCACAACAGGTCTATTTTGGTAAATTTCATTATAGTACTGAGCTTCTAAATCTTTTACAGACTTAGGCCCATCTGCGGTATAGCCACTTTCATAAAAATGATTAACAGCACCAGGAATATGCCCTGTCATACCATCCATCGTATCTACTTGAGACCCATCATAACGATACGGCGCACGAGCATCGATGATAATATGATCCCCGCTTTCACTAGCCTGGAGAACCTCATCACGGCTCATAACCATATGAGTTTGCAATTCATAGTTGAAAACAGTTGGTTCTGTAGGCAACGGAGTAGGATCTTTAGTAAGAAGATGGCCTTCCTTAACCCAACGTTCAATACCGCCAGACAACACGCGCACATCAGACAAGCCCATGTAGCGCAAAGTCCACCAGAGGCGACCCGCCAAAAAGAGCCAAGAATCATACACAACGACCTTGGAGTCACGAGTAATACCATAGGACTCAAAGGTATGAGCCAATTGCTCCATATCTGGCAATGGATGACGACCTCCATGCTGTCCCCAAAGGACCTGTTAAATCTTTATCTAAATCTACTGGAAAAAGCACCCCTTTAATATGGCCTTTTTTTATAATCTTGATAACCGCGGGCATCTAACACGATGACCTCATCAAGACAAGCTAATAATTCTTTAGGAGTGATGAAAATTTGACATGTTGTACTCCTTTCATTGATTATATCGAAAAATACAAATTTGATAATATTATTATATACGAGTGCAACAGGATATACAATTAATTTTGGCACTGTGAAAGCTATTTATTTGTATGATTTAAAAGATAGATTCATCAAAAAAGCCCCTATCTAGATAGGGGCTAAGGCATAATTAAAATTTCACATTATAATATTGTTTAAATGCTTTTACTGAAACATTATAAACGTTTATAGATCGCATCTACTGCTGCAATATCAGCTGGCAACCAATCTACAGTATATAAGGTATCTTTTGAAAGCCATTTCGCTGCTTCGTGTTCTAATAGAGTAATGTCAGAATCATTTACCAAAGAGCATAAATAGCAATGCATAGTTAGATCAAACTTCTCATACCCTGTATATTCAACAGTAATAATATGTTCTTGAACAGAAATCTCTGCTTTCAGTTCTTCTTGTATTTCTCGTTTAAGTGCTACCTCATGAGCTTCACCAGGCTCAATCTTACCACCAGGGAATTCCCAACCGTCTTTTAGATCACCATAACCACGTTGAGTAGCTAATATAGTATTACCTTTTTTAATAATTGCTGCCACAACTTCAATATGTTTTCGTTGTTCACTCATATATCCTTACCCATTAATAATATAATCATAAATATCATCTCGTACTGGAACTTCGAGCTCATACTCTAATTCTACTGCCATTGTACCATTTGCCATAAAAATTTCTTTAGCCCGTTCTTGACCAGTAGAATGAATTGGACCTAAATAATAAAACTCTTTAGATTCTTCATCATCTTTATTCTTTCTCATAAATAAGTGCATATCAACACCTAACGCATCAGCATTAAATGCAGTCTGCACATCATCAGAAGAAAAGGATCGCTTATTCTTAGAAATAGCTTTTAGTAATCCTGGATTTTCAAATCTATCTTCATATTTAATAGTATCTTGAATATCATCTGCTTTATGATAATTGATGAATACAGGATACGTCTTTGTTTCCTTATGGAATTTATATCCCCCAATATTCAATGGTACTTCATTTTGAGGCCATTCTAATAATTGGCACACTTGTTCATAGGTATACTTTTCATATAAAGCAAAAGGAGTATTCGGATAAATCTTACCTTTATATTTATCATCAAACTGTTTCAAACCATAGGCAACAAGTTCTTGCACTTGCTCTTTAAAATTACTATTTTCTAATGCATCTTTAAATGCTTGAGATATTCCATAACGACCATTAGATAATTCAATAAATACACTATCTTCAAATGTTTTTTGTGCCGCTTTCACACCGAATTGATTTGTCATAACATTAATGAGATTAATTCGCCCATGCTCAGATAGTTCTACATTATAGGAATTTGAAAGCTCATGAGATACATAGGTAATAACATCATGATGTCCATCTAGTAAAGCTTGTAATACTAAAAGGTCTCGAGCACGCATGCCTATCGTTAATTTCTGTGATATAAAATGTAGCATTCGCTCTTGAACTGGTGTAAATGATATATCATAATCCTTATCTTTAATTTTTATCAAAAAATTATGATAGGACTTAAATTTATTAAAAATTCGGCTCACATCAATAGAACCATGCTCTGCAAAATCCGAAATTTTAGGAATACGACCTAATTTAAAGCGCAAATTAAAATAGGCTTCCTTAATCAATTTCGTATCAGAAAACTTAGCAGTATCAATAGATTCATAAATACGTTGTTTTGCAATTTTATCAAAATGTACGGTTGAACTACCTGGGATAATGCGATTACCCGCTTGTACATATCGACGTAATGTATCTTTGTTATAACTTCTATCACCGGATAAAGCCAACGGAATCATAAAGTTATTTGTATAGTTACCTATAAAATCTAAGATAACTACATACTCTTTATCTTCAAACTTACGGAGGCCACGACCCAACTGTTGAATAAACACGATTGGACTTTCAGTTTGACGAAGCATGATAACTTGATTGATTTCAGGGATATCGACACCTTCATTAAAGATATCTACAGTAAAAATGTAGTCTAATTGCTCGCTAAGTCTACCTTCATAGTCGCCAGTACCTGTTAATCGAGCAATAGCTTTTTCTCGAGTTTCTTGACTATCTTCACCAGTTAGACAAATCGTACGATACGCACCACGTTCGTTAAAAACATCAGATAGTTCTTTGGCCTCAACTCTATTACTACAGAACACAAGACCTTTTACGCGGCTTCCACTATGACCAAAATAACGAATCTTTTCAATAATCTTATCGACTCGCTCTTTTGTAGATAAATTAGAGAAAGACACCTCCATATCTGACAGGTCTTCTTGAGTATCAACCCATAAGTCACTAATTCCAAAATAATGGAATGGGCAAAGTAAATCTTCTTCTAAAGCTTGTTGTAACCGAATTTCATAAATAATATTATGGTCAAAAAGCTCATACAAATCGTATCCGTCAGTCCGCTCAGGACTTGCTGTCATACCTAATAGAAATTCTGGTTTAAAATAATCAATAATACGTTGATAACTATCAGATCCTGCACGATGTACTTCGTCAATAATAATACAATCAAAAGACTTTGGATCGTATTGTTTCATTACATCGTCGCGCCCCATCATCTGCATCGTCGAAAAGACGTGTGTAGCGTTATACATCTTAGCATGTCCAGATACAAGCCCAAATTGAATAGATGCATCATTAAAAATGCGTTCAAAGCTCGCAATGGCTTGTTTTGCAATCTGTTCGCGATGTACTAAGAATAATATTCTTTTCGGATTCATTTCACGCATAGCAAATGCGGCTGCATAAGTTTTCCCCGTACCTGTCGCAGAAATTAAAAGGCCCCTTTTAGCGTTATTAGCTCTCAATTCATTGAAATTATTAATAAACTGCGCTTGCATACTATTAGGTTCTAATTGTACTAAATCTACTTTTCTAAACTGTTCAGCAATATTCTTTGTGAAGTATGATCTGGTCGTACCCATCGAGGCCTATACCAAGGAATAAACTCTTCATAAGGAATGGCAAACTCGGAATTCCAATATAAATCAAACTCTTCCGTAATCTCACGTGCATATGTATCATCGCAATAGGCTTCAGACCGAGTATTCCACTCTCGATTTTTCTTTAATGCGTTAATCGTTAAATTAGAACTGCCGACTATAATCTGGTAAGATTCATCCTTTTTAAAAATGTAGCCCTTTGTGTGAAAACCATGGTTACTACCCTGAGTCGTACAGTACACCTTTAAATCAATGTTATTTAAACTTCCTAAATCTTCCAAAACTTTTGGACTATTAAAACCAAGATAGTCTGTCGTTAACACACGACCATGGACACCACGCTCTTCTAGTTCTTTAAGAATTGGCTTTAATGTTAGTAGGCCTTCTGGTGTTATAAACGCTACAGATATTAAAAACTCATCACAATTGCGCAAGCCATCTTCAATAGCAGATAGCACATTGCGTCCTTCCCCGTTTGCAATGAGTTCTGAAGACGTAGCAAAATTAAGCAAACGATTCGATTCTGACATAATAGACTCCCCATATAATGAATACTATACTTGCTATTATACCAGCCGCAGCTGCAGCGTCTAGGAAAATATATTTTTATACAAAATAACTTGTTTCTATAAAGCTCTTCTAATGTTATTCATCTATATATCGCGAATTATAAATATTAATATATGTTCACATCAAATAATTTCATCTATTCCTTATGATTCTCTGCTCTATACGTCTTTTTTGGGACGTAAGTTTATGATATAATGTAACTAATTACTCTAGGGGCGTAGTGCGCCCAAACGGATCCAATAAGAGTTAGTGTGTTTTCAAGGAGCGTGCGCAGTTGAAAAAGGGATACATCAAGTTAATAGCAGCTGTTGTGCTTGGCATTGCTATTATCGGTGGTGGGATCTACGGGGTGTATACACTCTTGTCATCCAATACAACGACAATTTTATATCGATCAACCGTTGACGACAAAATCAACGCTATCCGTCCTTACATTGTCGCATTAGACACATATAATTCGTATAGTGTAGCTTATGCTAACCAATTGCAACCAACTCTTGAAGAGTTGCGTAACGGTTCCCATAACACGACCATAACATTGCCTAAGTATAAAGACTTAAAAACGGCGTTAGAGGCTGCAAAACAAGATAGTCCAACTCCATACGAAGATGTAAATCAATCAACTAATGATGTGTTAGCAATACTAGATCAACTAATTCCTGTAGCAGATCAATTGCAAGCCTACTATGTTGAACGTCGCTTCGAAAAAGATAATTTCAAAGGTAGCGATGAATTAGCTGCACAATATGTACCACTAGCTGAGCAATTCTATGCTACGTACAACGCGTTAGATTTAGCCTTAGATAATCGTAATAATGAGCTCTATACAGAGCGCATGAATGAATATCAAGGGGAAAAACGTGAAAATGCAGTTAACTTCATTGAGTTAAATCTCATGACTGCCCAAACAATCGACCTTATCGATCCAGATGGGAATACAGATACCCAAAAGGTCGAAGCAAACTTGCAACAAATTACACAACGTATTAATAAATTGCAACCTGGTACTACATCAGAAACACAAAATGCAGTACGTGAGTATCAAGACTCTGTGAAAGAGTTTGTTGCAGAGGCTCGCAACTATATCATCATCAACTCTTCCTACGGTGAAGCTTATACACAACTATTTATTAAATATAATAAAATGGTTGGCAAAGCAAATGTCATAAACATGGCAGAACTTGATGCAACAGAGCAAAAGAAAAAATAAGAACAATACAAAGAGGACCTACTTATACAGTAGGTCCTCTTTTTTATCTGTCTAATTCTGTTATTTGATTAGTCATTATATTTAAATCACTGAATACCGAGAAATAACTTACATTATTTACGCTTCAAATCTTTCGTAATGATGTAGTATTCTGATGGAGATATTTTAATACCATCAATATGTTTATTTCCTACAATATTAATCTTAGGGTATCCAAGGAACAATGCTACTGAATCATCAAGCATCAATTGTTCTGCATTAATAACGGCATTACGACGTACCACAGGATCGTTAGCGCTTTCACCAAGAGCTAGCAATTCATCAAAACGTGGATTGGAGAATCCAGAACCATTTGTTTCAGAACCTGTTCCCCAATATTGTTTCAAGAACCATACTGGTTGTCCTGTATTGGCCGTTACTACACTAGAGATTAACATATCGTAATCGCCAGACTGTGCTAATGTGTCAATCACTGCATAGTCTACAATCTTGATGTGTAAATCTACACCGATTTTCTTATAGTCTGCTTGTAATGCCTCTGCATATAATGGCAATTCAGGGCGCGATGTATAGGCATAGAAATCAAGCACTAGGTTTTCACCATCTTTATCTACAATACCATCACCATTTGTATCAATATAACCTTCACGTTTAAGTAATTCTTTAGCACGTTCAATATTATATTTATTAGGGTCCCGCAATTGATTGAATCCATAATCAATGGATGGTGGCAACGGAGCCTTACCGGCAACAAAGGTATTCTTCATAAGGTTCTTTGCATAGGACTCACGGTCTGCTCCGGCAATAAGGGCAGCTCGAAGATTAGCATTCTTAAGCTTGCCTTTTTGGCTCATCCGAACGAATACATCACGTAAGGATGATTCTTCATAAATAGTAAATTTCTTATCGTTTTGGAAGATACCATATTCGCCAGGTCCAATGCTAACAGCCATATCTACATCACCCGCTTGCAATGCCATAGCTCGTGTATTGGCATCGTTAATAGATGGAATTTCAACCTTACCGAAGCCTGGCTTGCCATCCCAGTAGTTATCATTCCGTGCTAGCTCAGCACGCTCTTTTGTAAATGATGTCACTACATAAGGCCCAGTACCAATAGGACCTTCCTTCGCAATATCACGACCATTTGCCTCAGCAGTTACATCCATAACAAGGAACAATGGATCTCCCAACAAATTTGGCAAATTATAATAAGGCTTATCAGTCTTAATTGTAAGCTCTTGACCATTAGCCGTCATTTCAGTGTAATTAAAGAATGTTTTTGCCCGTTTACTCTTCCCGAAGGTTCGTTCCAAAGACGCCTTTACGGCCTCAGCAGTAAGGGCATTACCATTAGAGAACTTAACCTTATCGTTGATGGTAAAAGTCCAGATCAGCTTGTCATCACTTTGTTTCCAAGATGATGCCAACCATGGTTTGACATTCATATGATCATCAAACTTGGTGAGTGTTTCGCCAACACCGTACCGTACAACAGCCCAGCTAAAATAGTTTTCTGTTGGTTCCAAGGTACCCGCAAAGCTAATTGCCCCTACCTTTAATACATCATTAGATGAATCGGAGGATTGATTTATGCAGCCTACAGTACCAAGGACCGTAACACCCAGCATCATGCTAATCAGTAACGCCTTACGTAATCCTTTCATTCACACACCTAACCTTTCTCTATATGTATATCACTTCATATGAGCATATTTCAATTATACCCATGGGGGTATGTTACTTAGTCAACTATACTATATATTTAGTGTTAACACAATCATTTCTAAGAAATTTTTTTCGATATAATTATATATATGAGAAAATCTGTATAGATACGTAACATACAAAAAAATAGCAGTTAGCTCTAAAGCTAACTGCTATTATATATGTACCTATTGTATTTTACCCATATTAGTAGGCGAATCCTCTAGTCGAATACACTAGGCGATCGCTACAATGAGAAGTCGGATACGTTGTGTCAAAGTTCTATGCTTCTACAGCCGCTTCTTCTAAAGTAAGTGGCTTATGATCTTGGCCAATTTCAAAGATGGAGCTCAATAGAACTTTTGTATATGGATGCTTTGCATCAGCTAAGTGAAATGCGTCTAGTTCTTCAACAATAGCGCCTTTGTGCATTACAACCACCTTGTGGCACATAGTACGAATGAACGCAATATCATGAGCGATAAATAGGTATGTTAAATTTTTCTTTTTTTGTAAACGCGCCAATAAATAGGCAATGGAGTCTTGTACAGACACGTCTAGAGCACTAGTAGCCTCGTCTAATACGAGAATTTCAGGCTCTAATACGATAGCACGAGCAATGGCAACACGTTGACGTTGTCCACCAGACATTTCATGAGGATAGCGATTCATGAACTCACGAGGTAAATCTACCATTTCAAGATAATCACCTGCGATTTGTTCTTCTTTTCCTTTTTCTAGAAGACCAAAGTTGTATAGTGGCTCAAGAATAATATCTTTTACCTTCATACGCGGATTGAAGGCTGCAGATGGGTCTTGGAATACCATTTGAATTTTCTTGCGGTATTCTTTTGTTTGCTCAGAGTTCATATGTTGAATCTCTACACCATCTACATAAATCTCGCCTTCTGTAATAGGCAGCATCTTCATGATCATACGAACCAAAGTCGTTTTACCAGAGCCAGACTCACCTACAATCCCAAGGGACTCGCCTTTTTCTAAGGTAATATTGATATCCTTACATGCTTCGAGCTCACCACCAGTAGGAAGTGGGAATCGTTTATATACATTTTTTAATTCTACAGCGTAGTTAGTCAATGTAACGACCTCCTCCCAATGTTGGTACAGCATCTTTTAATTGTTTCGTATATTCATTAGATGGATTTCTAAAATATCTTGCGGTGTGCCAGCATCAACAACACGACCCTTTTTCATAACAATGATATAGTCGGACATATAGGCCGCTACACCAAGGTTATGCGTAACCATTACGATAGCAGAATTATGCTCTTTAGCAAGTTCTAGCATTTGCATAACAACTTGTGATTGTGTTGTTACATCTAAAGCAGATGTAGGTTCATCACCAATTAATAACGCAGGATCCATCGCTAATGCCATAGCAATGCCCACACGTTGGCGTTGACCACCAGATAATTCGTGAGGATAGCGACACAATATATCTGCACAATTAGGTAATGCCACAGACTCTAACAAAGCAATTGCACGACGATCACATTCATCATTAGTGATTTCAATATGAGCTTTAAATAGTTCTCTAAATTGTTTACCAATGCGCACAATCGGATCGAGTGCACTACCACTATCTTGGAAAATCATGGCCATATCTTTACCACGTATGGCCCTCCATTCTGACTTAGATAGGGTGCGAAGATTTTGACCATTAAAGATCATGGTACCATCTGTGACCTCACCACCTATAGGCAACAAACCCATGAGGGCACGGATCACGGTAGTTTTACCGGATCCAGATTCCCCTACAATGGTCAATACCTTACCGCGTTCCAAGGTAAAGTTTACATCCATAACAGCAGGCACACCTTGGTACGCGATGTTAAGGTTCTCTACAGTTAGTATGTTTTCTGCCATTATAGCTCCTTATTATTTTGTAATTTTATTAGTAATCCAGTAGTAGTCACTTGGGTACATAACAGCACCTTTCAAGTAAGAACCAGTAACGATATTAGTTTTAGGGTAACCTAAGAACAATGCAGCGCCATCATTCATCAATAATTGTTGAATTTGAATTGCATAGTCACGACGTTTTGCAGGATCGAATTCAGTTTCAGCAGCATCTAACAATTGGTCAACTTGTGGATTGGAGTAACCAGAACCGTTTTGAGGGTTGGAACCATTGTCATTTGTATGCCAGTAGTTAGCCAAGAACCAGATTGGATCGCCTGTATTAGCCGTTACGATATTGGAGATAAGCATGTCATAGTCGCCGTCTTGGCCCATTTTATCAATCAAGTTATAGTCAACGGTTTTAATTTTCATGTCGATACCCACTTTTTTGAGGTCAGCTTGAACAGCTTCTGCATAAAGTGGCAATTCAGCACGAGAATTATATACTACGAAGTCGAATGTTAATGGTTTACCATCTTTATCAAGGATGCCGTCCCCATCAGTATCTTTCCAACCATCTTCTGCTAATAATTGTTTAGAACGTTCAGGATTATACGCATTAGGATCTTTCAATTCGTTGAAGCCATAGTCCATGGATGGTGGAATTGGAGCAGAACCAGGAATGAATGTACCTTTTAACAATACATCTGCATAGTTCTTACGATCTGTGGCAGAGATAACAGCAGCACGAACTTTGTCATCACCAAGAATCCCTTTTTCGTTAATACGAGCCAATACTACGCGAAGGGATGCAATTTCATCAACCTTAAACTTATCGTTATTTTGGAATAAGCCGATTTCACCAGCACCGATGTTAACCGCCATATCAACATCGCCAGATTGCAAGCTCATAGCACGCGTATTAGGATCGTCGATAGAAGGAATTTCTACAGTTTTGAAAGGTACTGTACCATCCCAGTAATTTTCGTTGGCCGCCATTTCAGCACGTTCTTTTGTGAAAGATTTAACTACGTATGGACCTGTACCAATAGGACCTTCCTTGGCAAAGTTACGGCCATCTTTTTCAGCTTGAACGTCAACGATTAGGAACAACGGATCCGCTAAAAGGCCAGGCATATTAGGATATTCTTTTGTTGTATGAATAACTAATTGTTGACCATTAGCTTCCATAGAGTCATATTCGAAGAATGTTTTCGCACGATTGGATTTTTCAAAAGCCCGTTCGATAGATGCTTTAACTGCTGCAGCATCAACTTTTTTACCGTTGGAGAATTTCACCTTATCATTGATTGTGAAAGTCCACGTTTTATGGTCTGGGGATACTTCCCATTTAGATGCAATCCATGGTTGAGGTTTCATGTGTTCATCAAACTTAGCTAATGTTTCGCCTACACCATAGCGCATGACAACCCATGCGAAGAAGTTTTCTGTAGGTTCTAATGTGGATGCGAAGTTAGTTACACCAACTTTTAAAACATCCTTATTAGCAGCACCATTATTATCAGAGCCGCAACCAGCGATGAAGGAACCCATCATTACAATGCTAAGACCTGCTAAGAGGGCCTTTTTCCAAGATTTTTTCATGTAAAATCTCCTTGTACCATTACATATAAACATAAAACATACACATCATGACCACTACAATCTACAATAGTCATAATGGAAACCTTATTACCGCCTATTTATATAACAACTTTCACAACATAACCTATAAATAAGCATCACACGTAACTAACCTTGATTTTTAGGATCCACTACATCACGTAGGGAGTCAGACCAAAGGTTAAAGATAGCAACTACGATAAGGATGGACATACCAGGGAAGGCCATCAGCCATGGACTGGTTTGTAAATATTGACGACCTTCGTTAAGCATAAGGCCCCATTCTGGTGTTGGTGGTTGAGCACCAAATCCAAGGAAGGAAAGACCAGCAACCTCAATCATAATAGCCCCAATATCTAGTGCACCTGTTGTAACAACAAGAGGCATAATATTAGGAATGATATGACGTCTAATAATAGTTGATGTAGATGCCCCCATCATGACAGCAGCCGTTACATACTCTTCGCCACGAACTTTCAATGTCATAGATCGTACCAAACGAGCATATTTTGCCCAACCTACTACAGATAATGCCAAAATCGTATTCATAATACTACCACCCAAAATACCTGCAATTGCAATGGCTAATACTACACCTGGGAAGGATAGCATAATGTCCGCAAAACGCATGAGGACCATCTCGATTTTCCCGCCGAAATAACCGGCTATGGCACCGATAATAGTACCAATGCTTACCATAATCACTACGATGGATACACCCATGAACAAGGATAATTGAGTACCATAAATGATACGAGACAATACGTCACGACCCAGTTTGTCGGTGCCAAACCAATGCTGAGCACTAGGGGCTTGTAATGCTTTAGACATATCCGATGTGAAAGCATCTCCCGGCGCAAGCCATGGTGCAAAGATAGCAATGAATACGATGACAAGCATCAATGCAGTGTAGAAAGAGAACAATTTATGTTTCTGAATAAATTCTTTCATTATGCTCTCTCCCTTTTCAATCTAGGGTCCAACAGAACATAGGATGCATCAACTAGAGCATTGACACACATATATGCTAAGGCAACCCATAACACAAAACCTTCGATCAATGGATAGTCGCGCATGGTAATGGCATATACCGCCATATTCCCAAGGCCAGGCCAGGAGAATACCATTTCAACAACTGCAACACCGCCTAATAGCCAACCGATGAGAACGCCTAATATAGTGATGAGTGGTAATACTGCATTAGGCAAAATATGACCGAATAAAATTTTCATCTCACTCACACCACGAGCACGTGCGCCGATGACATAATCCTTTGCATTTCTTCAAGAATAACAAGACGAACTTGACGCATGTACTTGGACCCAACTACAACAGCTAATGTAACGGCTGGTAGAATTACACCGATTGGAGTTACACGAGAGGATGCAATAGGAACGAGCCCTAATTTAAGACCAAAGATATAAATCAATACAAGGCCTAACCAGAATGATGGCATAGACACGCCTACAAAGGAAGCAGTGCGCAACAGATAGTCGATCCATTTGTTTCGATTTAAGGCGCTTATAATCCCCGCCGGCAATGCATAGAGCAATGTAAATACTAATGCTGTACCCGCTAACATAACTGTCCCTGGCAAAGCCTCTAACATACGATCTACAACAGGCTTTTTAGCCGAATAACTCATCCCTAAGTCACCTTGTGCAGCATTCACAACCCAGTTCGCATATTGCACTATAAACGGTTTATCTAGCCCAAGCTGAGCTCGAGTCTCATCAATGAGCTCCTGAGACACGATAGTATCGGCCGTTTCTAGTAGCATCGTTACTGGATCGCCTGGAGCTAAATAGGTGAGACAAAATGTCAAAAATGTGATGCCAAACAAGGTTACAATAAATTGTCCCAAATGTTTAGCAAATCGTTTACCCATAGGCGCCTCCTAAACTCTCTAAACACTAACAACAAATCAAATGAAAAACTAAGGGTACCTCCCACTCAACGTAGCAGTAATACGCAAAAATAAGAAAAAATATAGCTCCCTGAGGAACAAAAAAAGCTAGTCGCCTGACTAACCTAAATTAAGCACAGTATATGCATACCATACATTTAGAGCAGGCTTTCTGACTCAGACTCATCGCAACATTTCGGCCTTCCCAGTTTCCCAGTGACCCTATAATGAAACCTTGCTCCTCATTACAGCTATTTGCATAGTATGGGATTTTCACCCATTTTCCTCTTTTACGCTCGGTAATACCGACACTCATTAGTTCATTCATTTTTATCGATTATAAATATACTATATTAATATCCTATTTACAATACACATACCCCTTAGGGGTATGCGTATATCGTAGATTTTAAATGTAATTTTTATACTAATAAAAAAATTATCGATTACTGAACAAGTCTCTATTTATGTATAAACCCATAAAAATCACTTTATATATATGATTTTTTTCCGTATTAACTGTATCCAACTGTATATATATTAATTATTATTATAATGGTAATTTTTCTCATGAATTTTTTTATACATACCGAAAAAAACTCTTAATCACTTTAGCAACTATCAATTATTTATAATTAATAAAACCTTAATTAATAAGTCTGATTAATATACCAAAAAAAGAGGCTGTTATCTAGTAACAGCCTCTTATAAGACGAGAGTTATTTAATTAATCGATACTTTGTTGTAAGCGGTGTGCTCTGCGTGTAGCCCACGCTTTACGCAAAACATAGATCACGAAGACCAATGCTTACTGCCACTGCACTACCGACCATAGCATCAACAGCCACATGCGTAGATAGCATACAAGCAGTAGATAACGCCTGCACCAAATACGTAGTTAGAACGTTTAATGCGGCTTTTCAGCTACACCAGCCATACGCATCATTGTAGGTACTGCTAAGATGCACAATACATACGGTACTACGTTAGTTACAACCGCTAAGTTTACTAAGATTTCAAATTGCTCACGCAAGGAATCACTTGCAGTGAACAATGTAAGTAATGTTTCAACAGCGAGTAAAATGAATACGCCACGAACAGGAGCATCCTTTGCTATTTACACGAGCGAATACTTTAGGGAAGTAACCATGTTCCGCTGCGCTTTTTTGAATACGCGAGACAATGTGAATTGCCAGCAAAGTAAAGCGCCAAAGCAAGAAATAACCATAGCAGCCATAACGATGTTTGCAATTGTATCATTGAACATGTATACAAATGTCAAAACCGAATGGTGCGTTAGAATTTAATAAGTCGATGTTAGGGCACGATACCGGCCATAACGTTTGTGGACAAGATGTAAATCACCGCCACTGCTAATGTACCCTGCCACAGTTGCAATAGGTACGTTTTTCTTTGGATTCTCAACAGCATCAGCATTAGCCGCTGCGGACTCAAACCCTAGGAAGCCCCACAAAGTGAGGGAAATGGATTGTTTTACTGCATCGTAAAACGGAAGATCATTTGGGTTCCATGCCGCCCAATAAATAGACGGATCAAACCAATACCAGCCGATTGTACCAATTAATAAAACCGGCACAATAGAGCCCCAAATAGTCATGTTGCTGAGTCGACCTGTGAAGCGATTACCACGGAAGTTCAAAAATCGCTGCAAACCACAAAAAGCACAATTGTTACTTGGCTTGTTTGTGTTGCATTAAGGTCAACACCAAAGAAAGCTGCGCCATAACCTACGGCAGAAACCGCGATGGCGATATTAGCAATGATGAGAGATATGCTGTAAGCATAGCTCGCCATAAAATGTCCAGTTTTACCGAAGCGGTGTTCTGCATAACCGCCCATGCCCCCTTTATTTTGGGAGAACATACCCGCTTGAGCAAAAATATACGCTAGTAAAAGCGCACCCACAGCTGTTACGAGCCAAGATAAAACTGAAATAGTACCAACTTGAGCCAAATTAGTTGGTAACATAATGATCCCAGCTCCTAGCATATTGGCTGCTACCATTGTGGTTAGCTGGAATACAGACATTTTTTTAGCGGTGGTTTTCATGTATCAATCCCCTTTCAAAAGGTGAATTTTTTCTCGTCCATAATTCACTTAAATATAATATACCGCTAAGTAAATTCAGTTCGTGCTGTGATGGGCTTGAATGTGAATTTACCGTTGTTATTCTTATTACGAATTAAATAATAACACCTATGAACCCAAAAATGAAAAGTACTTTTATTGGCGGACAAGCATTATTACACGAATTGAATAAAATTATAGTTAATTTATCATCTAAAACGAACAGAACTCATTTTAACAATGACAGGGTATATTTTTTTACCCCATTTTATTCTGTGTATATATGTGATTTTTACTATCTATCATGGTTATAGTGTCGTAGTACAAGACTATTGTTTTCTAGCAGTCCACTGTATACGTACATAAATTTACACCATTTTTAATAGTAATTTATCAATTAGAATAACTCTTTTCTAGAAATTATCTATCATTCAAATAAAAAAATCGATATACACATAAGCTTAAAGGTTAATATAAAGCGCTTTAACATAAGACTTATATGTATATCGATCTTAAATTTTCAATGTCACAAGTAATGATTACTCTGAATGTTACTCTCGTACAGTATGTGACACTAAATCAAAACATTAGGCTTACTAAAGCAGTTATGCTTGCACAGATTCAACAATTGCTTTCCACTGAGCAATTTGTTTTTCTTCTCCGGCGATAACAGCTTTACCATTGTTACGTTGTCTTTCCACACATTCTGGAGCAGTACCAGAATAGTTGTTACGACCAGCTATGCAAGCTTCGATGGAAATAGCATCAAGAATATCTGCATCAAAATGGTCGGATATAGCTTTAAAATCCTCAACAGATAAATCAAGCAATACGCAACCTTTTTCAATGCAATGATGTACAGCATTACCTACGATTTCATGAGCTTCACGGAATGGAACGCCTTTTTTCGCAAGGTAATCGGCCATATCTGTAGCATTAGAGAAGTCATCATCAAGGACAGCTTTCATATGCGCCCCATTGACCTTCATACCACGGACCATCGCCGCATTAATGGACAATGCAAAGTGTACTGTATCGATAGCATCAAAAAAATGCCCTCTTTATCCTCTTGCATATCTTTTATTATATGTAAGTGGCAAGCCTTTTAATGTAGTTAATAAACCTAACAAGTGGCCATAGGTACGACCTGTTTTTACCACGAACAAGTTCACATACGTCAGGATTTTTTTCTTTTGTGGCATAATGCTAGAGCCTGTGCAATGAGCATCATCGAGTTCAATAAAATTAAACTCATTGGTAGACCACAAAAATCAATTCTTCGCTAAGACGGCTCAAAGTGCATCATCACAAGAGATGCAAAGGACAAGAATTCAACTACATAGTCACGGTCGGATACGGCATCCATACTATTTTCGTAAATACGAGAGAAAGCCGAGTAGCTTTTGCGTATAGGTTTGATCAATACCGTATGTAGAACCGGCTAAGGCTCCCTGCACCCAAGTGGCATGATGTCTGCGTGTTTGAAGACCATCAACAAACGGTCAAAGTCACGTTCTAGCATAGAAAGTATGCCATCATATGATGACCGAACAATACAGGTTGTGCCCGTTGTAAATGCGTATAGCCAGGCATGATAACATCGCTGTATTTTTCAGCCGTTTCGATGAGGGCTTTTTGCATATCTACGATGAGCTCGCCCATTTCTACTACGGCTTTACGCACGTACATGTGCAAATCTACTGCACATTGGTCATTACGGCTACGGCCCTGTATGTAAAGCGACCACCTGCTTCACCAATATCATCGGTTAGGCGCTTTTCAATATTCATATGAATATCTTCAAGAGCTACGGAGAATGGGAACTCCCCTTTATCGATTTGGCCTTTAATCTTTGTTAAGCCCTCAACAATAGCGTCCCGATCTGCGTCGGAGATAATATTTTGTTTTGCCAGCATTGTAGCATGTGCTTTACTGCCTGCAATATCTTCGGCGTACATCCGCGCATCAAAAGCGATAGAGGATGTAAAATCCTCTACCGCTTTATCAGTGCCTTTTGTGAAACGCCCGCCCCACAATTTAGCCATTATTTACCTGCCTTTTCTTTCATCAATGCATTAATTTTAAGAGGTAAACCGAACAAGTTAATGAAACCAGCCGCATCAGCTTGGTTGTATACATCATCTTCTTCGAATGTTACGAAATCTTCGCTGTACAAGGAGTATGGAGATGTTGCACCAGCAGAGATAATGTTGCCTTTGTACAATTTAAGTTTTACTTCACCAGTTACAGTTTTTTGAGTTTTATCAACGAATGCTTGCAAAGCGCTCATCAATGGTGCGAACCACATGCCATCGTATACGAGTTCAGCGTATTTGTTAGCAATAAGTTCTTTGTAGTGGTATGTAGCTCTGTCGAGGCAAAGGTATTCAAGTTCTCTGTGAGCATACATAATGATGGATCCACCTGGGTTTTCATAAACGCCACGGGATTTCATGCCTACTAATCTATTTTCAACGATATCTACAACGCCTACGCCATAGTGTGCACCGATTTCGTTGAGTTTTTCTAACAATTGTAATGGAGTACCTTCTTGTCCATCTACTGCTACAGGTACGCCGTCTTTGAAGGATACAGTTACATAACCAGCTTCGTCTGGAGCTTGTTCAGGAGTATGTGTTACCAAGTACACATCATCTTTAGGAGCATTTGCTGGATTTTCGAGATCGCCGCCTTCATGGGACAAATGCCATACGTTTGGTCCATGGAATATGGATGGGATTTCGTAGCTACAACTGGAATATCATGTTTAGCTGCATATTCCATGCAGTCTGTTCTGGATTTCAAATCCCATTCTCTCCAAGGAGCGATGATTTTCATATTAGGAGCCAATGCTTTGATAGCAAGTTCGAAACGAACTTGGTCATTACCTTTACCAGTCGCACCGTGAGCGATAGCATCAGCGCCTTCTTTTTTAGCAATATCTACAAGGATTTTACCGATTAAAGGTCTAGCGAAGGATGTACCTAATAAATATTTACCTTCATAAACTGCACCAGCTTTTACTGTTGGCCATACATAATCTTTTACGAACTCTTCTTTAGCATCAACGATGTACGCTTTAGAAGCACCAGATTTGATTGCTTTTTTCTCAACTGCATCATAATCCTCAGGTTGGCCCAAGTCTACGCATACGGCGATAACTTCAGCGCCATAATTTTCTTTTAACCAAGGAATGATAACAGATGTGTCTAAACCACCAGAATATGCGAGTACTACTTTATTTGCTTTACCCATGATAACACCTCATAAAAAACTTACTATGTATTTTAACTCATATAATCAATATTATATCAGATAATTGTGAAAGCACCGTGGCATCTAGCTCAACGGTCATTCCCTCTTTCTGACAAAAAATAGTATACACCTGTATAATTATAAATGCAAGCATTATTTTTTTATTCAATTTAGTAATATATTTCGATTCCGAACTAATATAATACAAAAAGCTATATTCAGTGATTTAATACTAGACATAGCTTCATTTCTTACGATGGACTATCTATTCTTACTTAATATCAATAGGTGAAAACTGGTAATCTAAAAGCTATCTTATAATCTGTAGTTGTATTTATTGATGCTTTTAAAGTATTAACTATTAAAGACTGAATTTCACCTATAACCGAGTAAAGCTCATTTTGGGCTTCATTAATAATCGCTTCAATACGAACATCTAAATCATAAGACCTAGAAATTCTATAATCACCTGTACTGTAGTCTACATTGCTAAATAGCTTTAATATATTTATCTTAGATATCGCTGTATCGAAAGCATTTATACTATTTAAAATATTATTTTTATCTATTTCATTTACGCCTATAACGGTCTCATTTTGAATATGTGGGATTGAATCCACAATGTATTGCTCTCTAACAGCAACTCGCAAAGACTCATCAGTCATTATTTGTTCTCTATCTAACGCTTTATCCCAAAAACAATGCCTTACAGTCATACAATCATGTTCATCATCGTAGTAAACTGTCCAGTTTTCAAATTTATTAGCATCTGTTTGTTCAATATAAAAGATTTCACGGGCATAGGAATCAATATCAAGTGCTTCAGACTTATAATCTAATCCTCCAGGACCTCTTAAATAATAGGATATAAAATTCTCCAATCGAAGCATAGCAAACTTAATAATAGGTTTTGCTCCAATATAAATAGATAAAAAAATTGCCTTCCTCATACTGCTTTAATTCAATATTATCCAATAATTATGCTCCTAATACTCAAAAATCTCTCTAAATGTATCTATTATTACTAATGTAGCAAAAAAATCTCTGTTCGCCAATTAATTATTCATTAGCAAACAGAGATTATAAAATATATCCAATTATTCATCCACAAGGCCCAAATCTTGTTGGTATGCATAGTCCGCTTCCGCTTGTGTAATCATGCCTTGGTCTACCATTTGTTCAAGTACCAGTTTTTGTCTAGCCTTAGCCCCTTTATAGTTCGTATAGGGATCCAAATAAGATGGTGCATTAGGTAGTGCTGCAAGGAGTGCACTTTGCCCTAATGTCAATCGGCTTGGGCTCGTTCCAAAGTAGCCATGAGCAGCTTCGTAAATGCCGTAGTAATTATGACCATAATACACAGTATTTAAATACATAGTGAGTATTTCTTCTTTCGAGTAGTAATGTTCCATTTCACTAGCAAGGATTGCTTCCTCTACCTTACGACTCATGATGCGTTTTGATGAAAGGAAGAGATTTTTTACTACTTGCTGTGTAATAGTACTCCCCCCTCTACAGTTTCACCTGCTATAGTATTGGTATAAAAGGCGCGAATAATACCGAGCACATCAATAGCTCCATGTTTATAGTACCGCTTATCCTCAATGGCGATAAGTGCATTCTTTGTATATTCTGGAATGACATCCCCCTTCACCCAGTGTTCTTTAGAAACACGTTGATTAAGAGCCGCCTCTACCTTTTTCTTTAAATGTAAATATTCGTATGATACGATCCGTACGGCTGAGGGTATCTTCACCTTGTTCTATGCGTTTTTCAACAGTTGTGTGAGCCTTACTTTCACGATCTGTACCTTGAAAGCTATGGTATCCGTCATATATAAACATGGCCAATATGATGACCACCACGAACACCACTAGATTCCGAAGGTAGCGAAACACTTTCATTGCTTTCACCTATTTCATAAAGGACCTTAGTATACATACAGTTATTAACTAACAGTATCTACAACGCCTTATATACATATACTACTATAATGTGTATTAAATGTATTGTATCACATCAATCAAGAAGAAGATATGGATAGACCTTGCTATTATAGCTGTTAGGAAAAGAATTCTAACAATATAAAAAGAGAATCTTACTATTTATAACCAAGCGTATATCTACATATACAGATTTTATTCATATTAGGTATACTTATAAAGTTGTATTATAAACTTTACATGGAGTATAATAGTAAAGATGATAAAAACATGCCCATTGGAGGAGTATTATGAAACAATGTATGGATTCAGAAAATCTACATCGTCGATTGCGTAAAATCCTTGGTCAAGTGCAAGCTATTGATCGAATGATTGAAGAAGACATTCCATGCGAAGATGTGTTGAGCCAAATTAATGCAGCTAAATCTGCACTACATAAAGTAGGTCAAGTAGTCCTTGAAGGGACATATCAACCACTGCGTGCGAGATGGTATCGAACACGGTGACGTAGAAAAAAACCATTAGCGACTTTACAAAAAGCTGTAGAGCGTTTTGCAAACATGGGAAAATAAAGAAGAGGCTAAGAGGCCTCTTCTTTTTTTACAAAAAACAAGGATCTACTAAATCGCGAAGATCCCCCGAAAAAGCAAATAGAAATCAAATCTGATTAAAGCATCCATCATATATGGCTCAAGAAAAAAGGACTCTACATTCGTAGAGTCCTTTATATTACCACAAAGTATTAGTCGTGGTTAGTTGTTAAGAATTCGCTCAATGCAGCGAGTGCATCATCTTCGTCAGCACCGTCAGCTGTCAATGTAACAGATGTGCCTTTTGTAGCACCCAAAGTCAATACAGTTAAAATGGATTTAGCATCAGCTGTTTTACCGTTAGCAGCAATTGTCACTTTGGAAGCGTATTTAGCAGCCAATTGTGTGAAAGCTGTAGCAGGACGAGCATGTAAACCAGATTCGTTAGTAATTTCTACTGTTAATTCTTTCATGATAACCTCTTTCTATCTCGATAGGTAGTACCTATCCCATACGTTCTAATAGATATATTGTATCAATTTCAAGCGTTTCAATTCAAGTATATTGAAAAGTTATTTACTATATACTGATTCGCTTGACGTTTTATCTTTAATCTATACAGAATTATAGTAAAGTCTTTTTTTCAGCTAGTACAGATTTAGCATATTCTGTAATTTCTTCAGCTGTATCCATAGCAAGCGCTTTATTAGCCACCTCTTCACATTCTGCTTTAGAAACGGAACGCAAGATTTTCTTAATAAGTGGTATAGATGACGCTGTCATAGAGAATTCGTCAAGGCCAAGGCCTAATAGAATCATTGTGGCTACAGGGTCACTAGCTAGTTCACCGCACATGCCTGTAAATTTTACCTTGTTCATGGCTCGCATCGATAACATGCTTGATAAGACGTAAGACACCTGGATGCAATGGTTGATATAGAGAACCAATAGACTCGTTCATACGGTCTACCGCCAAGGTGTATTGGCATAAATCATTTGTACCGATACTAAAGAAGTCTACGTATTTAGCCAAGATTGGAGAAATAACAGCAGCTGCAGGCACTTCGATCATAATACCAACCTTGATATCCTTGTTGAATTCTTTGCCTTCTGCTGTAAGTTCAGCCTTACATTCTTCGAGCATAGCATTCGCTTGTTTCACTTCTTCTACGGAAGCAATCATCGGATACATGATGTGAATATCGCCAAAGGAACTAGCACGCAATAACGCACGCAATTGTACTTTGAAGATATCCGGACGGTTCAAGGAAATACGAATCGCACGATAACCAAGGAATGGATTCATTTCGCTTGGCAAATCAAGGCATTTCAATTCCTTATCACCACCGATATCCATAGTACGGATAATAACAGGTTGGCCCTGCATATCTTCTGCAACCTTTTTATATTCTTCAAACTGTACATCTTCTGTTGGCAACTCGTCGTTTTCCATGTACAAGAATTCTGTACGGTATAAGCCGATGCCTTGTGCGCCCATTATAAGAGCGTGTTTAGCATCTTTCGACTTACCGATGTTACCGAATAATTCTACATGATGACCATCAGTTGTTGTAGCTTCAAGATTGGCAGATTCGCGCAAGCGTTTCAATTCCTCTTGGTATGCAGCCGCTTGATTTGTATATTCAGTCCAATCCGCATCAGATGGATTTGTTTCCACAATACCATCTGTACCAAGTACAACTGCTTTCTCACCATCTACGAAGCCTTCAATATCACCAACGCCCATAACGGCAGGGACTTCCAAGGTGCGCGCCATGATAGCCGCATGAGATGTAGGACCACCAGCAGCTGTTACAATGCCTTTTACCACATTTTTATCAAGAGAAGCTGTATCAGATGGTGCCAAATCATGAGCCACCAAAATAACCTCTCCAGAAATATGGGATAAACCACGAGGGTTCATGCCTAACATATTGCGCATCAAACGATCACCAATATCTTTGATATCTGCACCGCGTTCACGCATATATGGATCTTCCATACCGAGGAAGATATTCGCAAAGGTTTCAATGGTTTGAGCTGTAGCCGCTACCACATTTGTATGGCTAGTCTCAACAAGGGATTTAATACCATCAGACAAGGATGGGTCTTGCGCGATTTGCATATGCGCTTCGAAAATAGCCGCCTCTTCAGGGCCCATGTCTTTCAACGCCTTTTGACGAATTGTATCTAATTGCTTTAAGGTAGCTGCCATAGCAGAAGCGAACTTACCAATTTCCGCTTCTACCTTATCCTCTGCTACAGTGTAATCAGGAATGACAATTTCCTCTTGAATATATCTATATACATTGCCTACTGCAACGCCACGAGATCCAGAAATCCCTTGAATTCGCATATGTGTTCCTCTTTCTATTACGATAAACTACATTACTCTATATTCTATCATTTCTCTGACAAACAATAAAGTAATAGAGCCCTTTATATCCGCCTATTTAATCGTCCCACGTGGGTTATTTTTCGCTTACTTTCGCTATAATTTTATAAAGTTCCACCACATAATTAAGGGTCATTTATGATATAATGATATAATAATATAGAATATATAATAATATACATATGAGACTTTCACGGGCTTCATGGTGAAAGTCTTACTTATTGATAGGAGACTTTATGAAATTAACTAAAATGCATGGTCTTGGCAATGATTTCATCCTCTTTGCCGACCCTCAAGGTGCTAATAAGGACTATACTGATTTGGCGATTCGCCTTTGCGATCGTCGTACTGGTATCGGTGCTGATGGTCTTGCCATTCTAGTTCCTTCAAAAACCTGTGATGTGCGCATGCGCATTATTAACTCTGATGGTAGTGAAGCAGAAATGTGCGGCAATGCAATCCGTTGCTTTGCCAAATATGCCTATGAACACGGAGAAATTACTAAAGAAACTTTTACCATCGAAACCTTGGCCGGTGTAATGAAACCTACCTTAACTATCGAAAATGGCATAGTCACACAAGTTACTGTAGACATGGGCAAGCCATTCTTTGCAGCCCAAGACATTCCGATGGATGTAAATATGGATAAGGTTATCGACGTAGACCTCGATGTAAACGGCGAAACAGTAACAGTAAGCTCCGTATTACTCGGCGTGCCTCATACAGAGGTGTATATCAATGACATTACAAAGGCGCCTGTAACGACACAAGGTCCTATCATTGAAAAACACGATGCATTCCCATCCAATACAAATGTTAACTACATTGAGGTAGTAAATGATAAGCACATCAAGGTTCGCACATGGGAACGCGGTGCCGGCGCTACCTTAGCATGTGGTACAGGCTCTTGTGCTTCTGCTGTTATGTCCTTTGAAAAAGGCTTAACTGGTCGCGAAGTAGATGTAGAGCTTTATTTAGGAACATTACATATTTCATACTTGGAGGATGGCACGGTGCTCATGACTGGCCCTGCTGAGGAAGTCTTCGAAACAGAACTTCCTATTGATTAAAATGAAGTGGTTACAACTCATATTAAATGCGTTTCTAAAGTATCAACAAGGCCGTTCTCTAATGCCGAAAAATATACGGAGTCGCTCATAGGTTTACTCATATCTATCCTCGTCATTATCATCGCCGTAGCTAACGGTATTGCTATTGGTTACGCCTTGATAGTGGTATGGTGCATCATGGCCTATGTGTTCTATCGCAAAGGATACCAACCAAAAGAACTGCTAAACCTATCATGGACAGGTGCTAAAAGCTCGATTGTGGTAATGCAAATATTCTTGCTTATCGGTTGGCTCATTGCTATGTGGCAAGCTGCAGGCATCATCCCTATGATTATCGCCACCGGCATCGACTTGATTGATCCGTCCATCTTTATTGCTTGTGCCTTTTTATTAACAGCACTAGTGAGCATGCTGTTAGGGTACAGCCCTTTGGCACTGTAGGCACCATAGGCATTGTATTCATCACGATGGCAAGAGCCGGTAATATTCCAGAGAATATCGTAGCTGGTGCCATTATAGCCGGTGCATACTTTGGTGATCGCAACGGCCCATTGTCATCTAGCGCATCACTGGTGGCAGCCTTAACACATACTAAGATTTCTAGTAATATACCAATTATGTTTAAAGCGGGACTACCTGCACTTGTTATTTCTACAGTGCTCTACCTGATACTATCCCAGTGGTTCCCTCTAAACTATGAAAATAGTTTGTTATCCGATACAATCCACTTTATCTTCAATATTGATTGGACATTGTGGATTCCAGTGATTATCGTCATCGCTTTATTGCCTTTGAAAGTATCTATCCGTTGGCCTATCGGCCTCAGCGCATTAGCCGCAGCCATTCTGGCTTATACTAATCAAGGGGCTACCCTTTCTGATTTAGGCTGGTATACCTTAACAGGCTTTAAACTACCACATTATAATCCACTAGCAGACATCATTCATGGCGGTGGGCTGCAAACAATGTTCATTCCTACCCTATCCATCTTTATGGCCACTGCTATTTCAGGCATGCTTGAAGGGGTTGGCTTCTGGAATGATGTTAGACAACTATTAGAGCGAGCTAAAACGCGGAGCGATGTATTTGCTGCCAATGTAGGTCTCGCACTCTTAACCGGCGCTGTTGGCTGTAGCCAAGCTATTGCAGTTGTAATGACACATTCTATTATGCGTATTACCTACGCTCAACGGGGTATTCAAGATGAAGATGTGATGCTCGACTTTGAAAACAGTGGCATTCTCATTGCTCCACTATTACCATGGAACATCGCTGCTTATGTACCTGTAGTTATGATAGGTACTAGTACAGCTGGCTATGTACCATTCGCCTTCTTCCTATATCTCGTACCACTCCTTTACTGGTTACGACTACGGAATCAAGATCAATCAATCATAGGCTAATTACAAAATCAATCAAATTTACGCTAATTACAAGATTAACCAATCATAAGCTAATAATTTATCTTAAAGGGGAATTTGTATGATTTACACCATTACCTTTAACCCAGCCCTCGATTATATCGTACGACTTGAGCAACTCAAGACCGGTACCATTAATCGCACCACCCAAGAATACGTACTTGGTGGCGGCAAGGGCATCAACGTATCTATCGTTCTCAACAACTTGGGCATGGATACAACGGCACTCGGTTTCATCGCCGGCTTTACAGGTGAAGAAATTGTTACGCAGCTCAATAGCTTCGGCGTAAAAGAAGATTTCATTCGACTCCGCGAAGGATTAACTCGTATCAATGTTAAGGTGAAAGCTTCTGATGAGGAAACAGAGATCAACGGCCGTGGACCAATTATCTCGGATGACGAATTAGAAGCACTTTACAAACAGCTCGATACATTGACAGATAAGGATACACTAATCCTTGCAGGCAGCATTCCTTCTAGCTTACCAAGCGATATGTACGAGCTCATTATGGAACGCTTGCAACATAAAAATATTCGTATCGTCGTAGATGCTACAAAGGATTTACTTACACGAGTATTGCCATATAAACCGTTCTTGATTAAACCTAACAATCATGAGCTTAGCGAAATCTTTGGTCGCCCCCCTTTCTACAAAGGAGGACCTCGTAGAAGCTGCCAAAGCATTGCAAGAGAAAGGCGCACAGCATGTGCTTATCTCTATGGCTGGTGATGGAGCTATCTTGGTCGCAGCTGATGGCACTGTATATACGAGCCCTGCCCCTAAGGGGACACTCGTAAATTCTGTAGGCGCCGGCGATTCCATGGTAGCAGGCTTTATTACAGGCTTTGAAAAGACAGGCGACCTACAAGAGGCTCTATACTGGGGTATCTCCAGTGGCTCTGCCTCCGCTTACTCTGAAAACCTCGCTACACTGCAGAAGTAGAAGCATTACTTTCACAAGTACGAGTTAACTAGTTTTACATTTTATTTGCATCAAGGAGTACACATATGCAAATCACTGATTTATTAAAACCTCAATCCGTCCTGCTAAATGCAGACCCTGTTACAAAGGCCGACGCCATTTATACCTTAGGTGAATTAATGGAAAAAGGTGGCAACCTCATCGACAAAGGTGAGTACTTAGCCGCCGTTTTCGCTCGTGAAGAATCTGGCTCCACCGGCCTTGGTGACGGCATCGCTACACCACATGCTAAATCTGCAGGCGTAAAAGAAGCAGGCCTAGCAGCTATGGTTGTGCCTCACGGCGTAGACTTCGAAGCACTCGACGGTCAACCTTCTCGTTTATTCTTCATGATCGCTGCCCCTGAAGGCGCAGCTGACACTCATGTAGAGGTATTGAGCCAATTAGCTATGATGGTTATCGACCCTGATTTCAAAGAAGCCCTCATCGCTGCACCAACTGTAGAACGTTTCTTGGAACTCGTAACAGCTAAAGAGCAAGGTAACTTTGACCCATCCGTTGAAGGATATATCAAACAGCCAGAATCTCAAGAGACTCCAAGTATTACCGATGCTATCGAAGCTAAAGCTACGGAAGCTATCGAAAAAGTGGCTCCTAAGATTTCTGTAGATAACCCGCACTACGATGTATTGGCTGTAACTGGTTGCCCTACTGGTATTGCTCATACCTACATGGCTGCAGAATCTTTAGAACGAAAAGCCAAAGAAATGGGCATTTCCTTAAAGGTTGAGAAAAATGGTGCTTCTGGTGTTAAAGATGCTCTTACAGCCGAAGAAATTGCTCATGCTAAATGCATCATCGTCGCTTCTGACCGTCAAGTAGAAATGGCGCGCTTCAACGGAAAACCTATGATCCAAACGAAGGTTGCGAACGGTATCAATAAAGCAGAGGAGCTTTTAACAGAAGCAATGGCTGGCACAGCACCTGTATACCAAGCATCTGCGGCAGACCGTGAAGCGGCTGAAATCGCTGCTAGCGCATCTGACAGCGTAGGTCGTCAAATCTACAAACACTTGATGAACGGCGTATCTCACATGTTGCCATTCGTTATTGGTGGCGGTATCTTGATTGCCCTTGCATTCTTGTTCGATACATTTGATCCTGCGAACCCTAAAAACTTCGGTTCCGGCACACCTTTATCTGGCTTCTTAATGCAAATCGGCGGTGCATCCTTTGGCTTCATGTTGCCAGTATTAGCTGGTTACATCGCTATGAGTATTGCTGATCGCCCAGGTCTTGTCGCTGGTTTCGTTGGTGGCTTATTAGCTAACCAAGGTGGCTCTGGCTTCCTTGGTGCATTAATCGCAGGCTTTGCAGCAGGTTATTTAGTATTATTAGTTAAGAAATTAGTATCTGGTTTGCCTCAAGCATTAGAAGGTACAAAACCAGTTCTCTTCTATCCTGTACTCGGTGTATTGTTCATCGGCCTTGCTATTACCTCGTAATCAACCCTCCTGTGTCCGCACTTAACCACTGGTTAATGGACTCCTTACAATCTATGGGCACTACTAGCCGCGTATTGTTAGGCCTCATCTTTGGCGCTATGATGTCCGTTGATATGGGAGGTCCTGTAAACAAAGCGGCTTACGTTATCGGTACAGGTGCTCTTGCGACTGGCGAATATGGTATCATGGCTGCTGTAATGGCAGGCGGTATGGTTCCTCCGTTGGCAATCGCTCTTTGTACTACATTCTTCCCTAGCCGCTTCACAGAAGCAGAACGCAAATCTGGTATTACAAACTATATTATGGGCCTTTCCTTCATCACAGAAGGTGCTATCCCATTTGCAGCAGCCGACCCAGTTCGCGTATTGCCAGCTTGCATCATCGGTGCTGGTACAGCTGGTGCATTATCCATGTTCTTCGAATGTACATTACGCGCTCCACATGGCGGTATCTTCGTAGTACCTACAATTGGTAATCCACTTCTATACCTTGCATCCATCGCAATTGGTTCCGTTGTGACTTGCTTCATCTTGGCACTTGTAAAACCAAGCCTAAAAAAATAATTGTAAAAGCTAGTATAATACTAGTACATATGCTAAATAAGTACATATAGCAAAAGGACTAGAACCTTAGAGTTCTAGTCCTTTTCTTGTGCAAAACACCCTATGCCAATAGTGGCATAGGGTGTTTTTAATCATAGCTTATACCTTTTACGTACCTATAAAATTTACATATTTATAGATTTTAACTGATAAAAACTATGTATCTTATTTAGATTTTTTTGCTCTAAAAGCTGTTGTACAAGAGCTTCTAATTTATCTACACGATTTTGAAGTTCTTGGTTTTTCCTCTTTAAGTTCTTCCATAGCTTGGTTATTTTTCTTAACGAGGCTTTCACCAGCACCTACACGCCATGTAGCACCCATACCATACATTTGCTCTTCTTTCGCAATACCTACGGAAGCGTTTAAGAACAATTTATCGTTTGGTGCATAACCATAGCCAAGAGCCAATGCTTTTTCACCGTGATACAAGCCAACACCTGCCATGATTTGACCTTTTTCAGTACCATCTACATAGTATGGTTTCAAGGAAGCCATAGCTGCGCCCATTGCACCTACACGATCTACACGTGTTTTAGTAGATGCTAATTCGTTCATAGTACCTTGTGTTGCACTGTAAAGTTGGCTGCCGTTTACAGCGTCAGTAGAGGTTGCAGAAACTTCACCAGGAGCAACGTTAGTAATTACACGTTCGTTACCTTTAGAACCAACGCTCATTGTATTCGCACGATCAGCCACGGAACCTTGACCAAGAGCTACTGCATTATTAGCAGTGACAGATGTATTAGCACCAAGGGCTGTACCATTATCAGCAGTAACTTTAGCGTTTGTACCAAGTGCAGTTGCATTCGTACCATTAGCTACAGAATCCTTACCAATTGCCATCGCACCTGTCCCATTTGTTGTACCCGGTGTGATACCAGAATTAGCCATGTTTTGTTGGATTGCTGCTGCAGTGGAAGCTGCAGTATTCGCTGCAGTCGCACTAGATGCTGCGTTATCTTCACTTACTTTTGCATTAGATGCAGATGTACTTGCTGCTGTAGCAGAACTATCGGCTGCTGTTGCGCTAGACTCGGCTTTTGTAGCGGAGGAATCTGCTTTTGTTGCAGAACTATCTGCTGCTGTTGCACTAGATTCTGCTTTTGTCGCAGAAGAATCTGCCTTAGTTGCCGAGCTATCTGCCGCTGTTGCAGAGGATTCTGCCTTTGTAGCGGAAGAATCTGCTTTAGTTGCAGAGCTATCAGCCGCTGTTGCACTGGATGCTGCATTATCTTCACTTACTTTTGCATTGGATGCAGACGTACTTGCTACTGTAGCAGAACTATCAGCTGCCGTTGCAGAAGATTCAGCTTTCGTAGCGGAAGAATCTGCTTTAGTTGCGGAGCTATCTGCTGCTGTTGCAGAGGATTCTGCTTTAGTTGCAGAGCTATCTGCCGCTGTTGCACTGGACTCTGCTTTTGTTGCAGAGGAGTCTGCTTTAGTTGCTGCCTGATCTGCTTTTGTAGCAGAGCTATCTGCCGCTGTTGCGCTGGATGCTGCATTATCTTCACTTACTTTTGCGTTAGATGCAGATGTACTTGCCGCTGTAGCAGAGCTGTCTGCTGCGGTTGCAGAGGATTCTGCTTTTGTAGCAGAGGAATCAGCTTTAGTTGCGGAGCTATCAGCTGCTGTTGCAGAACTGTCAGCTGCTGTTGCACTAGATGCTGCGTTATCTTCGCTTACTTTTGCATTGGATGCAGACGTACTTGCTGCTGTAGCAGAGCTATCGGCTGCCGTTGCAGAGGATTCTGCTTTTATAGCAGAGGAATCAGCTTTAGTTGCGGAGCTATCAGCTTTTGTAGCAGAACTATCAGCTGCTGTTGCGCTAGATTCTGCTTTTGTAGCAGAGGAATCTGCTTTAGTTGCTGCTTGATCTGCTTTTGTCGCAGAGCTGTCTGCTGCTGTTGCACTGGATGCTGCGTTATCTTCACTTACTTTTGCATTGGATGCAGATGTGCTTGCTGCAGTTGCGGAGGAGTCAGCTTTTGTTGCAGAAGATTCAGCTTTTGTTGCGGAGCTATCTGCTTTAGTAGCTGCTTGATCAGCTTTTGTAGCACTAGATGCTGCATTGTCTTCACTTACTTTTGCATTAGATGCAGATGTGCTTGCTGCTGTTGCACTGGACTCCGCTTTCGTAGCAGAAGAGTCTGCCTTAGTTGCAGAACTATCAGCTGCCGCTGCACTGGATGCTGCATTATCTTCACTTACTTTTGCATTAGATGCAGACGTGCTTGCTGCTGTTGCACTGGACTCCGCTTTCGTAGCAGAAGAGTCTGCCTTAGTTGCAGAACTATCAGCTGCCGCTGCACTGGATACTGCATTATCTTCACTTACTTTTGCATTAGATGCAGACGTGCTTGCTGCTGTTGCGCTAGACTCAGCTTTCGTAGCAGAAGAGTCTGCCTTAGTTGCAGAACTATCAGCTGCCGCTGCACTGGATACTGCATTATCTTCACTTACTTTTGCATTAGATGCAGACGTGCTTGCTGCTGTTGCGCTAGACTCAGCCTTCGTAGCAGAGGAATCTGCTTTAGTTGCTGCTTGATCTGCTTTTGTTGCAGAAGAATCAGCTTTAGTTGCGGAACTATCAGCTGCTGTCGCACTAGATGCTGCGTTATCTTCGCTTACTTTTGCATTGGATGCAGATGTGCTTGCTGCTGTTGCACTAGACTCAGCTTTTGTTGCGGAGCTATCAGCTTTGGTAGCAGAGCTATCTGCTGCTGTTGCGCTGGACTCAGCTTTTGTAGCAGAGGAATCTGCTTTAGTTGCAGAACTGTCTGCAGCTGTTGCGCTGGACTCAGCTTTTGTAGCAGAGGAATCTGCTTTAGTTGCAGAACTGTCTGCAGCTGTTGCGCTAGATTCTGCTTTTGTAGCGGAGGAGTCTGCTTTTGTTGCAGAACTATCTGCTGCTGTTGCACTAGATTCAGCTTTCGTAGCGGAAGAATCTGCTTTTGTTGCAGAGCTGTCAGCTGCTGTTGCACTAGATTCTGCTTTTGTAGCAGAAGAATCGGCCTTAGTTGCAGAGCTATCAGCTGCTGTTGCAGAAGATTCAGCTTTTGTAGCAGAAGAATCTGCTTTAGTTGCAGAGCTGTCTGCCGCTGTTGCGCTAGATTCTGCTTTTGTTGCGGAGGAATCTGCCTTAGTTGCAGAACTATCTGCTGCTGTTGCGCTAGATTCAGCTTTCGTAGCAGAAGAATCTGCTTTTGTTGCGGAGCTGTCTGCTGCTGTTGCAGCGGATTCTGCTTTTGTTGCGGAAGAATCTGCTTTAGTTGCAGAACTATCAGCTGCTGTTGCAGAGGATTCTGCCTTTGTAGCCGAAGAGTCAGCTTTAGTTGCTGCTTGATCTGCTTTTGTAGCACTAGATGCTGCGTTGTCTTCGCTTACTTTTGCATTAGATGCAGCTGTGCTTGCAGCAGTTGCAGAGGAATCTGCTTTAGTTGCGGAGCTATCTGCTGCTGTTGCACTAGACTCGGCTTTCGTAGCAGAAGAGTCTGCTTTAGTTGCGGAACTATCAGCTGCCGCTGCACTGGATGCTGCATTATCTTCGCTTACTTTTGCATTAGACGCAGATGTGCTTGCTGCTGTAGCACTGGACTCAGCTTTTGTAGCAGAGGAATCTGCCTTTGATGCGGAGCTATCAGCTTTAGTAGCAGAGTTATCTGCAGCTGTTGCACTGGATGCCGCATTATCTTCACTTACTTTTGCATTAGACGCAGATGTGCTTGCCGCTGTAGCAGAGGATTCTGCTTTTGTCGCGGAAGAATCTGCTTTTGTAGCGGCTTGATCAGCTTTTTGTAGCACTAGATGCTGCGTTGTCTTCGCTTACTTTTGCATTGGATGCAGATGTACTAGCTGCTGTAGCAGAGGATTCCGCTTTTGTCGCGGAAGAATCTGCTTTTGTAGCGGCTTGATCAGCTTTTGTAGCACTAGATGCTGCGTTGTCTTCGCTTACTTTTGCATTGGATGCAGATGTACTAGCTGCTGTAGCAGAGGATTCCGCTTTTGTAGCAGAAGAATCTGCCTTTGTTGCAGAGCTGTCAGCTTTGGTAGCAGAGCTATCTGCAGCTGTTGCGCTAGAAGCGGCTTTATCTTCGCTTACTTTTGCATTGGATGCAGATGTGCTTGCTGCTGTTGCACTGGATGCTGCATTGTCTTCACTTACTTTTGCATTAGACGCAGACGTGCTTGCTGCTGTTGAAGAGGATTCTGCTTTTGTCGCGGAAGAATCCGCCTTAGTAGCGGAGGAGTTTGCTTTTGTTGCAGAACTATCTGCTGCTGTAGCGCTAGATGCTGCATTGTCTTCGCTTACTTTTGCAGTAGACGCAGACGTGCTTGCTGCCGTTGCAGAGGATTCTGCTTTTGTTGCAGAAGAATCTGCTTTCGTAGCTGCTTGATCAGCTTTTGTAGCACTAGATGCTGCGTTGTCTTCGCTTACTTTTGCATTGGATGCAGATGTACTAGATGCTGTAGCAGAGGATTCCGCTTTTGTAGCAGAAGAGTCTGCCTTTGTTGCGGAGCTATCAGCTTTAGCAGCAGAGCTATCTGCAGCTGTTGCGCTAGAAGCTGCTTTATCTTCACTTACTTTTGCAGTAGACGCAGACGTGCTTGCTGCCGTTGCAGAGGATTCTGCCTTAGTCGCAGAAGAGTCGGCTTTTGTGGCACTAGAATCAGCTTTTGCTGCAGAGCTTTCAGATTTAGTAGCAGAGGAAGCTGCTTTTGTTGCGCTTGCGGCTGCATTGTCCTCGCTTACTTTTGCATTAGATGCAGATGTACTTGCTACTATCGCGGAGGACTCAGCTTTTGTAGCAGAGCTATCTGCTTTTGTTGCAGAAGATGCTGCCTTTGTAGCGGAGCTATCTGCTGCTGTTGCACTGGATGCTGCTTTAGTTGCAGAGGAATCAGCTGCAGTCGCAGAGGATGCCGCTTTTGTAGCGGAGCTATCTGCTGCCTTAGCACTTGTAGATGCTGCTGTTGCAGAATTTGCTGCTTTTGTAGCAGAAGAATCTGCTGCCTTAGCACTATTAGATGCAGCTGTAGCACTTGTAGATGCTACTGTAGCAGAAGACTCAGCTTTCGTAGCGCTAGAGTCAGCCTTTGTAGCAGAGCTAGCCGCGGAAGAAGCTGCCGCTTTGGCAGAAGATAAAGAAGAAGAGATTTCAGCTTTTGCTGCATTATATCCAGCAGCAGTAGAGTTAGCTGTAGCAACAGCTGCAGTCGCTTTAGTTTCTGCATCAGTTGCCTTTGTTAAAGCACTAGACGCTACAGTAGCCGTACTTTCAACAGCTTGAACTACTGCATGTAGTTGAGATCCGTTAACTGCATCTGTAGATGTAGCAGATACAGTACCTGCTGCTACATTTGTAATAGTACGTTTTTTACTAGCGGAGCCAATAGAAACAGTACCATTTGCAGTACCACCTGCTAAGGTATAACTTTTACCAGCAACAGTCATTGTACTTGTGCTATTGGCTGCACCAGTTTCAGAAGATGCACCTAAAGCAACACTATCTTGATGATTTGCTTTTGCACCCTTACCTAATGCAGTGCCTAAAGCTACAGTAGAGGCTGCACCATCGCCAATAACAACACTAGTACCACCTGTTGCAGTAGCAGAGTTACCAATCGCTACAGATGTATAACCTGTAACATTAGCACCATAACCGATTGCTACAGTCCCTGTGTTACCAGCTTTAGAATCATAGCCAATGGCTATAGCAGCAGAATCAGAAGCAGTTGCATTTGTACCTACAGCTATTGTATTCGAATTATTAGCAACAGCCTTAGTACCAATGGCTGTTGCAGACTCTGCAGTACCTTGTGCTGCTGCACCAATAGCTACAGCGTAATCACCAGTTGCTGTATTATTTGTACCACTTAATTCACTACCAATACCTACAGATCGGTTACCACTAACAGTAGATTTATAGCCAATACCTACCGCTGCTGGTCCGCTTACAGTTGTATTTGAACCCCCGCCAAATGCTTGGTTACCAGTTGTGTTTACAATATAACCAATTGCAGTAGCACCTCCAGCATTTGCATGTACCTTAGAACCAAAGGCGTTATCATTTTCTTGATCAGCTAGAGCAGTATAACCTATTGCACTAGCATTATTTCCAGTAGCAGCTGCGTTATTACCAACTGCGGTAGCACTAATTTTAGTAGCTTGTGCGTAGGCGCCCACAGCTGTTGCATTTGAGCCGGATGCCCCTGTTTTCATACCTAAAGAAGTACCATTACCACCAGTCGCTTTAGCATCCCAGCCCATAGATACTCCATTGCTAGCACTTTCTGCATTTCTACCAACGGCAATAGCACCATTTGCTGTAACCTTAGCATTTTGACCAATACCAATACCATCTTCATGAGCACCGCTCGCAGCAGATCCAGTCTGCCCCCAAATAAGAATACTACCAGTTTTCGCCCTATTATTACCAAAGTTTTCCGCATCAACATGCATAACGTTACTAGTTACAGTCAATGCAGCTAAAATACTAGCTACTACGATTTTCTTTTTCCCTGTGGTATTTTTAGCCATTTCAGATACAACTACGTAACATTGTTTAGATTTACTCCAAATAACTTTAAAAATCTTATTCATACTAACCTCTTACTCCTAACTTTTCTATTAACATTTGATATGTTCTAATATTGTCATTATTTAGCGGTGATAAAGAATCAATTAATTCTTTATTCCGTTTTGCATGTATTTCAAATCAGCATCATAACTCTTAATAGCATTAATCAGCTGACGTGCCCCATCATATGCATCGAATTCTTCGTAGTAATAACCGATGTGTTTAGCTTTCAGCATCGGCGAATTATGCACTAATGGATAGTTGCCATATAGCGCCTCATAGTATACGTAATTCAATGCATTTTCCCACTGAAAGGACAGTACTACATCTGTATATTCTGCTAAAAAGTTTGGTGTAATATGACGTATCTCCACGGTCATAACCGTATCTTTTACAGCACTTGTATAGCCAATGTAATTAAAGATAGCATCTTCATCCTTTTTATCATATGTATTACATAGATAGATATGTTTCACTAGATCAGGATGATGACGATAAGCTTCTTCACCGATTAGGATAGGAATCATGCAATTTTTAAGAACCGATATATTAGGCTCTAACACCGATACACGAGCACCATCCTTTGTAATACGCTCTCGTTCATATCCAAAGGTGTGCTTATCCTTCATAGACTCAATCTTATCGTCTAAGAAAATAGGATGCCATAAGTGAGGCGCCTCATAAACAGGGGCTTTTGTCATAATTTCCAAATAACAACGATTCGTTTTGATATGCTGTGGAATCATCCATATAGCATCGTATTTTGTGCCGTTGAAAGCACGGGCCCCCGGTTTATCGTGGACCATTTTTTCCATATCTGAGATAAAGTCATTCCCCATTCGGTAAGAAACGATCTTAGCGCCTCGTTTCCGATACTCTTTTTCTATATGCGGCTCTAAGGTCAATGTACCTTCAATTAGAATATCTGTCTTATCTACGACTTCGTCGGTGTGAAAAACGTCTACGCCCATCAAATCTAATTGCAAGTTATCTGAGATATTCGCTTTGTCATTACCCCAGAAAACAAAATAAACAGATTCGACGCCGTCAATCTGTTCTAAACATTGTTTCAAGAAGTACATATTCTGACCGGCACCGTTAGACCAAATATGGTTATATGATTTTCCCCAGAAAAAAGTAATTCCTATATTGATGATAATCCCCCTCTCATATGTTATTTCTCAAACTATTAAATTATTCATTGTAAGCAATTATATCACCTTATTTTCATTAATAATAATATCATTTCGATATCTTTCAATGCGTTATAGATATGCATAAACAAAGGTTTTCTAGCACTTTTTCGATTATTTAAATTCAATTTTCAATATTACACTCAAGATAATTTATTTTTATAATTTTGTAACTTTTTTTCATTGCTAACTCATTTTAATATCTAGCTAAACTTTCACAAATTGTACAAATATATCGATTTATGTTAAACTATATAAATATAAACAAATTTTTAAAAATTATAAATTATTTTTTTCAATTCTAGTTCGAGAGTAATTCATGAAATCATCTAGGAAACGTAAGGTCACTGCCGCATTTTTTGCAGCAGCAGCGTTGGGTGGTGTTGCCCACGCAGCCCCTACACTCAACATGAATGATTTAGTAGGTTCGAACACTACCACTGAATCAACGGCTCAAGGCAATACTAATATTGCTACTCCAGTCGTACGACCTATGGCAACTCAGCCTACCCCTGTAACTACACAATCAGTTCCAAAGGTAACACCTTTAATACCGCGTGTACGTCCAGTACCTGTAAACGATATTGCGAAAGCTTTATCAGATCAACAACGGGCTGTTTCACAACCACAATATGTTGTTAACAAACAAACTAATGCTGTCATGGAACCAACATTGGCCATGCATAGCTTGATGAACGTACAACGTAAAACTGAACCTGTTACAGTACAAAAACAAGTTGATGGCAAACAGCAAGTACAAACGACACAGGTACAACGTACTCCTGTAATGGTTCAACAAGAATCTACAACACCTTTAGTTATTGCTAATACAACTCAAACTAAAGCCGTTGTAGCAAAACAAAAATTAACTATTCGAGATATTCAACGTGCAGAACGTGAAAGATTAGCTCAATTAGCAGCAGAAGAAGCGGCGCAACAAGCAGGTACAAACCAAGTTGATCAGCAAATGGTTGCTCAGAAACAAGCTGAAGCTCAGCGTCAAGCTGCAATTCTAGCAGAACAACAACGTCAAATGGCTATGCAAGCAGAACAGCAACGGATTGCACAGCAACAAGCTGAGGCTCAACGTCAAGCGGCTTTAAAAGCAGAACAAGATCGTATTGCAGCTAAACAAGCGGAACAACAACGTATCGCTGCAGAGCAAGCTGAAGCTCAACGTCAAGCGGCGCTTAAAAGCCGAGCAAGAGCGTATCGCTGCACAGCAAGCTGAACAAAGCTCGTATCGCTGAAGCACAACGTCAAGCTGCTGAACAAGAACATCTTCGTATCCAAGAGGAACAACGTCGCATTGCACAACAACAGGCCGAGGCTCAACGTCAAGCTGCCTTTGAAAAGCTGAACAACAACGTATTGCTGCCGAGCAAGCTGAAGCTCAACGTCAGGCGGCTTTGCAAGCGGAACAACAACGTATTGCTGCAGAGCAAGCTGAAGCTCAACGTCAAGCGGCTTTAAAAAGCAGAACAAGATCGTATTGCGAGCTCAACAAGCGGAACAACAACGTATCGCAGCAGAGCAAGCTGAAGCTCAACGACAAGCGGCTCTAAAAAGCGGAACAAGATCGTATTGCAGCAGAACAAGCTGAAGCTCAACGACAAGCTGCCTTAAAAGCTGAACAAGAGCGTATCGCAGCAGAGCAAGCTGAAGCTCAACGTCAAGTGGCTTTGAAAGCTGAACAAGAACGTATCGCTGCTGAACAAGCTGAAGCTCAACGCCAAGCTGCCTTGAAAGCTGAACAAGAACGTATCGCTGCTGAACAAGCTGCTCGCCAACGTGCAGAAGCTGCTGCTAAAGCTGAGGCAGAACGTCAAGCGGCTATAAAAGCTGAACAAGAGCGTATCGCAGCAGAGCAAGCTGAGGCAGAACGTCAAGCAGCTTTGAAAAGCTGAACAAGAACGTATTGCTGCTGAACAAGCTAAAGCTGAACGTGAAGCGGCACTCAAAGCTGAACAAGATCGCATTGCAGCACAACAAGCAGAAATGGCTAGACAAGCTGCAATCAAAGAAGAGCAAGAACGTTTAGCTGCTGAGCAATTAGCAAAAGAAGAAGCTGAATCCGCTGCTAAAGCTCAAGCTGAGGCAGAAGCAAAAGCTAAAGCCCAAGCTGAAGCTGCTGCTAAAGCTCAGGCTGAGGCAAAAGCTAAAGCCGAAGCTGAGGCACAAGCTAAAGCTCAAGAAAACAAATTACCTCAATCTTATGTAGATGCTCGTAATGAAGCTTCCACAAAAGGTGCTGGTGTAACGGAAGAAAAAAATATTCTTTCTCAACCAATAGAACCACCATTGCAGGCCGATACATCTGCGAAGATTAGCCTTGCTTTCGACGTGAAGAATTATGAATCCATGTCTACTACTGTAGATAATAAGGAAATCAAATATCGCGCCTTCGAATATATCCCTTACGTGGCTAATCCAATCGATATCGATCAACAGTACATGAACATTTATGTACCAGAAGAATACTTCAACAATGGCACTATAAATGGTTACAATACGCAAACAGCCCCTATCTTCATGCCAAATGCGGTAGGTGGTTATATGCCAAGCCAAGCTATGACTCCAAAAGTGGAAAATGGCAAACCTAATAGTGTTCTTTACGCATTATCCCGTGGCTATGTAGTAGCTTCCCCGGCTACACGCGGTCGTACAAATAAAGCATCCGATGGCAACTTTATCGGTAAAGCGCCTGCAGTTATTGTTGACTTACAAGCTGCCACAGCATACTTACATGCTAACGATTCCACAATGCCAGGTAATGCAAATCGTATCATCACTAATGGTACAAGTGCTGGTGGTGCTGTATCCTTATTGCAAGGTGCCACTGGTAACAACTCTGACTTCCAACCATATTTACAAGCATTAGGGGCTGCTACAGCGGCAACCAATGTATATGCAGTTTCTGCCTATGCACCTATTACAAACCTTGATGCGGCTGATATGGCCTATGAATGGAGCTATAAAGGTATTACATCTTTCAATAAAGTAACGATGGGCCAAGGTGAATTGCCTCAAGCCAACGTAGGTGGCAATACAGCTCCTCCACAACGTACAATGCAACGTGTAAACTTGAATGCTGATGATGTAGCATACTCTAACTTACTAAGTGAACACTTCCCAGAATACATAAATAACTTACAATTACATGACTCCATGGGGCGTGTATTGAAACTAGATAAGAATGGTAATGGTACTTTCAAAAATTATGTGAAAGCATTTATCATCGATGCAGCTAATAAAGCACAAGCCAAAGGTACTGATTTATCTAAACATACATACCTTGTACGAGATAATAAAACAGGCGCTATTAAAGATATTAACTGGGAGGCTTATAATCAATTTGTAAGTCGTTCTAAAGCACCAGGTGCATTCGACTCCCGTTCTAATGACTCTGGCGAGAATAACCTATTCGGTACAAGTGCTACAGATAATAATCACTTTACAATTACTGCTGCATTACACGATACAACGCCTAACCAAGATGTATACGTAGAAATGCTAAAATCGTTACTATGATGAATCCAATGAACTATCTCGGTTCTCCAGCAGCGACAAATGCACGCTACTATCGTATCCGCTATGGTACAGCCGATAGCAATACATCCGTAGCCATCCCATTGATCGTAGGTACACGTGCTCAAAACCTTGGGTACAACGTAGATATGGCAACACCATTTGATGTAGACCATTCTGGCGACTACGATTTAGACGAATTATTCAACTGGATGGACAATATCGTTAAAAACGGTAGATAATAACAACTAAATACATACCATAACAAAAAAGGAGCTATCTAGTAGCTCCTTTTTCTTATATACAATTGTAACATTAGAAAAAGCCCCTCTACCGAGGGGCCTTACTATATTAGGAAAACATATTCACTGCTTTCACCAATCATATTCTATTACACTTCTGGGAATAATGCTGTAGACAAGTAGCGTTCGCCTGTATCAGGAAGAATTACTACGATGTTTTTACCTTTATTTTCAGGACGTTTAGCCAATTCTTGAGCAGCCCAAAGAGCAGCACCAGAGGATATACCAACTAAGATACCTTCTGTATGTCCAAATGCTTGAGATGTAGCGAATGCATCATCGTTAGTTACTTGGATTACTTCATCGTAAATATTAGTATCCAAAGTATCCGGAATGAAGCCAGCGCCTAAGCCTTGGATTTTGTGAGGACCAGGTTTGCCATTGGACAATACTGGGGAATCAGTTGGTTCAACAGCCACAATTTTTACGTCAGGGTTTTGTTCTTTTAAATAACGACCTGCACCAGTCAAAGTACCGCCTGTACCAACACCAGCTACGTAGATATCTACTGTACCATCTGTATCTTGCCAGATTTCAGGACCAGTTGTTTTATAGTGAATTGCTGGATTTGCTTGATTTACGAATTGACCCGCCTCGATGGCACCAGCTGTAGCTGTTACGATTTCTTTAGCTTTGCAATAGCACCTTTCATGCCAAGAGAGCCATCAGTCAACACGAGTTGAGCACCATAGCCAAGCATCAATTTACGGCGTTCGATGGACATTGTTTCTGGCATTACGATTACAACTTTATAGCCTAGAGCAGCACCAACAGCGGATAAACCGATACCAGTGTTACCAGATGTAGCTTCTACGATTGTACCACCTGGTTGTAATTCACCAGATTCAACAGCTGCTTGAATAATTGCTGCAGCAATACGATCTTTAACAGAGCCACCTGGATTAAAGTATTCCAATTTAGCAAAAATATTTGCATCTGCGCCATATTTTTTACCAAAACGTGTAGCTGCCAACAAAGGTGTTTTTACCAATTAATTCAACGAAAGATTTTTGCAATATTAGACATAATAGTTACTCCTTATTAAATAGAACCATCCCAATTATCATATTTTTGTATCAAGTTTAGCGTAAGTTCCATCAATTACATCTTGAAGAGTTACGTTTTCTAGATAATCATGAATATAGTTTTGTAATCCTGCCCAGAAACCAACAGTTCTTTCATTGATTACTGTATCAGTACTCACCCCTTCATCAAGAGTGGAGATAATAGCCATGGATTCTTCCGTGGCAAGCAGAAATTTCAATAATAGTGTACTCTTTAGGGGCTTTTTAGATAAGCGATAGCCTCCGTATTTACCACGAATACTATCCACTAGGTTAGCGGCACCCAAACGAGCCACAATACCCTCAAGGTATTTCTCAGATATACCTTGTCGTTCTGCAACGGATCGCAAGGAAACCGGTTTATCCTGACCTTGCTCTGCTAAATCGATGAGAACCATCAATGCATAGCGACCTTTTGTGGAAATCCTCATATATCTTGCCTCTCTTTGTAAAAGTTAGTGCTAACACACCCCATGTTATAAAGCACTTATCCTACTTCATTTATAAAACCTTGTGTATCACTAGGAATTAATTTCATTATAGACCACTAAATCTAAAAATGCAAGAACTTATTTCCTACTTTTTACAAGGGGGTATTTAAAAACCCTTATATTTATTGGCCTAAGCCTATATTATTGATTTAATTTTATTTTTATTCTATTATTAGACTTGCAATCACACCTATTGATACATTAACTATTTTACATAACACAAAAGGACCAGCCCGAAGGCCAGTCCTTTTTGCGTATAGTTTGTAGTTTGTTATATGAGGTTTACCATGATGAATTGGAGAGGGTTCATCTGGTATTGGGACTTACCGTATCGTCAGGAAAACGATGCGCGCCCGTTTTGTCATTTGAGGAGTTGTCTAGATTATTCTAGCGTTTAAGTTATTTCTAAATTAGATTTTACCTACTAGATCAAGACCTGGTTTCAATGTGTCTTTACCTGGTTTCCAACGTGCAGGACATACTTGATCACCATGTTTTGCTACGAATTGAGCCGCTTGTACTTTACGAACCAATTCTTCAGCAGAACGGCCGATACCCATATCATGGATTTCAGCTGTACGAACGAAACCTTCTGGATCTACTACGAATGTACCACGGTAAGCCATAGCAGATTCTTCTTGAAATACGTCGAAGAAATCAGCTAATTCATGTTTTTTATCAGCCAACATGTAGTACTCGATTTTATTAATGCTTGGAGAAGCATCAGACCATGCTTTGTGAACGAATTCAGAGTCACAAGATACGGAGTAAACTTCGCAACCTAGTTCTTTCAATTCTGCATAAGAGTTTTGTACGTCTTCTAATTCTGTAGGGCAAACAAATGTAAAGTCTGCTGGATAGAATACGAAGATGGACCATTTGCCCAACACATCGGCAGTACTAACTTTTACTAATTCAGGTTTTTTGAAAGCATCTAGAGTAAATTCAGGAAGTTGTTTACCAATAATAGACATGTCATGTCCTCCTTAATTGAGTTCTAATGTAACAATTATATTATTATCGGTGTACTTATCACCAAATCTATATCTATCTTTGTCTATATAATAACAAATATCATTCAAGATTGCAAGTGTTATTTTTTTAAATTTATCGATATATTTTTTTCCAATTTATTTCGATACGATAAAAAAAGAAAGAAAGATGCTCATTTCTGAGCATCTTTTCTTCTTTACGTACTACAACAGATTTACTACTTACAGTAGAATGATCAAAATGCGATTAAACCCGCTATATTAGCAAGCCCTCTCCGTGCTATATGACCAGTTGTAGATTGTTCTTTTCCCGATTTACCATATACAAACTGCTCTAGTTTGAGTGCAGCTAATATAAATATACCTATAATAGATAAAAGAGATCCCATGGCTCTACTCTATTTTTTAAGTTCTAAAATCGCATCTACGAAGCCGCGGAATAATGGATGTGCATTATTCGGACGGGATTTAAGCTCTGGATGCGCTTGTGTACCAATGAAGAATGGGTGATTTTTCACTTCAATACTTTCCACAAGGCGACCATCTGGAGATGTACCAGAGATAACAAGGCCAGCATCAGTCAATTGTTGACGGTATTCATTGTTGAACTCATAACGGTGACGATGACGTTCATAAATCAAATCTTCACCATAGGCTTCATGAGTTTTTGTACCTGCTTCTACTTTGCAAGGATAGATACCAAGACGCATTGTACCGCCTTTTTTATCTACATCAACTTGATCACTCATCAAGTCGATTACTTTGTATTTAGCATTTTCGTCGAATTCGCTAGATGTAGCACCTTCCATACCGCATACGTTCCGAGCAAATTCCATTACTGCAGATTGCATACCAAGGCATAGGCCAAGATATGGAATATTGTTTTCACGAGCGTATTGGATTGTGCGAATTTTACCTTCTACACCACGGGAACCAAAGCCACCAGGCACAATGATACCTTCAACACCTTCAAATACCTCTTTAGATCTACAGATGTATCATCAAGTTCTTCAGAGTCAATCCAACGAATATTCACTTTAGTACCCGTAGCGATACCAGCATGATCTAATGCTTCCACTACGGATAAATACGCATCATGTAATGCTACATATTTACCAACGATAGCCACGGTAATATCTTTGCTTGGGTTCAAGATTTTATGAACCATTTCTTTCCACTCAGTCATATCGCAAGGGCGTTCTTCAAGGCCTAATTTTTTAATAACAATATCATCAAGACCTTGGTCTTGCATCATCAATGGTACTTCATAGATGGAGCTGCAAGTTTGGTTTTCAATAACTGCTTCTGGTTCTACGTCGCAGAACAAAGCAAGTTTTTCTTTCATTTCATCAGAAATATGTTTTTCACTACGGCATACCAAGATATCTGGTTGAATACCGATACTGCGCAATTCTTTTACACTATGTTGTGTAGGTTTTGTTTTCAACTCGCCTGCTGCATTGATGTATGGTACCAATGTAACGTGAATGTACAGTACGTCGTTACGGCCTACTTCTTTTTTTACTTGCCGGATAGCTTCCATGAATGGCAAGCTTTCAATATCGCCTACAGTACCGCCGATTTCAGTGATAACTACATCTGCGTTATCCTCTTTACCTACGCGGTATACGTTTTGTTTGATTTCATTTGTAATGTGTGGAATTACTTGTACAGTGCTGCCCAAGTAATCACCTTTACGTTCTTTATTGATTACAGACCAGTACACTTTACCTGCTGTAATGTTGGAACGTTTACTAAGGTTAATATCGATAAAGCGTTCATAGTGACCCAAATCGAGGTCAGTTTCAGCACCGTCATCTGTTACGAATACTTCACCGTGTTGGTAAGGGCTCATCGTACCAGGGTCGATATTAATGTATGGGTCAAATTTTTGAATCGTTACATTGAAACCGCGGTTTTTAAGCAAGCGACCCAAGGATGCTGCTGTAATCCCTTTACCAAGAGAAGAAACAACGCCGCCAGTTACGAAAATATACTTAGTTGCCATGATGCCTCCCACCTATTACATTTTTTCCGGAGCGGAAATACCTAAAATACCCAAGCCTTGACGAAGTACAAGGGCAATCGCTGTGATTAATCCTAGACGAGCTTGTTGTAACGCTGGATCTACGCCAATGATGCGACCTTGACGATAGAAGGAGTGGAACATGCTTGCCAAATCGAATAAGTAACGAGCAATACGATGTGGTGCACGATGTTCGGCAGATTGAACGACCTCTTCTGGATATTCAGCTAATTTTTTAATCAATTCTAATTCCATTTCGCTTGTAAGCGTTGTGAAATCAGTTTCACTATAATCACCAAATGCAATGCCTGCTTCACGCACTTGGTTGTAAATGCTGTGAATACGAGCATGAGCATATTGGATATAATATACTGGGTTATCATTGCTACGAGATTTAGCCAAGTTAATATCGAAATCAAGTTGACTATCTAGAGAACGCATCAAGAAGAAGTAACGAGATGCATCTACGCCAACCTCTTCAATCAATTCATCTAATGTAACGCTATCACCGCTACGTTTAGATAATTTAACGAGTTGTCCATCGCGGAACAATGCTACCATTTGTAACAATAATACTGTTAGTTTATCTGGGTCATAACCAAAAGCAGCCATAGCAGCTTTTACACGGCATACATAACCATGATGGTCAGCGCCCCAAATATCAATCATTTCTTTGAATCCACGATCATATTTATTGCGGTGGTATGCAATATCTGCCGCTAAATATGTAGGAACTCCATTATCACGAATAACTACGCGGTCTTTATCATCGCCATAGTCAGTAGATTTCAACCACAATGCACCGTCTTTTTCATACACTTTGCCAAGAGCCTTTAACGCCTCTACGGAGTGATGAATTTCATCAGCTTCATGAACAGTACGTTCAGAGAACCAATTATCGAAAGTAACACGGAAATTGCTTAATGTTTCCTCTAAGCGAGCTAATTTTTCTTTTAAGCCCTCTTCTTTAAACAATGCTACACGATCAGCTTCGTTCATTGCATTTAATTTATCGAAGCCTTCTCGTTCTGCAATAGCTTTTGCAGTCTCAATGATATCAGGACCACGGTAACCATTTTCAGGGAATACGAGAGCCCCTTCTGGAATATCGAATTCAGGCATGGAACCATCTTCGTTGCGTTTAGGTGGGAACACTAATGTAGCACCTTGCAACTCTTGGAAACGGTACTCAATGGAGATAGCCATATTATCGATTTGGTTACCTGCATCATTGATGTAGTACTCGGATTGTACATTGTAACCTGCTGCACGCAACAAGTTTACAAGGGCACTACCATACGCAGCACCACGACCATGGCCGACATGTAACGGACCTGTTGGGTTCGCACTTACGTACTCTACTTGAATCGTATCGCGTGCACGCAATGGTTGAACACCATACTGATCGCCAGCATTTAAAATAGCTTTCAACGTATCGTATACCATATCAGATTTCAAGAAGAAATTGATGAAACCTGCACCAGCAACCTCAGCGCGTTCGAGCCAATCAAAATTCATATGGCTAATTAAAGCCTCTGCAATAGCACGAGGATTTTGACGAGCTACACGAGCGGATTGCATTGCAATGTTTGTAGAAAAATCACCGAATTCTTTTTGAGGTGGCACTTCTAGAACGATTTCTGGATATTCACCAGCTGGTAAGCCACCACTGTTAATCGTATCTTGTAATGCCTGTTCAATCCCCGATTTCAGGATTTCCTTCATGTCCATGCTCTGTATCCTCCCGCACGTCTATATCTAACTGATTATAAAATTGCCATTCACCTTCGACGGAAATGTCATATCCTAAATGAACATGACCTACGCCGTCGTGAAAGTCTACTGTTAATTCATGAGTATTCACGGCCATGTGCAAATCACCATACGGTGTTTCATACACGGATTCGCGCTCTTCACCACGGACATATTGATGACGCATATTCACAGCCCCTGTTCGAAGCAATACAATAGAGTCATCATGGATTTTAATGGTCGTCTTTACCCCATCTAAGCCAGTCACACTAGATTCTTCATAACGCACATACTGAGCATTACCCTTTTCATGTGATGTACCAGGGGAAATCAGTTCCACTACGGTATCCTTGCCGTCCATATCTCGTTGTACACTTTTTACGGACACTAGAACCCGCTTCATTTTTCAACCTCCATGGCAGTAATTAATCATCATATTATACCATAATCAAAGACTATTTTGCACCCTCAATGAGTCGCAATTTCTTAGTCTTTGTCATCTGTTTTATGGCATATTCTCTACGTTGTGCATCTTGTTTATTGTGAAAGCTTTCAGAATACACCAATTCAACAGGACGTCGCCCTCTCGTATACTTAGCACCGCCTGGAATAAGCCCATTATGAGCCTCTATACGGCGCTCAATATCGGTGGTCCACCCACAATACAAGGAATCATCTGCGCAACGCACCAAGTACACGTAGTGCCGCTCTTCAGACTTAGCCTCCTTATTTGCCATTTTTTGCATCATCAGTAATCGGTTCCAACGTAATAGTATTGATGATTACTGGCTCTACTGGTTTATCATTACGGCCTGTTTTTACTTTGCCAATTTTTTCAACTACGTCCATACCTTGTACTACGGTACCAAAGATAGTGTGTTTGTTATCTAACCAATCTGTAGGTCCCAATGTAATAAAGAACTGAGAGCCACCTGTATTAGGGCCTCGGTTTGCCATGGCAAGAACGCCCATTTTATTGAAGTGTAAATCATTGGAGAACTCATCAGGAATTGTATAGCCTGGACCGCCAGCACCTGTACCATCTGGATCCCCACCTTGAATCATAAAGCCTTCGATAACGCGATGGAATGTAACACCATTATAGAAACCTTTTTTCACTAGGTAATCAAAGTTTTTTACTGTAATAGGTGCTTTAGAGCCTAACAATCGAACTTTGAATTGACCATAATTTGTATCAAAAATAGCGTATTCATCAGCAATTGGTGCGTTAGAGAAGTTAGGCATAGCTACCGTTTCTGCTTTTACAGTATTTCCTTGTGGTTGTTCCCCACTTTTTGTACCACATGCCGCTGTCCCAAGCATTGTAATCCCTAACATTGCGCATAAAGCCAAGCGTTTCCAGTTCATAGTTCCCCCAAAAATATATCGTATATACTAACATGTATGTAAAATTCACATAGAAAAGCCGCTCAACCCGTGAGCGGCTCTTTTTTAGTATATCATGTTTTAGAGAAAATTTGGTTTAAATAATTATTAAATTTACCAATTTATATAACCTTATACTTTCAGTTATATATCAGTCATTATTTACCATCAAATTGTTCAGTTTTTAGTCTACAATGAGGACATTAGAACTCAATCAATCCACTTGAAATGCTTACACGCATTATAAATACCATCCTTATCACAGTCGGTAGTGATATAATCGGCTTTTTCTTTCAATTCAGCACGGGCATTTCCCATGGCAATATTAAGCCATTCTGGCCTAAACATAGATAAATCATTATATCCATCACCAAATACTACGGCTTGATTAGGTTTCATACCAAAATGATCAAGCATATTGCGAATACCCAAAGCTTTTTCCATTGGTTCATATAAAACACAGCCATCGCCATAACGAATGAGCTTATGCGTCATATGCTCAATTTCTTTTTCCTCTTCTTCCCCTTCTTTAAAGAACACATAAATCTTATAAAACTCTTCTACATTATGAAAGTCAAAATTAGGATCTACTGTCGTTTTAAAAACATCCCAATTCGGATGCCAATCTAATATTTCCTTATACGGCGTAATTCGGCCTAATTTATTCCGATCTGTTACAGCCCAAGGAATATTATGGGACTCTAAATATTCCAAATAGTTAATGCATGCATCACGATCCATGCCAATCATGGACACTAGTTCATTATTAACAGTAACACTATGTCCGCCATCTGCCACAAAATCTGTAAGCCCCGCTTGTTCCGCAAAACGCTTTGCATCTACTTGGATACGGCCTGTTGCTAGTGCCACCCTATGACCACGGCGCTTTAATTCATCTAAGCTATATTGAGCACTGTCAGGAATTTTACCTTCCGGCCACACAGCTAAGGTATTGTCTATATCGAAAAAGAAAAATTTCTGTTCCACAGGCCCTCCTAATCACGTCCGCTCATTAACTTAAATCGCTCTTTCTGCTCTACATCAGGATATTTTTCTTGATCCACATCACTCAAAAACATATCTAGTGGTCGTACATATAAGTCACGTTGATCATATAATTTTTGATACACTACGAACTGTTCACTCGTTTCCGAATGAGTTGCAACATCTAACACATAATAGTACATGCCTTTAAAATGACGATATAAGCCACCCTTTACAATTTTTCGCATTTATAACCTCATCACATAACATACACAAACGGTTACAAATTATATTAATCAAGAGATTCCATGTATTGAATAGCCTTAGTCAACATATCTGCTGTAATTTTGTACGGAGATACATCAATATCATGAACAGATGTAGCCTTTTCAACAATTTGAGGAATATGCGATGCAGTAAGACCTAACTGTGAAAGTTTAGTAGGCCAACCTAATTCGCGGTATATTGGCAACCACCGTTGTAATTCATCCATTTGTTGGTCAACGGTTAACAAAATAAGTAAGCCATATGCTACCATTTCACCATGCAAATGGTTTTCTTCTGTTTCTTTATTAGTAACACAGCCATAACATACAGCATGAGCCATATTACTATTATATGCCATAGGAACACAACCCGATACAATACCGGTAGTAAAGATAACAGTCATAGCAATGGTATCAAATGCATCACTACGTTTTTTAGCTTGACTGTCTTTATAGGCTTGTATACCATGTGCTAAAATTGGTTCACTACACATAGAAGCTAGAGTAAGGCCTAACTGAGTATTATAATCTTGCTCACGATTGCGAGCAGAAAGATGAGTTTCATAGTGTTTTGCAATAGTATCTCCCATTCCCGCCCACAAGTAACGGCTTGGTGCTTCTACGAGAATATCAGCATCAATAAAGCAGTGCACAGGAGGATGATTTACAAAGGCTACGTCATCAAAAGTATGCTCTGCAGTGTATACAGCTGCTACTTCTGACGTTGCAGCACAAGTAGAGGCAATGGTCGGAATTGTAAAGAATGGTTTATCATCTAACTCTAGAGCTACTACTTTACCGTATCCATGGCCTTACCGCCACCAACAGCAAACATAAAGTCCGCATCTTTTACAGAAGCCATTTGTGCAATTTCCTTACCTCGAGAGAAAGTACACTCTCCACCAAAGTGAATAATATCTAGCACTTTAATCCCTGCTTTATCAAGCACTGGACGAATGTGTGGCAAAGCTTTAGAAAGAGCTGTCTCACCACCAATGATAGCTACAGACTTACCATATAATTTTGTAAATTTGGGAATAGCGTCAAACACCTCATGACCGCCAAAACTATAACTAGGTAAACAATGAGTACTACGCATAAAATCTTCCTTCCTTCTTTCATTATCTATATTCTTATTATAGAAACTTCTACTCACAAAATCAATTTTATATGACAACCCTTAAGACACTAAAAAGGTTCTATACTTTCACCCAAAACGAAAGTATAGAACCATTAATGATATTATTTATTTTCGGACACAAGACCTTTATGGATAAGACCTACAACGAAGCCTAATACCGCAAAGCTCACCCAGCCCATCCCAGCAGCCTGGAATGGAATGTATTGAGTAAAGAGCTGTTCCAATGCAACAGGTGCAATACCTGCCGTTTCAAGACCAGTCATAAGAGCAGAGATCATTGTGAAAGCCATTGTCCATGCGTATACGCAACGACGACCACCGAACACATTGTGAAGAAGTGCCAACAAGATGATTACAATCGTTAACGGATACAAGAGCATCAACACTGGAATCGCTGCACTGATGATTGTTTCAAACCGAACATGCTAAGACCAAATGCTGCTACGGAGAAGATTACTACATATAATTTATAGCTAATCTTCGGTGTCAACTTGTGGAAGTACGTACCACAAGAAGTGATAAGACCGATACTTGTAGACAAGCAAGCTAGAAGAACGATGATAGCCAAGATAATTTGACCGAATTCACCGAACAAGTAGTTAGCACTTACGGACAACACAGGAGCACCTGTATCAAACAAACCAAAACGTTCAACACTAGTAGCACCAATGTTAGCGATAAATACATAAACAATACCGAGAAGACCTACAGCAATAGCGCCTACTTCCATTACTGTTTTTGTAATAACCGCACGAGATGTAGCGCCGCTAAGACGAACAAAGTCGATTACAAGAATAGCAAATACTACGGAAGCCAACGCATCCATCGTATTATAGCCGTCCAAGAATCCTTGCAACACAGCTGTAGGGTGCATCACCATAAGCTGGTTGTGGCACTGCATAGCCGCCTAGCGGAGTCATAAAGGATTTAATAATTAACAACAGAATTACAAGTAGTAATGCTGGTGTCAAAAATATTACCGATACGATTAACAAGCTTTTGTGGACTAATGGATAACCACAAAGAAACACCAAAGAATAATGCCAAGAAAATTGGTTCCATATTCATGCTTAAACCTTCTGTGAAAAGGTTTAATTGCAATTTCATAAGCTACAGTACCAGTACGTGGCGTCGCAAACATGGACCGATACTCAAGTAAAGAGAAATTGTGTACAACAAGCCATAAATCGGATGAACACGGCTCGCAAGTTCTTCAACATCTTTACAGGAGGAGTACCCCATCAGCTGCAACACCTAATAGTGGAAGGCCTACACCTGTTAATATGAAAGCCGAGCAAAAGCCCAACCTACGTTATCACCAGAATGTTGACCCTAAGGCCGCTGGGAAGATCAAGTTCCCTGCCCCAAAGAATAGGGCGAATAACATCATGCCTATAGCCCAATAGGCACGGGCAGATAATTTATCATTACCATTCATAAAACGTAACCCCCTTTCAGGTTATATATAGAAATAATATTACTATTATAATCCTAATGAGGATATGTATGCAATAAAAAAATATCGTTATTATGATATGTCGGCATAGCACTATTCCCGTAAGTAAAAGGAATTAAGCACCATAATAAATACTATATAGTATTTATTATGCTGTTCTCTTTATATACTCACCTTATATATCATTTTTCATATTCTTATCTTATGCGTCAACCTTTTTTTAATATGAACTTGTACATCGTAGAATGTACTACCCCAACCTTCATCTGTAGGGGCGGTCTGCAGTAAGCGCATTAATAGCTACATTTGGATCACTAGATTGTGATTGCCACCACACGCCAAGTGTTACTAATGTACCTCGTTGTACCTCTTCATCATAGTAAGCTTTAATTTTTACACTACCACGATTATTATAGATTTCTACTTCATCCCCATCATTAATGTTATATACCTTTGCATCTTCAGGGTTGATACGAAGTTTCATAAGCTCAGGATCATCAAACTCGAGTTCACAGAAAGCTAGAATCTAAAAATACGAATATCGTTCCCTATGATAAGCCAGAACGGTGCATTATCTCCATATGGCGGCAAATAACGAATTAATGGTTCCACATCATGTGGATTATATAGCTCTATTTTTCCAGATGGCGTTTTAAAATCTAATTTGTAATTTTCAGGCAATGTCATCTCTACAGGTTCACCTTGTAAGATTACATCTTGATCGACCTCAGATATACGACTAGATGTCCGAACAATTTGTTCTATTAACGCCCGTTCACTAAGGTTAAAGAATTCATCTTCAAGCCCCATTCGCTTTAGCTAGTTCAGAAATCACTTGCCAATTGGATCGAGATTCACCAATAGGATTGATTAATTTATAGCCAGTTCCGATGGTATAGTGCCCATAGGAGTTATATATATCATCATGTTCTACTGATGTTGTGGCGGGCAATACTAATATCCGCATATTTACATGTGTCAGTAAAGAATCGTTCGTGAACAACCGTAAACAAATCATCTCTCATCAAACCTTTTCGCACCACATTTTTGATCAGGTGCTGTTATGGCAGGGTTACTAGAGAACACATAGAGACTATGAACTGCTGTACCTGATGGATTTGTAAGCATTTCGCCAAGTTTAATCATAGGCATCAATCGCTTGGCTGGTGCAGCAACATGAGCCTGCTGCATAACTTCTTTTGCCAACAAACTTACTGCCACTAGCACTGGATAGCAAACCACCGCCTAAATATTGCCAAGCACCAACTACAGCAGGTAATGCATTAATGGCGCGACAACTCATGGCACCATTCCCATATCGAGATAATCCGCTGCCAAGACGAATGAATGGAGCCTTAGCCTTTAGCGTATGCATGAGCAAACTCAGTCATACGCTCTACGGAAACGCCACAAAGTTCAGATGCTTTTTTTCCGGTGTAAAAGTCAATTAACACATCATTTACAAGCTCATCATAACCTTGTACATGTTTCTTAATAAAAATCTATATCTGCTAATCCATCTCGATGAATAATATGAAGCATACCTAACGCTAAAGGCGACATCACTACCAGGTTTTTACGTAAATATGTTCATGAGCTTGGTTAAAGGTATAGGTTTTATGAGTATCAATAATCCAAACTCGAGCGCCATTCCGTTTTGCCACGTTTACATCATGTAAGATATGAACGTCGGTAGCAGTTGCATTAATGCCCCACAAAACAATTAAATCACTATGTTGTGCCTCTTGCGGCTTAATAGCTAATGTATCACCGTAAACTGAGCGGAAACCGGCCTGCTTAGCGGGAGAGCATATACCTCGATCCTGGTCCGTCGCACCAATACGGCGGAAAAAAAGTAATCTGCTGCTGGGCTTTGAATAACTCCCATAGTGCCGGCATAGGAGTAGCGTAAAATACTTTCACTACCATAAGTACTAATGGTGTCTTTAAAATTATTAACAATGATATCTAATGCCTCATCCCAGCTGATACGCACATATTGATCTTCTCCAATACCTTTCTTGCCAACCCGTTTCATTGGGTACTGTAAACGCAACGGAGAATGAACCACTCGTTCATAATGCGCCATCTTAGGGCATAATGTGCCTCTTGTAAAAAGCATGATCTCTATTACCACGAACAGATACCACTCTATTGTTATCTACCGATACGATTAAACCACATGCATCTGGACAGTCATATGGACATACTGATTTGTATTCTTTCAAAATAAGCACCTCGCTTATAAATTATATAAACTATAGGATGTATATTTATATTATATTACAGCATCCTTTGTATAAGTGTAACCTTTAATACATTTTCTAACTTTGTAAAGATTAAGAATACTGCATATATTGCATAACAATACATTTCAGTTATCACAATACGTTAATATACTCATCAATATTTTTTTATATAATACTGAATATTTCAAGTTTTATCGATATTTATCCATTCTCATTCTTACTCAAAGCCTAAACAGATATACTAATAAGCTCTATAAAAATACTGCAAATCTATAAAAAAATTATGCAATCATAACTAAAAGTCATAACCATATAGTTTTAGGTATAATCAGTTGTTTCAGTAACTGCCCTAGGAATATGTGACAAACATCACCGGTACGTATGCGTATTTAGTAATGTGTTTCAGACTGTAAGACTATTCAATCTCACATCTTTCTGTGCTATACTGACATTGTCATTTGAGAGGATATAGAGCTCACAAGATATCATTTAAATTTCATGATATTTTAGAGTGACGTTACTATATCAGGTACATATTTTCTGAAAAGAGGTTTTAACGATGGCAGACGCAAAAAACACTGTGTTATTCCCTTATGAAACATTGAAAAAATTAAGCATGGACGCTTTCCAAAAATTCGGTTTCTCCGAAAAAGAAGCTGACATCATCCAAGACGTACTTTTGACTTCCGACTTGTTCGGTATTCAAAGCCATGGTATGCAACGTATGGTTCGTTACCACAAAGGTATCACTAATGGCTTAATCAAAATCGACGCAAAACCTGAAATCGTAAAAGAAACTCCAATTTCCGCAGTTATCGACGGTCATGACGGCATGGGTCAATTGTTGGGCCACATGGCTATGGAAATGGCTATCGAAAAAGCTAAAAAATCCGGTGTTGGTATCGTATCCGTACGTAACTCCAACCACTATGGTATCGCTGGTTACTATGCTAAAAATGGCTTCCGACCAAGGCTTAATTGGTTTCTCTTGTACAAACTCCGAAGCAATCATGGTTCCTGTATATGCTCGTAAAAGCTATGCTTGGTTCCAACCCTATCGCTTGGACTGTACCTGCTGATCCTGTTGACTTCTTCTTCGATTGCTCCACTACAGTAGTAACTCGTGGTAAACTTGAAATGTACAACAAAATGGGCAAAAGCTACTCCAGATGGCTGGGCTGTTAATAAAGACGGCGTTCCTTCCACTGACGCAGCTGAAGTATTGGGCAACATCTCCCGTCATGAAGGCGGCGGTATCCTTCCTTTAGGTGGTGCTACAGAAGTTCTTGGCGGCCACAAAGGTTATGGTAACGGCATGATTGCTGAATTATTCTCCTCCATCTTGTCTCAAGGCGGTACTTCCAACAAATGTATGGTTGGCGGTAAATCCAACATCTGCCACGGCTTCATGGCTATCAACCCTGAATTCTTCGGTGACCCAGCTGAAATCAAAAAAACACTTCTCCCAATTCTTACAAGAATTACGTGAAGCTCCTAAAGCTCAAGGTCAAGACCGTATCTACACTCATGGCGAAAAAAAGAACATGAATCTGTTGCTAAAGTTAAAGCTGAAGGCATCCCTGTACTTAACGGTACAATGCTTGAAGTTCAAGACCTTTGCAATGAATTAGGTTTTAGACTTCAAATCCTACTTCGGCGATTATGTACCAGAAGCTCCTGCTACAATGTTCAAAGGTAACTACTAATACCTAAGACCTTACAAAGGCCCTAACGTGGACATGTAGTCAGTAAAGAAGGGGACATAAACACTGTTTATGTCCCTCTCTTATATTTTTTTAATCTCATTAACCTCAAAAACCATGAGGTTAAAAAAATTTTTAAGAGATATATTAATTTTTATGATAAGTTTATCTGTTATTTTTATTGTAAGCTTTTTATTTTTAACTGAACTTTTTACAACTTAATACAATAGCGATTTACTCATCAATTAAATTGATTAAGCTACATCGTCCTGTTAAGCATATTTTTTTATTTTTTTCTTGAAAGGATGATTTTTAGAAATGAGTGCTATCACCGTTCTATTAGCGCTATCTCCAATCATTTGGTTGATCGTAGCGTTATCCATCTTGAAATTACCTGCATGGCAAGCAACAAGTGTTGCTGCAATCAGTTCTTTCATCATCGCTATTACAGCATTCCAATCCGATCCCATTCATTATGGTCACTGGTGCCCTTGAAGGTGCCGCTTTGGCAATCTGGCCAATCCTATTAGTTATTACAGCTGCTATCTTCGTTTATAACTTGGTAGTACATACGAAAGCAATGGAAACTATTAAAACAATGCTTTCTTCTGTAACATCTGATACTCGTGTACTTGCATTGTTACTTGCATGGGGCTTTGGTGCCTTCATGGAAGGTATGGCTGGCTTTGGTACTGCCGTTGCAATTCCAGCTGCTATGATGGTTGCAGTAGGTTTTGATCCACTAAAATCTATCATCGCATGTCTCGTTGCGAACTCCGTACCAACAACATTTGGCTCCATCGGTATTCCAACAACTACTTTGGCATCCTTAACAAACCTTGATCCAAGCCATTTAGGTACATTCATTTCCGTACAATTATTCTTACTTAACCTTATCGCACCATTCTTCGTTGTTATGATCATTGGTGGCGGTGTTAAAGCGTTAAAAGGCGTATTCCTTGTAACATTGCTTTCCGGTTTAGCATTAGCTATTCCTGAAACTATAATCAACGCAGTAATGGGTCCAGAATTATCCGTAATCTCTGCATCCATCGTTATCATGGCAGTTATCATTATCTGTGCAAAAATTATGCCTCCTAATGATCCTGAATACGCAGTTAAACAAACTGGCGAAGTTCCTAAAGTTTCCAGTGGCGAAGGCCTTGTAGCTGCAATGCCATTCATCTTGATCTTCGTATTATTGTTATTAACTTCCAAATTGTTCCCTGCAATTAATGGTCCTCTTGCTTCCATTAAAACATCTGTACCTATTTACCAAGGTCCTGGTGCAAAACCTTACACATTCGTATGGATTGCAACTCCTGGTATCATGATCTTCATCGCTGGTATTGTTGGTGGTTTCATCCAAAAAAAGCAAAAAGCTGGTGAAATCTTCGGTACATTGGGTTCCACAGTTAAAAAAACTTGAAATTTACATACCTTACAATCATCACAGTTGTTATGACAGCTAAATTGATGACTTACTCTGGTATGACTGCAGATATTGCGAAAGCAATGGTTTGCTGGTACAGGTTCCTTGTATCCTCTATTCGCTCCTATCGTAGGTGCGTTGGGTGCCTTCTTGACTGGTTCCGGTACAAACTCCAACGTATTGTTTGGCCCACTTCAAATCGCTGCAGCTCAAGGTTTAGATCCTACAAACTTCGAAGACCTTGGCTTCTGGTTGGCAGCAGTTAACTCCGGTGCAGCTGGTATCGGCAAAATGTTGTCTCCACAATCCATCGCGATTTCTATTGGTGCCGTAGGTCCTGCTTTGAAAGCATACCTAGAAAACCACAAAGAAATTAACGCTGAAGAAGCTCACAACTTAGAACATGAAATCGAAGCAAGCGTTATCATGAACAGCGCGTTCAAATACTTCTTGATCTTCATCATTATGCATGGTTGTATCTCCTTCTTCGGTCAACATTTCATCCATGAAATTCACCACTTCTTCTTCTAAGATTTGGTAACATAAAAAGAACAGCTCTTAATGAGCTGTTCTTTTTTATTGTTATATATTAGGATATTCCAAGTAATACAACCTTAAGGAGTTAATCCACATTGTTACACATTATAAGCTCTCAGTCTATTAGTAGACCTCTTGCTCCACTTCCCATTTTGTAAATGTGCCAGTATCTGCATCAATTTCAAAGTCGTATTCATAACCATTGTAATGAATTTCACCTTCATACTCTAAACGACCATGATCATAATCGCGATTGAACTCAGTTATATTAGTAACCGTTGCACCCGGTACACGTGCCAATGCACTTTGCACGGCCTCATCAGAACTAATAGCTTCCACTGAGGACACTACCGTAGTACTCAGGACAGCTACTACAGTCAAAATCAAGGATTTTACCATTTTTTTCATATAATTCTCTCCTACACACATAAACCAAATTGATACTTTTAGATATAAATAATATAACTTATTGTAATCGATGAGAGAAAAGATAGCAAATCATAATTCTTATTAAGAAAAATCTATAGAAATTATCTACTAATCATGTTACAATACATCGTATCAAATAGAAAAAATTAAATGCAGTCTGCGAAGTGCGATTCGCAGGCTTTTATTTTTCCCATTTTAAGATAGGAGGATTTTATGAATCAAGAAAATTCTGCTAAGGTTTCCTTTATCTTAGTAGTATTCCTTGGCATGTTAACAGCCATAACACCGCTCGCAACAGATCTTTATTTACCAGCATTGCCGATTATGCCTGGCGAATTAAATACAACCGCATCTAATATTCAAATGACCATTGGTGTTATGACCTTTGGTGTTGCATTAGGCCAATTATTTGGTGGCCCTATTAGCGATACAATGGGTCGTAAATTACCACTCATCGTAGGCAATTTACTATGTGTCATCTCTAGCATCATTTGTGCCTTTGCACCTAACATCGAAATACTTTTACTAGGTAGATTCCTACAAGGTTTAACTGGATCCGTAGGTGTTGTAATTGCCAAGGCTATCGCTCGAGACTTTGCTTCTGGTCAAGAATTGACGAAACTCTTCGCCTTACTTATGATGGTTAACGGCTTAGCTCCAGTACTTGCCCCTCTCATAGGTGGCCAATTGCTCTTATTCACTACATGGCGTGTAATCTTTGTAATTCTAGCAGTATTCTCTGCTATTCTATTAGTAGGCTCACTTCTATTCCGTGAAAGCTTACCAAAAGAAAAACGTATTACAGGCGGTGTAGGTGTAGCAGTTAAAAATTATATTACCCTCATCAAAGATAAGCCATTCTTAGGTCAAACATTAATACAATTATTTGCCTTTGGCGGATTTTTTGCTTATATATCAGGTTCATCCTTTGTATACCAAAATATTTTTAATCTTTCCGCTCAAGAATTTAGCTATCTTTTCGGTATTAACAGCTGTGGTATTGTCTTAGCTAGTGCCATTAGTAGTCGTGTCAGTAATGTTATAACAGCTAAACAATTACTAACATTCAGCCTATGGCAACTTACAATTGGTTCCTTACTATTCTTAATTGCTATGATTTTCGAATGGTCACTCATCCCTGTAACAACCATCCTATTCTTTACCGTATGTACCGTATCCCTATTCGGCTCCGCCTCATTCTCTATGGCGATGACCAACTACGGGAAAATGGCAGGCAGTGCCTCTGCCATACTCGGCTTTGCAAGCATGTTTGCGGCAGGTATTGTATCTCCACTCGTTGGTATTGGTGGGGATCATACGGGGATACCCATGGGGATTACAATGCTAGTATGTGCAGTGCTTTCCTTATTGTGCCTATATGGTTTAGTTGAGAAAGAGTAATCTCTTTTAAGCATTTGTGTGAGCCTTACAATGGGGCCCCGCTACAATAGAATAAATTTAAGTATAAAAACAGCGTTACCTTCTTCTTGCTCAGTACGTCACTTCGTTCCGTAAAATCGCTTCGAAAAAGGTAACGCTATTTTTATTAACTTTTGCTATGAAGATGTCCCATTGTAAGGCTTTAAAACTATATCAAAATAGATTACTTCTTATTCCCTACAAACACCATAAGCACAATAAAAGAAAGCTACTGTCCAACTGATTGTAGGGAAAAAAGAGATGTGCCATAGCCACATCTCCTCCTTCTCCCACTGCACTAGTTATATTTTCAATGGGACATCTTCATAGCCGAGTGTATATAGAAAAGAATACAGCCCTCTCTGCAGCGATTTTACGGAGCGTAGTGACGTACTGAGCCAAGAGAGGGCTGTATTTTTTTCTATACTAGTGATATGTAGTTGTAACGGGGCCCCATTGAAAATATAACGGAGCACTCCTTTATTCAAACATGGTCGATAGTAGTAGTTTCAATCTATTTGCTTGGTTTACTGCACTGGAGCCTGGATCGTAGTCGATGGCAGCAATGCGCACGTCTGGGTAGGCAGCGGATAGTGTTTTTACCATGCCTTTACCTGTAACGTGGTTTGGTAAGCAGCCGAATGGTTGCAAGCATACGATTTGTTTGGCCCCTTTTTCAATGAGGTCAATCATATCGCCTGTGAGGAACCAGCCTTCACCGCATTGGTTACCAAGACCGATGAATTGAGCTGCTTCTTTTGCTACTTCTGTCATACGTTGTAGAGGGTCAAAGTTTTTAGACGCTGCTACTGCTTTAGCGTATGGCAAGCGGTAGAGTTCAAGGGCTTCACGAGCCAATGTACCAAAGAAGCCAGATAGCCATGTACCATCAAGGTGTTTAGCACGATATGTACTGTCCATTGCGCAGTACAAGAAGAAGTCTAATAAACCAGATGTAACGACTTCGCCACCTTCTTTTTCAATGAGTTCATTGATATGGTTGTTAGCACTTGGGTGGAATTTAACGTAAATTTCCCCTACGACGCCAACGCGAGGTTTTTGTACATCTTTATTGACCGGCAAGTTATCAAAGTCATGAATGATTTCTTTGATGTACTTATTATACTGACGAAGGCTGGCAGATGTAATGTTTTCACGTAATTTTTAATCCAGTAATCACATAATGCATCTGTAGAGCCTGGGTTAGTTTCGTAAGGACGTGTAGCCAATACGCATTGCATGAGGGCATCACCGTAGACAACGGCTTGAATCATGCGATGCAAGAAACCTTTTGTCAATTTGAAGCCTGGTTGACGTTCCATATCGCTTGCATTAAGAGATAGAATTGGCACTTGTTTCATACCAGCGTCAATCAATGCTTTACGCAAATAGCCAATATAGTTTGTAGCACGGCAACCACCACCTGTTTGAGAGATGATAACAGCTGTTTTATCGATATCATATTTGCCAGATAATAGTGCAGACATGAGCTGACCAACAACGATAATCGCTGGGTAACATGCATCATTATTGATATATTTCAAGCCCACTTCAATATCGTCACGCGTTGGTGCTGGCAACATTTCAAAGTTATAGCCTTCATTTTTGAGGACTGGATCTAAGAGGCTAAAATGCAATGGTGACATTTGTGGCACCAAGATTTTATAGGTCTTACGCATTTCCTCTGTAAACACCACGCGATTATAATCGTACGTTGGTAATTGCTCTTCCACCACTTCTGGGGCTTCTGGGTTATGATGACGACGCAAGCTACGTTCCATTACGGATTGCAAGGAACGCAAACGGATGGTTACAGCCCCAAGGTTTGTACCTTCGTCAATTTTGAGTAAGGTATGAATTTTATGGTTTGCTGAAAGTATATCTTTTACTTGATCCGCTACGATAGAGTCAAGACCACAACCGAAGGAGTTAAGTTCAACGATTTGGAAGCCTTCTGTTCTACTTACGAATTCAGCAGCCCGATATAGACGGCTATGGTAAGACCATTGGTCTACAACACGTAGATGCTTAATTTCATGACCAAGTGGTGCAACGCCATCTTCTGTAAGAACAGCCATGCCAAGAGATGTGATAAGCTCTGGAATACCGTGGTTAATACCGGAGTCCAAATGATATGGACGGCCAGCTAATACGATAGTAGGAATTTGTTCTGCTACGAGGCGAGATACGGTTTTCTTCGTCGTTTCACGGTAAGAAGCCTTACAGTTTTCTTGTTCTTCCCAAGCTTTTCTACTGCATTAGCAATATCTTTCTTCTTGAGGTTCAAAGAAGTCCAATGCTTTCACAAGAGCAGGAACAAGAGATTTCTTATCAGCTAACGGCAAGAATGGTGCATGGAATGGAGTATCCCCTAGAACCTCTTGCATGTTGTTTTTGATAAGTTCTGGATAGGAAATAACCATTGGACAATGGTAATTATTGTCGCGGCTAAATTCCTTAGGACCATGTTGAATACAAAGGGTACCAAACAAAGTCTACTTGTGCATTCGCAAGATCACGAATATGACCATGTACCGCTTTTGCTGGGTAGCAAGCTGTATCGGATGGAATCGTATCAATAGCCTTGTTGTATTGTTCCTTTGTAGTGTAATCGGAAAGGATTACTTCATAGCCAAGTGTATTAAAGAATGTAAACCAGAATGGGAAATCCTCATACATGTTGAGGACGCGAGGAATACCTACGCGCATTTTACCTTCGAACTCTGGAATATTTTTTTCTTTAAGTAATAGTCAAAGTAACGACGTAATTTTAACATCCACCAAGTTAGGAACTGCTTTGCGTTCCTCTTGAATCATACCGCCCGCACCGCGGTCACAACGAGTTACCCGTTACGTAAGTACGACCATCGGAGAAAGCGTTGATGGTAAGCATACAGTTATTGGAGCAAAGTCCGCAATTGCGCATTGTCGTAGCAACTTGTAAGGAGTTAAGCCCTTCGCTATCTAACAATGTACTATTACCCTTTTGCAACTCTTCCGCTGTTTCAGCTGCAAGAAGAGCCATACCGTATGCGCCCATCAAGCCAGATACGTCAGGACGAATTACTTCTACGCCCATCAATTTTCTCGAAAGGCACGCAAAACGGATTCATTGTAGAATGTACCGCCTTGTACAACGATATGATCGCCCAATTCTTTAGGATCTTTTACCTTAAGAACCTTGTAAAGGGCATTTTTTTAATAACAGAATAAGCAAGGCCTGCTGCAATATCTTGTACCGTAGCACCTTCTTTTTGAGCCTGCTTAACCTTAGAGTTCATGAATACGGTACAACGAGAGCCCTAAGTCGATTGGCAAGGGTTGCCAACAAACCTTCCTTCGCGAATTGGTCGATAGGAATGCGTAGACCAGATGCGAAGGTATCGATGAAGGAACCGCAACCAGAGGAGCAAGCTTCGTTCAATACGATATCTTCGATGTAGCCATCGCGAACCTTACAGCATTTCATATCTTGACCACCGATGTCCAAGATAAAGGATACATCAGGGACAGAAGTAGCGAGTCGCACGATGGTGAGCCATCGTTTCTACTTCACCGATATCGATGCCAAGGGCGCGTTTAAGAAAGGCTTCGCCGTAGCCAGTTACACCAGAATGCGCAATATACGCACCTTTTAGGCAATAATGTGTAAAATTTTGCTCGATAATTTCACGAGATTTTTTTCTAATGGTTTACCATGGTTTAGGACCATAGTGAGAGAAGATAATTTCCTTATTGCTGTTGATGAGCACTACTTTTAAAGTAGTGGAACCAGCATCGATACCAAGGTAACAAGGACCTTGAGCATCCTCAATATTCGCCTTTTGGCGTTACCGCCTTAGCATGACGAGCTCGGAATTCTTCTAATTCTTGTTCATTTTTAAATAGTGGATCTACACGGTCTGTAGCTTCCATAGGAATACCGATAAGAGCACCGATTTCCTTTGTCAATTGACCAACTGTAATCTCACGGCATTCATCTTTCATCAATGCCGCCCTAAAGCGATGAACAATTCACCATTCTCAGGGATGATGCGTTGAGATTCTTCCAGCTCTAATGTGTCACAGAAACATTGGCGCAATTCGGACAGGAATGTCAACGGACCGCCAAGGAATGCCACATTACCTTCGATTTTTATGACCGCATGCGAGGCCTGCAATCGTTTGGTTTACAATAGCTTGGAATACAGATTTTAGCAATGTTTTCATGGGATGCGCCTTGATTTAACAAAGGCTTGAACGTCTGTTTTTGCAAACACGCCACAACGTGCTTGCAATTGGGTAAATTGTATCAGAATTCATAGCCAATTGGTTGAGACCAGATGCATCAGTTTGCAATAAAGGTCGCCATTTGGTCTATGAAAGCACCTGTACCACCAGCACAGGAACCATTCATACGGTGTTCTGCAGTTTGACCTAAGTAAGTAACCTTCGCATCCTCACCACCAAGTTCGATGATAACATCTGTTTCTGGATAGAGCGCTTTTTCACAGCTCGCGTTTCAGCAATAACCTCTTGTACGAATGGAATGCGCACCTTTTCGGCCATCGCCATACCACCAGAACCAGTAATACATACGTGAACTAGATCATCTTCATGGCCCACTTGAGCCTCTTGAAGCAAGGTATATACTGTGTCCAAAATATTCGCATAATGGCGTACGTACTTCTTATACAAATAATTATCGTGTTCGTCCAATAGTACAACTTTAACCGTTGTAGAGCCCCACGTCAATACCCATGCGTAGCATGTCGTTTGCATAAATACCTCTCTTTTTAACAACCGTATGACCACCTAAGCGATCATACTCGTTTTTGTGAAAGTAGCACATCATAAAATACCATATACGATGTACTAAACATCTAACTTGTAAAAACTAAAAATTAGATGAGGATATTATACTTTCACGAAAAATATCTAAATTTTTTAAATATCCTACCTATATTATACAACAAAAGCAGTTAAAATCTAAGTTTCCTAATATTCCAAAGAGTTATAAAGAACTATAACTAAATTTTGAATTGCAACGTCATATTTCCTATAGGATATAAAGAATATTATAACACTTTAACATAAAAAAGATGTATCTACCAGTACTTAAAATAAACTGATAACAGTCATATAAAAATCAGAAAAAGAGACTTCAATGAAATCATCAAAGTCTCTTTTTCAAAACATTATATTAATATCGGTCTTATATGGATTTACAGCACTTTTTATACAAAGCTAACTATATCATCATGGTTAGCAGGATATGGATTAAATCTATAGCACATATCTTCTAACGCTCTATCTGCCATAAGGTCAAGCTTTTGATTCTGATGTAGATCTATCTACACCAAAAGGCAGTAAGGTTCATTGGACAGTCTAATGTATGTTGCAATGTAACTATAGCCTCTATAAGAGCGACTAATTTATCAGCCTCTGATGAATTATGGGAACTGCAAAAGCCAAGTTTAGCAGATAAACGAGGCATACTTCTCTGCTACCGCTGGATTATGAGAGCAGTTAAAAGCCAATTACATATGGCAAAAAGCATACTGTTAGCTAGACCATGAGGCACATGAAATTGTCCTCCCAACTGATGAGCCATGGCATGAACGAGACCCACGCCGGCCTTGTTAAAGGAAAGTCCTGCAAGGCATGATGCTTCGTGCATTGACATGCGATCTTGGTCTGTGGCTGTTGGCTTATGACATTTTTGGTAGGTATTCAAAGACAAGCTCTATCGCTTGCTGTGCCAACGCATCAGTAAAAATTATTTGCTGCCGTTGCTACATAGGCTTCAAGCGCATGAACAAGAACATCCATACCGCTAAAAGCAGTAACATTGGGAGGCGATGTTTTTACAAATAATGGCGTTAATAAAGCTTCATCTGGTAATACCGCATCATCTACAAGCGGATATTTAATCTGTGTTTCGCTATCTGTAAGAACAGCAAAGGCTGTTACTTCAGAGCCTGTTCCACTTGTGGTAGGAACGGCGATGAAGGATTTGATATCCATATGCTTTAGCTTACGACCAAAATAGGCTATCCCTTTACTCATATCGATACAGGACCCTCCACCTATGGCGATAATAACAGTTGGTTTAATACCTTCCATAAACTCAATGCCTTTTACTACGTGAGTTATGGGCGGATCAGGTACTACGTCTGTATAGATAGTTACCTTATTTCTACTGTCCATTAGGCTCATCACATACGTAAGGTTTGGTGAGTCCTTCAAAAATGGATCGCATATGATGAGGATAGATTCGTTATTAAATTCTGTAAGACGTTGTAATGAATCTTCCCCTGCATAAATTTTGGTTGGGAATGTCCATTGATTCATATGCTCACCACCTATCGAATATTAAAACCCGTTGTTAAGCAACATCTACGGCGACGAGCAAAGCATCGAGCAGATGTAGTAGATTCTCCTGTTGGTGTAGCAATAGTAAAGGTCGTTGTTCCTTCTCCACTAAAACCAAGGCCAGCATAAGATGGACCATTCTTAACAAAAAAATAGACGTTTTTCATTTTACATGCCATCTGATTGAGGCGTTCCATATTTAAAGGAATGCATCGTTGCCGTATGATGTAAAGCCCAGCTTCTAACAGCAAGCATACATTTAGACCTTCCTCAAAAGCTATCTACTGTAATAACAGGTAGAATAGGCATTAACATTTCAATTACTGCAAATGGATGGTCTTTTTGGAGTTCGCAAGATAATTAAACGTGGATCACCGTTATACGGAATGTGAGTCGCATCAAGGATAACACTGGCATTTTTACCTACAAACTGTTTGTTTGGCGTCCCATTTGGCAAGACTGTTAAGTCCACCAACCGTTGAATATCTTGTTGATTATCAACGAGGACACATCCTACTTTCACCATTTCTTGAACGAGTTGTGGCTCAATTTGACGCATGGCCACGACGCTCTTTTCAGCGATACAAAGGATGTTATTATCAAGGCTAGCACCGAGAACGATATCTTGGGCTGCCTTTTTAATATCGGCCGTTTCATCTACAAAAGCTGGCGGATTACCAGCACCAGCACCGATAACCTTTTTACCACTTTGAAGCGCTTGTTTTACTACTCCAGGGCCACCAGTAACAACTAATAAGCTTACATCTGGATGTAACATCATCTCTTGAGCAGACTCAATAGATGGCTCGCGAGTGTAACAATAAGGTTTTCAATGCCAATCGATTTAGCAATAACTTGATTGAGCTCACTAACAAGCTCTCGACTCAAATTCTTGGCGCCTGGATGAACGCTAAAGAATATAGCATTTCCAGCTGCCAACATACCGATGGAATTACATATTAATGTTTCTGCTGGATTCGTACTTGGCGTTATAGCACCGATGACACCATAGGCTGATAATTCATATAATGTCATACCATTATCACCAGTTTCACACTCTGTAACAAGGTCTTCCACGCCTGGTGTTTTTATCTAGTGTAAGGTTTAATTTCAGTACTTTATCTGCAACGCGACCCATTCCCTGTTTCTTCAACAGTTTTTGAGCCAATTCTTGTACTCGTGGGCGCATAGCGGCACGAATATCTGCGATTACCTTCTCACGAGTTGCCAAGGTGCAATCTTCAAAACGCAATTGCGCTTCTTTTTCTGCTCGAATAGCCTCATCTACCGTATCAAACACACCGGGTTCTTGACCGCGAGATACTTGTTTAACCGGTTGCGATGAGGCTGTTTCTTGCTTTTGCCCCTGTAATATATCTATAACCATGGAGCGGATCATTTCTTTCAACTGTGTATTGTTTTCCATCATGAACCTCCATATAGGTTGCATTGCTGATGCAATGTCCATGTCGACTTAAAGGTGTACACAATCAGTGATACATTCATGATGTGACACAATAACTAGGTTTAACTCTGGCACCAGCTAATTCCTATACAATTATTTTTTTCAAAACTATCTACAATTCCCACAATAGCACAATCTACTGCGGTGCCTTTATCATTTTTCGAAAATATGCCGTGCCGATGAGCCTCGAGTTAAAAGCACATATTCACCAACACCGGCACATACTGTATCGACGGCGATTTCTATGTGCCCCGTCAACCCTTGTTCTCCATCGAGAATATCCACCATCATCAGCTTCATTCCCTTTAGAGATTCATGCTTTTGAGTAGATACGATACTACCCACTACTTTACCGACTTGCATATTTCTCGTTCCCTTCAATTATTGTGATACCTAGGCGTTCAATCTCTTCACGAGCGACCATGGTAAACCGTTGACCCCTATATATGACGATAACAGACTGACTTTCACAAGATCTAACAAAAGACGCTGTTATCCAGCCTTGTGAGAAAAAGCATATACAGGATGTCCAAATTTATCTAGAAATTTGATGGGCCAGTCAAGAATGACTGATGGATTCATCAACGAGGTTACAGGAACTGCTAGGCGTATTGTCACCTCGCAGTCATGAGGCCAATGCACGGTGCACACAGGCTACCCAAAGGCACCAATGTATCGCTCATTAACTCTCGTATATGACCATAATCTATACCAGCGAAAGAAATGAGTTGGTTCTGCAACAATATATGCTCATCAAAGCTAGTATTTTTCCGTGACCATAAAGGTTGCAGTGGATGTCATACGCTTTTCTAGGCGTTCTAGCACCAGTTTAACTAATGCATCCATATTAAAGCTCACTTCCCATGGCAATCCCTAAGGGCGTTACAAATTCAGGATACAGTGGCTTATGAACAGGTAATCCTATATATTGACTGAAAGTCTTTGTGAACTCCTCAAAATTAGAGGCACCGCCCACAACTACTATAGGCGTTCCTTTTTCATAGCCCCCTCATGTAACGCACGCTTAGAAATAGTGCCATTTTTTTCAACTACAGGCCGTATTGTTGCATATACATCACGTTTATTCGCTTCATTCCGTTTATAAGCTTCCGCTTCAGGAATAGAGATGCCATAGGCTCCGCTAATAACGAGGTTCATATGAGTGCCGCCTGTTGGCTCATCCACGGTATATACAACTCGGCCATCCTTTAAAAATACTTATGCCTGTAGTACCACCACCGACGTCAATAACAGCGCCATCAGTGATTCCTAGCACGTTAGCAGCTGCTGTAGGTTCATCTAAGATACAAGTTACTTCAAAAACCTGCACTTTCTAGTACATGACCGACTACATCTTTATTCTTGCCTATCGTCCCAGGTGGTACAGCTGCCAGCGGCATATACAAGTTCTGTGCCCAAAAGCTGCTTCTGCCTTGGCTTTTTAAAGCACGCGTTATTGTAACAGCACCCACATAGTCAACAACTAGTCCATCTCGAATGGATTCATTATATTCAAAGGCACCATATAGGGTTTACCTTTGTCGTTTACTACGGATAGGACAATAGATGATGTGCCAAGGTCAATACCTACGCGCAAATTCTTTTCGATTATGAGAGCTCACTTGTTTAGACTCTACAAGATCGGAGAACTCTTGCAAGGTATTATTTGCGTTTTTCAAACCTTTCATCATATCACCTACTTTTACTGTACAATTCTCGCCATCACTGTACCTTGTACATTGGCGACATTTGCCCTCATCTGTATCAATGTGAAGTTCTAGAACAAAACCAGGTACGGCTCGAACGATGACATCACTAAATACAGTAGTGCGCTCAGGTGTTTGCAATTCTACGCTTACACTATCGCCATCATTTACATGAAGCCGTTTTGCATCTTCTGGCGACATATGAATATGGCGCTTCGCAACGATGCAAATAGGTTTAGAAACTTCACCATTTTCGGTGCATAGAGTAATATCTACGGCCGATTCCAAATGACCAGATAGCACAATAGGAGGTTTTATACCTAATGCACGAGCATCAGTCAAAGATACCTCCACTTGTGACTGTTTTCTAAGAGGCCCCAAAACGCGCACATTTTGGATTACCCCTTTCGGTCCCACTAAGGTAACAGTTTGTTCGGAAGCAAACTCTCCCGTTTGCTTTAAGTCACTTTTCTTAGTGATAGACTGATTAGGGAATAATATATTCCAGTCCTCCTGACATAGATGGACATGTTTATTGCTAACACCTACGGAATGGACGATTCAAACATAGCTTCGATTACTTCTCGTACGATAGCACGAATCTGTTCCCGATCCATAAGCTATTATCCTTTCTTAGGGTAGGATTAATTCTACGTCGCTATGAGGACGTGGAATAACGTGAGTAGATACTACTTCACCAACTTTTTGAGCTGCTGCACAGCCTGCATCAACTGCTGCTTTTACAGCACCTACATCACCGCGAACCATTACAGTTACAAGACCGGAACCAATTTTTTCAGTGCCTTCTAATGTAACGTTAGCCGCTTTTACCATTGCGTCAGTCGCTTCAATTGCGCCTACTAAACCTTTTTGTTTCTACCATGCCTAATGCGTTATTCATGATAATCTCCTTTATTTCTTCTTACTTTAAAACACTTTTTTTAACTTATTTTTTTTAGCGCTTTTTGGTGGTGCTTTTTCGTTACTACCTTCTTGGAATCCTTTGGATCAACAATGGTGGAAACGATTTCATTCAACACCTTTTACAGCTTTTTTTCATCTAGGGAAGACTTTCTTTCTCTTCAGCACCTTCAGCTTTTACTGTTTTCTTTTTGAACCATCTTTTAGCATCATCTTTAACTACTTTTGTAGATTCTTCTTTAACTACTGCTTTTACTGGTTCTATTTCAACAGATACTTTAGCCGACCGTTCCTTAAAGTCTTCATTGAAAGCTTCTACAAGACCTTCTGCTGGACGAGGAATCACCTTATGAGCTACATATAGATTCATTCCCTTTGTTATAGCAACACCTGTTTTGAACAGGTCTGCGTCTACAGCGACTACATCGCCAGCAACTTTAACAGTCATCCATCCAGAGCCTTTAGCCTTTTTCAATGCCTACTAGCCTTACATTGGCGACTTTTAACCATTGCATCTGATGCGGTAATAGCTCCCAACAATCCCAGCCACCTCAAGCAATCCTAGTGACTCTTTCACCATGCCACCTCCCGTCTAATACTTGGATGATTCGCTCTTTGGATTCATGCATTACTATAATGCTAGCTACGTTGCATATCTACTAACATTTGACGAATCAAATCTTTTAACTCTGGCTTTTTGAGGCTCTGCTTTTAGTTCTTCTTTTGGGTTGAACTTGAGCAGGTTCCTCTTTGAGCATCCCTACTTCATCTATTATGTCCATAATGATAGCCCGTAACATTTGTTCATTTTAGTTCTGCCATTATGAATCCTCCTATTCACATTGTGAAAGTATCATCTATTTACATCATGACGATTACAGGTATTTAAAAGTTTATACGATCCAATGATCAACACCTTAGATTATATAAGACTCACCTGTATTCTTAGGGTTCACTACCCATAGTGCCTAGTAATGTAATCCCTACTTCTCTAGCTACCTTAACGGCTTGTTTAACAGCCCCCTGAATCACCACAGATTTGTAAAATTACTTCGTTAGACATAGATGAGCTCGATGGTGATTGATAGCCTACCACATCTACATTAGCTGATTTAACAGCTGCATCAGCCATAACTACACCGATAGCGGCTGGTGCACCGACAATTAAGCCAAAAGGCTTTACCTTCTGGAGTTCCGAAGGCCGTTACTAAGGCATCGCCTGCACGAGCTGTATATTGAATTTCCACATGACCTGCTTCATTCATATATACTTCGCCAAAGGTCCGTTCTAATTCACGTAATGCTACCTCTACAGAACGTCTTACATCGGAAACGTCATCGCCTCCGAATATAATGAGGGAGCCAGAGCCAGCGCCACCTTTTCATGTCTCTAGCAAGTTCAATGCTCACAATCTCTGTATTTGTTGCTTTTACAGCTTCATCAGCGGCCATGATTTGCGGCCCTGCACCAGTACGTGATCCTAAGATACCGATAGATCGATATGACTTAGTGAGCTTCATAGCTTCCAATACTTGACTGTCAACATTGGCAATTACTAGACCACTGTATCGCCTGTTGTCGTACTACCTACGTGTTCAGTAATCATAGATGTTTGTAGTTGAGCTCACTAGCAGGTGAACTTACAGCTGACGAGCTACTAGCAGAAGATGCTTTACTTGTTGCACTAACAGTTGTATTTCCTAAATTAGCGCTGTCGATACGCATCAATACGCGCTTTTAAAAATCTCATCTACCATACTTTTAGTATCGGCCATAGTTATTCACCCTTTGTTGGTAAAATACCTTCCACATCTCTATGTGGTCTTGGAATTACATGAGTAGAGATAACAACACCTACGCGTTCCGCATGCAGCTGCACCTGCATCTACGGCAGCTTTTACAGCACCTACATCACCGCGAACCATTACAGTAACGAGACCAGAGCCAATTTTTCATTGCCCTACTAGTTCCACATTAGCTGCTTTAAGCATTGCATCAGCTGCTTCAATAGCGCCTACTAAAGCCCTATAGTTTCCACCATACCTAATGCTTCTTGTGTCATCTGTTTTTCTCTCCTTTTTACAAAAACATAATACAAAGAATACTAATTTATTTTTTTCTAATAGTTCCACCATAGTGCCTATGTTCATAAAAGGCAAAATGTGCAGTTTTAAGTAGTTGTACCATCAGTACAGCTCCTGTACCTTCACCCAATGCCATTTGACCATGGATGGGAACCTCATCAAGACGTATATTTGCATACGCTAATGTCTGCAGCCATTCCTACTTCACGAGTAGTGAGATGGAATGCCATACAATGGCGCTTCACCATTCATTTGAGTGGCACAAGCCATTGCTACCGCTGTAATATACCCATCGATAACGAATGGGATATGTAAATCTGTACAAGCTACCATCGCACCCTGTAATTGCGGCTAGATCAAAACCACCAACGCGACTAATAACATCCTTTGGCGTATTGAGATGCCCTTTATGATGCGCTAAGGCAGTCCGTACAAACTCACGTTTTTGATTCATATACGCTTCGTCATCGGGACCAGAGCCAGGTCCTACAGTTATCCGTGGGTCTAATTTTGTGAGCCCGCTTAACACGGTCGCCGATGTGGTAGTATTACCAACACCCATTTCACCAAAGGAAAATAGATTAATTCCCGATTCCGCATAGTATATAACGCGGTTGTAACCAGCTTGGTATGCTAAATCAAATTCTTCGCCGCTCATAGCGGCACCATGTAAAATATTTTTTGTACCTTGACTAACTTTTCGATCTATCCCGATACCTTTAGGGCACGCAATACCAACGTCTACTACTTCGTAAGGAATATGGTTAAAAGATACAGTAATTGGCAACTGCGCTTTTACCGTCAATCATATTCTGAGATTGTTTACGAGTAATTTCGTAGTTATAACCGATTAGTCCGTCTACGGAGATTCCGTTATCTGCAGAAAAAGATAATATGTTGTGCATGAATCTCAGGCCGAATTTCTTGCCAAGCAAGACACATCTTTTTGAAATATCGTTCCCATAGACCTAAGCTTTTTTTGGAATGATCGCCTTATTTAAAAATAAATTGATTAAGTTGTTCTTCAAAAACCTCTGTCCATGGAAAAAAACCTTCTTTCAACTAACTGTATATGTAGTCACATAAACGATCTAGCGATTCTTGATCGTGAACGGATATTTCAAAAAAATCTTAGTAGCTCCCGCTAGCTTGAGATTGCGGCGAGGCGCCTCCACATCTTTTTCCCGTATCAACTTTTTGACACAACACCGATAACTTCTCGATTTAAAGAGTTCCCAAAAACTAGGTGGGAAAATTGTTGTTTCATCACCTGCAGGAATCATAAAAAAATCACTATATCCGCATCATAGGCATGCAAGATAATTCCTCGATAGTAATTAGGATTTTTCCATGTATTCCCCAGGGGTATCAATAAAATTACCCACTCGAGTTATGGCTTGTGTTTTGTGATACGTTGCAGAGCCATGAGTAATCGTATCTGCCAATGTGGTCTTACCACATCCGCTACGCCCTACGAGAGGATGCGTTTTCTTTCTTTTCGGTACTCATAATTACCCTTTCATTAGGATCTTGTTAAATCCGTTGGGAAGAATCCTAATATGCGTTGCAAGCCTTCAATAACGCTCTGCAATGCGGATTCAACAGCAGATACATCTCCCTGTTATGAGAAGTGCTCCCGAAAAATCTGTCGATGAAACCAATTTCAATGTCACCAGACTTACTTGCTATATCGGCTGCAATAATGGTCCCTTCGCCAGGTGTGATTGTAAGAATTCCAATGGCATTGCGTCCTTTTTCTTCAAGCCCCATTTTTCTAAACAAATCGGGCTTAGGGATTAGCAATAACATGCGCTATAGTAACCTGCTTTCCGGGTACAAATTCTTGGATGATGCGTTGTTTAGCATCAATTACCTCTTGAAAGGCCATATAATCTCCTCCTAATACAAAATGTATAGTTCATATAGTGACACGGACCATACATACGAGTCTTTCAATATAGATTTCCCTTAAGGTGCCACTAATTTAAAAAATACTACTGCTAAACCAGCCCCAATCAATGGACCAATAAATGGAACCCATGCATATTGCCAATTCGCCGTTCCCTTATTAGGAATAGGCAAAATAGTATATGCCAGGCGAGGACCGAAGTCACGAGCTGGATTTAACGCATAACCTGTAGTTGCACCAAAGGACATACCGATGGATGCAATGAGGATACCGATAACCACTGGAGCTAAGCCATCTGCCATCTTGCCCAAGCAAAGGATTGCTAGAATGAGCATAAAGGTAGCAATGATTTCAGACATCAAATTGCAAGGTTTATGGTCAATAGCTGGACCAGTCGCGAAGATACCTACGCAGTTACCTTCATCAGGGCCTGTTTCCTTGAAGTGCGGATAATAGAATACTGCTGCAATAGTAGCACCTACAAAAGCGCCGGCAGTTTGAGCGATAGACATCGGAATCACTTGTTCCCATGGAAAGATACCTGCTACAGCAAGAGCAAAAGGTAACGGCAGGGGTTCAAATGACCAGGTCCACCTAGTGTAATTCCTATATACACAGCGAAGGTTACTGCAAAGGCCCATCCAAAAAAATAATGTGTAACCAGTTAGTACCAAAAGATACCAACGATGGTTTTCTTTAACAAAATCGATGCATTTGTACTATTACCAAATGCGAGTAAAACGGCAGTACCAACAAACTCACTAATATACATTTGCGTTACGTCCATTGTCTTCACCTCATCGAGTTAACAAAGATTGTAATGCATGAGATGCAATGTCCATATCTTCTGCCACGGTACCACCGCTAATACCAAACCCACCGACAATTTCGCCATCGATGATGATTGGGTAACCTCCACCAAAGGTACAGATTTTTACGATTTACCATGGATTCAATGTTGAATAGATCGCCATCAGGCTGTGCACTCTGATGTACTTCATGAGTTGCCGCTTTGAGAGCCACTGCTGTGTACGCCTTTGCCTGTGCGATATCGTTGCTGATGAGCAATGCATCTGACATACGATGGAAATACATTAATACACCTTTTGCATCCACAATAGATACAACAATAGGTACGCCTATGGACTGAGCATAGTCCAAGGCGGTTTGTGAAAGTTTCGTCATAATTTGTTCTAGCTTTGTTCTAGTTGCCATATAACTAACTCCATTTTCAGTAGTATGCTCCATATCCCATAAGCTCCGATTCGTTTCTGCCAGTACTTCTGCATGATTGTTCTTAACACGTTCTGCTACGCGTTCTACAATTGTTTCTACAAATTGCACATAGTCTTCCATGCGAGCCATGATATAAAGAGCATCAGATAATCGATTAATAAATTTTCGAACCTCATCGCGAATTGGTTCTACCTCACCTAAACTAATGAGTAATCGTTCCCCTCGACGACATATAGTGCGCGCTACATGAAGCTCTGCGGCAGATAAGTAATTACCGCTTAATATAAAGCTATGTTGCTGTGGCAAACGCTTCGTATAGTCATCGATCATGTATTCCAATTCGCTTATATCTTGTTGTGAAATCAAATTACTACTTTCACTAAGATGTTCAACATGAGGTGTTGCTACCTCCGCACATAAGCGGAATAGCTGATGTTGTAATGTGTGAAGCACATGTTTATTGTCCTGTGAAATAACTAATTTCTCACAAACACTAACCTGTGCATTTAATTCATCAAAGGTTCCATATGTGTCCACACGAAGTGAATTCTTAGGTACTCTAGTGCCATCAAAGAGAGCCGTTGTACCTGCATCACCGGTTTTCGTATAAATAGCCATATGCACCACCTCTCAAGTTTCATTGTGTTTAAAAGGCCACTTCAATCGTTCATCAGAAGCGAATGGATTACCTTTTACAAGGCGAGCTGCATTTACACCTAATGTGCGCAAGCTATCTGGATATTGAGCATAGCCCGTAAGTCGATAGATAAACTGATGAGCTGGTATATTTTTTTATAGGTCAACACAATAGCCTGCTCATCAACACCAATGCCTACTGACAAAGCTGAGTTTCGAGATGCTAAATCAGCCAAATCCATGTGAGTACCACTATGGGCCTCGATTACTACGGGCAGTCCTTCCTCCTCAATGCCATATAGAAACAGGCTTTTAATACATCCTCACCGATATACGGTGTAGTATAGAGCAAGATGGTTGGCTTACTGATGATGCTTTGATCCATCATAGGCCTCCCTTCCGTGACATAGGAAAGGACAAGTCCTGTTGCTACAGCATTACGTGCCCCTTCAACACCTCGAATATTGCCTCGCCCCGCTACTAATGCATATTGTGAAAGTGCATCAGTTACGAGTTGAGGAATTTCAAAAGTCTAATGCAGAGCCACCTACGATAACTACGAATGGTATATCTCGCACATTATGAGTAGGACTAACAGATGCCAAAGCGCGGAGTGAATTTGTGACAAATACCCGTTTCTTTTGCGGTTTGACGAACTCTTTTAATCGTTTCTAGCGGAATATCTCGCTCTACAGGAACAAGTCCATCAGGAGTAACGATAACAACGCGGCCAAACAATGCTGCCGAAAGTGGTTCATTAAAGAACTGCACCGTTCCATCTTCATGACGAATATGATATACGCTGAGTACCTGAGCTAATGGATCTCGCTTAATGGCCTCTGCAATATGCATATCCTCTAACCCAAGTTCAGAGTTGATGAGCATTGTTACCATGTTTCCCGCTCCCAGCAAGATGAATGGCTTTAATTTTTTTGCCTTCTTGGTTGATGATAGATGCATCAGTTGAGACCTGCCCCTAAATCGAGTATAGCCATTGGTTTTGCAGTCCCCTGGCGTTGTCAAACGCACCCTAAGATTGCTGATTCAGCCTCTTCACCACCGATTTCAACTGGTACGCCTAACTCTTTTTCCACCTGCTTTGCAATGATTTCCATTTGTAGATGATCTGATTTAACCATGGACGCAATGCCTACAGCTTGTTCCATAGAGAATTCACCTGCAAGGCCACCCTTTTTACATTGATAGGAACAGCTACATCTACAGCTAGCAAAGTCTTGAATGAATACATCTTTGAGGTGATTTATTCGTCAATTGTGCCATTGTGAGGCGAACCTTTTCAAGCATGCCACCTACGTTCGTACCTGCTTCACCACTGATATCATCGATAGGATGAACAGATTCGAGGGTTTCCATAATTCTCTCTGCCCCAGCTGATACATCGACGGATACAGTTCGATCATTCCCCATAACAATGATGGAACCCGCTGGTATTACCCGCTCTTTAACGTCCCCTGCAGGTGTTTTTAATAACGACTGCAGATCGGTTTGCCAATGAGGGCTCGAGCGATAGGCACAATATTCTTTGTTTCCTCTGGTGAAAGCTCAAATACAGTGGCAATCCCATAAGGATTGGATAATTGTGATACCACTTGTCCTGGTTCTACTACCTCTACGGCGGAGAGCATACCCATTGGGAATTTTTGTCGATATACGCAACCTCGTCTACGATAGGAATTTTTGTTATCTAATCGATTGTTAACGAGTACACCATCATCGGCTTGAAGGATAGCAGCTCGAATATCATAACCTCGCTTACGGTACGCATTAATCAGCTGTGCTACCAATTCAAAATCGATAATCTTTGGAGCTACCACGATGTATGGCTGACCTTGTGGCTTATCGATTAGTTGCTCAATAGGAACGGTATACCCTACACCAAGACCTAAACCACCTGGTGTTTTTAGGGTTGTGCCCTATCATGGTAGATTCCGTAATTATGGTTTCCGTAATGGTCTCCATAGCTACATCACCGATAACTGGTGTAGCCTCATTAATGCGAACTAAGTCAATATCTCGTAGTGTAAGATTAGCAGACCTGATTAGCGACTTGAGGGACATCCATGAGACCTACGATATTTTCGCGTGTTCCTTTAATACCTGTAGTACTAGCGATGGCAGAAGATAAGAACTTTACCTCTCCATTACTATGAATTTCGGCCAAGGCCGCTTCTGTTGTAGAGTTTCCAATATCGATGCCAACAATTCGTTTTCATAATGACATCTCCTATAGGTTAATTATCACCTTTTAGTTTTTACGACGCTCATAGTTTTCTGCGGCTTCACGTACAAAGTTTGCACAAAATCGGAGCACCCTAGGCCATCAAGTTCGCTAGCAATATCTAACAGTTCTTGTTTCGAAGAACGATATGGACGAAGTGCATTGTACATTTCAAGTAAGCGTTTATCACTTACCTTTGTCATTTCTGCAGCACGAGAGAAGTTGAGTTCAATTTGATCTCGGCCCCCAGCCTTAGCAATTTGACCTTGAGCTTTCAAAATGGATGGAGAAATTTTTAAATCGTCCATTGTGATATGACCGGCCATTACGTTATCCATCGTAATGTGGCTTAAGTCTCGACCTTGACCAAGATCAATCCATTCTGGATGTTTTTTTAGCAATCGGATAATCCTCGATGGTAACCACCCTATCTACAACTGTTGTATTAGGGTGTAGATGATGTATGAGGCGCAGAGTATTGTGTGGTATTTTCCCTTTGCCCCTTCTATTTCAGATACGATCTGCCGAATTAAGGCTTCTAATTCGTTAGCCATAGTAAACCTCCTTATACAGTGACACGAACTTCATCAGCTGGCTTACCTTTTTACTACATGCTTAGTTTCCTTGATATGAAGCAATGCAGATAATGCTTGGTATTTTGGACGAGCCATTTGATCGTTCAATGTTGGTACTGGTGTTGAGGGATTCGCCCTTAGCATATTTAGCAGCATTTTTACCGATAGCACGGTATGTTTCAGCTGTTAATAGCGGTGCTTGAGGGAATAATTCCAAATTTGAAAGTGGTTGTAAATCGCGTTGGTGAATCAAAGTTGTACCTTTAGATTGAATACCGATACATACACCAGATCCAGAAATAGAATCGCCTTCAACGGCTACGGCAGCTACGTCAGAGGAACGATATACGCGAATCACACGAGCTTTTAAACCTTCTTCTTCGATACCAGCTACTAATTGGCGAATCACTTCTTGATGCGGTACACCAACGATAGTTTGTCGTTGACTACGGCCAAAGGCAGGGCCAACAGCAATAACTACTTCATCTGCGCTTGTACCAGGTTGTGCAGGGGCACCAGTTTGGAGCCAGCTATCGTCACCAGTTGGGTCTTCATGTCTAGGTGCTGCACTTGGTGTTGTACTTTTCACCAGCACTAGTCTTGAATTGTGGTGCTTCATGAACACCACCCATTTCTTGTAAAAACGTCTAGGATAATAGAGCGTAATACATCTCTGTTAATTTCAGCCATCATGACACCTCCTTATATATCCCGTGGATCAATGGCGTTTGGAATATCTTTAATGCGTTCCCAATCTTCACCTTCCACACGATAACCCTGTGCCAACACCTTGATAGTCATTTCTATTGTTAATCGCGGAGATAACATTGAAATCACGGTCAAAAGATGGCCGATGTTTGTAAGTAATCACCGGAGATTTTTTTGTTTTAATAGATTCAAAAATACTTTGTGCTACATCAGGGATGACCTTCTTTAGCTAAGCCTTTTTACAAAGTCAATACCTGTAACACCGCGATTCAACAAATCTTGAGCCGCTTTAATATCTGCGACCTTGTCGCGAGGAGGCATATCTTTAGAGCCATTTGCATAGGTAGCAGCCTCTACCTCTTGATCTGTAATGGAGGCAAAGCCCAATGCTTTGAAACAAGGCTTGAAGTGCACGAGCCGCTTTTATTACGAACCGCTACTACTTCTTCTTCACGAGCAGGGATAAGACCGCCATTTACCTTGAGGTCACGTTGGATAACTGTCCAGTCATCATAGTCCTCTGCATCCCAGTTGGAACCAGCAAACATGTTGTCATAGTTTGGTGTAGAGCTATAACCAGAGCAGATGAAAGTCAGTACCTGGTGCAAATTGCATCAATGTACGAGCTGTTCTACGCAAATCAGAATGACTGAAATGTTTGGTCATTACTAGATGCACATTCTAGGTCGAGCATAGCTGCTACAAGGTTTTCTGCTAATACAGCGCGAATACCAGAAGGTACAGCTGCTGGAATGCCGATACAGCTTACAGAACCATTTTGAATACCTTGTACGCCGGCGCCTTTTGTAATGTATAGGCAGCGGATTTCAAGGTACAACATGGATTTACCTTCTGCTTGGCCCATTTGTACTTCAGAGCCTGTACCAGAAGTAAAGCGCATTTTAAAGACCACGAGATGCATAAGCAGATGCTAAGAAAGCCTTTAGACCACGGTGTGTCATCACCATCGGTAAATACATCTTCTGTACCATATACGGAAATGGTTTCTGCATAAGCTGTGAAACCGCGCATACCAAGTTCTAATTCTGTTGCTTCTTCCAAGGAGCATTGAGTCAATACGCCTGGTCGACCACATTGAGAGCCTACGAGTAAGCTAATCGCATTAAGTGGTGCGTAACGAGCAACGGCTACTGTTGTTTCTTCTTCTGCGAACCCACGAAGTGCACCTTCCGCAGCATCGGCTGCGATTTGCACTGGATTATCGTTTACGTTCGTTACATGGGCTTGGTTAGCCATTGTACGACGAGCACGCATTTTTGCATACATTGCATCATCTCAACAACGTTCATAGAAGAAACAACTTCTAGCATTTTTCGCTGGGAGTAATAGATTTACAAATCTTAACGATTTCTTCCCGAGGTACTGATGGTGTAAGCATCATATTAGCAATCTCTTTTGAATCCTTTGCCATTGCTTGTTCAGCACCATCGAGAACGATACCGTAGTTTGCAATAAATGTATCGATAAGATCAAAATCTTCGCGGCGTTTACCATCGAGTTCAACGATGCGACCACCTTCGATTTTGAGGCTAGGCTTTGGATCTTGAGGAGATTCCATGGCTATAAAACCTTCCTCTACCCATTCCTTTACATAACCATCCTGATTGACAGGACGTTGACTTAAGACTTCGAAACGTTTTGATTTCATAGGGCATACCATCCTTTCAGATTAGATATAGGAAGGGGCTCCGTTCACTGGTTCGTCACCCATCGTACCCTAGCAATTTTTGCCTACTTCACGAGCAGAGATAACCGCTTGTCGTACAGCCCCAGAATCACCAGAAATCTGTAAAATAACTTCGTTAGAATTGCTTGTGCCTGCAGAAGGAGATGCATAACCAATTACATCAACGTTGTGATTTAACAGCTACATCGGCCATGACTACACCAATAGTTGCTGGAGCACCTACAATAAGGCCAAAAGGCTTTTACCTTCAGGAGCACCAAATGCTGCATTTACTGCATGAGCTAGCGCGTGCGGTATATTGCAATTCAAGATGACCAGCATCGTTTTGCGTATACATCGCCAAAGGTGCGTTCCACTTCAGCTAATGCCACTTCAATAGCGCGTTTTAACATCGGATACATCATCACCACCAAAGATGATAAGAGAACCGTGACCTGCGCCACCTTTAGTATCACGAGGTAATTCAATGCTAACGATTTCAGTATTTGTCGCTTTTTACTGCTTCGTCAGCTGCCATAATATGAGGACCTGCACCAGTACGTGCACCTAAAATACCGATAGAACGATATTTTTTTCTTCAATTGCATTGCATCTAATACTTGTTGATCTACATTAGCAATTACGAGACCTATAGTATCACCAGTTTTACTAGTCCCTACAAATTCAGTTAATCCACATGTTGTTACCATAATACCCTCCATACGTGTAATGAAAGTATCTTTGTACAGGAATGTATGTTGCTGTATGTTATGCCATTCTCCTGTTATTGTTTTAATTCGCCTTATATCGCTTTTTATCGTTTCATTTATTTTTCATATATATACAGCAATATCCCCTGTACACCATATAATTTTTATAGAGCATGCCTCGCTATTCAATCACTGTCCATTGGGACTCAATCCTTTCCAAATATATGTAATATAAGGGTTTTTCTACCTTTATTATAAAAATTCTGTCATACAACTTTTTTTATGTGTATTCGTAAAATGCGATTTTTCTATTACAAAAATGCCACAATCCTGTTATACTCATACATATATAGGAGAATATGTATGAGTAATAACGCAAAGTTATAAGTATATGAATTTCAAGTGGTATGTCACTTTTTCTTTTCTTAGGTTTATGAGCAAGCCCACAAAAATGAGAGCAATTAATGCGATTATAGCGGTGAGCTTACTAGACCTCTTAGCACATTTGTGATTGGAGGTTTCACTATGATTTGTACTCGGGAAGATACTAAAACTTATCAACGAAATCATGCGAGATTTCACAAACATAACAAAAATTACGGCTATCTTCGTCAATAATCGCGGTAAAGTGTTATCTCAAGAATATAACTTTTCCCCCTTCTGTAAGGTAGTAAGGCGTAATCCAGCTTATGCCAAGCGATGTAATCAATGTGATTTATATGGCGGACTCGATGCTACAAAAGAACTATCATCGTGTCCTTATCGTTGTCACATGGGACTCATAGATTTCTCTGTTCCCGTTATGAAAGAGGGAGCTATTTTTAGGCTTTTTATCATGGCAGGGCAAAGCTAAAACAGAGGATACTACAATCAAGCCGATTTTACCTACCCAGACAGATTGGCACGAAGACACTAAGCTTCGTGCACTATATCAGAGCATTACCAGTTCTTACAGCAGAACAAATTTTACAGTGCTACAAAGGTGTTACGGATCTTGGTAGAGCATTTCTTCCCATTCAATGATTCAGTAGCAGAAGAACTACCATATGAGCAATTACCAGACTTTGTCGAGTCTGAGCAGCCTATTAATCGTCCTGAAATCAGAAAAAGCTATCTTGTACATAGAAAAACCTGAGCAAACGAGTGTCGCTCAGCCAGGATTTCGGAACATATTCATTTAAGCGAGTCCTATTTCTCCAAGATTTTTTTAAAGATGATACAGGACTTTC